>APMI01010726.1_pt1 | contig 64506 bp, 42 predicted proteins | sample 667938 | NCBI WGS metagenome assembly APMI01 (sample SAMN01084076, study PRJNA167559) | wastewater metagenome | biome: Wastewater | place: Denmark: Ejby Moelle, Odense | collected 2011-11-28
CAGCAACTGAGGAGTTAATAATCAGTTTGCGTTTAAGACTGTTCGAGTCAGGCCAGTCAGTATGCTTCCTTGCTTCAGCTGCAGCCACTTACAATAGTTTTCATCGCTCTCCTATTTCTCATTTTCGCAGGCCTAATTGTAGGTATATTGTGGAATAAAAAAATGGTTGCCAAGTGCACCAAAAAATTGTGCCGCAAAAATAAGCTAGTGCCACTGCTTAGGCGGAAGTACGATGTGGTGAGCTCAGGATCCATAACTGCCTCGGATTTCAAAACCAAAATAGAAGATATTTCTAAGCTGTTCATGACATCATCGTAGAAACCATTATTTGGTTTCAAGGCAGATAGCGAATCATAAAATAAGTTTAATAAAGTGCACATAAGCATTCACAGAGAGAACTCATTCCACTACCTGCTGGAAATGGACGGTGAGGACTCATCGGGAGGATGGAGCGGCTCAGGATCCATCTTGTGCCAAAATTCAGAGATTTTTATGTGGTTCACTCAGGAGTACCACGATGTGAGTTCATTATGGAAAGAAGAAGCGAGAATATTCCTATCCAGTACTATATCAAAGGAAATTATTATGGGCAAGTGGTACGCATACTTGCATGTACTCAACGAAAACCAGTCGGGCTCGTGGATTCTAAGCGCCACTGCGGGTAGCAGAAACATATCAGAGCAAAGGATAAGCTAATTTTTGCCCTCAATTTGATTTATATTTTCCAAATTTCGAATGTGCTGCTGAGCTGACCTATTATTTAAATCAATATCATTGCATTATCTCATGAGTACGGGCGACAATATCCATGATATGTAAGTGTACAGCTGCACTTTTGAGGTCAACTTAGCCGAAGCCGAAATGGCCATTAAGTTCCCCTGCTCTTACTATGTCGAGATCAGATCAATGAATAACAAAATATCAATAGCGACAACCAGAAACAAAGTAACGGCAGTTAACTCTATAGCAGTCTTCAACTAGCTTATTAAATTTGAGACTGAACTGCTGTTCAACAAGCAATCCAAAGTGTTCATTAAGAAAGAAGTACTCTTGCTGCTCAATTTGGTTTCAGCTAGGAGACCCGATGAGCAAAAACTAGTTGGTCGCTTGGTGCTTGATTTATCTTAAGCTATCCAGACAGCCAACTTCGCAGATCCTAAAGCATATAGGCTTGAGTATTGCTCAGTCAAAGCACTATTGACATTTAGCTGCAAGTACTTGGGCAAGAGGATATCCAAGACCTTGCCATCCAACTTCGACAAAGACTCATTCAGTGATTTCCAATCTTTTGTGGCAGGCATCCATAACAAGGATAATCCCTCGAAGCAGAGAAGCTACTAGGAAACTGAGAAGACAGTATAGATAGGTAAGAGAGTGAAAAATAATGACTCTTTTTAACACCACCGCATAATTGAAGAGTCAAATAACGAGGACAATGAAAGTAAGGTCAATACTGGTAGAAATTCTCATAAAATAGTGCCCCATGCTGACACCCAAAATAAAGAGCAAAATAGGTGGAAATAAGACCCAATATAGACTGTGGATGCTCGAAATGCAAACATGGGCGATAATTATACAAGGGACTTCCAAATTTTGAACCGGATTAAATCAGATTTATCGTAAAAATCGTACTCTAAGAAATAAAGTGTAGGTGGACTGCATTCTCATAACTTTAATCCCACTTCAAGTCAATACTAGGAAATATTGAAGAATAGCCATACTCAATAGAAACGCATATGGGAGTAGGAAAAAAGGATGCTGAACTAACAGATTGCGAGAGAGAAGCATGAGCAGAGCAAACTAAAATAGAAGATTGATTGGCTAGAAAAGAAACTGTATGAGTCTGAACTAAAACTGTGCACACTGTAGACCAAAATAGAGCACTCTGCTAGGGAAATGACTATTTTATAAAGGGAAAAAGAGCTTGAGCTTAAAGAACTCCGATCAAAGCTATAGAGAGTGATTAAGTAAAGAGATGATCGAACTCTACAGTTGTAACGCAAATAACTGGAACTAAAAGAAGCAAGGGAAAAAATTAGATCCAAAGAATAGAATAGAGACAGAAATCATGGGCAACTTGAAAAATAAAGGGTTAAATTATAATAAAATTTATAAAGCGCTCTCAAGAGAGTGATAAGTTCAGAGGAACTAGTGGGCAAGCTCCAAAAAGAAAAGAAGGATAGTTATGGTGAAATAGAAGAAAGTGAAAAGAAACTACTAATGCTGCAGAGCTAAAACAACATATTAAAGAGCAAGCTTGAGAAGTTATAAAGCGATTCAACCTAATGGACGACAGAAAAAAGCAAGCTTGAGTCAGAGTTTAGTTTAAAGATAAAATCTTTGACAAACTAGTATGAAAAATAATAAAAATAAATGAAAAACAAATTATAGGATCAGAAAAATAAAGCTTATTTGGAAATGGAAAATTACAAAATGTAGCAATTGTCAGTGTTAAACTAAAACAAAAAAGAAGTGGAGGCTCTCAAAGCAAATATTGAAGAGCTAATATAAAAACTTACGTTTGCTTAATAAAAAACTGAACAATTCCGGACGGAAATTTAGAAAAAGAGTGATTAGCTCATTAGTTGCTAAAATAGCTACAAAAAGAAGCTTGAATAACTTTATATAGAAAGCTCACGAAAATTAAAATAGTAAGCTCTCAAATATGAAAAGTAGCTCTAAAAGTTTCAACAAGCACAATTGTCTATGGAAGAGCAAACACAAACAATTAAAGATGAGATTCAGTCAAAGGAGTAGCAAATTAGATTGCTTAATAATAGTCTTAAAGAGAAAAGTGATGACTTATTGCAATCTGAAAAAGAGTACAAAGAGTATGTGGCTTAACTATAAAAGCAGGTACTACTCTACTCAGAATAGTTAAACACTAAGGATTCAGCACATGAGACTCTCAAAAACGAAGTGCTGCTATTAAAATAGGCAATATCATAAATGAAAGTATATTAAAAGGGGTTATAAGAAGATATTCTCAAACTCGAGAGCACCCTTGAGGAAGCTCAACTTGGGTCACAGCAGGTTGATACTATTCAGTTAGCCTTCAATGAACTTCAAATCAAAACTAACAATTAAATAGAACGTTTATCACAGGCGAATGCTTATATAAATAACGTTTTAGCATAGCGCAATAATGAGATTCAAAGCTTAATAGCCAACAAAGGCGAAACTAAGGAGTATATATTTACATTAGAAAGCTAAATATTGAAACTTACTACAGAAAATGAAAATGTTGAAGCTGAACGGAAGAGATCTCTTGAACTGGAGAAATTTATAACGAATCTGAAATAACAAATTAAGTAAAAAAATCAAGAAATAGAAAAGATAAGTGTAGCCTTATTTTAAATGAAGAAATAAAAAATAGAATTAGATGACATGATATTGAAACTAAAATCTGATAACGACAACGCATTATTATAAGCCAAAAGATAAAAAACTGAATAAAAATTAACAAACTTATCTACTATAGGTAAAACTAAAAACGAAATCGTTATTTAGTAAAAACTTAGAGATGCATAGAGAAGAATACAATAAAAAGTAGATTATATTAAGCAGTTGGAAGAAAAAGTACTGCATGATAATTCCGGATAGGAGACTGAAAGATTGAACAAAAAGATTAGAGAGCTGACGTAAAAAATCTCCTAGATGAGTGAATACCAGCAAGGCCTTGAGTAAAAAATACTAAATGACTTCCAGAAGATGTAGGAGAATGTGATTGTACCAGAAGAAGAAAATACAAAAATAAGGCAACAAGATGAAATAATAAATTACTTGAGGTAGACTCAACACTAGAAGGATAATATAATAAAATAATATGAATAACGTTTAGCAAGATAAAATGAGAAATTTGAAAAATTATCCAAAGAACACTAAGTTACTATTCTCCACTTGAAATAATACCAGGAGGGACTGGAGGAAAAGATATTACATGATTATGAAAAAAATGCAAACAGTAATGGCCTCCAGGGGAGACTGCAATAGCAGCAGGTTCTTATTGATCACCTCAAGGAGTACCAAACGGGACTAGAGGAAAACATTTTATAAGCATATTAGACAAACACATCAAGCACATTACAAAGAAAAGTTAAATAACTGGAAGATGTCATCAAACACTTGAAAGATTACCAAGAGGGACTATAAGAAAAAATATTAGAGGACCATCAAAATGTCGAGGGAGATGTTGGACTCAAAAGTAGCATCAAACTCTTAGAGACTCAGCTAAGTCATCAAAAAGAGTACCAGGCCGGATTGGAGGAGAAAATATTAGCAGATCATTAAATTTTGTAAAAATTCAATGATAATGAGATTGTCGTCTTTTGTGCAAACAAACAATGTCAATAGGAAAAATTAAATTTAGAATAATAAATTAACAATCTAAAGAAGCCAGAAGAAAAAGTTTTGACTCCCAATGATGAAGATTTCTTAGTACTTCAAGAGCAGATAAACTAGAAAAATTTGTATATTGAAGAGCTGGAATTCACAATTAAAAACTTAGAAAACGAAATTGGGTTTCTACATAACCAAATGAATCAATCTGAAGCAGCAAAAGATTTACAAAATCAAGAAGATTAAGATTATCAAAAACAGTTGGCCTTAAATCCAACAGTAATTCGAGTAATCGAGGCAGACTCTTAATGTTAGTAGTAATAAGTTGTCAAACCAGATTTGCAGAAAATAGAGAGTTCAAAACAAAAAAATCCAGCATCTTCATTCTTAAAAGACATTCTGGCAAATAACGAAGGATCATAAGATAAATAAAAAGATTCGGCAGTTCTTTAAAAACACACAGATACTAAGATAAAACAACTTGAAGAGCAAGTAAGAAAGCTAGAAAACTAGAAACTGCTGCTTCATAAAGATATATAAAACTGGAAGCAATAATTTCAGAATACACGAAGATAGCAGGAAAGCGCAAAAGCTAAATAATAATAGTAAATGAAACAAATATAGTTGATCCCATAGTAAGAAAAGGTTGATGCGTATATCCAACAGCTCGAAAAGACAATAAAGGAGCATGAGTTAAGAATAAGGCAGTTCAAAGGAAAAGAAGATAAAATGCAGCAGACACTCTTCATAATCGAAGAGTAATCATATAAAATAGTGGATTAGCTCAGCAGCAAATACGAATAATGTGAACACATGGCAGAATAATTGCGTAAAAAATAAGAAATAATTACTTCACTCCAGGGAAGAAATCATGAGACAGGAAGCAAAGAAGCTGAATTCAATAGTTTGCTTAAGAAATATTCATAAAAGGATCAGGAGATTAGCACTCTAAAACAGAAACTTTCTTGGCAGTCATAGCAATCTTCAAAGTATGAAGATCTGATCCAACAACTTGAATTGCTGTAGAGTACCCGTAAGCAAAATCTAGGCAGTTTACATTAAAAATAAATGAGAATTAAGTCCCTCGAGAGTTAATTAAAGGAAGTCAATGATCAACTTATGACAAGCAAGAGACTCGTTGGCAAGCTTAGGGAAAACAGATAAACTAAAAGTGTGAATTTGCAGTCAATGCAGGACTATGCTGCAATCAAAGAGGAGAATGTGAAGTTGGCCAAGAGGATCGAATAGCTTGAGTAGTAAGTGTTCAGCTATCAATCCAATGAAAATTAAAAAGATATTGTTATATAATCATTGCGAGCTGATCTCGCTAGCGTCAAAGATATTACAAAAATTGCTGTCTAACCAAAACCTGATGTTCATAGTGAGGGTTCGACTGTTATTAAATTGCAAGTTTAAATTGATGACTTGAAATCCAAGGTAAAAACAAACATAATCGAATTGGATAATAAGTCACAAAAAATTTTATATTATGAATCTTAAATTAAAAAACTAGAAGCTCTTATTAAAGCGTAAAGACTTGACTACTATGACAAAACAAGATAAAGCGAGTAGGAGATACAAAAAGCGAATAAAAATATTGAGGAACAATTGAGACAACTTGCATAAAAGGAGAATAAAATACGAGAGCTTGAAAATAAGATTTAGGAAAATGAAAAGAAAATTATTTAGATGAACTAAAATTACCAAATTAATTTGTATGAGCTTGAAGCAACTAAGAAAGCATACTCAGACCAGCATCTTAAACATTCAGAATAGCTTAAACAGAGTAAAATGGCTTTGCTTAAAAATTCAACATACATATAGAGCTTAGAGGCCCAGATCCAATAGAATTTCAATATGATAAACTAAAAAAATGAATAATTGAGAAAACAAGTACGAGAGGGTGAAAGTGAATAAAACAAGCAGGTAAAAGAATTACAAAACTAATTAAACTTCTACTCATAAGAACTCGCAATGGTAACTAAAAAGCTGGAAGAGCTTGAGCCTGAGTACTACAATCAGAAGACAAAGCTAGAGGATTACGAGCGCGTAATTGAATAACTCAACGAGTAACTAAAAATATGTCAACAGCAGAATGAGTACCATTTGGCGACATCCTCCTCTCCCAAATAGAATAACAAGTAGCCATAGTAGTGTTTAGCCCTGTCTAATCGGATAGCGGAGCTTGAAGAATAGTTAAAACTACATAGATAAATTAGCAACACTTCAGATCAAAAGCAAAGTGTTAAAATAGAGGAACTTGAATTGCGGCTTAGATAAGCTATCAGCGAAAAGGAAAAAGCAGTTATTGAGCTTGAGGAAAAACAAATGGAACACATGAACACAGAATTGGACTTACAGTTCAAGCTCAGAGAGAAGAACTAAAAAAGCCAGGTAGGTTTAGCTAGTAGCTTCACCGAGAACCAGCAAAAAAAGAGCCTCAGCGCCAGTCAATAGGTCGGAGCTCATGATATTATTCCAGCTTCCAAAGTCCTCAAATAACTAATCAGCAGCCGTTCTAATAGAAGTCTGTCTGAAAAGCAAATATAGGTGATGGTGGGTCGAATAACTCAACTGGAAGACCAGCTATATGGGGCTTCATCGATTACAAAATAAAAGGGACTCATCCTAGAGAAAACAAGGTTGGTATCCATGTAGTTCACCAAGCTGAAAGTGAACATAATGAAGAGCAAGCTGCCTAACGAGGAGCGAATGAAACTACTAGCCTACTTGAAACCCATAGAAGCCTGCATTAAGGACATCCTGCAGTTGTCCGAAATATACAGTGAAAATCTGCTGACTCTTTAACTGGGCTAAAGTTCCCGAACTTGACTTTATTATATTACTTCATGCTGCTATCAAAAATATTAAAATTATTTATCTACTACTACTTGACTCCATGGTTCTATCCTGTCCATTGGGGAACCTGTGCTTTACTTATGAGAATATGAATTATTTCTGGCTCTCTGCTGACTACCAAATTTTAGAATTCTCACCGGCTTTTTATTTTATATCCTATATAGAGTTTTATTGAGCTTCCTTTATTTTGTATCGAATCTATCACTACTTTTGTATTGTCTGTCATCTAATTTCAAATTAAATTCGTCTGGTGAACTACTTACTCTACTTTATTCCAATATTTGACCACTGAATGCTCTGATTCGCTTGAAAGGAGCAACTAACTTCTTGTGCCTTGTAGTCATCTGAAACATGCGGGATGTATGTGTCGAACCCATTACAGCAGATGACGACTTCTTGTATTCAATTTATTTCTCAATGGTTTTGTTTCCTTGCATAATCGCCCTGATTATCCTGTCACGCAGCTCTATTTTAGGGTTATAGCTCAAATTTGATATGTCTTCTAGTTGAATAGGCTAATTTTTCATGAGCTTGGACTACACATGTATTAATTTTCTTTATTTGAGTGAAGCAGGCTTGGACTACTTTTTCCAATTTGTTGACCAGATAACCCTGCCAAACATTATAGATAAGTATTTTATTGCTCTATTATTATTATCAAATTATCTCTGCTTTCTCTAAGTTCATGTAGATTCACGGCTTAGTAGCATTTATTTGTGAAAATAGAGTTGGAAAGTGAGGTACTGGATGAGCAAATAAATTTAATATATTTTATTCTAAAGATTTGTAATGTCTCAGAGTCAGTGATTTATTGTGATTTATGAATAGCTTCAGGCCCACTAATATTGGTGCTAGTTACTCACCGCAAGCCCGTCTCGGCTACAGTAGTGTCTCTCAACACTTTGGAGGCCCCTCGCGAAGTATTATGATTTAGACATAGACGCGCTTTATGCTGAGGATCATAACTTTGGGGAAATTGAGTTCATGCTAGAAAATGAGAGGAAGAAGTTCAAGGAGGCCAAATAAAAGTTCTAGTATGATCTCGACAATTAAAGAAAACTAAGGATATAATTTGAAAACAAGCTAATTAAATTGAAAGATGAATTCAGTCGCAAAGAAATAATTATCTCAGAACTTGAATTTAAGATGAATAACTTACTGCACCAGAATCAGGATGTGATTGTTGAGAATGAGCGACTAAGAACTGAACTTTGCAGACTTGAAGACCTTTATGGAGGCAAAATTCATTAACTAGAAACCCAGCTGTCCCTCTAATCTCGAAACTTTTAAGACATGACTGGTCAATACAACTCAGAGTTTGAAAAATTCAAGAAGTAAGGTCAAGACTATGTTTAACAAATCACATTTGATTTCGAGCGAAAGATTAAAAACTTAGAAGAAAAAGCAAAAACAGCATAAAATGCAAGAAGAGTAAATTTTAATTTATAGTTAGGATTTAAGTTTAGAAAACAAAAAATTAAATGATATACTCATTTCAAATAAGCTAGCTTTCGAAGAATAACTAAGAGACCTAAAGAATAGAGCAAGGGAATAAGACCTTAAAAAATCGCAATTAACATCCAAATCTTATGATCAAAAACTTAAAGTTCTTGAAGAAAGCAAATAGAGCATTATCCGTAAAAATAATGAACTAGTTCGACTGCTTCAAGATAAAGACAGGCAAATCCAGATAATTGAGAACTAGAGAAACGAATAGTCAGTCCGCTTAAAACAAGAAAATAATGATTTGAACCAGCAGCAGGGGCATCTCAACTATCTCATATCAAAATTAAAGAGTTAAATCAGTGAGAAAGAAGGTATGTTGGGAAGGACTTATAACGACAGTGACCACGAAGTCCAAGCACTAAAGCAGCAAATAGAATTGAAGAAACAAGAAAATGTTCAGCTCTCCAGTACAGTGAGAGACCTTCGGATGAGTCTTAAAGATGCTTAGGGTGATTCAGAGAGAAAGAGAAGAGATTTAGTAGAGAAATGCAACTTTTTATAAGGCGAATCCCGAAAGTATAAGGAGGAATATTTGCGAATTTGTTAAATTTTGAAGTCCAGGATTAATGAGACTATCAACAATGTATCATATAAGAAATGATTTCATTAATTAAGCTATTTATTGTAAAATTGTAAGCATTATAATATAAAGAGTGATCAAATGGTGACTCCCTTGATGGACTTACCCTATTGCATACCCATAGCCTCAGTTTGCGCATCTACCCATACCATCATGAGCTCACTGGTGATTTGAGACTGTATCTTGGAATACTTAATCAAGAATCGGGCCAAATGCTGATTGTTCTTTGTGAAGTGTCTGCTTAACTATTCGAACATGTGAAAATTTCTCAATCCATAGCTAATGCGTAAACGATCTAGATCCTGTCCCTCCTTTGGTAATATCATTTTTAGAGCTTCTGATTTTTACGGTTTTTGAGCAGGAATAGAAGACAGCCCCCATTTTGTCATGTTACCTTCCTCGTACAGTTTCTCTCTCTTCTTAAGCAGTACGTTCTTGGTATCAACATATTCCTGCTGGAAGGCTTTGAGTTTGTCGAAAGCCTATAAAGTATTAATCAAGTTTAAACTCTCAAACTTAATACAAGAGTATATTTAAGTCCTAAATGTTTTGGCCTGCTGCTTGAGGAGCTCTGCAAATTTCTAGCACGAGCTCATAAGAATGGTGTAAACGTTACTACTGATGTACTTCAGTTCAGTCTACTTTCGAAACAGCTCGTCCTTGTGGTTCAACTCCTTGCAAGTCTATGAAATTCCAGTCAGAGTATTTGCGCATTATTATAATGAAGTGGCTGCGGCTTTAAAATCTTTATAGATCCTATATATTAGCACACTTACTTCTTGGTGAGGGGTTGGATATCTAAAATATGCCTCTGTGATTTCACCAAAAAGCTGTTAATTTTAGGATCAATCGCAATGTTTAACTTTCCACGGGTGTTCTTCACTTTAATTAGAGCAACGTTGCTGGTTCTCTTAAAGTCGGACTTAAATTTTTCAAACATTACAATGTCTGAGAATTTTAAGAAATTTTATAGAATTTGGTCTGCCTTTAATTATGGTATTTGCACTAACTCATTCAGAAACATTTATAGGATCATTCGTCTCTTGTTCAAATGTTTCTCGTCTGAACGTCTAAACTGTCCCTTTTTAGAAATGGGAGGCACAGGGAGGCCTGGATGATGAAACTCCAAAGTCTCTTTAAGCCATTGAAAGTCGTTATATCTTCTTTCAACAACTTTTCCCAGACATGGAGTCTCCACGATATATGTGTAATAAGACTGTTAAAATATTCCTCCCTCCTTCTTCACGAATTTGGTGATTTTAATTTCGACTTACTTGTTGAGCAGTTCGTTGGGAGGCACCTGAATACAGTCGATAACTTGCGAATATGTTTATTGCTTCGTCTGATAATTGAATTCTAAGTATTGCCCTGTCTCCTTGACTTATTCCTACTTTCGGGTCTCTTTTGATGTTGATGCACCTTAAGTTAACTTTTCTTTCTCCTCGTGCTCAACCTTCGATGCTTTCTCAGGAGAGATGGTCCCTGCTTCAGTTGAGACTGGTTTAGGCTTTTTTGATTATTGATACTGGGTGACAATTTTTTTGAGGTTAACTAAATCCCAAGAGTCGAGGTTAATCTGGCTGCCGTTATTATCGAACAAATATTATTGAAAATCTTCGGCATCATAGCCTTTGTCGATGATTTCTTGAACTAAATACTTCTGCTTTTCCTATCTATCTGCCTGCATAATATCTAATAATAATAATAGGCATGATGTGATAGTGAATCAGTCCGTAGGGTACGGTCCGTCGATGGAGCACCTATTTCGCAAGGTCAACCACCACCTGAGTCGATTGCTGACCACATTGGACTACGCGTACCGAGAGCAGGGCATAAACTGGAGCATTCAGCATTACCACAGTATGTTCATGCGGTTGTTGATCCCTCCCGAAGTCAGCAGTTACGTGCACTTCTCCTGCCCGAATGAGCCCTTCCGAGACGAAGCCATCAGGATCCTAGAGTCCTTTAAGCCGCCACTTAACAGCAAACCGATCCTTCAATACACCGGCAGACCAGAAATGGAGGCTATAAAAGTACTGCCTCATAGGGTGGACTTCTACTAAAGTGATTTTTATGATAACGGTATCAATTAGCTGCAGGACTTGACTCCCGATATGGAGAACAAATTATGCTAGTGGATTTAATCTTGCACGAGAGATAGAAATGTCCTCACCAAGCTTGACATCATCAATCGAGCTAGCAAAATGGCCTCTCAAATGAATTTAAGATTTTAGCCCAACAAAGAATGGTACAAAGTATTCATGGCTCGAAACCTTCCAATTAAATAATTGCTTAGGCTCAGCAGAAGCATAAACCGGTCTCAATCTCGAGAAGAAAGAAAAATCTGCAAAGATAGATTTTACGATTATTTGGCAAATATGGAAGCACAGCGTGGTTTCAAAAGAAAAATAAATATACAAGAGACATTCGAAAATTAAGATTAATCTTTCGAAGAAAAATAAATAATTCAGGCTGTGAATAGAGTCAACGAGTCCGAAACAGATAAAAGCGTAAAAAAAGAATAAGAAAAACCAATTGAAATTGAAAAAAGTGTGTACAAGAACGAAGTTGTTCCATAAGAGAAAAAAATTGATATTAGAGCAAAGTATCTGGCTGATTCATATAAAGTTGCAGATAACGAATAAAAATAATCTTGGAGAATGAACTAAAATTTGAAAAATATTGATGTCTTAGGATATAGCTCAGTTTTCATGAAATCAAAAGTCTTTGAAGAAAGAAAGTAATGATATGATTATCAATTAGAATTTAATTTATTAATATGTTATAAATGTTGTCTTGTATTTGTACATTATAAAATATCACTTTTTAAGATTTATTTAAAATATTTTATCGTCTGAGCCCATATTAATAATTTCCTGTCCGAAATTTCTTTAGTTCATTACTTCCTTTTAACTGTCTTCTCTCAACTCAAAGTATTATCTTTTCATTCGAGACATTTAATTTCTTAATCTGTCGACTTCAAACTTCACATTATCCATTTCTGAATGTGCATCCTCTAATTATTTTTTCATCTTCTTCATCTGTCCTGTTTTTTCCTTAAGAGCATCCTTATATTTTATCAACTGCTAATGAATTTAGCTTCCGGGCTGTCTGGCAAGAATATTTTTGAGTTCCAAAAATAGCTTTTCTTTCTCGCGTATTAAGTTTTATTTGGCTTCAACTTCTTATGTTTTGGCTATCAATCGTCTATATTTGAGAAATAAATTACCTTTGAAGAGTTTGTATCTTAAGAATCCTCTCGTAGTTCTCTTGATCAGTCGCTTCTAGTTTTCTCCATCGATGCACGTTCATAGGATTCTTGAGCTCATCTTATAGAGCTTTAACCTTGGCTTTTTGATTAAGTAATTATTTTTCTTTACAACTAATCTCGCTTTTTAGATCATCAATGCACCTGATTTTATCATCTATTGACAAAAACTCATTGCGTAACATCGCCAGACTGACTTTATGCTCGTTAAATTATTTTTGTTTTTCTTTGAAGTACGTTTGGCCTTTACTTAGGTTTGAGTTGGATAATTTGATTTTTTCGTAAAGCTGAACCAGTTCTTGATCTCTCTTAATAAGCTGTGTGCCTAAGATGTCTCGCTCATTTCTCACCATGTCGTAGTCTTTTTGTTGCTTTGTCTTTTGATTTTTTGCTTATTGAATAATCTTCTTCAGATGGCCGATGTGATTTTATTGATTTTTAATTACCTCTTATGTCAGGTTTATTTGAGAATTAGCTCTGTTTTTATCGGCTTAAATTTTCTAATTTTCTGACTCCACTTTCTTACATTACTTGTCAAGTTATACAAGCTACTGATCTTTGCTTTTGATTTAGACTCGGTGATGTTCAACAGCTCGAGTCATTCTATCATACTTTTTTTTTAGTTCGCTGATTTCCTATTTCGATTTAATAAAATCTTTTGAGTATAAATTTCGATCACTTCTAACAGCTTCATATAAATTTTGCTGATGCTTACACTTTTTCTCCACTTATTGGTTTTCTTTCTGCAAGTTTTGAATTTGTGTGTTTTTAGTCTTTAGCTATTACAAAGTCTGATAATATTTCGAGTGAGCGTGTGAAGCCTCAATTCCGTATTTCTATTGTTCACGATTTATTTGCTGATAAATTTTTGCTAGTTTTTCAAGTTCGATGCCGTAACTGTTGACTTCATTTTCCACTTTCTTTTTTTTGTTTTATTACTCTAAGTTTTCAAGAATCAGCTCATGGTCTTTATTTTAAGCAGACTTTGCAACCTTATCCTGTTCAATGCGCTTCGAAATTAGCTACTTTATTTGATTTTTGTTTTTCTCGCGGTTCTTATTTAATTTCTACAAATGCTCAATATGAATTTATTTTAATGCTAACACACTTATTTTTTTATCAGCACTTTCCTTGTTAGCTTGACAGGCTTTATACAATTCACTGTTAATATTTTGGAGCTCAAGCGCTGTTTTTTATTTTTCTTCTAATATTTACTTCAGTTTAAACTAAACTGCAGCTCTTTCTTATTTTTTCTGCTCAAACTAAAGTATGAGCTTATTTTTTTATTATTATTTTCTTTCATGCTCCTTCTCTGCCTGTTCATCGAGTTTTTGCAGCTTTACCTTAGATCTTTGATGCTCATCACGATTTTTCTTCTCTGTCTTCAACTGTTCAGCTGTTTACATCAACTCTTGATCTAGTTGTTTTATTTCTTGATCTAACTTTTATTTTTAGTTTTTCTTTTCATCTTTTTATATTTTAGCCCTATTGAGTTAATCTTTTTTTTACTCATCCTTTTTCTTCTCTCGATCGTTCCTGATCATTATTTAGGAGATGATTTGGGTTAAATTGTTAATTCTATCTTTGACTTGTCTTTGACTATTTCTTATCTCGTCAATTTAGTCCTTGCCGAACTTCTCCTGGTTCTGCAATGATAAGTATTTTGTCATCAGCTCTTATCTAATTTTTAACTGTTCCTAAAACTTCTTTTTCAGCTAATTTTCTTCATTTTACTGCTTTATTTAAATTTATTCCAGTCCCTTGATAGATTACTTTTAGTAAATGTTCATTTGGAGTTTGTGTCTTGTGATGGTGTCTCGAATATCACCTTCTTTTTTCTTCAGCTATTCGGTTTAATTTTATATTTTTTAGAGCAACTTCTTAATTTGGTCAGCTCTTTGTAGTTCATCCTATGTGATTTTGTTGCTGGTGGATATCCTGGCATGATAGGCTTCGATTTCCCCCTTGCTGGTTTTACACTTAATGACACTTCTTTATTCTTACTCTAATCGTTCAGTCAAATTTGCATATAAGATCTAATATCGAATATAATAGTACTTGTATTCTGCTTTTAAGTCCTTCCAGTTCTGGATCGATCAGTATCTTCAGCACATCATAGTATTGTTGTTCTACTTCTCCCACCAGGTTAGTATCTGTGCCGGGGATTATTTCAGTCTCCTTGCGCTCCATACTTATTATCAATCTATTTAAATATAAGTTATATTATTCACAATATAGTATAGTATGTATCAGTTTGGTAAACCGAATGACAGCCTTGTCCTTGTCATGCGGTTTATGCGAAGTAAGTTAAACAAATCCGAACTTTTCTTCATTGACATGATTTAAATTGCGTTTTGTTTAATGCCTTCATCTATCTTTATGTTAAGATGAGCCTGCATTGAAGATATTGCTTTTTACAAATGAATTCTGTTTGACAGCACTTGCTCTAAGAAAACATACAAGCTAAATTAGTCAGGATGATTAAGGGTTTACCAAACTTGTCGAGCAGTGTCCCGATCATCGACTAAATCTCGAGTAAAACCAAGCTTAAACAGGACAAGGGCAACACCAAAGATACCCCAGATGTGGCAGACAAGAATCTATTTGACGGCACGGCAGTACTCGTCTAGTAATCGGTTCACTTATATCTTTATCCTAATAACTTTGGTTTATTTTTATGATGTCTTCACGGGCAATACTGATTCTGATGTTTATTTCCCCTTGTTTTTTGTGCTCACCATAGTCATGAGATCTCCTTTTGACATTGTGAATATAGTCCCTATTCTTGTTGATTGCTTATGCTGTTATTTATTAGGTGTTGCAAACGGCATCTCTTCATCTGAGTTCAGTGTAGATAGACTCTTGTTATACCTCTCTAGTGTCGATGTATTCGAATGCAGATTTGTTTGAGGAGATGATTTTTCAGATTTACTTATTGACTTTCTTTATGATAAGCGCTATTTGCGAGCCCACGAGAACATGCTAGTTTGTAATTAATAATTATTGAAAATTACTATTACATAAAATTATAAAATTGAAATTGTTATCAAATGTCTTGAGTCTCCTCGCGCACAAAGGTGAAGTTTAAGAATCTATTTATTCGATAATTCTATGGCGAGTAATCAAAATCTTTATGGATATTCTAAGTTTATATATATTTACTTGAATCGCAATAGGCTATTCTTAGTCTTGCTCTTGCTCTCGCTAAACTTCTTCACGAACTGGAGCATTAATTTGCTTCTTCAACAGACTGCCCCAGTTGATGACTCTAAAGAATGGATGTTATTTTATTTCAAATGCACCTTTATATCCTAATCTAGTTTGAGGGTTTCGCTCCAAGAGACCTAACAGTAAATTTTTGGCCTCACTTGATAATGATTTTGGGAATGTAAGCTTCGAACTACTAATGTTATTATATAGTGTAATGATGTCATCTGAGAAAAATGGTGGCTCTCCTACCATCATCTCATACAGAACTGCTCCAAGGCAATAGAAGTCACTTTCCTTGCCAACACCCTTCTTGATCAACATTTCAGGTGACAGATAAGCCGGACTGCCACAAAATGATTTGGCTACGAACTCTCTTTATTTATCTTGGCCCTGTTTGCTGAGTCCAAAATCAACCAGTCTCACGTGTCCTTTCTCATCCAGCATAATGTTTTATGGCTTAAGATCTCGGTATATTATGTTCTTGTTATGCAGGTACTCCAAAGCCAAAAGTATTTATGCAGCGTATATCATAGCTTCTTTCTAGGGGAAAGTGACCTAATTCATCAAATGATGACTTAGATCCTTATTTGGGCAATAATCGAGACCCAAGTAAACGTAATTCGGTGTCTGAAAAGTAAGGTGCAGATTTACAATGAATGGATGTGACAGTTGTTTAAGGATATTTAGTTCAGCAATCGTATACTTGATTTGCTTATTAACTACAAGCTTCTTTTTCTTGAAGCATTTTAAGGCATACTGCTTCTTTTTTTATGGGTTTCGCAAATCTGATGCCAAGAGTACCGTTCCAAAAGAACCTTCTCCTAAAACTTTTATAATTTTAAAGTCTGTAAATTTTAAACCACCTTTAGAACTTATGCTGTTATCGGCCTGATTGTTTGGGCTCGGCAAGGGAGTGTTTGTTTGAATTGTTTATAATTTAACCGGCTCACTATTTTTTATTTCGCTCTTACTGGGACTAGCTTGTTTGACGAGTACAAAATTTCTATTTTTGTCAGGTGACTCTTCAGTGCGATCAGAAGACTTGCTCATAAATAAACTCATCAAGTCGTCCTTACTATTTGATGGTTTTCTTTTGCTACTGGATGATTATATTTATATTCTGTCCATAATGATCACATCCTCGTTGCGCTTAAATTATTTAATTGAGTCAGGATACATTTTAACATAGTTTAAAGACTTTTCAAAGGCATCAATCCATCTTCGAACTGTGTTTTCAAAGTAGCAAGCAAAAATATATTTTGATTTGTTTGTGCACACATGAAAATAAAACAAGTCAGTCTTCATGTACCAAGATCTTTCTGACTTCGCAAGCTATTTGAACTTTACGATTAATGAAATCGGAAGAACTTATTTAGGAAATTGAGGAAAATGCACTTTTTATTAATATATTTTCACTGAGCTTTCATAAGGATTTATAGTTAGATAGTACTCTTTGTTTTTACGAGGTGGAGTTTTAACAGAAATTACGTCTCCTTTATACGAGAAAATTAGAGCATGATACATAACTTTTTTTTCTCCAACAGCACTGGTAATCGATTGTCTCTGTTCCGATTTTACAACCATGTCCAAGATTTCTTTATTAGGACTTTGACCCAGCATATCATAAACAGATCTATTCTTATGGTCTCTCAGTGAGAAGTTGACATCTTTCGTGAGAATCTGCTCAATTATCTTTTTGTTTGAGGACTGCAAAGCCAAATTAATAGGAAGTCCTTGAGATGTGCAAATATTTATGTTCAGAAAGGGTTGAGCTACAAGCAAGTCAATCATCTCGTAGTTTTATTCTTTAATTGCCAGCTGAATTGGTAACCACTCGTCTGATGTTTTACTATTGATGTCCACTCCAATTTCAATTAAAAAATTTACAATTTAAATGTTGCCTGTAAATACTGCGCAATGTATAGCTCCCCATCCTTTCGTTCCTAGTTAATTTTGAATAGCCAAAAGCTCACGGCGGTACACCTCATTTTCACAGGACCCTAGCTCTGAGCTATCTGATTTGACTTCTCTTAAATAGTCAGTAGTTTCTTTCTTCTGGATCATTTTTAGCAATTATTCGTACTTTTTTTACACTAGTTGCGAGATCTAGGACACATCGTCAGCTTCTTCCTAGTTCTCCTAGACTATTTTTTGCATGTGCTGCTTATTGAACAGTAACTCTCCCATGTCCCCGTTTGACTCAGAATCAAGGACTTGCTTTTTAAGAACTGACAAAAGCTCAACTTCAAGTTGTAGTCCCGACTTTACACCATAGAGTGATAGAGGCCATCCTTAGATTATTCTTAGCTTTGCCTGATCGTTTATTATTCGCACGATGAACTTGCTTGACTATACATGGATGGATTTTTGAATTAGTGCAATAAGCTCGCTGGTTTTAGTTATTTCTGTCTTGCATTCGACACGCTTTATTGCAATCTGTTTGCCTTGCTCTTTTATTTTAACGAAAAATCGCATATCAAGTCAACCTACTGGGTGCTTAAAATTATCTATCAATAATAAACTAATTCATGCAAGCCTATAAACATCAAAATTGATCGAAGCTTGCTCAAATTCTCTTTAATATATTACATCTTGTTTTAAATGCTGGACCGTTATCAAAACTGGTAGTATTTCGTTGTCTTTTCGAGATTGGTTTAGTTTTTACCGATCTTATCTCATTACCGGCTACATTTTCTTATGCCTGCTCTAAATGAATAGTCTTTAACTCCTTCAACCCATTCTTAGATTCATTTATTACTTAAAGTTGTACAATTACTTATTTATTTATTACTACTGGCTCAGTAGTTAATATTTTGTTTTCATGAAGTTTCTATTCCCATTACTTTGCTTTTTTATTAGTTTGTCCTTCAAGAGTGGCATTATCTTTGTGTATTTTCGAAATGTGACCTCCAAGTGCTGTCGATTTGTCATATCTTTTATGACAGTACTTACATTCATATGCTAAGTGCTAAACAGACACTCGGTCAGGGTCATACTTTTCTGTCAGCTCTGAGAGTTTGGTAAGCATGGCATCCAAAAAGTTAGATAAATCATTTTAGTTTAGACCCACGTAAAACTCTGAAGATTGTGTTTAGCTGTAACTTGCAGGACAATAGCTAGCTATCACCTCAGGTTTGAATTCATAAAGGTGTCGAAGTCTAAATCGACAAAGATTGTCCAAGGCGTCACGGATTCTCATCTAATTTTGTAAATTCAATATAGTATAATAAAAGTCAAATTTATTATAAATATTAATGTCCAACAAAAAAGGTTTGCTAGCCAAAGCACTTTCCTCGGAAGGATAAATTAGCAAGGAAGAAATTTTCGATATATTGTTCGTTGCGAAACAGATAATCGGAGCAATTCTAGGCGTAGTACTTGGGCTATCGGGTTTGACAGGACTAGTGGCCATGGCAGCATACACAGCCATATCCTTCCTGATAGTCTACGTGTACGTGATGCGATTCCTGCAACCGGAAGAGGACACCATCGAAGCCATCGATTTATTTAAAGAGCACTGGATGATGGGATTCTTCTCTTTTCTCCTTCCGTGGATTTTAGCCTACAACATTAAAAACTTTTGATCATTTATAATTAAATATTAGCACTAATCTATCTTTAAGAACTACATATCGTGATTTCATTAATTATAGCTAATGAATTGATAGATTTTATTTATTTATAATGCTAAAAAGGTACATTTCATATAAATTAGCTCATATTACTAAGTTCATGCATCTAAGTACAATTAAATTTATCAATTGTGAAATCTAGTATGCTCAGACGGCTATCTCAAAATCATTCTCTGCACATAATCAGGAGCACAAACAGATATATGTTTGCCGAAGTGGGAGCGAAGAAGAAAGTGGATAAGTCAAAGGCGTGCATTCGTCTCATGATGGAATGGCCAGAAACCAATCTTGAAATCGAACGTCTTAAGCAGTCTCATCAGTACAGCAGAGATCATGCCATTAAGGGATTCAATTTTAAAACTCACATGCTTAATCTTGGGGATGTGGTCAACTTGCTTATATAAGGAGAACTTATCCAACTTTAGATTTATGGTGGATTTGATAAACTTGTTTAAGTCTTACTCAAAAGCTTTAACGTTAGCAACTCAAATCTTAAAGAGTTAAAATTGCACTAAGGATAAAATATAAACAATTTTCTGGTTGTTGTTGAGCATTTATAGAAGCATACCAGCTATATCTTCATAAGAGCATTATCAGCTCTACTCTGTAACTATATGGAAAATTTCGAAGAGCTGAAGCCATCACAGTTTTATTACATTATGCGACACTTGACAGTTCGAGGGTACATTTCAAAGTTCATCCGTCGACATGTTAAAAACATACAGTTTAACAGATAAAATTTTATGAACTCAGTATCTTCCTCCTCTAGTGAGTAATTAATCGACCAGTTTTCAATTCTTTCTTGTCAGCTACAATGCATATTACATCTATAAAATTATGAAAAGAAGAAATTATCTATTCATACTGATGGGCTTGTCGCCCAAGAGATCGTTCAGAGTATGACGCAAGCATTCTTCGAAATAATTTAAAGCGAAAATAAGTACGCTAATCTTAACCTAGTCTTTATTATTTATTAAGCTCTAATCAGTGTTAGATTTTTGTCGAAGATCTCTTCAGCAGTCACAAGCAAGTATATTTTCGCATGTATATCTATTTTAACACAGAATAAAAAAGATCTTCAATCCAATGTTCTTTAGCACGGCGCGCATTAGTGAGAACACAATTTCTACAATTTTCGATCGCCTGCTTATCTACTCGGAGAGTGAAGATGGACCACATATTGTAGAGATTGTGAACTTATTTACAAAATGCTGTCACTTATATGAAAGCGAGACTCAGAACCATAAAAGATCTTGGGCTAGTTTGATAATGCTCTGTGACAAGTTCACTATTGTATCAAAGAGTCTGCTTTACTACATAACTTTCTGCTATTTGAAGCACCCTCGACATTTGAAGCAGCACGAACTGCCGGTTAGCCTTCCCAAGAACAGAATGATATACAAGAACATCTGCTTACTTAAGTGCTATGAGCTGGCAGTAGTGATTAAGCTTATCGGCGCAAACAATTTCACTTTTAAAAATTTACTTGTTGATAATTTTGTGAGAAGAGTGGATCAAATTCAAGAGAATCATAAAATAAATGATAGTTTTGGTTTGGATCACCTTATTTAAAAGGGTCGATAAGTGGGTGACAGTATTCCAAAAGAAAAAGATTAATCCAGCTTAACTTACTATCAAAACAATGACTATTTTTATATAAGTTAAGAAAAAAGAGCATCATTAATAAAATAAGCAAATAAGATATAGAAAGCCCTTTAAGTAGAGATAATAGATTAAGTTCTCAAACAATATGAGTATCCAGTAAATCCTCGATTGAATGCGGGTGCTCGACTAAAGTCAATTTTATGGGTTGTATATTACTATAAATTGTTAGCCGGAAAGAATAAAAAATACGAGGTAATGGAACAAGTGATTCGAGATAACTCATATATTATCTAGCTATTGTAGAAAAACGCTGCCTTTCCTGGATTGATGGAAGCGGCCTTTACGTTTTATTACAGCAACAAGCACGACACATATACTACTCAAAATACTCAAACTCGTTGGGATAACTTTATAAAAAAGTATGCAGGCATGCTCGACAAAATATACCAAAAGGTGATCGGTGATCTGCGAAACAATGCGACAAATAATTAAACTTCGCCAGAGTTTGTTACTAATGTGGAATTTCTTTCGCAACACATTAAAGCAAATCCATCAATATATAAAGATGAGACCAATCTGGGTAAACAGTTTACACACTCTTTCATTCTGCAGCGCTCTGCCAAGTACGACAAGCTCAGGACTAAACTAATATAGTAGCTAAAGTCTATTAAAGACAGAACTAACCTGAGCATTTATGGTTTCTTGAATCACGTTGACTATCCCTTTGTGGCTGATTATCTCATTGTTTGCGGATCTAAAAGTTACGCTGTGTTTTTTGTTGAAGCGCAGAACAAGGAAAAATATGAATCCCTTATTAGAAAATCCAAGTAGAAGAAAAACGAGGCTACGAAGACTTAAACAGGATAATAATAATAAGGCAGCAAGTAAGATTTGAATATGCACTACACTAAGTTGTGTCTTAAGCATTTCCAGGAAAAAAGCACCCCAATTTTGATGAGCGGAGAAGAGGATATTAAACAACTAAAAATAATATTCGATCGTATGCGATGAAGACTGTTGCTGTGATATGTGCATGTACTATGTTGACAGGATATCTACCGATCAATTAATTTTGAAATCTTTGAATATATGTAGCTGTTTAGCGAAGTCTGAATTTGAGAGTTATTTCATCTTTTATCGATGCTATTGCTTCTTCCTCTCCTGCTTCTGAATGGCGACTAAGTTTGGTTTAAAAGCAAACAGATCTTCTCCTGCCTTATCGAATCGAATAGGCTTTGAAAGACTCCAGTCATTCTTACCATCATAGCTTGACTTCATCTCTGTTGTGTAAGGATCAGCCAAACGCAATTTTGATGTCAATGATCGAAGGCAGTTCATCACTGCTTATTCATTCTCCTTAGAATCTTTCTGCTGCAACCAATTGTCAATAAATGTTACTGTCATTGGGTTTAGGGGTCTGGCCATTTTTAACTATTATTCAACCAAAAGTACTTCATTTAAGTTCTTGAACTAAAAAATGGAAGGTCGGATTTCCTTAGACAAGGATGTACTGCCATGATAAAATTTATAAGAAGTCGAAGTCGGGTTGCTGATTAAGTCAAGAAATACATTTTTGCATCAGTTTCGCCAAGGAAGCGACTACCCTTCGTGCTCTGCATATCGATATGTCTGTCTGGTTGATGTATCACTGACTTTATTTTCTTAGCTCCTTTAGTATTGTAGATTTCGTTGATGCACTCGAGACCAAAGATGTCAATAGGCTTGGCATAGTCTTCCCAGTTGTTAAACTTGGAGCGAAACTCTGGTTTTATTATTTTATCCAGAATCGCTGACACCGACATCTAGAAGTTATATTAATATTTATACGATATTCGACTTATTCTTACTGGCTAGTAACTATTTAATCTCAATATTAAACATTAAATGTTTAGTTATATGCAATTATTGGTTCAAGACTTAGATCTGACAAATGTTTCACATTTTCTTGGTTGGCTCAATAAAATTGTACGACTGACCTTTCAGCACAGGATCTAAGAAGCTAAAAAAGTTTCTTGTCTAGCAGGAACCCTTGAAAAAAGGTTCAGTGTCAGTCTTTGATACAACACTTCTGGGATTGTTGAATATTCCATTTTTGCGTGGAACTGTCTGACTTGAAGTTCTTGGATATCCAGGTGATCTCAATAGCTTGAGACCATCATTCCTGCTATGCTGTTCGCTACTATGTTGGCATCGCAGATGTAGAAGCACTTCGTTATTATACTGAGAATCTAATGGGAGTTCTAGATAATTCGCAATATACTGAGCTTGAAGGAGTTAGAAGGTTGGTGACGAGCTACATAGTCACGAAAGTCCAACTTTCCTCGCGCTAGCACCTTCATGTAGGTGTCAACGTGCAGAGAGCACAACTGAATGCTAATGATTTATTTCTCAGACCCTACGAATGAATAATTAAAATCCCAGCTTGGACTCGTCAGCGGTACCGGTGGAGTTTCGAGTATGCTATGGTTATAGCTCTCAATGACCATCATTAAATTCTGATTCAGAATGGGAGTACTTGTGGGATGGTCGTGATTCGCGTGACATCCTATAGCAGACCCACACTGATTTCGTAGCTCATTATAGTATTGATAAGAGTGATAAATATATGTATGAAATAATAGAGCATTCACTCGGTCTCGATGGGCTGTATTTTGGGCAGCGTGATCTTTGGAGGGTTGCAGCGCCCTTCCTCTAGGTTCTTACGTAACTCGGTTCTTCTCTTTTCAGCTCTGATATTAGTGACACAGTTACTCTTCCTGGGTGATTTTAGGGATGGCTGGTGGTTCGGTAATTGCCGAAGCGACAGGAGGGTCCGCAGGTTTTGCTTGCAGTGCGCTTCCCTGCTCTTTCTTGGGTTTGGGGTTCGTGCAGCCCATTTTGCTATCAATATTAATATATTTTATCCAACGAATTCTCAGTTTTAAATGAAGAATTGACAGAAATACGACAATAATACTTATTTAATAGCGAGTAATCAAGAGATCTCGATAAGTTTATAAAGTCCTCCCATGGAGGCGTTTTTCCTCTTCTGGTAGCAGTGATAGCCGATGCACGCGATCAGCACAAGGCAGCACAATGATAACACTACAATTAGTGAAATGTAAAGCGGTAGGTTCTTGCTCTCATACTGATATATTACTGGCGCCACACATAGATTCTGCGAGTTCAGTTCGAGACCCAACAGGCACGTTTTGCATGATTGATCTGGATTGCACTCCTGGCACCCGACTGTTTGAGCAGTGGACCCACAAGCAAAACATGCGCCTGTAGACAACGTTGTGTATCCAGGTGAACATTTTGTGCAAGAGCTGCTAACAGTGCCATCCGATGTTTAACTAGTACAGGTCATGCAGTTCTGTGGGCATTTAAGACAATAAAACTATTCGAGAGCGACAGAGTAATTTCTGGCTCTTGTGAAGCCGAACTCGCAGGCATAGCAGGTGGCAGTGGGATCGCACACGAGGCAGCCCGGCTGGCACTGAGTGCAAGTAAACATAGCTGTAAGTCTATAACCCGTACGGCAGCTGGCACACGCCGTTGAGTTTCCATGGCAAGTGAGACAGGGCGATGAACAGGCAAAGCATGAGCTGTTGCTTAAATAATATCCAGGCATGCAATACTTACAGTGTGAAGAGCTGGTGCAAATGGCGCAAGTAATGGGGCAGCGTTGGCATGTAGCATTCAGCAGATAGAACCCATCCTCACAGCCGGTGCAAGTCAGAGATGTAGAAGAACAAGAGCTACAGTGAGGCACGCAGAAGTTGCAGGTTCCGTTAGATGCTAAGTAGTATTCCCCTAAGCAACTCGTGCATGTAGTTTGACTGGTGCAAGCTTGGCATCCTGGTGAACAGGCTAGGCAACTGCCATTGCTCAAAAAGTAGTTGTTATTGCATTGGGTGCATGTGCCAGCTGAAGGACAGTTAAAACAATTAGATACCTGACAAGGAAGGCACTGTCCATTGCTAAGGTATGATTTTTGTGGACATGTTAAGCAGTTCTGAGGACTCGTGCAGGTTGAACAATATAGAGGGCAAGGAATACAGAACCCGTTTCCATTACCACTGGGCTGATAGTATCCGGCTTGGCATCCCTCACAGTTGTAAGCTGAACCCACACATGTAGTGCATTATGTGGCACAGGGTTGGCATAATCCTCCCTGTAGGAAATAGCCGGTCACGCACTCGAGACAGAAATTGGGGCCGAGACAGAGATCGCAACCGGTTGTACAAAGCACACACTAGTTGCTTGGCGCAGAGTAGTAGCTGCCCATCACGCACCTGATGCATGTACCATTTGGGCAGTTGATGCAACCCTCTTGTGGACACTGCATGCATGCTGACAGTGCCTGATTGTAGAAGAAGGCGGGTAAACACTCAATGCAGGTCGTGGAGTTGCAAGTTACGCAGTAATCAGGACACTCCACACAGGAGGTAGAATTGACTAAGTAGTAATTGGCGGAACACTATAGACAGGCAGTGACACCAGCAGCCTGCTGACATGATTTGCAGTGACTGATGTAAGTTTCACAGTTTACACAGGTGTTACCATTCACAAGACTGAATCCAGAAATGCATGTTAAACAGTTTGAGCCAGTAGAAGTACAGGTCTGACAAGGTTGCGTACATTGCGAGCATGTGGACTGCGAGTTTAAGTAGTAGCCTTGACTGCAGTTGGTGCAGGCTGAGGTCGATGTGCAGTACATGCAGTTGGCGATGCATGGCTGGCAGATCCCCTGCACCGCCACGAAGCCCGAATTGCAAGTTGTACACACGGTAGCTGAAGAGCAGGCCCCGCACTTGGGTCGGCAAGCCAGGCATTGGTACGTGAATGGGTCGGCATAGTTAGGTCCAGAACAGGATGTGCAAATATTTTGACTTGAGCATTGGTTGCAATTTGGCTGCTGACACGAGTTGGCAAGATAGCATAGATTGGCTGTGGAGTTGAGTGCAAACCCGGTCAGACAGCTTGAGCATTGAGTCTGGTTGGTGCAGGCTGTGCATATAGTCGAGCAGCAGTTAAACCCGGGCTGACAGGTATTGCAGGTGTAAGGATTCGAACAACTGGAGCAGTATGGCATACATTGCTGGTAGCAGATCTTCAGAAAACTAAGTAAGCAAACTAGCCAAGAAATTTGTAGACGAGACATTAGCATTCAATATCTAATATTATATAATATAGAATGTATATAAATTAAATCAAGACCGATTAATTAGCTGGGTTGCTTCTTTAATAAAGTCCTCTAAGTTTATGTCGCCGATAAAAAGGTTATCCGAAATAGCCATAAATTATTTGACAGTCTTATTCCGGCACTTATGACTTAAAGTGCAAAAATAGCTTTAACTCTCTATTTTCTTAACTAGACAGTCATAACTCAGATCCACCTGTGTAAATGCCTTGTAAATCAGTTGCAAGAATTGTCTAATGTCATAATCAAAAGGGTTAGTCTAAGTTTATATCTAATTACATGAGGGGGAATATTTTTATCAATGATACAGCTCAGCAGCACCTGCTTATCTGCATTCAAAATAATGCTGTTGCTCTTTAAGTCGCCATAACTTTCTTTACTTCTATGCAAGTACAACAGGGCTTTTGCTATCTGAATAAATATTTATACTTTGGTCTTAAAGCTATGAAACCAAACTGAGTCCCATAAATCTCCCAAACGATCATAATGACGATCTGTAACTAAGGAAAATTTCCATTTGTTTGACTGACCCTCAACCATCGAGTAGGCATAAATTGGCTGCATTTGAGGATTTGGACACTGCTGAAACCTATTGGCATAGTATAATTTCTTTTTCATGTTCAGGTAGTTTCCCTCAAAATTTTAAACATACACCTTTGTGCCAATGAACGTTTTTCGTTTACATACCTTATCTAGTTATGCTGGTGACAAATTTACCAATGTCACTTCGCTAACTTCAAACATTTCTTCCTCAGTCTACGAAGGCTGTAATGATATTCTGCAATGCTCAAGCTAATTTCTATCTTTTTCTGAGTTAAATGAAGCGTATGATCCTTTCAAAGAAGACACACTCATCGTTCTACGGTAATGGGGCAGAAACTCTTCTGTTCGATCCCTTTGCTTTTGACTAAAAGTAGTTGATGCACAAGACACTTAAGACCTGAGTAGTCTGTCAGTAAATTTCTCAATCTGATCTATCTTGGCTTTCTCTGCAACTAAAAAACAAAAGTATGGGTTCTCCTTCCTCAGCCTTTATAACTCCACGTTTATTGAGGTGATACTAAATTTTTACTTGAGCTTTCTGCAACAGTTTTCGAAGGTTTCGTAGTGAAGAAAGATGATGTATGAACGAGGAAATTCCTTTCTGGCTTCTCTAGATATTCTTACATATAAATCTTTGTCTAATGAAGTCCTCATAAGCCGAAGTTCATTCTATGACACAATTTTAACAAGTTCGTCTCTAGCTTTTATTAAAGCATCCTGATTTTTATCTTCCGGCTGTCTCTGATACTTAAGTTAAACTCCTGAATTGTTTTTGTAAAATTTGATATCGTGTCCTATTTTCAATGCTTACTATTATATCCTTTGAAATTAGTGCTGGCTATGTAACCAAACTAACTGGATGGGAGTGAGTTCGATTGATACTTTCTTTGTAGTTATTACTTTTTTATCGCTCATTATATTAATTTTGCCATCTGAGGTAATAACTCACGCATAAACTAAGCTAAATCTAATATTTATATAGGTGTTATAATATATTGTTTAAATGCAAAAGGAAGTAACCTTTGCCTAGACTTAGGAAAGGGAGAAGATAAAGACTGAGGAGAAAATAACAACATAATATCAGTGTTCAATCTGTTCGAAAGCTTATCCAAAGCAGGCAGATCTGGACTCGCATATCAAGCTGAAGCATGATAAAATCGAGAAGGAGAAGTAAAAAGAAAAGGAGAAAGAAAAGTAAGCTCCTAGAATTAGCAAGCCCGCCAAAGTGCAACCACGCAATCGAGTTCTAGAAATGCAGCAAAACGACCACGAAGACACAATTTACTCGTACTTAGGGGAACTCGGAGAAAGAAATCAAGAGAACAGTTCAAGAGATGACTTGCTGCTCGTGGAATAAAATCAGCGGCAAAGTATTCAAACTAATTACTCTTTTAATAAAGTAGTCAGAACTCCTTATTAAAAATAGCTAATTGCTATCAATTACATACCGAATGAGTGGATCTAAAAATCTCCTCATCAATAGTTTTTAAAAAATCTTGCAGTAGAGATGACTTTGCTTTATCATGCTCTTGAAGCCGAAAAGGAAAAATGGTAAAAAATATTTATAATTCAGGGAATTTAGAGACCCAATGGCCCCAGAAGAAGAAGCCTAAGATGAATTTAGCTTAATGTAAATTAGAAAGCTCATTTTGAACTATCCTAGGAGGAGATTAACTCTTAAATATCCTCACTTTTGCATTTTCCTACTCTGGATTAGTAGAATATGCAAACCCCAAGCCTGGGAAGAGTTTTTTATTATAATTAGCTACTACTTAGCGGAGTACTACAGCAGGAGTCTAAGTGGAAAGCCAGGCGAGCGATGGGAATAATTCAACACAAAAATTCAATCTGAGCCATTATCACCTTTTTTGACAGAAAAGCTTTCAATTTGCGACTAGAAAATCGCCAAGAAATTTACATAGTACTTTAACAAATGGGCATCGTTGTTTGATTTAGTTAATGATTTTTGTTGAGCTAAATTTAAATGATTAACATATACAAATTAAATATTAATGAGGCTCAGATAAGCGTTATGCAATACTGGGTGTAGTTCTTCCACTTAAGCCAGTTGTAGAAGCAGACAAATATTCTTGTCATATTAGCCTCGTTCATGATCCACAAATCCTCAATGCCCAAATATTCAGCATAATCTTGAATATGCTCTCGGATGAACGGGTTCATATAATCGATTAAAAGTTAAACAGGAGCCTCTTCAATAATGGACGGACGATTGATCTCATCAATAGCGTATTGTAGCAAGAGAATGAACAGAATGAGCACTTGCTAGAAACGCCAAGGGTGCTTCTCGAGAGCTTGTGACATCTCTTTCAGAAACTCGGAAATACCCACTCCGATACAAACTCCCATATACCGAAAATTAACAGGCCACTGCTTCATTTCTATAAAATTTTCTAGATTTTTGAAAGTGTCGACGCTCTCCCAGATTCTGGAACTGAACTATTGACGGCAGTGTATTTCTGACAGCAGTACAAATATTTCATTAAAGGCATCGTAATATTAGCTTCTACCAACGTGCTCCTCAGTATGAGAATGCTATTTATTTCGATCTGTTGCTTTATCGTTATTAAAGTTCTTGTTTTTGGTAGACAGCGGGGGTCTGCCTCGTGGTTTATTTTATTGTTTCGGCTTTTCTACTGGACCAGGTGCCTGCGTTAATAGTTTATTACTATTCCACCATGTTTTTGTTTTATATGCGTGAATATAGCCGCGTTACTTAAATATGTTTTGCCGCAGGGGCACTTATAGTCGCGGGTCATTTGTCTTGTCTCCGGATTGGACTGCGAACTGTCCATATAATCGATTATACAATTATAATGTTTGAATAAATTATTGACGCTAGATGACCAAAATGAAACCTGTTTTTGATTTGTTAATGCTTTTATTATCGTATTCTGTCTTGCAGCTGAATCTGTATCAATAAATTTTATTAGGGTTAGTAATATGATTGTGCCGAAAGGTAATTTTAAAAAGTTCAGCCACGTTTCTCCATTGTTTAGCAAATGCTAAAAGGCACAGCTATTCTCAACATCACCCGACTCAACATGGTATATCGTGCTGCCTGAACCCTCAGATTCGTTTGAAGCATACCCGAACAGTGAATATATCTGCAAATGTTTACATAATCAGAATGAGCAATGTTGTTTTATTGCAATCGAAGGATAGTGTTTTCACGAGTATTTGCTAGCAAAGAAGAAAAATAAGTTCTTCCCCTTAATGACCGAATAATAAATATTCAATCTAATTTCATGCATGGTTTCTGCCTTCGTACACCTCAAGCGCAATGGTCTTGAGTATAGCATGACTAACTTAAAATAATATTCGATCAGGAGAGTGCCTGGTCCAATAATTAGCTACAAACTAATTTATCATAAATCAATGATAAGCCAGATGGATGCAGCTAGATCAGGTGTCATATAGTGGAGCGATTTGTACTTGTCGCCTGAGGAACTAGACGGGGACTTCATCTGTTAGAAATCCATTGTTTTTTCATTCGGTCTAATGCTACTCAATATTTGTAGCAGCGAAGATGCAAAATAAAATGTTTACTTATTGGATCAATTCAAAATAAACTGGCCACTTATGACTCAAAAGTTAAAGAGGCTTTAATAAAAACAAGGATACTCAAAGCTACTATGCAATTTCATTGAATAATGTTTGTTAGCAAATTATAAAGATAGACCTGATTTCGAAGAGTTGTAAGCTATATTCAAAAGAAAAAAAGATAGAATTTTTCACAGACAATCTTAATTTTTGACATTAATTTCAAAATTTCAGAAGAAAGGCAGTATCACATACGATTTAATATTACCTAATTCTTATCAGTTAGGTATTTCATAGCAATAAATGTCACACCTTCCAGACAAAAAGCAATTTCAATCATAAGGAGGGAAAACAAAATAAAAAAGTCCAGAAAAACAAGTCAACACGACACAAGCGTTAAAGAGCGAAGGCTGCGAAGAATCTTAGAAGAAAATGAGAAAAAAATCAAGCCTAAAATTTGAAGGATCCAAAGTTAGCAAGAATAAAGTTTAAGTTTAATAAATATCACAATCAATAGATCTAAATAAAAATAATTTTGTAAATAATAATGCATAAATACAGCGGATGTATGACCATTTTTAATATCGAGGTACTTTTGGTTAACATAATCTTGAGAGATCTCTAAAAACTCATCAATAGGATACAACTAAAAAGGTTAAAAAATCAATGTTAAGGGAAAATTCATAAGATGAGGCCTAAAATGATGATCAAATAAGCACAAAAAAGCAAAATAAATAAGAAAACGGCAAACAATCCAAGAAAATATAGTCACATTTGAATAAAGATCTCCTGAATCAATTTAACGACAGTTCACTCAAATTATAATAGACGAATGTCTTTAACTCTAATTTGGGTAAAGTTATAAATGTGGATTAAATGTACAGCAGTTCTAATGCTAAAGTGTAAAAAATGACTATTGAGATTTCGTGTTAAAATGGAACTCACCACATTAGGTAATCTGAGCGTGAGCAGAACGCCAATATTGAAACCCCGAAAGGCTTTGGAAGATTCGGATTTCCCTGTGATACTTAAAATATTCATGCAAGTCCAGAATACCGAAGAAAAGTTTCAACTTAAGCTTAAAATTTGAAGTTAATCGACCGCATGTAAGTTCTTTCGCTATAGGAATGCTTGAGGCCAATTGAACAGATCATTAAAAAAATTGATCGTGTTGGAGTTTGGGTTTAAGGCGACCTCTACTATGGAGATTTTTTGGCAGGCAGAAGAGATGGCCTTGGTCTCTAGTTATTCCCAAATGACGAGTACTATTATGGCCACTTTAAATAAGATCTATTCTCAGGGGAGGGCTTCTATTTTTGGAATAGCCGTTAATATTATTTTGGCTAGTTTGAGCTTGGGCAAAAACTATGGGGCAGATTGTAAGGTTAAGTTCAATACCAAGGTTCATTTAAAGACAATAGAAGAAATGGTTTTGGGACCTGCTATTATTCGAATGGAGAGGTGTACTCCGGTACCTGGAAAAATGGTAAAAAGCATGGGTATGGCATCATGAAAGAGCCCGATGGATCTATCTTCGCAGGGAACTGGACTAAGGGAAAGCGAAGTGGAGAGGGCTATTTCGAAACTGGATAGATGACAATTGCTGGAAACTGGAACGAAGAGGTGATCGAAGGTTAGGCCTTAATTAAATACTCGAATGGTGATGTATTTAAAGGTAAAACTGGGCCCATCCTGGAAAAAATATACGGAGAATATATATCAAAAAGTGGAAGAATATTTAAGGGCGAGTTTGAGAATGACTTGCCTAAAAGAGGAGAACTGATTTATTCAAATGGGGATCGGTATGTAGGTGAACTTGACAATATGAGAAGACATGGATATGGAGAGTACTATTATAGTTCTGGAGAGACATATAAGGGATTTTGGCAAAATAACTCTAAAATGTCATGATATTTTTAAATTACTTCTATTACTTTGATTTTTTATCTAACCAGGCATGAAGCGATATATTTTGATAGCACAACACACACAAATATTGAAGAAACAATCGAAAACAAGAAATTTAATTATGAATATTCTAGGCTATAATAATGAAGGCCAATGAAGTGGCATTCATCTCAAACCCGCCCTGATTTATCTGGGTCCCCTGCAAAGGTCTCAAAGAATTAATCTTATTCAACTGTTCGGAGGACCGTATCACCAATGAAATTATTATTAATTCAAATTGATAATTAGTCAGTGCATGAAATTGAAATAATCAAAAATATCGAAACCACCAGCTAAGAAGGATGATAATCTAAAACTTAAAACAATGCACTACTTATAACTGTCTAACTAAGAGTTCCTCAAAAGGAATTTGATGTTATTAGGAATCACATAAGCTAACTTCATTAAAGAAACTAAAATGAGCTTAGACACTTAGATATTCCCCAAAAATCAAGTTAGTCCGTCATCAACCAAGCAATTTTTTTTCATTTCTTTCGCTTGTCTGTAAAACCTATGCAGCAGCACTGAGCTAGCATCGCTTAAAATGTGGTATCCGCCTCGCACTGTTAATGAGCAGTTAGAACTCAAAAATTTAATATTTAAATCACTTCAAAATTTAGAGATCTCAAACCGAATTCCCAAAAATGTATTAGTTTCCAAAGGGGCAATAATAGGAGACGCCTCATCCGCTATAGTTGTGGATTTCCTGAGAATCCTTTCAGAGCTAGCTCTAAGACAACGCTATCTGTAACAGTTTTCAAAAAAATAAAGGTTAATTCAACTGAGTTGCCATAATACTGGTTCCACTCAGGATTCGAATGTTAATAAGTTTTATGTGTATCCATTTGTGCCGAGTTCGAGTACTGTTGGGGATCTGAATATCGATTTGGACAATCTCGAAGCTATATACCAAAATTATTTGAAAATATACGCATCCAAGCTAATAAAATTGCGTACAAAAAACATAAATCCTGTACTAGCCTAGCTTCATCACCAGCTGATGCGAGACTGTGTATAATAAAAACAGCTCAATTAAATACTCATGCAGAAAATACCCAAAGCTACTCTTTAATAAAATAGATCCTTTGATAGAAGAAGAATCATTGATAGAAACACAGAGATTTGGAATGAGCTTGATAAACTATAGCTTAATTTCGCTGAATTAAAATAAATGCCTCTATTGAAAATAGAAGGCGAAACAGATGCTCTAATCAGAAAATGGCAACCAGTTAAAGGGATTTCTAACATCATTTAAGCAAACTCTGTTATGAAAAATACTACAAATGTCAAGAGATAATTATAAAACCAAATTATAAGATTCCGATAACTTTGTGCTCAAGTAAACAAGCAAATCAAAAAATGAATAGCTATGGAGTAACAAGTAGTTATTAATAATTGATTTTCCTTTCAATTTAATAGAATATTTTTTAATTTATATAATTTTGTTTTAAGTTCATCATTTCTTATGTGATGCGCTTTTGACAATGTCAATAAAAGCGGGCTTCAAAGAGGCGCCGCCCACAAGGAAGCCATCTACGTTAGTGACCTGTATTAGTTAATTGCAGTTTTTCTCACTAACACTGCCTCCATAAATGATACGTACACCCTCATGTTTATCAACGTTACCTTGTAACCACTGTCGAATCCAGTTATGAATCTCATCGACTTGCTGCGTAGTTGCAGTTTTGCCGGTTCCAATTGCCCACACAGGTTCGTAGGCGAGTACCACATTGTCCCAGTTGTCCACTACTCCTTTTATAGCCTCAAGTTGGCTCTTAACAACTTCAATTGTTTTGTTGCCCTCTCGCTCTTCAAGGGTCTCACCAAAACAATAGATAACTTTAAGGTGGTTTTGTAGAGCGATTTTAACTTTCAATGCTAAATCTTCATTAGTTTCTTTGAAGTGGGTCCTTCGCTAAGAGTGACCAATAATGACCCATTCAAGTTTCATATCCTTGAGTTGTTCAGCTGCGACTTCACCAGTGAATGCTCCACAAGGGTGCTTGGAGCAGTTTTGAGCTGCCACTTGAACATTCTGGTTTTTCTTTGTGTACTGGACTGTGAACAGATGCAGAAAAATGGGAGCTACAATGACCTCTTAATAGCAGATCAGTTACCTACTCGCTCAGGATCAAACTAAAGTTTATCCACGACGCTCTCGATAATGTTTTTGGTAACGACGAGACTATTGTTGCATTTCCAGTTTCCACCCATAAATACCTTCCTGTGCTGCATTTTACTGAATGATTTGATTATTTAAAATCAACACTATAACACATATTAATAATAATGTTACCCAACCTAGATGAAACCAAGGAGTTTGAAGTTCTGAAAGTGAACAGATATGAAGTAGAGTAGAATGCAATATTTCTTGACTACAAAACTGAGACTCTGCTCACATAAATTCAGAATTTTAGCGAAACTAAATTCCATGTGCGGTTGAGCCTTGCCAAGAACCTTAAAACAATCGAGGAAGTCATGAAGAATGGGCAATAAAGTAACTTTGCTCAATTATTGGAAAAATTGGTACGCAATTACTAAATTAGTCTAAAGATCACTAGGAAATGCAAACATAACTGCTGCAATACTTTAAGTCAAAGCGAAACTTAAAGGTTGATGCTTAACACTATAAATAATTAACGTTGACTCCACTCAAGAATCTGGCGAATGGACCCTATCTCGAGGTAGCAACTGGATGACTCAGATTAAAGAGGAAAGCTGCATTTTGATCGGTGAATTGGCCCACTCGCTTCAGAAAGAAGATCTTCAGGATATCATTGAGTTCGCAAATACCCTAGCACAGAGCGACAACTAAGAAAATAAGATTGTAGCAATTCAGCTTCTCGTTAGACTTGCTCGTGATTTGCCCCCAAACAAAAGAGAGTCTATATTCGAGAATGAATTCTTAAAAATATACTCGGGCTCGAGTGTGAGAGTAAAAAAAGAAATAATTTTGGAATTAGGTAAGCTAGCAGAGAGCACAACCTCTGAATTTGTAGACAACAAAATAATTAAGGGATTCTATCTGAAAGAAACTAAGGAAAATGCTTGGGGAATTAGAAAGGCTTGTGTTTAAGTTATAACTTAGTTGCTTGTGAAAGCTAATTCAACTAAGGAAGATCTTAGCAACACACTCTTGACCTTCCTAAAGGATGGTAATAAGTTTGTACGAATAGCATCTCACAAAATTATACCAGAGTTCATCGCCAAATATGGGGATAAAAATGTGCCAAAAGCATTGTTCGATGCATATGTTGTTTTAATCGACTTAGACATCAATAATCAGGTTTCGAAGCCCAATTAAATAATATAAAAAATTGCATTTTATTTCCCTGGGGTTCTGCAGACAGTAGGAGTAACTAAATGGCCTCAGATGAACCCACTATTTAATCGCCTGCTTCATAATCGAAACTAAGTAAAATAATTTTGTTAAATAGGATGTAAAAAGACCATTAGCTGATAGCTTACACGAAATATCTCAAATAATTGGACCAAAAAATTCAAAATAATACTTATTTTCATCGCTCGATTATATTTTAAGAGAACAAATAGATAGCATTAAACTATGCGCCATCAGAAACTTAGCCAAATTTGTAGGTCAGTTCGAGACACAAACAAAGTAAAATTTGATCGACGTCTTTCTTGTGCTACAGAAAGACCCAAAGAAATGGCGAGTAAGATTTTTAATTTCGAACCAGCTCAAATACCTATCATAGATTTATGATCCTGAGACAAATTTTAAATACTTATTTCCAATTTCGTTGAAGCTATGCAACGATCAAGTCAGTGAAGTCAGGAAAGCAGCTTCTGAGCAAATCATATATGTAGTCAATGAATTGAGAAAGCAATAACACCTTTACAAAATGGCAATTTAATCTCTTATTGGTTATGCAGCAAGTGAAAAGTTTCTACAGAGGCAAACCTTTTGCTTTATGCTTAAACATTTGCTCAGCTACTCTGAATAATTTTTAAGCAGTCATTATGATATTATCTTAAAGCTATGCGAAGATCCGGTGGCGCTCGTTCGCATATCAATAGCCATTTCTTTTAATTAGATATTGGCAGCATCACCTCAAGAGTTTAGTAAGCTTTAGAAATTTATTAACAAGCTATGTGAAGATTCATAAGCTGCAGAGTACTTTTAATAATTTAAAGCAAATCTGAGTAAATAAAACAGCGAATGATTCATTCAGATCGAGATACTAAATTTAATATTAATATTTTCTATTATGAAATCGAAAAACAGCGGTGTTGTACTCACGTAAAAATAAAATACCTTTGCTCGGAGTTTCTAAAGTGGAGATCATACTTTTGCACTATTTAAAAAGAATAATGATAATCTCCCTTATTTGAGTGTTAGTCTTCAGTTATAAGATAAATTGCAATAAAAGACAAGAAATTTGGAAGCACAAGTTGAGAGTTTGAATTCGGAATTAGCAATGCTTAGGAATTTTATTTTTAATTACTGTAATATAAAATGAGGCTCTAACAGTGTGCTCTACTAATCGATTGATTTCTTGATTTTATATTAATAAAATTTTCTTAATTATATCAAACTACTATATTGATCTTTTCTTCTAGTTTGTGGCAAGCTCCTTCAATTAATTTTAGAAGAGCTGCATTATTCTTTTTTCTTTTATTTGTGCTTGTTACCATTTCTGAATTAATTTTTGTCCCTATTTATTCGATCATATTTTGTATCTTTTGCTCTGAAAGTGCTCGGTGCTCTCTCTCTCGCTATATCATTGAATTGAACTTTTTCACCTCTAAACAAATATCTTACTCAATTTGCTTACAATTATTTTTACGCTGTTCCATTTCATCATGGAGATCTTTTTACAAAGTTGCTAATGCTCGAGTTAACTCAAACAAAGATTTTTCATTGGATTCGGAAACTACTTTAGACTTTTTCATTAATTATTCAATTGCTTCAGTCATCTTTTCAGTCTGCTTCTCAATAATTTATTCTGTTTTCTATTGATGAGACCGATCACTTGCATCCAAGTCATTCTCTATCTGCTCTTTCAAACTTCTCACCAATTCTTCCTCTTTTCTACTTTTAAGACCCAAATTTTTAATGGACTAATTGGAAAAACTTGTTATTTTATCTACTGAGAATTTAGATTTTTCAAGAGCATCGCTCTAAAATTTTTTCTTAGCCTCAAAGATTATTTATATGTTTTCAATACGCTATTAGATTTCTTCTCTCTATCGCTTCTTTTCAAGGACCACTGTTTTATTAGCGTTCTGCAGCTTATCAGAAAGGGCATTAAGTAGCTCAGAGTTATTCATCTTCGAATTTAAACTATTTCTATATAATATAAATTATGATAACACTGAATAATTAATCATTTTTTGGCTTTCAAAATTTCATCGTAGACGATTCCAAAATCTTTCCTTCCTTTACCAGCTTTAGATAGATTTTAATAAATTTATTTTGATTTTGATCCTAAAATGGCATCAACTTTAGCTGCTCCTGCGGCTTCCAATGCGAGTTTGAGGTCTTTTAACATCAAGTCACAAGCGAAACCACCATCGTACTGTCTTCCAGCTGGCGTGTTTGGCGAATACCCAGGAATGGGGTTGTAAGTATCGACACTCCAGCATCTTGCTGAAGACACGCTCATCACCTTAGCCAGAATATTTTAATCCATCCCCAGCTTCTTGCCGATTGCCAAAGATTCTCCAATTCCAATCATCTGAATAGCCAGAGACATGTTGTTGCACAGTTTAGCAATTTGACCTCCACTCGATTTACCACAGTTGAAGAAGTTCTTTCCCATGCCTTCCAGGATTGGTTTGCACTGATTAAATATTTTTTCGTTTTCGGCTCCCACCATGAACGTGAGAGTGCCAGCAGCTGCACCAGTCACTCCGCCAGATACTGGAGCATCCACGTAAGTCATGCCTGCTTCCTTTGCTTTTTTGTTGAGGTCTGCGGCTGCCATGGGAGATATAGTGCTGCAATCAATAATCAAGGAATTTTTCTTTGCATTTTTAAATATACCTATGTAATGTTTGGTCTACCTTATGCCGACTCGCAAACTTTGTATGAATGTTCTGTATTAGGAAGCATTGTAATAAAGATCTCAGCCTATTTAGCTATTTAAGATAGCGATTTGAAAGTAATTTTTTTTTATTGTGCTTATTTAGCTTTATTGGGATCCGCATCGTTACCCCAAACTGTATGCCCCTTAGCAGCAAGGTTAGCAGCCATAGGTAGTCCCATATTACCAAGCCCCACAAAGCCAACTTTGGCAAACCCAAACATCTGTCTTGTCACTAGCCTCATATCCTTGACCGATAAATAAATATCAAATATATGATTAGTGATACAAAATTGTAGAGAATCTCAAAAGCGCGTTTTGTAAATCTTTTTCTTTAACGGCTTGTTGTTGTTTCCTGTTTGACCTGTTGAGAAGCTCAAAACCTTCAACTTTTGCTTTTATGGCACAAATCTAAGAATATTGTCGCGATTTTATATCTCTTTGTCCGACTTTTGAGAATCTAAGACCATGCTTTAGTCATCAAGTTAAGTTAGGCTTTTCTCTCCTGAAGAGTGCACAAGCTACTTGCATTTTCGACGGGCATCAGCAATGATGTTATCAAACTTTTTCTTTATTTTTCGCTTGGTTTCTATACTCTACAAGCCCTCGTAAAGAAAGTTCCTGTCAAGGTGCAGATGATCACTTAAGATTTCCAAAATCTGAGTAGGATTCTTAATCGACTATCCGGACTCACAGCGACGGCGAATTATTTTAGCAATTAGTTCATTGTTTTGACTGAGAATCTTTTTATTCTTGAGAAAGTGAGCAATCTCTTTGTTGTAACATCCAGCAGTATGCTCAGTGAGGAAATTTTCAAGGAGTAGCAGCCTATGGGTTGGTCGATTGTAGCGATACAAGATCTTAAATCTGAAACAATATGAGCAACCATTTGGGATTCCATAGTTGTGGCAGGTTAAATAAAGGTAGTAATCATCGAAATTTTTTGTAAGTTTGGCCCCATGCTTGCTCTCCAGTTCCTCCTTTATATCATCAATGGCTTCTGAGTTAAAACATAGTGTTACCTTCTTCGTATAGATCATTTACAGTGAGATCAAGTAGATCTGTGAGCTTGAAAGACTTTAAAGGGAACATAAATCTTTATGACCCAGTACATTTCCTATATTCTTAATTCCAAATTATACTATCATTTAGTCAAATTTTAAATATAGAACTAATGAAAAGTTTTAAGCAGTTGATTCAATCGAAAAGCATTTCTTTTCCTGATAATGTTTCACTCTTATATTTTCACGACTGTGTCTAATTAAATAATACAATACGTTTAGACCTATTAAAGTTTAAACATCATGAATTAGGAAGGAGCTCGCGAAGTGGAACAGGAGCGACGTAAATAAGAAGAGTAATATAACACGTTCATGTATAAGTTCGAACAGCAAATAATCGACGCCTGGAAGCCTGTGCCTTACACTCGCAACAATGTCATTCTATATTCCGTCCTCAGTACTACCTCATTTATTCAGCTGCTGTTTGTGTGGCCATCGGACTTGCGCTAATTCTGACAGCACCTCAAACTCCAGAGTATTAGATCCGTTATGATGACGCCACTGATGCTGACCAGAACAATATTACGGCCATTGTGGAAATCAAGGACACTTTACCACAACCAGTGTACTTTTACTACGGATTTACTAACTATTATCAGAATCATCGTCGGTACTTAAAATATTTTAGCCCCGATCAGATGAACGGCAGAGTTATCGATGAGACAACGGTAAATTAATTCTTTACTTAGGCCAGGAAAGCATGTGGAGACTAAGCTTATTCGAATCAGCAAATCGGAGCTACAACTAGCATTTCGGGTACTGCATTAGACCCGGCAGCAGTTGCTTTTCCTTGTGGACAAAGAGCAAAAAGTTATTTAAAACTGAAGCCATAAATTGACTCCATACGATTGCTTTACAGTAATGGAACAGATGTGACACTAAATCGAAAAGGAGTAGCCTGGCCAGATGATCCATCAACATACAAAGATAGCAGCAGTCCTAATTCTCAAGCAATTAGTAATACCGACGAAGCTTGGCTTGTCTGGTTTAGGCCTGCAGCTAAAAACTATTTTTATAAATTGCACTCACGCATATAAAGTGATCTGCCAGCCGGAAATTATAGCATAAAGGTGACTGACTATTTCGATGTCAGCTTTGGTTAAAAGAATTTTTACATTAGCAAATCCAACTACATGGGCAACAAAGACTATTTCCTAGGGATCGCATTCCTAGTTTTAGGAGGCGGCTGTCTTATTGTTCTGATTATTTTTATCGCCAAGTGTGTCACTGAAATGAGAGGCAGGCCAAAATAAAGTTGAACTTGATCTATATAAATGTATTGATATTCAAATGATTTATATTCTTTTCATTTTTGATCATAAATAGACAGATGCAACCTGAGGACAAAAGTAAACATGCTTTTAGTCAACCTAGCCAGCAAGATTTCGGTATCCGTCGGCAGGATTCATTCATCAGTAAGATGCACATATTCGGAAACAACGTTTTCGACAGACTTCCCTCATAGTCTCGCGATATCCCGGTCATTCCTGAGCAACCCTCCTACACTCCTCGTGATGAACCCCATGGCAATGTTTTCAAAGGCTTTCGTCGCGAAGAGCTTCACAGACCATCAGACTCTAAGAACAACACTGTTCAAAACTACGAAAGATAGTGCCTTGAGTACGAGAAGTACCTGTTCGACGGCAGAATAAAAATGATTATAAAGAGGATGGCAGTAAAAGCGTATAACCTCTTCAAAGGATAAAAGGAAGGACTTTTCTTTGTATTTCCTATCCAAAAGCTACTTGTGACAATTGCGAAGAAGCTACTCCTCAATAGATTCGAGCTACTCTTTTTGCAATACGCTCTTGAGGAAACTAAGTGGAGATTTGATACCTAATGTATTAGGAAACACCTGAATCACTTTAAATCTTACACTATGCTACCAGACTCAGAAGGGCAAAGTGTCGAGGTAAAGCTTATGGAAATTTATATCCTTTATTGTGCCTACTTTTCAAAAAAGTCGCTTAACGAATTGCCAGCTGACAACATGTTCATCACTTTCTGTCAATAAATCTGCCCTCGCTTCAAAGACTTCTTCCCGGAGTGGACCCAGAGCTATGGAATGGGGGCCAGAATTAATCCGAAGCAACTGAATAACATTTTCAAACGATTGACTTTTGGTTTGGAACGAGATCATGAATAGTTCGAAAACTACTGCCTGGTAGTTGAATAGATTATCGATATCTCTCCTGCCTACAATGCAGATAAGTCAGGTAAGGCTAAGAAGACGCGCAAGAGCAAAAAATAGGCTAAAAACAAAGAAGAAGAGTCTCTAGTGAATGATGATGCGGACTAATCGCAAAGATTGCCTGAAATAGTGCGACAGGATGAGTCTTTAGATATCGAGCCTCCCCCTCTGTTTAAGCAAAAGTCATCGGTACTATCCGTAGATTTGTTGGAAGCCAATCATTATCTTACAAGAAGTGCAAGCCAGCACGATCGCAAATGAGGCAACTTCAGTGATTATAGCTACCAATATTTTAACTAAATTAATCACTGTTAAAGCTTATTTTTTATATATTGTAGCTCTACTGTGACTTCATGTTGTCATGAAAGCAGAGATTTGATGATACTGAGACCGAATTTGCAGAGAGTGTCAATTGCTGAATATTAAATAATATACACATTACCCACTATTATATTTTCAGCTCACAAAAAAAGCTAGTAAAAGTTGGACTACACTTTAACTAGCATATACATTCTTTTAATAGTTTATTGCTTTGTTATGACACAGAAAACATTTATCAACTTTTGTTATAAAAATATTGAGCTTTCACTGGATTTACAAAGTATTCATTTTATATCAACAACTTAATATATTCGATTCAAAGATCAATATCAAAGGTGAATTTGATATAATTACTGAAGGGAGACAAAGTTATTTTTAATAGTGAGTTTAAAAATATAACAAAAATTAAAACCACAAAGAATCTATAAGCAAATCTGGAGACAATTGGCATGCCCTCCAGTAGTAAACCAAGGAACGGTCAGTTGATGCGATAAATAAGACCTGCAACCAGTTCTGAAATCTTCTTTTTTTTGAGTTTTCGTAGGTCTTAATACTTTTTTTATTATGCTATGAGCTGGTCAAACACTTTCTCGAGCCCAAGTTCAGCCAAAATAGTAAAAACACGCCTTCCCTTAGTAAGTTTCTTTGTTCGAGGAAAGCTGTTTATAAAATCCCAAAGGTGTGCAGGCCCATTATTATTTTCTAATATAATTTCTTGGATAGTAAATAATAATCTTTACCAATCACATGACCGGAAATGCAAACGCTGCTTCTCGATTTCTACAATCGCGATTTACCGAGTTACATTAGATATATTATTTTTTTTAAGCTACAGCTAAGAATTTGCACTATAAGTTTCAAAGGGTATTTTATTGTATTTAAAATCTATGTCACTGGCATCTGAAAAATTGATGTTAAAACCTATTTGAACTTAATCTCTATCATAATTACTTTCAAATTTCCTATCGCGGGCAGTGGTCAAGTTAGCATTACCTTTTTTACTGGCTTCCCAACCATTATTCGGGCGATTCTAGAAATCTTCAGAGCTGACATTGGGTTTATGCAGGGTTTGGGTTTCGAAATTAGACGGTTTCGTTGCTTTGTTTTTTTGCATTCTGATTCTGGGGTCTGCACTATGCACTGTTTCGTTCGTGTTTTGATATGAAGACTAATATAGTTGCTTTGCCAAAATCCCTTAGATCTGGTCTGCATCTGAGGGCAAGGCGTGACTCTATTGTAATTAAATTTGTCTGTTGATTAAGGCTGATGATTTGGATGGTGAAGACTGACGGGCTTAAAGGCAGACAGCACTCTGGATTTATTGCCCTAACAACGGGTCGATATTCGAATTATTAGATGGTATTTAGCCTTATTCAAATTCCTATTGCCCTTTTTTAAAAATGTTAGGCTGCAAGTTCATTTGGACTAAAATATTTTGAGGCAATATATAACTCTATATTTTTAATCAAGGAGTGGTTCAAATTAAAGTTAATAGACTGTGTTTGATATTAATAAAATGTTTGATTTTAACTTATAATATGAAGAGGCAGGAGCATGAAAGACACATCCAAATGTTCTAGCAACAATACCTCGAGAACACTACCTTAAACGCACTCAACGAAATTGAAGACGATAGACCCACTCTCGATTTATATAACGTGTCCAATCAGCCGAGCAAACTGTCACGAAACATTTCCAATATGGCACCTCACAATTAATAACTGGGCATTCAGGAAACACACTCGTAGTTCCAGCCTGTTGTTACACCGAGAACAGCCCGAAAAAATAACAAATTGTTTAAGTTCTAACTCAAGTTTTATCTCCTGGAACTCAGTATCGCTTATGGAGTTGCAATTGGTCTTCTTTTGCTAAATAAAGTCATCTATTTCCCATTCTTTGAGGCCCTTATCGTGATTGTTCTCTGCATTTCGGTAAGCCCCTTCCAAATAACAAACTTGTTTATGCTACTGGCGATCCCAATGGCCATCGCAAACTATAACTTGGATGTCTGGATCCTGACCTACCCCTAAATTGTGATCTGCTATCTGAGCCACTACCTGTTTTCTGGTAGCAACAAAAAGCAGCTGCTATGGGTTCTACCAACCACTCTATTTGCAGTATTTGGCTTCTTGATACTGCCTGGTATTGGCTTTCATATAGTCAGTCCTAAGATGGCCCTATACTACATGTTTCCTTGGCTTTGCCTGCTAGTAAGAACCATGTGCAGTCTTATTAACTAGACTATCGATAAGTGCTCGCTGTTCATGTTTCAAATATCTTTCTTCTTGTACGGGCTATGGATGGGCATGATTCTCACTCTCGACCTGTCCAAAATAGAGTTCTGGTACTTGATAATTATTTTCACTCTCGACATTATCAACACGAGATTTCAAATGCTGCTTTCGCTCATAAAGCAATTAGGCAAATTTCGGATGTGGCCTTCGATGGTGTAAGCGCAGACCTCAGGTCATTTAGCTATAAATTCACTACATATTGTAATTCTTATCTACATCGTTTGCGCTGGAAAGTTGAACTCTGCTCACTTCAGCTTCAACATGGCTCAGTATCTCGTTCCAATGTATAAACCATTCATTGTCTGGATCTTCACGATCGTGTATTAAATCATTTCCCTGCTTCGGCTCAGAAACATGCAGAAATACCTCATAATTGGCTATGAGCAAAACACTGCACTTGAAAGCGTAAAGAGAGGAGTCGGCCTCAGTTTAGGCCTCTGGTTTTTCTATCTTGGCTTGGGTATTCCCTCTGAGATATTTTCTGTCTGATATTTACATCTTATTTTCATCACTAAAATATACACATCAAAAAATCGTCTGTATCGTTGGCCTTTGAAGTATCAGCTACCTTAGCTGATTAGTTTGATGTCGTACTTTTTTCTAACAAATTTTGACTACTCCTGATATAACACTTTCAGTAATGCCCTTTCCTCCTGGTTTGTGGATTGAGCAAATCTCATTGTAGACATTGAGACTCACGGTTATTCTTGACTAGGCACAAAACTCTTCCTCGAAAGATGGGTCTATAAAAATACTATTGCCCACTAATCCAAATGTCATCGATACAGGCACATGCGCAATGCTGAGAGGTAAGCTTTTTTGGTTCAAGATCACCTAAATAGACAGATTTATACTTTTGCTTTTTCAATGCTGACAAGTGGTTTCTTGAAGTCCATAAGAGCTGCAATTGTTGCATTTAGTAGAGCATCAATAATATTTCCACAGTCATTAACGACAATACAATCGATTGTGAGCTGCCATACGTATTTTCCAGTGAGGATGCATAGCGATTAAGGGTCCAAACAGTTGCTTCCTACTATAACCTTCTCGAGCAACTTAGTCAGCTCATTGGCATTCTTTTTATTCTAGTCAAATGAACGGGGACAGGATAGACAGTTGACTTTAAAAAACACAAACCCCTATGCAGGTTTTTCTGGTTTGGGCATCACTATTTATGCGCTCGCTTTGATGAGAACTTGGGTCATGCCTTGAGAGTATAGCAGACAGCCTTATTTATTGATAATTTACCATGCTTATCCGTGAATTAGACTTGGACATTCCTCATTTGAAATAGCTCTCTACCGTCTAGTCTTTGATTTCTTTCAATCAAAACTTTGACAAACTCTTGAGTGTTGTTGTCTCCTATCATTGTTGTTATTATCGATTGCAGATATAGATTATTGTATAATATTTAAATCGAAGCCAAGATTTTGAAACTTCATATTGTTATGGACCCAGAGTAAAAACACAACTCCAATCATGGAAAATAGGAGGGCAGCGAAAGTTAAAAAATGGCTACCGAATAAGCCGGCCAGTACTTCGAGGGCGATGACGAATAAGTTGATTTAATGGATGCAGATGGAGATTTGGCCTCATCTGATTCAGAACTCCAAGTCAAAGACCCCTCGCAAGAAATGAATTAAAATTAAATTGCCGACTAAGATGCCAAGGCTAATGACCCAATGAGCATATACTTGCAAAAATAATCTGAAATTTTAACTTGGCTGGAAAGCCATCCAGGGCAAAAGTGGGTCGATAATTAATTTCAATGCAATTCAAGCCAATTTTACGAAGACGTAACGAATATTCCTTCGTGGGGATCAGTGTTAAAAAACATTGAGTGGAAGAGACCGGACGAGATAACAAAAGATCCAAAGTTTATGATAATTGAATAGGACAAACAAGGTAAAACTATATAAATTGATGCTAAGCATGGTCTTTTTGGAGCCAGTTGGTTCATCGGTGCTCTTACTATATGTGGCACCAAGCCGCACATCATCGAGAAGCTCGTAATCGAAAAGGACTATTTTGACAAAGGTTTTGTTGCTTTTCAGTTCTTTAAAAATGGTTCATGGACTCAAGTAATCGTTGATACACTTTTGCCGTATGAGAAAGAGCACAATACAAGAGTGTGCTTATATAGTAGCTGTGCAAATCCTCAATAATTTTGGGTGCAATTAATGGAAAAAGCATATGTCAAACTTCATAGAAATTATGAAAAAATATGTCAAGGATCAATTTTATAAGGTCTCATAGACTTGACAGGAGGAGTCTCATAGACAGTCAGCCTGGTTGCGAAATAGGACGAGCACATTTAACCAACTGCTATTTGGTCGAGTTTGTGGGGGTTTTTCCAGCAAAAGTTTATACTTGGCTGTGTTAATTCTGTTGAGGGTAAATAAATTAGAAATGCTGAGCAAGGCCAACAAGGTATATTATAGAATCACTATTACTCTATTATTGATATGAGGGATTTTCCTAAAGACAACTTAAAGTTAATTAGGATTCGAAATCCTTGGGGAAACTAAGGAGTATGGACTGGACCTTTTTGCGAAGAGGCTGACGATTGGTAAAAGTATAAAGCAGTCAAAGAATAATTAAAAAATGTGGTAAAAACAAAAAAAGTTGATGGTTCCTGGTGGATGAGTTTCCCTGATTTCATGCAACAATTCGAAAGGGTTTGTATTGGTAAAATTTTCCCATAATCGTGGGAAGCTTATTCAATTTAAGGGTAATGGCATGGAAAAACTAACGGAGGCAAATGTCCAGTTAATATAATTGGAGAGAAGTCAACATTTTTCGAGACTAAATAATTTAAAGATCAAAAAGAATTCCTTCAGATTGAGTCTGATGATCGTTGGTTCAATAATCCTCAATACAGAATAAAAGTGATGAGAGATACAAAAATCTATATCTCTTTAATGCAGGCAGATGAGAAAATATCAGGGCAGCCTTATGTACCAGTCAGCTTTATGATTGTCGCCACTAAATCAAAATCATAGAGAATTTGGGAAAGGCCATTATAATCAGACATAATCGCTGAAGTGAATGCAAATGGAAATATATCAAATTCACGATAACTTACTCACTTTTTGACTTTGAAAAAACACGAAGGTAAAGAAAAGATTCCGAAAATATACATGATTATTCCTAATATAGTGGACACTAAATAAGGAGGAAAAAAAGATTAGTCACGTAAATTCTATTTACGGCTCCTATCTCCCTAAACATTAGACGTGTCAGAGCTACCTGAAACAATTGAGTACTCTGTGGAGGGGCAGTGGACTGAGCATACAGCTGGAGGCTCGCGCAAAATATAAATAAAAGAAGATGGGATGGGAAAAAAGAAAGGCGACATAAAAGACAATCCAAACTGGTGTAAGAACCCTCAATACTTCCTATCGCTAACTCAACCAACAATGTTGAAAGTTATACTGAGAAAGACAGGGACTAAAAAATATAAAGGCTGGAAAATAGGAATGACTATTTGTCGATACTTGGGCTGCTAGGAGAAGCAAGTCGACAAAACAGAGAAGAAAGACAAAAACGTCGGCAATTTACAAAGACTACTTCAGCAAACAAGTTAGTTTTTGGAGCCCCCAGTCCTTAGCTAACTGTAGAGAAAATTAATTATTCAGCCTAACGAACCATTTAAAGAGTCAATATACTTCAGCGAGGACGTCTCAGCTCTGTACTTCAAGTGGAACCCAACATAAGGGCCTTTTGTGATTGTTCCTTCCTCTGATGGAGAGGATCGATGTTTCGGTTACAAGCTGACAGTGTTCAGTAATAATCCCGTAAGCGTGAAGCGATTAGATGATGCTAGCAATCAAGTAGTGGTGGGTAAATGGGAGAAGGACATTTCTGCTGGTGGCTGCCACTTGAATGAGCTATAAAAAGATGCTTCACATGTAAAATTATATTTATTTAGCGAACCTGGTCACTTAACCCTAAGTATCAAATAACTTTCAAATAAGAATAGCTAGGGGATGAACCAATAAAACTAAAAATAACTTTGGCTATTGCATAGAAAAACTGGAAGAAGCTGAACCCTAACACTGTGAATGGAATGATCGGACTTTATCTTTTGGATCGGCCCGAAGGGAAGCTAACATATAATAAAGACAACGTCGTGAATCAAACAAACTTCTTGCCCGTTAAAGAAATAGTGATGGATGTAACATTGGGGGGAGAAGGTCAGAAACCAATAAAAAAAGATGGTTATATTATTATGCCAAGCACATATCAATCTAAAGTGCAAGGCTCCTTTATTTTAGCGGTGAAATGCGATCGTCCTTTCGAACTATCGCCGTTCAAGTGATTATAAATTAAACTATATTTGAAACTTAATGGACTGCTTTATTTTTAGTCATAATACTAATACAATTGAATCTATGTATTGGACAATCACACTGAGTGAAGCAAGTTCATGATCCTGTTGATTAAATTATTGTTCTCAGTGCGGGTTTAGTCCTTTAGCTCTTGAATTCCTGAGGGAGCTGTGTTCAGCTGCTCGAAGAAATGCTTCTACTGAGCTGTTGGCTCATGCTCAATAGCTCTAGAGACTCCAAAAGATGAGATACTGACTAATTTTTCAATGAGCTCATTGTAAGCCAACACAAATTCATTGAAGGTGTTGTATGAGTTCGAGCAGAGCAAGCTGGAACCGAACCCACTTCTGACTTCCTGTTCTCGGATCCAGGTCCAGGCGCTTTCCTTCACAATTATTGAGCTGCCTAGCTTACTCAACAGCGCATCCACGAACTATTTTGGTTTGTCTTGAGTCTTCAGGGAGGAGGAGAACAATTTTTTCAATTCCAAGTTCGCGATGTCTTCGAATTTGAGCTGAGTATTCTTTATTAGAATTGTTTTACGTATCGAGAATTGAGTGTTTCTATTAAAATTTGCTACACCTGCGCCTGGTAGGCTGCGGAAGCCACACTACCAACGAGATAGGTTTCAGGGTATTGACCGATTGGCCAATAGTCTACATAGATGAAGTGAGAAGCATGGTTCATGGCAATGTGTTTGTACGGGTCAAGGTAACTTTTCTATATCGCTACAGGGTAGGTCGCTCGGTGGCAAATCCTGGAAATAGCTCTCACAACTGGTGATCTTATCATGTTAATCAATTAATTATAAATAATTCATTCATGGTTGATCAAAGCTGGATAATAAATCTCACAAAATCAACCAAGGACAGTAAAAACAATTAAAACTATACAAATTTCTGAACAAATATTCAACCTTTAGCTCTTTTATCAAAACATAACGTAAATTTATCTAACCTGTTTTATATTAACAAAACCTATCAAATTTGTATTTGAAATAGAGGTGAGCAATTTTGAGAATGTTTAAATATAGAAAACGCTCAAGTCCCAAGGCTACGTTCAGCATTCTTCAACTTTGCTGGCACATTGGTTTTGAATCTGTTAGGGCGGGAGTACTTTACTTCGACTTCATACTCAAAGTAGTCTTCATCAGACCCATATGATTAGTCCTCTAAATAGTCCTCGTCATCGTCGAATTCTATAAGGGCAGAGTTTGTCTTGAGCGAGCTCTCAAGTTGGATGATGCCCTCTGTAATGAGCTGCATTGAGTGCACTGCGCCTGCTCGGTCGTGAGTCAAATATTGCTACTCCATACTAACTCTGTACACCTACATGAGTCGAAGCTCTCCCTCCAGATACGAAACTAATGATGCCGAAGTGACTGATTTCATACGAGACAGTTAGTTGCGTTTGTCTGAGACTCGCTACTTTATTATATCGAGCCTGTCTATAATTTGCTTCATCTCTGTCTCAAGAATGAGGAAACCATCATCGAATTATTCGTTTTTTATTAGTTTAAGGGTGTTAACCTATTAAGTGCCCGTTGCTTTACAGCACAAGGGACAGACATTACGAACCTTGACCCACTCAACTATGCACGTGGAGCAGTATGTATTATTGCAGCAGTCCATCGTTTTCGGGGTCTTAATCTCTGCAAGGCAAATTGGGCACTCCATTAGTCACTTTAAAAAAAGAATATAATTAAAACTGATAAATCAAATCACTCATATTTGAGTCCATCGTACTTGATGCCGCTCAGCCGATATAAAATATCATACCAGATATAAGGCTTGTCGTTTTCGAACATTTTCTTAAAAGCCTCGTAATGCACCATAATTTTCCTTTTGTTCAAATGCTAAAAATAGCCCTTTAGCTCACTATCATAAGAAGCTGATTCCGGGTTTTCCACTTTCAACTTCTCCTTCTTGAGCCAGTTGAAGTATGCTGTTTCGGTGACCTCGGACAATCTATACAGGTCAGTGTAAGTAAGTTGAGTCTCGTATTTTACTTTTATTGCTTATTTTTTTATGATCTCGTAATCCAAGTGAAGGATCGGACATTTTTTAGCCATTTATTCCAGTCTTAGTAGGTCGTTGATGCAAATATAACCATCATTGTTGCTGTCGTAAAGCATAAAGGCCATAAAACACACGTGCTCATTTGGCATTAGCTTTAACTTTAACGGTAGTCTCGAAAAAGTGTTAAAAGTTTCAACTTCGTTAAGTTCTAGGAAATCTATTATTCTATGGGGTCTTGGGTAAAAGTCACGAAAATATTTTACAATGCTCTATTTAGTAACAGATATTGCCGATGAACTGCTCGAATATTTTCCAATCTTCATCATGGTTTCTAAAATTAGTGCTGTCTCATCGGTATTTCTAAAAGGTTTTGGTTTCTTTTTATGACTGGGAGAGGCTAGTCGACTTCGATCCAGCTGGGTTCTAGCAATGAGTTTCGGAAGCGCATATTGCTAATTTACTATACCTGTGTGTTTAAAAACTGGTTCTTATATTTTTTTAACAATCTGTTTCGTAAATTAACTTTAATTTGGCTTAGTTTTCGCTCTCACTTTTGAATCTCTTCTGATTTCTTTGAAAATTTGTTCCTGCTTGTACTCAAGTTTGTCATCGAACACATTTTCATAACCATTTTTAAACTTTTCTTCGCTAAAATCACGAAACATATTGAATTCCACTTGATTAAAATAATATTACATTTTGTGGGGTATTGTACCTTTTCAAGGGGATGGCCTTGATATGTCATGACATATTTTTCATTCACCTTGACCGGTTTCAGATAATCGATCGGTAATTAATTATTTATGAGCTTCAGAATCTTTTATCGAAATTTTTATCTGTGGGTCTTGGCCTCTTCCTCATTGTACTTTAGCAATTTGCTCGTCTATTTCCTGATTTACGATGCTTGTACGTGTAAATTTATTTCACAGATTATCGGTACTGATTTGCAAACGTGGGTGACTGGTGAGCAAAAGAGTAGTCATAAATTATTTTGGGAAGGAGCTTTTATTCTGCGGCCAGAAAGAGCATCTTATCCAGGTTTTTATCAATCGCCTATTCTGTGTGATGACGCTTCGATCTCTCCATCTTGAGCCCTAATATAATTATTATCGTGCTGCTGAATATATTTAGTTGCTGTTATCAACGAGTATTAGTTAGAATTAAAGTAAATAACTAATGAATTATGTAATAAACTTCATCAGAAATTTATAAGAATTTGAACTAATATCCAAAAGTTTAATTATTAAGATAATGAGTTTAGGTTATCAGGAAGTTTTGGAGAAAGCAATAAAGTCAGGCACAGCTGGAGCCACTGCCATGACTATTCAGGTGCTCTCTCTGATGTGGATGCGAACCACCATGAACTATCAGTTCAAAAATGGAGGCAGTTTTATCCCCACCATCAAGAAACTATATGCAGAAGGAGGAGTTCTTCGGTTCTATAGAGGAGTTGTCCCAGCCTTAATTATCGGTCCTATTGCACGATTTGGAGATACTGCAGCAAACATGTTTTCTCGTAATGTGTTTGCCGCATAGAATCTCAAAAACTTGCCAATATTTGTGCAAACTTCTCTTGGCTCAGTGTTGGCAGGAATATGGAGACTCTCAACCTTGCCAATTGACGCATGGAAAACTTCAAAGCAGGTTCATGGAGCAGATGGACTTAAAATGCTTTTTGAAAAGTACAGAACCAACGGCATTAAGACATTTTATCAAGGCGCAATAGCGTCAGCAACAGCAACAATGGTAGGTCATTACCCATGGTTCGTCACCAACAACTATCTGGATTTTTATATCCCTAAGTACAGCTTCAAGGAAGATAAACTGATGGCTCTTTTAAGAGGAGCTTTTATAGGTTTCTGCTGTACAATGGTATCCGACACAGTCTCCAACTCAATCAGAGTCCTTAAAACAATGAAGCAGACATCATAACGCCATATTTCCTATCGCTAAGCCTTCCATGAGGTGGTCAGCAAGGATGGCTACACTGGATTACTGTTTCGAGGACTCAAAACTAAACTACTCACTAACGGCGTACAGGGAGTTATTTTTAGTATTGCTTGGAGATACTTCTAATAAAAACTTTCCGTTGCCGATGCTAAAAAATGATATTTATAAATATTATCATATCTTTGAAATGCTTCTAATTTTGAATGGTTTATTTATTTAACTAGTGTTAAGCATAGATGATTGTGACTAAATTAAAGATTTCTTCTCTTTTTCCAATCTTTAAAGTCTATTTCGAATTTGTTTCATTTAATTCCACTCCATTTGTGTACTCTTTTCTAGCCACATCGAAATATTTTGCGCCTTTGTCCCCAAATATCGCGTGTTTATTTTATCATAATTTGAACTAGCATCAATCATGCTCATTCTTCTTGATAGCTTATATTAGAAGGCTTTCATTGCAGCGGAGGCCCAAAATTCATCATTTGGTTATACCTTTGACACCCGCACATCTATTAAATACACAATATTTCGCGAAGAGACATACTTAAAAACTGCTTAAGACACTATATACCCTTCCATTTTTGAAGTAGCCAGTACTATTTTTAATGTCAGGTATTACAAATAATGGCGTGCTCCTTTCTATTTTAAAGCTTTTTCATAAGCGAGCTATTATTATTCTGGTATATATTAAATGTCTGCGCTCTTGATTTCTTCATGCAATATCTTTACTTCAGTTTTAGCTCTCTCGTATTGCTAGGTCTTTATTACTTAGCGCAGGTTTAAATTAATACGCACTTCGTTGTAATCTTTTGTGCACACGAGAGTCTGAATGTACATGAGGCCATCTCTCATGTACTTCTGTCGTGATTTGAAGAGCCCTTCCATTTGCGATAGAGTCAGCATGTTGTACAAGTTGTTGCGGTACTTGGCTACCACGATGCACTCATTCTTGTATTTTTACGTATGGTTACCTACAGCAAATGAAGTTGCTCGCTTGTGGCTCTTCTTTGACAATTATGGATTATGATACACAAAACCTTATAAGAAAAATTGAATAATCTCGAACATGTGCATTTTTGACTTATCTCGCACGCACTTGATGGGCGAACTCTCTCCCCTTTTGCAGATCAACAATACTGGATGAGTGCTCTCGTATACGCATATTTCTGGAAGCAAAAACCTGAGTTTCCGCGGTTTCTTTTCCCAGTCAGCTATTTTGGATACTATTTCAAGGTAATACTATTTAGTAGTTTCGCCGAAGCCTTCAGATTAAAAATCTCGTACTTTTTCCTAAACAAATCTCATCGTTTCTTTGTGAACTAATTTTTGGCACATTTCACATCTGCATCCCTCATTGTTGAGTTGATGCTTTTGGGGTCTGGTTAATTATATGAGGCTGAGATCGAGCATAGAGCAAATAAAAATATTATACAGGTCTTATAATAGCATAAGTTATAGAATCATGAACTGGAGCGAATAGTTTCCTGGCTTCATCTCCGTACTATCCAGCCTCAAGTATCTCTTCTGTAATGCAGAAATCAGCCCATATAGTAAATCTTAGGCAAGTGGTAGTCCAAAGGTACAAATTGAGTAACTTAGTTCAAAATGGGCACATTAAGAGATTGACAGACCCCGATATTGACTTGCCTGTTATATAAGTCTGTGGTGTGAACATAAATAAAAACTTCATAGCGCTTCCTGTGAATCCTGCATCGAGTCTGAAAATAAAAATGCCAGTTTTAGTTTTACTCGTGAAAAACGTAGAATAATATTTACTTAGCTGGAGAAATATTTTCGATTCGAGATCGGTATTCTAGATAATAAGAATGTGAAGAGAACTTTCATTTCTTGCAATAAACAGTCAATAACTCGAATTAAGCCATTCTAATGCTCCATGCCTTTGTAGCTAGATAATGGTTGGAATTAAATTACTTTCAATTTATAAGAATATTGCGATAAAGCTTTTGGAACCCACTTTGTGTAGTGCCAACGAATATTAATAAATGCGAATTGTAGGATAGCCCGAATTTATTTCAATGATGCAGTTAAAACAGAAGATGAAATTCCGCCATAATATAAATTATTCATGAGAGTCCAGCCTTTTAAATCATGAAGAGGCTCTGATTTGATTTAAACTGTATATTCATAATTATTTTGTGTCTCTATATTCGAATTTGTATTGATTTCTTGTTGGATTATATAAACAAATTATTTATATGAAATCAAAAGAGAGCTACCACTCTGAAAAAATGTAGCGCGACGACATCAAGTTGGAAAGCACTACAAAACAAATCACTATTGTATTGTAGAAATAGTCTGATAGTACTTGGCCTATCTCGATAAAGTAATCAGTATAAAAAGATACAAACACAGGTTCGCTGAAACTTAGTGATATTATTATGAAGCTAAAAAAGCAAAACTTTCATGATTACTTTGACTCCTCAGTAAGCTATTTTAATTAGGAGAAAAAGCTGTATATTTTTTGTTTTTTCTTGCCTAAAAATATCACCTAAAAAGAGCTCCAAAAGTAAAGAAAGTATCAAAAATTAATTCCAATATCTGCACTCGAGTTGAAGAAAGGGTAATATCACTGCAAATTAAAATTTAGAAGGAAATGCAAAAGTAAACTTGATCTTCTTAAAGAAGAGCAGGATATGAAATACTCTAATGAGGATGAAAAGAAAGGAGCAAAACAAAAAGAGAAAACGATTGCAGAAGTAATTTAAAAAGTTGCTCTTTGGAGAAAACTTTACACAGGTTTCAACAATTAAAAAGATGAAGCGGTGCATTTCGAACTCGAAAATGCAGCTCAGGAGGTGGGAGTCATTAAGAAAACTCTAGACGATTATTTGCTTCAAATTAGAAACGGAAAAAGATATGGGTTTAATTTTCATAAGAGAAAATCATAAAAAATTGGTGAGCTAAGAGGTTTTGTTAAAGAAAAAAGATCTATTAAGAAACCATGAAATTTCAAGAAAGATATGATAAATTATAAAATATACTCTAACATGCTTATAGACACTCATTTAAATTCTGCCATCAGATCCCTCCTTTGACTTTAGAGTTTATCGAGTTAACTCTTTAATCTTTAGAGTTCCTCCATTTTTTCCAGTAGAGAGGTTTGTTTTGAACTTATATCTAGTTTAATGATTTGAACCTTTGAAAAATATATTTTATTCCTATCTTCTCTGCTATCAAGTTCCTCTTTCTTGCTGGTTAGTTCAGCCTTTCTTTTTTCAACAAGTTCTTGTCGTTTCTTGAGATCTTCTTGCTTCTTCTGTACTTCAATTTGCTTTTCAGTTATTTATTTATTTAGTTTGACTTATAGCTCAATATTAGTTTTTTAAACTTGTACAATTTCTTTCTACAAGTTGTCAATTTCTACTTCGAACTGCTTAATTTCCTCATTCATTTTTTATATATTTTGTTCCCTTAATCGAAACTGCTCCTTGCGCTCGTGTTACTGCTTTTTGAGATACTGTTTGAGGAAACAAAAATCGCAGCACCTTTCGTTGTTTATTTTTTTGCGAGAGCACTCTCCACATACTGAGCCTCCGCAGATTCGGCTGCATATATCATAATACGTACCAGTGATGCCGATTGATTTTTCGCTATGGGTTAAATGGTTGCTTGCAAATTACACATATGTCTGCATTGGCCCACTATTATGTAGCACCTTTCATCTTGATACCTGGTACGTTTTCCAAATTGGCAGCTGCGTTATACCAAAAGTACCTGCCTGAATACGCACTGGGTCGCTGACGAGGACGGACTTGCCGAGTATACTTTTTTACAGCTGGTCTGCGTTCAGATATGACATACAATAGATTTATTATATATTGTCATATTCCTTAGTTATAATAGTAATGAACCCATTGGGTGTTTCTGTCATCTTCGTGATATGTTCGATTTTGCTGAGTTTTCTGAAGCACTTTTTCTTTAACTCACCTTAGACAAGCTCAACTATGAAATTCAACAAAGTGTTCTAACTAACAAATAACAAAACTAATGCGCCTAATAAGCACTTCAAGTCGTTGTACTAAGCCTATCATAAACACGAGATCCTGGACACAGAGAGGTACACAAGCATGTTGCCTAATCGATCCTTGTTCAACCCCAATGTGTTAATCTAATCGTTCAGGAATTAGGAACTTTCACTATTGTGTGGATCCAACTACCTGGTTACTATTTTGGGCGGAATCGATGCCAGCTCTGATAACATACAATGGGCCAATGTGATACAGGTCTATAAGCTGCCACTTCTCAATAAGCTGCACTAGTTTCGTATCGTTGGCAAAGTGCTAACTTCATAAAAATGCAAACAAAATGTTCTACATAGTTAGAAGACATATACTATTACATTTGTTAACAGGGCAGAGTTCTCTTAGCTCAAAATTAGTTAGTCCTAAGCCACCCTGACTCCTATAAAATAGAGATGGAGAAATGATTAACTCGCAGTTAGTAAATTCGAATATGGTTAAAGTACTATAGCTTATTGGAGTGAATAAATGCCTTGGATTATACACGTCGAAAGTCTATAAAAATCTCGCCAGTTTGAGAAACCTCGTACTATCAATCTCATACATTAAAAATAATAAAGAGAAACCAATATATCGGATGCGCTTTACAAGGTTTCTCACAAAATAGCAGTGCATTACTTGTTCCTATTTTAGTTTAAAAATAAACAGAGCATCAACCTTGCGGTAGTTTATGAAAGCTATTTGCTAAAACAGTAAAAAAAGTAGATGCTATTGTCAACTTATGAAATTTATTAGGGCACAATTGTTGAAATAGATACGTCTATCATTTATCAAGATGAAGCTAAGGCTACAGTATTCTCTCTAAATTGTCAGACGGATATCGATCGATAAAGTAAAGTTAGCCTTTCTTTTATCCGTGAGACTTTTACCAATGGTGCCAATTTTATTAAAATTTATGATATTTTTGAAGTTTAACCTCCTTCAGTGCTCAGTTCACACAACAATAATATATCTCAGTAAAATGTTGGGGATTAATAGTCATATTAGATTGATTAGACTGACTAATAGTTCGATTATCTTGATGATTTTGTAGATTATCTCATACCATCAACTCAAAACAATGATGAAACTGAAAATGCACCATAAAAAGCCAAATTAAAGAAAATTAAATTTACATTCGACGACATGCCGCTATGGCAAAAAAGAATCATCAAAAGTTCTCATTCGAATCCAATCGTATACTATAAAACAGGGCAAGACCACTGTTTCTTTGCTTTTAGCATATCAGATGATCTTAACATAAAAAAACCTTTATCAACATCTTTGTATGCTTTTGAAGCTCCAGTTTCCGATAAAAAATAGGAAAGATACCTCAGAGCCATCTAATGGATTGATGAATAAAATCTAATTATTGTAGTATGGGGATCAAGTATAGATGTCTTTGAGTACTCCTTTACAGATTTTCCATAGGACAATGGATCAGGCATCGCAATGTCAGTTATGTTACCCTTCATTGAGTTATTCGCTACAGTGTTCTGCTTCCTTCGATTAATATGGACCAGTGATTGATTTTTATACTATGTTTTGCTCACATGATAGAAATAAAGAGATCATTATCCCAATTAGCAACTTAGGCTTTTCCATTGTAGTACATGCTGCCTTTTCCTTGTCTTTTGCCTTCCTTAAATTCACCCACGTACTTGACTCCTCCCCGATAGCTTAGAGTGCCAAAGCCATGAAATTTACCATCTTTGAACTGACCTTGGTAGAACAGGCAGTCATTAATGTTCATACAGCCAGCCTAGAGGGGGATGGCCTTGCAGCACATTTCAAGTCGTCCGCTACCATGAGGCTGATTATGCGTATTAATACCTCCGTCATAGTACTAATGTCCTTTCGGGCATCTTAGTGTTGAGCACTCACTCCTCAGGTTTACATCTATGCAAAATTACAAATTAGTTAAGTCTGTATTTAAATGGCTCTAAGTAAGATTAGATTTTATTAGCTCTCCATTTTCAGACCGCATGTGAATGCGCGAGTTCACTTTGTCCCTGGAGACACTGTTCCGATAACTCTTTTTCTGATTGGAGTTATACTACTTGATTTTTTAGTTCATTCTGCGCATCGCCTCAGACCTCTTCTCCATGCACTTAATTTCTCCTAGCTGAGTAAACAAACCCTATCTGATATCATTTATTTAATTCCTCTTACTCTTTATTAATGTCAAGCTGGATCCTTAGATTGTTTCCTATTTGTGTTGCAGTTTGATGTAATTCTTGTTCTTTTTGCCTGACTTATTCACACTTGCCTAATTTATTGCCATATTATAACTGTTAAACTGGTTCTACTTGTCTTCGGCATCAAATTTGCTTAGTTTTGTTGGTCTTTATTTTAATGCGATTGCAGTTTTGGATGTCAAGTGAGTTACTAAAGTATTCATATTAATCTTGGCGTGTTCAGCTGCCAGCTCTTTCAAATCAGAACGCAAAGATTTAACCTGAGTCAAAAGCGTTGCCAGTTTGGATCGCATTGTCATTTTCTGTTGTGGATTCATTTCCGTTAACATTTATTAATTACTTAGATTATATTAAATTGATAGATTATTGAAATCAAATGAAAGTCCAATTAGACTTTATCAATTTACCCAACATCAATATTTGTGCAACCATCATCACGCCGATGAGACAAATCTCAGCCACTGAAAATAGCAAATAGTGCGAAAAGCTTGAACTGATGAATTAGTAAATTGCGCGGATTGACAACTCTGATTTTTGAGTTTGCTCAGTTATGTTTATCAGTTATGATTGAATTGACTTTCCTAAACTAATGGTTGCCACTGATTTGTTCACAGAATTGTTAGCAAGTCGACTCAGCTTGAAAGGATCTACTTTTGATACTGCCAACTCCACCATTTTGTTACGACCTCCGAAATCAGTGAATATAATTTTATAGCGATGACCAGACTCTGCTTCGAACTTAATTCCTGTCTGGAAATGAAACTTTCTCTCTTGGATAGTCTTGTTTGAATTTTGATCAATTATTGCTACTTTAACATATTAACCTTCGTCATATGTAGGTAAGACGAGCTAATTCTTGGTGATATCGATCCAACTGATTCTTATTTCTCCTCGCAAAGTCTAATTTGCGCTGAAGTATAGTGAGAACTCTTGTCGATACACGATGGCAAAGGGGTATAATTTATAGCTGCTGAAGTCCATTTCTGCTGCTTTTGTTACTGCCTACTCTAGAAGATGAACTTGCCGGCCTTCATGTAACACACTTGCGCAAGTGAATGCTAAAATAAGAGAACCCACGACTATCAATTGTGATAACAGCATTTAAATCTATTTTTCTATATTATTCCTTGAATTTTAAATTAAGATGATAAAAATTAATCAAGCAGTTGATGGTGAGGACTCATAGCTCTTTTTTATTGCTTCAAGTCGATCTTCCCACATTTTGGCAATCCGAGTACTTTATTTTCTCCACTCTAGTTATCTCCTTTCGATTTCATCGACCTTCTCATTGAGCTTCCATTGAGCAATTTCAGCTCTCTTGCTACTTTAATCTCTATCGCTGAGTATATCCTTTAGTTCAGTTTCGTACTTCTTTATTTTCTTGTTAAGAGTGCTAACTTTAACTTCGTAGCTTTAAAGCATCTGTAGCATATTGTTATTGTTTGTTTGCAGTTGTGCATTCTGCAAATTCACATTATGAATTTTATTGTTCTTGTCTTCAAGCTCAGATTAAAGCGACATGGATTTGGTAAACATTTGCTGCTCTTTTTTTAAACTCGCCGACAACTGCTCCTTAACTGTCGCTAGCTCACTCTCCATGTTATCTCGAAGTTTGTCACTGACGACTTGACTATTTTAAAGCTGTTGTTTTGATACTTTGACTTCGTTCTTTAGCTTGACTATTTCGTTATCCATCTGAGATATCTTTCGTTCCTGTTCTGCGACAATGCTCTGCTAGTTCTCCAGCTTATTCTTTAATACATCTATCTCAGTTTGTAATTTTATGAGTTCGGCTTATTTCATTTTACTCTATTATTTTGCCTGTGTAGATAATTTATCTAAATCGCGTTTTTCGAATAACTGCCGATTTTGTTACTTCAACTTTTCATAATCATCTAGAATATCTTTATTTTTGCGAGCTAGATACTCGTTTTTTGAATTTAAAATGCTTATTTTATCCTTAAGGTCTTTAATTTACAAGTTTAGGAAATTTGCATTTAAACCCAAGTTATCAGTTTTAGAAATAAGATCTATTTTAGTCTACAATTATTTGCGGATGAAGTTGTTCTCAGTCACAATATTTTAAACGTTGTCAAGAATAACTTTGGCCTGCTCTTTGGCTTCGTCAAGTTCAGTCTTCAAAAGATGAACGGTCTCTTCGTAGCACATAATAAGTGGCTAAACGTAGTAAAGTTCTTGCAAGTGTACCGAAGCGTTCAGTAAATTAATTTCTGTGGCTTGCTTGAATTTAGTGGGAGCTATCCCTACTTTGGAGCAGAGAGTCGACAGCTGAGCGCTCAGTTATTTATCTGTGTTATGAATGCATCACTTATATGCTCGGAGTAAGATAGCTGATACTGCAGTTTCTTTATCTCATTCGACAGCTGACCCTATTTTTTCATTTTAAATATAAACGTATTCAGCTAAAACTATACAAAACCGTAGTAAATAATTGTTATAAAATATCAGCTGATGAGCTATTGAGAGGCTGTTGACTTAGGAGAAGCTCGATCCAGTTTGATCCTGCTCTCCTCGAAAATTTTAGAGTAGTTCTTTATCGCCTTTAGATGGCATTCTTTGTCTTTAATTCTTGAAGATATAATGGCTTCTTCACTGCCAGTTTTAAAGAATTCAATGAAGCAGTCGCAGATGTCTCTGTCTAAGCATAGCTCTTGTATAAGTAGCTTGTTGTAATATTTCATACGACCGATTATTTTTTTCAATTTACGGTGGGCCTTCTCGGCGGTCTCAGTTTTAGTAGAGACCGAGAGTAGCCAGTTTCCGAATAAGTTTATAATATTTTTTATCAGGTTTTTGGTATCGCTTTTCTATTCTTTATTGGGTTCAGTATAGTTATTGCGTCTGCCAAAAACTCCGAGTCTCTTTTTCTCCTTAAGTTCTCCCTGATTCACCTAAGTTATAATTTTTAATTAATCTCTGATGCGGAGAATTTTATCTTCGAGCAGGATCTCAGTTATCTTAACGAGTTTGTCATCTTATTGATAGCAGAGGTAATTATGGACTGCCAATGGACTGTCGGTATGCTAGTTCAATAAGGTCTGCTACACGTTGCAATAGTGAATTTTACCCTTCTCGAACTTGAAAATCTTACTTTTCTGACCCTCAGTTTCTTCAACTTGCGCCTCCACTGCCATGTCCTCCTCCGACTACTCTAGGCTCGACATTACAATTATTTATACACTAAAATCAATAAATTGAAGTCCCCATTTAAATACGACAGCTGGTCTTTTCGCGTCAGAATAGCTATTTCGGAAAGGGAGATTTTTAAAAAATTGAATACCAATATCTTCTAGAATAATAATTCAATGAACGCTTATAACAGGTTATATATTATTATAATTATCAGTAAGAATCTTTGGAACTGTCATCAATTTTTATGGTTTCATTTACTTAAACTCTATTTTATTATGGATTTCTATTTTAGTTTATTACACTTTTATATTTTTAAATTTCTACGTCCAGATTTTTGGAGACTTAGGATCTGTTACTACGATGTATGATAAGCTTCTTACTTTTTTATAAGTCATGAATTCTAGCTCGTTTAGCTTTGGTCTGACTGCAAGCTTCTCTCAACTATTTTTATTTCAACTGACTGCAAATGGGAATATGCCTCTAGCTTGCGGCTTAAGAGAACTTTCTTCCACAATGTGAACATTACACTTTTTGAACTTGCTCTGCTATTTTCATGCATCGCAGCTCTTCTCTGATGCGGATAGTTTTAGGACCAAATGATTTTACCATCATAGTTTTAGACACCTATACTGGGGATTGTGAAATGCGCGGAAATATTGTGAGTTCGATTTTGTCCTATTTAGGAGCTGATAATTCATGCACTGAATCCCGTTTTGCTGAATTCTGTTACTGTCTGCAACAACTAGCAGTATGTTTATCAATTAAGTACTTCGGGATTCTTGAGCTACATTTGGGACATCGCTCGTAGCTAGTCCCTGCACTTAGAGAATTTTTAACGTGTCTGGGTGACGACTTATTACTTTTCACCATTGGGTTTTGCAGATTACAGTGCTTCAAATGGTATGAGAGCTTGCCGCGAAAAAAAGATCTACTACAAAATGGGCAAGACTAGTATTGTAAGTATTCAGCTAGAAACTAGTTCTACTCGTGCAGGATAATTCGACTTTCTGACTAGGTTAGTTATTACGACATGGACAATAAACTTATCTATTTTACACAATAAAGCATCTAGGGTCATATAAAGCAGTATATGATCAGAGTTTGGCCATTTTATAATCGAGATTTTTATTATAAAACCATTGTTTTAGTATATTCGATTGATATTATAAAGGATTTCTATTAGAAAATGTCAAGGAACTACAAAGGTCAGCTTAAGTACGAAGAAACCGAATCGTATCATAAAGATCACGTGATCTCCACCCTTAAACGAGAACTGTTCTAGCTCAAGGATTTGTAACATGATTTCATGAGGCTCAATGATGATGTAGCCGGTCTTTAGTCAAAGTATGCACTGATGCTCGATTAGAAGGAGAGGTCAGAGAACTAACACAAGTAAATCCACTGATTAAATTAGAATGAAGATGTAAATTTCTAAAAGAAACCTTACAGAGCTCAGGAGTGATGTGGACAGTCTTAAATTGCAAATCCACAAAGCAAGCGTACAGATTGATGACACTGTGCGCGAGAACTCCACTCTCAAGCGTATGTGCGACAACAGGGAGACTTAAATTGCATCGTTGATGACATCTAACAGAGAAATTGAGAAAAGCAATTAAGTGCAGACTTAAGAAAATAGAAGTCTGTCTCATACTCTCAAAACACTCAAATAGTAGAGAAATAGAGCAGAGTAGGAGTCTTAGAAATTGAACAAGCTTCTTGATTAAAGCATCAACTCTTTAAAACAGCTTGAGAAATAAGCCAGACAGCTTGAAGTCTCAAACTCCAAACTCGATAGTATATTAGTGCAAGCCTAAAAGGATCATGTTGGCGTAAATTATATTTTATTCTTAGCTGTTGGAAGAAATGAAGAGCAAGTAGATTGAAGTTGATAGAATCAATAAAGATCTCAAGCACCTCAACGAATAGACTTAAAATTTAAGATAAATAAACTCAAAGCTTGATAAGGAGTGCGAAAAGTCTCAGGAGGAGTACAGGTAACTCTGCGAAAAACTATAAAATACTTGTGGTAAAAACAAAGAACTTACTCTCAAGCTGAAAGGACTGGAAAACACACTAAGGACCACTGAATCAGAACTGGACCAATCGGTTATCAAGAGGGAAAGCTTGAGAAAAGAGCACTCTGATCTAGCTAACTAGAACAAAGTTCTCAACTCATAGATTGATCAGTGTCTTATGAGCATTCTAGAGTATGAAAGAATTAATAAGTCTCTCCAGAAGTAAGTAGAAAACTATATCACTTGTGATGAATAGGTTCGCTCAATGCTTAATCGCAAGTAGGCAATGAAAGGGTTACTGGATGAAGTGGCCACAAAACTTTCTAAAACTGAAGAACAGATCGCTCATCTCAGATGATTTGCTTCTTGTTATTTTTGCTATTAATTCATACATTTAAGTGGATAAATATACAAGTTCAGTCTTTTAAAGGGTAGCCTAATATTTTACTCATCGGTTAGATTATTTGATGCTTCCAACCTGCTTCAAGTTTGTCTTTTGTGACACCATTTGGTATCTTAGTTTGATTGAGGACTAAGTCACACTCATCATCTTCGGGGTCTTGGAAAATGAGTTCCACTATGGAATAGCTAGTCCAATCGTTAAATTTCCATTCCATTTTGATGTACTCTCCTGACCGAAGCGTGAGAAATTTACCAACGATTCTGCCATCTAG
>APMI01000154.1_pt1 | contig 64020 bp, 53 predicted proteins | sample 667938 | NCBI WGS metagenome assembly APMI01 (sample SAMN01084076, study PRJNA167559) | wastewater metagenome | biome: Wastewater | place: Denmark: Ejby Moelle, Odense | collected 2011-11-28
CCTCCTGTTGACCCCACTATAGGCCATCACCCCAACCTATCAAAACTTTTGCGGCTGCCCACCAGCTTTCCGTTGCGGCGCAATTCCTCGGCCAAGCTACCCATGCCAAGCACGTCATCGAACACAATCACATCGGCCCAATCGACCTCTTGCCGCCAGTCGTCGGTTTTGGGCACAAAGCCGTCGGCAATTTCCCGCTCCTCGGGGTTTTGGATGTAATACTTGACCTCATGACCTTCCTTGACGGTCTGCCAGGCAATGTCCCCGATCAGACTATCCCAGGACACGAAGAGAAAGCGTTTGTTAGACATGAGTAGCCGACTGCTTCATGCACGTTAAGGAAGATCGATCAAATGGCTATTAACCATTGCGATAATCCAACGCCCACGGCGTGGGGATAAATTCACGGGTTTTGTCTTGTAATGTGTCGCAGCGCTTACCTTGATGAAATTCGTATTTTTGATTATTGGAAAAGACCCAAGGCTCTCCTGCCAGGCGCGCTTGCCGATAGCACTTCAGGTAAGACACTTCATCTTGATATTCCCATACATCGTAACCTTGGCTGCTTTTAACCAAGCAGCAGCCATAGCGCTCATTACCCATCGGCAATTTGATCGTGGATTCTAAAATGCCCGGCGGTGCGGCCATGACTGACGCATGGCTCCAAAGTAGTAATCCCCCCAATACAGCCAATAAAAAACTGGGTTTTTTCATATCGTAAACCTCCCTCGCGTTGATATTACGTTTTAAAAATCAATCGAATCAGCGAAATGTTATAAGTTGTGGGCCTGCGCCGCCGCATTGCCGGTATAGCTTGCCGGTGTCATGGCGAGCAAACAGTCTTTCGCTGCCTGGGGAATGGCCAAATTCGCAATAAACGCCCGCAATATCTCCCTATCCACCCGCTGACCCCGAGTGAGCGCCTTCAATTGCTCGTAAGGCTGCGCAATGCCATAGCGGCGCATGACGGTTTGAATCGGTTCGGCCAGCACTTCCCAATTATCGTCCAGATCGGCATCCAGCGCCGCCGTATTCACCTCAAGCTTACCGATCCCTTTCTCGCAGGATTGATAGGCAACCAGCGAATGCGCTAAGCCGACCCCCAGCGTCCGCAGCACGGTCGAATCGGTCAAATCTCGCTGCCAGCGCGATACCGGCAGCTTGGCGGCCAGATGATCCAACAAGGCGTTGGCAATTCCCAGATTACCCTCGGCATTCTCGAAATCGATGGGATTCACCTTATGCGGCATGGTCGAAGAACCGATTTCACCCGCTACGGTTTTTTGCCGGAAATAACCGATGGCGATGTAGCTCCAGATATCGCGACAGAAATCTAACAGCACGGTATTAGCGCGCATTACGGCGTGGAAAAACTCCGCCATGTAGTCGTGCGGCTCGATCTGGGTGGTATACGGATTCCACGCCAGTCCCAGGTCATTGGTGACGAAACGACGGGCAAACGCCTGCCAATCCACGTCTGGATAAGCGGCCAGATGGGCGTTGTAATTGCCCACCGCACCATTGATCTTCCCCAGCAAAGGCACCGCCGCCAACTGGGTACGCTGTCGCTGGAGTCGGTAAACCACATTGGCCATTTCTTTGCCAAGCGTGGTCGGTGAAGCTGGCTGGCCATGGGTGCGCGCCAGCATCGGTCGATCAGCGTGTTGATGGGCCAGGCGGGTCAGCGCGGCGATCAGATGATCCCAGCGTGGCAGCACAATCGTGTCGCGCGCCGCGCGCAGCATCAGCGCATAAGCCAGGTTATTGATGTCTTCCGACGTACAGGCGAAGTGAATGAATTCGCTAACCGCTTCCAGTTCAGCGTTACCGGCGATCTTTTCCTTGAGCAGGTATTCCACCGCCTTAACGTCGTGATTCGTAATCCGCTCAATGTCCTTGACCCGCTGGGCATCGGCGGGGCCAAAGTCCGCCACCAACGCCTGGAGGGTCTGGAGCGCGGCTTTGCTGAGCGGCGGGACTTCAGCAATCGCAGAATGGTTGGCGAGCGCTTGCAACCAGCGCACTTCAACGATCACCCGGTGACGGATCAGGCCGTACTCGCTGAAAATCGGCCGCAAAACCGTGGTTTTGTCGGCATAACGGCCGTCGATAGGTGAAATGGCGGTAAGAGCGGTCAGTTCCATGCAATGTCAGTCGTCAATGAGTCGATCCGTACCTGGCATCCAGCCGATCTCTGTTGTAATGCCAGGCCAATGATTGAGTACCGCTTTATCCTAATGCCGCCAGTGCCGCCGCATAGTTGGGTTCCTGGGCGATTTCCGGCACCAGTTCGGTATAGCGGACACGGTTATTTTCATCCAATACCACTACAGCGCGCGCGGTCAAACCGGCCAGCGGGCCGCTTTCCTGAAGAACGCCATAATCTTTGGCGAAATTGCGCGAGCGCATCATCGACAGCGGGACGACGTTGTTTAAGCCTTCGTTGTCGCAAAACCGCTTTTGCGCGAAAGGCAGATCGGTGGAAACGATCAGCACGACCGCATTAGGATGCTGCTTGGATTCTTCATTGAGCTTGCGGGTGGACAGCGCACACACCGAGGTATCAAGACTGGGGACGATGCTGATGAGCTTTTTCTTGCCGGCGAAATCGGCCAGCGTCACATCTTTAAGATCAGCGGTCACCAATTTGAAATCGGGCGCGGCGGCGCCGACAGCCGGCAAGTCGCCGTTGGTGTTCACGGGATTACCTTTGAACGTGATGGTTGCCATGAAGTAGCGCTCCTGAAAATGTTGACGGTTCGAACAACGAGCTTTTGGCATCGCCGATCCGATTCAGGCGTTGCCCCGGCCCTTGAAGTCTAGCGCTATTTTCCCAACGGCGCTTAATGAAACACGAGCCGTGTTGCATTAAGCCAACGCTTCACCTCAAACCAAAGCAGGATTAGCCAGAGTCCCTGGGTCTTCGTCTCCATCGGCGGTGGCAATGGCCGCATAGGCAGCAGCATCCAGCAAGGTGGTTAAACTTGCAGACGTTTTCAACCGGAAGATCCAGCCCTCGCCATACGGGTCCTCGTTAATCAACTCTGGATTATCCGCCAACATCTCGTTGACTTCGATGATCACTCCATCCAAGGGACTGTAGATATCCGATGCGGCTTTGACTGACTCCACCACTGCACAGGCTTCAGTGGCAGCCACCGCGCGGCCCACTTCCGGGATTTCGACGAACACCAGATCGCCCAACAGGTGCTGGGCGTGATCGGTGATGCCGACGAGGATGGTGCCATGGTCGTCGGCACGCGCCCATTCGTGGCTTTCGGTGTAGCGTAAATCAATAGGAATGATGCTGCTCATGCTGGTCTCCTCCAACAATGGCGGTTTGAAATGATCAGATCAGCGACGTAGGCGTACCAGTCATTAGCCGCCCGATCAATAGGTATGGGTCATGTATAGTTTACCGGTAGATGGCGGAATCCAAATAATGCCACCTTTTCCACAGGCCAAGACGACTAACACGGTTTCGATAGCTTTTTAAGCCGCTCTATCAAGCGATAGCGTACCTGCTGAACGTGACGGGTTGTTACGGGACATTTTAACGAGCCGGGAATATTTAGGAGGGACTGATCTCTGCTCTGCGTACTGCTTTGAAGAGACCATTGCCAGGGAGCGATTCTGCTAAAATCTCGCGATGGACGTTTCCTGGATTATCGACGATCTCAACGAACCCCAGCGTGCGGCAGTAACGGCACCGCTAGGCTATTTGCGGGTATTGGCCGGTGCCGGCAGTGGCAAGACCCGGGTGCTGACCCGCCGGATCGCCTGGCTGCTGGCAGTTGCCAACACATCACCCTGGTCAATTCTGGCCGTGACCTTCACCAATAAGGCCGCCGCCGAGATGCGCGGCCGAGTCGAGTCGATGCTGGATCATCCCATCGGCGGGCTGTGGATCGGTACGTTTCACGGCATTGCGCATCGGCTATTGCGGCAGCATTGGCAGGAAGCCCGTCTACCACGCGCTTTCCAGATCATCGACAGCGACGATCAGGGGCGACTGGTGAAACGGATATTGCGTACCTTGAATCTCGATGAGAAGAAATGGCCACCGCCGCAGGTTGCCGGCTTCATCAACCGCTGTAAGGACGAGGGCCAACGCCCGACTGATCTCGAGCAAACTGACGACCCCGCCAAACGCCAGTACCAGCGGATCTATACCCTTTACCAGCAGGAATGCGACCGTAGCGGTTTAGTCGATTTTGGGGAATTGCTGCTGCGAGCCTATGAGCTTTGGCGTGACGATGCCGAACTGCTGACCCATTATCGTGAGCGGTTTCAGCATGTGCTGGTCGATGAATTCCAGGACACTAACACCATTCAATACCGGTGGGTGCGACTGCTTGGCGGCGATCAAAGCGATGTTTTTATCGTCGGTGACGATGATCAGTGCGTCTACGGTTGGCGTGGTTCCAAGGTCGAGAATATTCAACGTTTTGCTGAAGATTTTCCCGGTACGCAAACCATCCGTCTGGAGCAGAACTACCGCTCGACCCACAACATTCTGAAAGCCGCCAACGCACTGATCGCCAACAATAGTGGGCGCTTAGGCAAGAATTTATGGACCGCCGACGGCGACGGCGAACCGATTCAGGTCTACGGTGCCTTTAACGAAGTCGATGAGGCCCGTTTCGTCGCCGAACGCATCCGTCAATGGGTGGAGCGGGGCGGCCAGCGCCGTGATGTGGCCATTCTGTATCGCTCCAACGCACAATCGCGGCTGTTTGAGGAAACGCTGATCGGTATGGCGATTCCGTACCGGATTTATGGTGGCTTGCGTTTTTTCGAGCGGGCCGAAATCAAGGATGCGCTGGCTTATCTGCGGCTGTTGGCAAATCGTGATGATGATCCTTCCTTCGAGCGGGTGGCGAATACGCCCCCGCGTGGCATCGGTGAGCGGACTTTCGACCAATTGCGAGAGGCGGGGCGCGGCCGGGGCCTTTCGCTCTGGCAGGCTGCTCTGCAACTATTAGCAGAAGGGGGGTTGCAAGGGCGGGCTGCCAACGCCGTGCGAGGCTTTCTGGCTTTGATAGAACAGCTCGATGGCAGCAGCCAGGACTCTTCACTGCCCGAACGAGTCGAGCACGCCATCAACGGCAGTGGCCTGCTGGCCATGTACCAGCAGCCTAAAGCCGATAAAGGCGAGATGCGCGCGGACAACCTGGAAGAACTCGTCAACGCCAGCGGCGATTTCATCAACAACGCTGATCCGTTGCTGGTGGGTGTCGAGGCGACTGAACCGGACTGGCTAAATGCCTTTCTCGCTCATGCCGCCCTCGAATCGGGTCAGGGCCAGGGTTCTGCGAGTGATGATTGCGTGCAACTGATGACCCTGCACATGGCCAAGGGCTTGGAGTTTCCAGTGGTCTTCCTGGTCGGATTGGAGGAGGGGTTGTTTCCGCATGGGCGTTCGGCCGGTGAGGCGCGTCAATTAGAAGAAGAACGCCGGCTGGCCTATGTTGGCGTTACCCGTGCCCGGCAGCAGCTGTATTTAAGTTATGCGGAGCAACGGACTTGGTACGGCCAGCAAAACTATCCATCGCCTTCGCGATTCATCGGCGAAATGCCTGATGAATTGCTCCGTGATATACGCGCTCGCTCAAAGCGGTTGCAACCACCTGTTGCGCCGGCACGACCCACACCAGTAGCGTCTGCGATGCCCACCGCACCCGGCGCGGGCTTGCGTCCCCGACAACGGGTTCGGCATCCGCAATTCGGCGATGGTGTGGTGCTGGAGGTCGAAGGCGCCGGCTATCACGCCCGTGCCCGAGTCGATTTTCCCCAATCCGGTGGGAGTAAGTGGTTGGTCGTCGCTTACGCCAAGCTGGAAGTGCTCTAAGTAACCCAAACCTGAACTTTTGCCGTTCTCAGGGCTGCCGGCATGATTTCTAGCATCAAATGGAAATTTTTTGATGCATTTTATCGGTATTTTTATATAAAATAATGTACTTTGTTCTATCCTATTAGAAGACTAAAGCCCTCTAAAAAGTCACTTTCGACAACCCATCGGCCTGATCAAACAAAATACCGTGAATGCCCAAAACCCTCTAGTACCGGTCGTGCGCCAATTTCCACAAGTAGTCGATTCCCGCTCCGGTGCGGCGGCGAAGCCACGCATAGCCGAACACCGCCTCACGCTCAAGGAAATACTGGACGATCTGGTCGCCGATGGCCTGGTGAGCAAGTCGGATGCCGAGCGGGCGTTGGGCGGCACCAAACTGGAGCGCGGCGAGTTGCATCCGCTGGTGGTCATCGCCAACAAAAAACTTCACCAACCCCAACCACCTCATCAAACTCTCAGTTTGGAGGTACTGACCGAATGGTTGGCGAACAAGGTCGGTTTGCCCTACCTACGCATTGACCCGCTCAAGCTGGATATCGCAGCGGTAGAGCGGTTATTGCCCTTCATTTCCTTTGAATACGCCGCCCGCTATCACATTCTACCCATCGCGGCCGACGAGAGCCGTGTGGTCTTCGCCACCACCGAGCCGTGGCTGACCGACTGGCAAAATGTCTTGGGGCAAACGCTGCGTCGCACTATCGAACGGGTCATCGCCAACCCGCTGGATGTTAGCCGCTATCAGATGGAGTTTTACGGCGTCTCGCGTTCGGTACGCGGCGCGCTCAAGGGCACGGCGGAGCCGGCATCCGGGATTCTCAATTTCGAGCAACTCTTGGAATTGGGCCGCCGGGGCGAGCTGAGCGCCGATGAACGCCCCATCGTGCAGATTGTGGACTGGCTGCTGCAATATGCGTTTTCCCAGCGGGCCAGCGACATTCATCTGGAACCACGGCGCGAGCAGGGCAATATCCGATTTCGCATTGATGGCGTGCTGAATGCGATTTACCAACTGCCGCCTGCTGTGATGGCCGCCGTCACCAGCCGCATCAAGATTCTCGGCCGGATGGATGTGGCTGAAAAGCGGCGGCCACAGGATGGTCGGATCAAGACCCGTACCCCGGCCGGCCGTGAGATTGAGCTGCGCCTGTCAACCATGCCAACCGCCTTCGGTGAAAAATGCGTGCTGCGTATTTTCGATCCCGATACGGTCACCAAGACCTTCGGCCAGCTCGGTTTCGCACCCGCTGAGGAAAAGGCATGGCGTGGGATGATTGCCCGACCGCACGGTATCGTGTTGGTCACCGGGCCGACCGGCTCCGGCAAGACCACCACTTTATATACCACGCTCAAGCAGTTGGCAGCACCAGAGGTCAACGTCTGTACGGTGGAAGACCCCATCGAAATGGTCGTGCCGGAACTAAACCAGATGCAGGTGCAACCGGCTATTGACCTCACCTTCGCACACGGTATTCGCACCCTGTTGCGGCAAGATCCCGACATTATCATGGTCGGTGAAATCCGTGATCTAGAAACCGCGCAGATGGCGGTGCAGGCTGCTTTAACCGGCCACTTGGTGCTATCCACGCTGCATACCAACGACGCCGCCTCGGCTGTGACCCGCCTGCTTGATTTGGGCGTCCCGTATTATTTGATTCAAAACGTGCTGATTGGCGTGATGGCGCAACGCCTGGTGCGGACCTTGTGTCCCCATTGCAAGGGGACCGACGAAATCGACGAGGTATTGTGGAATGCCCTGGTCCGGCCCTGGCCCTTACCGAAGCCAGCGAGCATCGGTGCACCCAACGGCTGTCCAGAATGTCGCAACACCGGTTATTTGGGGCGCGTTGGTGTCTACGAGCTGTTAGCGGTCACGCCGGGGGTACGCCACCTGTTGCGGCCGGAGCTGGATGAAGAGACGTTACGGCGTGGGGTTTTCGAGCAAGGGATGCGACCCTTACGGGTCGGCGCAGCATTACAGATCGCCGCCGGCACCACGACCTTCGAGGAAGTGGTGCAGATTTTGCCGCCTTTAACCGATTAAAAATCAGTTTTATTTTGGATACGTGTTGCCGTTTTTGACTAAATTGTTGTGAAAGCGCACAATATATTTGTGTTTTTTATGCCTGATTTTAATATCCAATAAAACATTACAACAACCAATTTAGGGGTGCGCGATGTCCTCAAAATTAGCTAAAAGCGCTGTAGCGGCCGCGTTGGCTGCGAGTTTGTTAACGGGTGTTGCCAATGCCTACCAGACTGGCGATTGGGTGGTCAGAGGCGGTATTTGGGGCGCATTCCCCAAGTCCGATAATCTCTCACTCCCTCTCGGCACGCTGGAAGTGGACGATGGCGTGACCTTTGGTTTCAACGTAACGCATATGATTACGCCGAACCTCGGCGTCGAGCTGCTCGGCGCGTGGCCATTTAGCCACGACATCAAGCTGGGTGGTCGTAAAGTCGGGGAAACCAAGCACCTGCCGCCAACCGTGACCATGCAGTATCACTTTTTGCCGCAGAATACGGTTCGGCCTTATGTGGGTCTGGGGTTGAACTACACCTTCTTCTTCGATGAAGGCACCACGGGCGCGCTGACCGGAACCAAATTAAGCCTAAAGGATTCTTGGGGCCTGGCTGCGCAAGCGGGCGTCGATATTGATATCACGCCAGATTGGTTCGTAAACCTGGACGTTCACTATATCGACATTGACACCAAAGCCAAGGTCAACGGTGCCACTCTTGGTACTGTTGAAATCGATCCTTGGGTGTTTGGCATCAACATCGGCACCCGCTTCTAAGCACTTCCCTCACGCAGCGCCGCTGCCGCCTACACGGGTGCAGCGGCGCCTCGATCCTTGGTTTGGGCCGCACCGGCAAGCGGTGTGAGGTCAAACGCACGCAGCGACCCCGTGTTGTTCAAGCCCGTTCGGGATAGCCCAACTCCTGCAAGATTTTGGTTAATTCAGCCCGGATATCGCTGTCTGCTTGCACGGTCACCCGACCGGTTGACACCTCTACTTGGATGTCGTGCGCCTGCGGGTGTTTACCCAGCCCGGCGCGGATCGCGCTGGCGCAGCCGTTGCACTTAATATTCTGCGCAAGAAATTCGAGTTCCATAGTGGAAGCCTCTGCTGATTGCCACAGCTTTGGAGTATAACCCGCCGGGGCAATCCTGCCATCTGCTGGGCAAATCGAGCCATTACGCACCAATATGGTGCGCTCTATTCTGGTTTTGCACTGATAGGGTTCGCTATCACGCTCATCATGTGGGCGCTTTTAAGGGCAATGCGCTATTTCATGCAGAAAAATCGGCACTGGCATAGTTTGTGCTCTAGTTTGGCGCAATGAGTGATGATGTCCAGCCGTTTCTCTACCCAACCGGCCAAGACCGGTTTGTCAATCCGAGGAAGCAACGAAATGAATGCTGCTGATGTAATGAAGCTGATTGAGGAAAAAGACATCAAATTCGTGGACTACCGGTTCACGGACACCCGTGGCAAGGAACAGCACGTTACGGTACCGGTCAGCGCTGTGGACGAAGATGTATTCGAAGACGGCAAGATGTTCGATGGTTCCTCAATCGCCGGTTGGAAGGGCATCCAGGAATCGGACATGATTTTGATGCCCGATCCAGTCACCGCCTTTGTCGATCCGTTCTTTGAGGAGCCGACGTTAGTCTTGACGTGTGATGTGATCGAGCCTAACACCATGCAGGGTTACGAGCGTGACCCGCGCTCGTTGGCGCGTCGCGCCGAAGCCTATCTGAAATCGACTGGCATTGCCGATACCGCCTATTTCGGCCCGGAAAACGAGTTTTTCATTTTTGATGATATCCGTTGGGGCGCCGATATCAGCGGCTGCTTTTATAAGATCGATTCCTCGGAAGCCGGTTGGAATTCCGAGCGCGCCTATGAAGGCGGCAACTTCGGCCATCGGCCGGGGGTCAAGGGCGGTTATTTTCCAGTGCCGCCGGTCGATTCGTTACACGATATCCGCGCCGCCATGTGCCTGGCGTTGGAACAGGTCGGTCACAAAGTTGAAGTGCATCATCACGAGGTCGCCACCGCAGGCCAGTGTGAGATCGGCGTCGCCTTCAATACCCTGGTGCGCAAGGCCGATGAAGTGCAGTCGCTCAAATACGTCGTGCAAAATGTGGCGCAGAGTTACGGCAAAACCGCCACTTTCATGCCCAAGCCGCTGGTCGGTGATAACGGCAGCGGGATGCACGTCCATCAGTCGCTGGCCAAGGATGGGGTCAACCTGTTCGCCGGTGATCGCTACGCCGGACTATCGGAAATCGCGCTGTATTACATTGGCGGCATCATCAAACATGCCAAGGCCCTGAATGCCTTCACCAATGCCTCTACCAATAGTTACAAGCGATTGGTGCCCCACTTTGAAGCGCCCGTGATGCTGGCCTATTCGGCTCGCAACCGCTCGGCCTCGATCCGTATTCCTTATGTCAGCAGCCCGAAAGGTCGGCGTATCGAAGTCCGCTTCCCCGATTCCACCGCCAACCCGTATCTGGCCTTCGCAGCCATGATGATGGCGGGTCTGGATGGGATTCAGAACAAGATCCATCCAGGCGATGCGATGGATAAGGATCTGTATGATCTGCCGCCGGAAGAAGAAAAGCAGATTCCCAAGGTCTGTTTCTACTTCGATGAGGCATTGGCAGCACTGAACGCCGACCGCGACTTTCTGACCAAGGGTGGCGTGTTTACCAACGATCTGATCGGTGCTTACATTACCTTAAAGCAAGAGGAAGTCACGCGGTTGCGCATGACCACCCATCCGGTGGAGTTCGACCTGTATTACAGCTTGTAATGGCGAGTCGGCTACAAGCCTGCGCAACGGGCTGATCTGATGGGCTTTGCCAGTTGTGACGCCCCTGCGGGGGCGTTCGCGTTTACGGTGGCCGGGCTGTGGACGCAAGCCTGGAGTGGTTGCACTACAATGGTGCAATCGTGCTGAAATCGGCGCAGTGGGTGATTTGCTGTCAACGTGGTGAGGTGAGCTGGCTTCGATTCTGCGCTTGGCGATGAGGGTGCTGCAAAGGCGAGACAAACATGTCCAGAGACTACTACCGTCGGGTCGTGGATGGCTTGAGTGTCGCCGTGCTGGTGCTGGATCGGCGGTTGCGCTTGCTGTTTATGAACACGGCCGCCGAAACCCTCTTCGAGCTGAGTTTCCGTAAAGCGTACAAGCTGGCCTTACCCACGCTCATCGTGGGTGGCGAAGCCTTCATCACCGGACTGCGCCATTGCCTGGCCAGCGGCTATCCGTATATCGAGCGGGAACTGCAATTGATTTTGCCGGTGGAACGTACCATCACCGTGGATTGTACTGCCGTACCCTTGCCAGAGCGTGATCCAGCCACCGAATTGCTGTTGGAGCTGCGACAGGTCGATTGGCGGCTGCGGATCGACCGGGAAGAACACATGCTGGCCCAGCATCACACCACCCGGGCATTGGTGCGCAATTTGGCGCACGAGGTGAAAAATCCCCTGGGCGGGTTGCGGGGCGCGGCCCAATTGCTGGAGCGGGAATTGCCCGACCCGGCGCTGCGCGAGTACACCGGCATCATCATCGGTGAGGCCGACCGGCTGCGTAATCTGGTGGATCGAATGCTGGGACCCAACCAGCCGAATGCGTGTGATGAGGTCAGTATCCACGAAATCCTGGAGCGGGTATGTGCCTTGGTCAAAGCCGAAGCCGCGCCTGGCATCCGCATCGAGCGGGATTACGATCCCAGCATCCCGCCGGTGTGGGGCGATGCCGACCGTCTCATTCAAGCGGTGCTCAACGTGGTGCGCAACGCTGTCCAGGCTCTCGATAGTCACGGGACGATCATTCTGCGGACTCGGGTGCAGCGTCAGTACACCATCGGTGCCAAGCGGCACAGGCTGGTCGCCCAGTTGGATGTGATCGATGACGGGCCGGGCATTCCGCCGGAGCAGCAGGATCAGATCTTTTATCCGATGGTCAGCGGCCGCCCGACCGGTACCGGGCTGGGCTTGTCGATTGCCCAGAATATCGTCAACCAGCACGGCGGCCTGATTGAATGCGCTAGCCGATCCGGTGAAACCATTTTTACGTTGTTGTTGCCCTTGGGAAAGACCGGATGAGCAAGAAAGAACATGTGTGGGTGATCGACGATGATCATGCCATCCGTTGGGTGCTGGAAAAGGCGTTGCAGCGCGAGAGCATAACCGTCACGGCTTTCGAGAGCGCCAAGGGTGTGCTGGGTGCGCTCCAGCAAGGCCGGCCCGATGCGGTGATTGCCGATATTCGGATGCCGGATATAAACGGTCTGGAATTGTTGGCGCGCTTGCATGAGCGGGCGCCCGATTTACCGGTCATCATCATGACCGCCCATTCTGACTTGGATAGCGCAGTATCCGCCTATGAGGGCGGCGCCTTCGATTATCTGCCGAAACCGTTTGATGTCGATGAGGCGGTCGCTTTAGTCCGGCGCGCGTGCCTAACCTGTCGGCAGCAAAACCAGCCCCCACTCCAGGAAGACCCCGTGCCGGAGATCATCGGCGAGGCGCCAGCGATGCAGGAGGTGTTTCGTGCCATTGGTCGGCTGGCACGCTCCAACATCACTGTGCTGATCACGGGGGAATCCGGCACCGGCAAGGAATTGGTCGCCCGTGCTTTGCACCGGCACAGCCCGCGCGCCGCCAAACCCTTCATTGCCATCAACACCGCCGCCATTCCCCGCGATTTGCTGGAGTCGGAGTTATTCGGCCATGAGCGTGGCGCGTTTACCGGCGCGCAAGCCAGCCGCCAGGGCCGATTTGAGCAGGCCAACGGCGGTACCCTGTTTCTGGACGAGATCGGCGACATGCCAGCGGAGCTACAGACCCGCTTGCTGCGCGTGGTGGCCGAAGGGGAGTTTTATCGCGTCGGTGGCCACACGCCGACTCAGGTCGATGTGCGGGTGATCGCCGCCACCCATCAAAACTTGGAGCAGCGGGTCAAGGATGGCCGCTTTCGTGAAGATCTTTACCACCGGCTGAACGTGATCCGCGTGCAATTGCCCTCGCTGAACAAACGGCGAGAGGATATCCCTTTGTTGACCCGCCATTTTCTGGGGCAGGCTGGGCGAGAGTTGGGCGTCGAGTCCAAGATATTGCGGCCTGAAACCGGCGCCTATCTGAGTGAGCTGGATTGGCCGGGCAATGTTCGCCAATTGGAGAATCTATGCCGTTGGCTAACGGTCATGGCGTCCGGTCGGGAAATCTTGCTGGCCGATTTACCGGCAGAGTTGCGCGAGCGCGGGCCGGTAACGGAGCCGAGCGGCCCCGATTGGGAAATAGCATTACGAGCCTGGGCGGGTCGCCGGCTGGCGCGTGGCGGACATAATTTGCTGGAAACCGCTCTACCCAGTTTCGAGCGGGTGCTGATTCGGGTCGCGCTGGAGCAAAGCGGCGGGCATCGCCAAGATGCGGCCCGGTTGTTGGGCTGGGGACGCAATACCTTGACGCGCAAGATCAAGGAATTGGGGATGGAGTGAGCGAGCCAGTGGTAGGTTAGTCAAAACCATGTTCGACGTACTGCTCTATGAGCCGGAAATTCCGCCCAACACAGGCAATATTATCCGGCTGTGTGCCAATACCGGCGCCCGCTTACACTTGATTCGACCGCTGGGTTTTCAGTTCGATGATCGCCATTTGCGGCGTGCGGGTTTGGATTATGCCGAGTGGGCCACAGTTCGCCTGCACCAGAATCTAGCCGCCTGTCTGGCCGAGATTAGACCAACGCGCCTGTTGGCCTTAACGACCAAAGGTTCACGCGGCTACCACACGGTCGCTTATCAGCCAGACGATGCTTTGCTGTTTGGCCCGGAAACTCGTGGGTTGCCAGCGCGTGTACTTGCCGAAATCCCATCGGAACAGCGTTTACGGGTGCCGATGCTGCCGCCTGGTCGCAGCCTTAACCTGGCAAATACGGTCGCCATTGCCCTGTACGAGGCGTGGCGGCAAAACAACTTTTGTAGTCCCAGTGGACAAGACGCCGCTGAACCGCCGAACTATCCCCCAGGTGCCGTGATCTGAAAAAGGGTACGTCGATCCGTGTTTACCGGAGACCCCCATGGCCTACCAGTTGATTAGCTTTGTCCTCTGTCCTTTTGTACAACGCGCGGTCATTGCGCTCAAGGAAAAGCGGGTTGCATTCGAGATCACCTACATTGATTTGCAAAATCCGCCGGCGTGGTTTCTCGCCATTTCACCGATGGGCAAGGTGCCGGTCTTGCGGGTGGACAGTGGTGGTGTGCTCTTCGAATCAGCCGTTATCAACGAATACTTGGATGAGACCAACCCGCCGGCGCTGCACCCGCAAGATCCCTGGCGACGGGCGCATAATCGGGCGTGGATCGAATTTGGCTCGAACTTGATCGGCCGCCAGTACCGGATGCTGACTGCGCCTGACCAAGCGACCTTGCTCCGAGAGCGGGACGGTTTTTTAGCGGAGTGGGGGCACCTGGAAAAACAGCTCGGAGATGGGCCGTTTTTTAACGGTGCGGATTTTTCGCTCGCTGATACGGCGTATGCGCCGTTGCTGATGCGGCTGGAGATCATGGAACGCCGCTATCCCCAGCAACTGCTCGAATCAACCCCGAAGATTGCCGCTTGGTGTGCGGCGCTGCTCGCTCGTCCGACGGTCAGGGAATCGGTCGTGGCGGATTTTGAGGCGCAGTTCCGGGTGTATTTCGCCGGGCAGGGCGGCTATTTGGGCGAACGTCTGGCGTGAATACGCCGCGCTTTGCTCCTTTCAGCGAATGCAACCGTTCCGCTCGCGCCGATATGGGGTGGGGCTAGCTGTGCTCGCCGCTATCGCGCGGATCATTTAGCAGATACCGGCCGCACAGTTTGTGAAAGGCTTCCGACGTCTTGCGCCCCGCCAGCCCGTCAACCCGCACGAACAGACCGGGCCAGGTATTCAAAAACCGCTGCAACGCTTCCACCGCAGGCGAAAGTTCAGAGGCGGAGAAGTGCAGCAGCGGCCCCATCGGTCGAGTACCGCCGGAAAATTCGATCACACCCTGTTCGGCCAGTCGCCGCAGCAAGACGGCGACCCCGCAGGGCTGCGCGATTGTTGTTTCCTGCCAGGTGTCGTCAGTAACGTATTTACCTTGGCTATAGTGGGTCGAATAATTCCACAAATAGGGTGAGAGCACTTCGGGATGATGGAGCCGATAGCCCCAGCCGCCGTGGCCTTCCAGCACGAACAAGGTACCGGCGACGCTCCAGTCGGCCCACTGATCCAGATGCCGTAACTGTAGTGCATCGACCGCGCTATCTTCCCACCGAAACGGCGGTTCTCCGGTCAGGGGTCGGCCATCCGGCAAATGACGGGTGCGTTCGGTCAGCGGATCGCCATTGTGCAAATGCACGTCAAAATTGCGGTCGGTATCGGCGTAATGCAGCGCTGCGACCGCGAACCAGGGCATCTTCAGCCGACCGGCCACGGCGTGATAGCGGGGCCGATCTGCCAGCAGTGCCTCAATCAAACCATCCACCTCGGCGAGGTGTTCGGAGCGGATATCGCAGGTCGCAAACAAGCGCTCATAGTCGCTTTGCAGCGCTCCAGTCAGGGCGACGCGGCTCATTGCGAGTGATCCTTAAAGTAGTCGGGTGGGAAAGACCGATGCAAAGGCTTGACTTGGGCGATAGGTCAGGCACCGGCCGCGCGCAAAGCGAGTTTCACCACCAGCCAAATCGCTAAAATGAACAGGATCGTCAAGCCGATACCGACGATGATGAAATGGGCAGGTCGGCCGTGCTCAAAATCCCGTTCGCGGTTGCGCGCGCTTTGTACGCCCAAAAATGAAGAGAGCACACTGAGAATGACATCCAGTGGGCCGGGAGGCCGACGGGCAGCTTGGGGATTGGGGTCGGTTTTATTGGAGGGGTCAGGGGCAGTCATTGAGATCAGTAGGGTTTGCGTTGGGATGTCGGGCAAGGCTCGCTCGGTGGAGAGGGTCACTCAGGTGAAGAATGGGTTCTGGCTCCATTATAACCCACGCCGGGTTGACTTTTACGGTCCATGCCGCAGCGGCTGTCCAGCGCCTTGGCGTTTTTGGTGCTATCACGCTCTCGCAGCTCGGAATCCAATTCCGCCAGCCGCTGGGGAGTGCCGATATCACGCCAGGCACCGGCATAATACTCGCCAGTCACCCGGTCGGCCGCGATGGCTTGCCGTAAGAGCGGCCCCAGCGGGAAGCGTCCTGCGGCACAATCGGCGAACAGCTCCGGTCGCAAGACGCTGACCCCGCTAAATGTCAGGCGGGGCGCCCCGCTCAAAGACACCCTGCCAGTCTCCGCCAGCCATCCGAAATCGCCGGTAGGATGCTGCGGTGGGTTATCAACCAAGACCAGATGGGCCAAGCCAACGGACGCTTCCTTTAAGGCAGCGAAAGGATAGTCGGTCCAGATATCGCCGTTGACCACCAAAAACGGTTGAGATCCCAGCAAGGGCAGCGCCTGGAAGATACCACCGCCCGTTTCCAGCGCATCGGGCGGTTCCGGCGAATACGCGATGTGTACTCCCCAGTCGCGGCCATCACCCAGAGTCGCTGGCAAGCGTTCACCTAAATGGCCCGTGTTAATCACCAGATCGGTGATGCCCGCCGCACGCAAGGCATCCAAGTGGTGAGCAATCAATGGTTTGCCAGCGACCGGCAACAGCGGTTTGGGGGTATGATCGGTCAGCGGCCGCATCCGTTCGCCACGCCCAGCGGCAAGAATCATCGCCTTCACGGCGCTGGTGTCCAGCGGTCGATTTGATGAGCCAGCAACAGATCACGCAGACCGGCCAGTTCTGGATAGCGCGGCGCAACCGCCAGGATGTAACTCAGCGTGCGGGGAATGTCGTGCAGATAGCCGGGCTTGCCGTCGCGCAAGTTAAGGCGGGCAAAGATGCCGGTTGCTTTGAGATGACGCTGCACGCCCATCAAATCAAACCAGCGCAGAAATTGATCGGCATCCTCCAGACCATGGACCCCTGCCGCCCGCAGTCGCTGCCGATGAGCCAGCGCCCAGGCTTCCACGCGCTCACGCGGCCAGGCGATATAGCAATCGCGCAACAGGGAAACCAAATCGTAAGTGACCGCTCCGACTACGGCATCCTGAAAATCCAGGACGCCGGGGTTGCCGGCCTCGGTGACCATCAAATTACGGGAATGATAATCCCGATGGACCCAGACGCGCGGTTGTTCCAAGGCATTATCGGCCAGGGCGGCGAAACTGTGATCCAGCGTGTGCTGCTCGGCCTCGCTCAAGTTCAAACCGAGCTGGCGGCCAAGAAACCATTCCCGAAACAGTTCCATTTCCCGGTGCAGCAGCGCGGAATCGTAGGGGGGCAATAGCGCCGTGCCGGGATCGCCCCCAACCTGCAAACGCGCCAGCGTGTCTAGCGCATCATCGTACAAGCCGGCAACGCTGTGCTCGCCAAGCGCCGCCAGATACTGCTGTTCCCCCAGGTCTGTCAGCAATAGCAAGCCTTGATCGAGATCGGCGGCCAGGACTTCGGGGACGTTCAAGCCCAATCCATGCATGGCGCTGCCAATGGCGACGAAAGGCCGGCAATCCTCCTTATCCGGTGGCGCGTCCATCACGATACGAGTCTGGCTGTCGTACCAGACCCGGAAATAGCGGCGAAAACTGGCATCGCCGGATGCCGGGGCGATACGATCTGGCGGTGCTGGCAGTACGGCGCTCAGCCAATCCAGTAATAGAAGCTCTCGGTCGTTCACAGTGGCTCGCGTCTCCAGCCCGATGGCGTTGCAGCGATAATCAATCTATGCGATGTTAAGTCACTTTCATAAGCCCGTAAAACCCCGTTCCGTGACTCCGTATTTTCGAATCTTAGCGATTTGCCTAGCGCTGACGCTCGCTTTATCGACCAGCCTCCAGGCGAAGCAACCGACCCGACCCCCCGATGTATGGGTCCAGTGCGAAGCCGATGAATTGGCCGGTGAGATCGTTCCGGCTGAGGCTGGCGCGCTCCCTTTGGACGATGCACCGATTCAGGCCGAGGCTGGTACCGTGGAATCTTCGCCGGCCCGGTCTGTGCTAGAAGGCAATGTCCGCCTGTCGCGCGGCGGGCAACGCTTGCAAGCCGACAAGATCACGCTGGATCGCCCAGCCAATCAGGCTGTGATCGAAGGCCCCTACACCTATGGTGATTCGAGCCAGGCACTGCGCGGCAAAAAATCGGCGACCGTGGATTTGAACGCACAGTCCGGCCAGTTTGAGGAAGTCGATTATTACTTGCCGGGGCGCAATGCCCAGGGTTCCGCTGATGTGGTCAGAGTGGATCGAGGCAAACGCCGTACCCGCCTGGGGGATGCGACCTATTCGACATGTGCCCGTGGCAAGGAACACTGGGAGTTGCGGGCGCATCAGCTCACCCTGAACGACGCGACCGGCCGTGGTGAGGCGCGTGATATCGTGCTGGCGCTGTGGGATACACCGGTATTTTATTTTCCCTATTTGTCGTTTCCGCTCACTGACGAGCGGCAGTCGGGCTTTCTGTTCCCCACGGTGGGCTATTCGAATACCTTCGGTTTCAATGTAGCGGTTCCCTATTACTGGAACATCGCGCCCGAACGTGATCTAACCCTCACGCCGCGTTGGATGACCCAACGCGGGTTTGCGCTCGGCGCCGATTACCGGTTTCTCAGTCCCAAAGATCAGGGTCAAGTCCGGTTGGAATACCTGCCATACGACCAGCACTACGGTGGGGATCGCGGTTCGTTCAACGTCACTCACCGCGCTACGCCGCTACCCGATACCTATACCAACCTCCGCTACGAATACGTTTCCGATCAGACCTATATCCAGAATTTGAGCAACAATCTGCGCTTCCTGACGCCCAATTATCTGGATCGCTATTTCGATGTGCGCTACCAGGGCGACTGGTGGCAGGCGCTGGCTCGGGTGCAGGGCTATCAAATTTTGAACTCCGGGCTGTTTTCCCGAACCGGCAGGCCCTACCAGCGCTTGCCGCAATTGCTGTTCGATGGTACCTGGCCGCCAACGGCTGGCGGCTTCAACTATCGGTTGCACGGCGAATTGGTTAATTTTCAGCAAGACAACGCCGTAACCGGTACGCGAATCGATCTATGGCCGACCGTCGGCTGGTCCCTTGAGCAGCCGTGGGGTTATTTCAAACCCGAGGCGGGATTTCGCTATACCGGCTATCAGTTGGCCAACACGGCGCCTAATATCGGCGATGCGTTATCGCGATCCGCGCCCATCCTGAGCCTGGACGGGGGGTTAGTGTTCGAGCGGCCATTGCAAGCCGATTGGCTGGGAGTCGCCGCCGGGGCGCAGACTCTGGAGCCACGCCTGTTCTATCTGTATGTCCCCTACCGTGAGCAAAATGCGATTCCGGTGTTCGATAGCGCACTGATGGATCGTGACCACGACTGGTTGTTCCGGCGCAATCGCTTCATCGGTGCCGACCGGCTAGGCGATGCCAACCAACTGACCGCTGCCCTTACCACCCGGATCATTGACGGTCCAAGTGGCCGCGAACGGCTACGCGCCAGTATCGGCCAGATTCAGTATTTCGCCGACCGCCGTGTGACCTTGGCAACGGATGCCCTAGCGGATACTACTGCTAGCTCCGGCCTCATCGCCCAAGGGGAGTTAAGTCTATCCTCGCACTGGGCGTTGCAAGGCGGCGTCCAACTGGAACCGGATAATGGGGATGTACTGCGCAATACCCTGGATTTGCGCTACTACGCGGGTCCGCGCCAGTTGGTTAACTTCGCCTATCTGATGGATCGTGACCAGCCAGGTCTGGATGTGAATGATCAAATTCACTCGGTGGACGTTTCCCTGATGTGGCCGCTCAGTTCGCAGTGGCGCTTTATGAGCCGCTGGAACCAGGCTCTGAACGTGTCTCGCAATCTGGAAACCTTGGCCGGTCTGGAATATGAAGATTGTTGCTGGGCGGTGCGAGCCGTGGCGCGACGCTATCGCGGTAGCACCACGCAAGCCCAATCACAAACCGCGTTTTATCTGGAACTCGAACTGAAGGGCTTATCCCGGCTGGGCGAAGGTTTGGATGCTTTGCTGCAAGGTTCCATCCTCGGCTATCAACCGATGTCCCGTTACTGAACACCATTTTCTGTGGCCCGCATGAAAAAATCGCTTGTTTTCCTCGCCTTGTGCCTGTTGGTGTCGTTGCCGATTACCGGTCGCCCGGAGCTGGTTTTTGGCCCCGGCCCGGAAGGTCCGACCAATGCGCTGGATGCTATCGTCGCCGTGGTCGATGACGATGTGATCACGCGCCGGGAGCTGAACCAGGCCATCGTGGCCGCCGAGCGCCAATTACGCCAGCGAAAAGTCGCCATTCCTGCCCGCCCGGCCCTGGAAAATCAGGTCTTGGAGCGGCTGATTTTGGCTCGGGTACAGGTTCGTGCTGCTGAGCGCAACGGCATCACCGTGGATGACGCAACACTGAATGCCGCCATCGAAACGCTAGCCCAACGCAACAATATGAGCTTGACGCAGATGCGCCAGACCGTCGAAAAAGACGGACTCAGCTTCGCGAAGTTTCGTGACGAGGTGCGCCGCGAAATCATGGGCGCGCGGTTGCGGCAAAAGGTGGTGGATGGTCAACTGCAAGTTTCCGAGCAGGATGTGGATAGCCTTCAGGCGCAACTGCCGACTAACCAGAACGGGTTCGGTGCCGGGGAAGAGGGCGCGGGTGATGGCGCGCGCGCCTATCATATCGCGCAAATCCTGATCGCTTTGCCGGAGGATGCGTCCTCCCAACAGGTAGAGGCGGCTCGACGCAAGGCGGATGCCGTGTTGGCCCGCTTGCGCGGTGGCGCTGATTTCGGGCGTTTGGCGGCCAGCGAATCCTCTGGCCAGCACGCATTAGAAGGGGGTGATCTCGGTTGGCGGACGCCCGAGCAACTGCCGACTTTGTTCACCAACATCGTACCGAAACTGCGGCCGGGCCAAGTCAGTGAACCCATTCGTAGCCCCAGCGGCTTTCACATCGTCAAGCTATTGGAGGTTAAGGGTGGGGGTGCAGCGTCGGTCGGCCGTCGGCCCGTGCCCAAAGGCCAACCGGCTGGGGTAGTGACCGAAACCCGCGCGCGGCACATTCTGGTCAAAACCACGCCCCAGTTGGCCGATGACGAGGCCCGCCAACGGCTGGAGCGCGCCCGCCAGCGGCTACAGGATGGTGGCGACTTCGCCACGCTCGCCAGAGAGCTTTCCGACGATAAAGGGTCCGCAGCACGCGGCGGCGATTTGGGCTGGGTGCCGAGCGGTGCGATGGTGCCGGAGTTCGCGCGAGAGATGGATGCCTTGCAGCCAAACCAGATCAGCGCACCGTTCAAGACGCGGTTTGGCTGGCACATCGTTCAAGTGCTCGAACGGCGCCAGGGCCAGGCTTCTCCAGCCACTGAGCGCGCCCGCGTTCGTGAAGCGTTACTCCGGCGCCGCTCCGACGAGGAATGGGATCTGTTTTTACGGCGCTTGCGTAGCGAGGCTTATGTCGAAGTGCGCTTGCCATCGACAGGGGCTGCACCTGCGGAATCACCCGCCAAATCAGCCCCGTGAGGAATTGACGGCTTGGGCGTGACGGGCGAGCGACTGACCCATCGGGCGCGCAAGCGGTTTGGCCAGCATTTTCTGCGCGATCCCTACGCTATCGAGCGGCTGCTGGCGGCGATCCGGCCGTTACCAGAGGATCGCTTGGTGGAAATCGGCCCCGGCCTCGGCGCTCTGACCCGGCCGCTGTTGGTGGCAGCGGGCGCGTTGGATGCGGTCGAGCTGGATCGTGATGTGCTGGAGCCGTTGCGGGTGCGCTGTGCCGGTTTGGGTACGCTGCGACTCCACCAGGCCGATGCGCTGACCTTTGATTTTGCCGCGTTGCGTGGCACTGGCCCACTGCTGCGGATCGTCGGCAATCTGCCGTACAATATTTCGACGCCCTTGCTGTTTCATCTGCTGGGCCAAGCCGAACATCTGCGCGACTTGCATCTGATGCTGCAACAAGAGGTGGTGGCGCGGATGGCGGCCGGGCCAGGTGAAGACGCCTATGGACGGCTGTCGGTGATGCTGCAATACCGCTGCCAGGTGATGGCGCTGTTCACGGTCGGCCCGGAGGCTTTCCAGCCCCCGCCAAAGGTCTGGTCGGCGGTGGTGCGCTTGATACCCCATGCGACCCTGCCAGTTAAAGTCCAGGACGAGCAGCAGTTCGCCGAGGTGGTGCGGCGTGCGTTTGCGCAGCGTCGCAAGACCTTGCGCAACGCGCTGCGTGGTCTGCTGGATGTGGCCGACATTGAAGCCGCCGGCGTCGATCCCGGTGCGCGCCCCGAAACGCTCGACCTGGCCGCATTCGCGGCACTAAGCCATTCTCGCTGTAAAAATCCTTTGGAGTCGGAGCCATGAAAACCAAATTACCCGCCGCCCCCGCTGGCAATCTGGATCAAGTCGTCGCCGCCGCCCGCCGCAATCGGGAGCAGCGCGAGCAAGACTACCGCGAACAGGCCCTCAAGCTTTACCCGTGGATTTGCGGACGCTGCGCGCGCGAGTTCAATCGGCAGAATTTGCACGAGTTGACCGTGCATCATCGTAATCACGATCATGATTTCAACCCGCCCGATGGCAGTAATTGGGAGTTGCTGTGCCTGTACTGCCACGACAACGAGCATCAACGGCACGAAGAAGCCCTGGCGCAAGCAGGTGCCAGTCATGGCTCCGGTAGCCAGCGAGGCGCTGCCACCCACAACCCGTTCGCCGGTTTGAAAGCGTTGCTGGAGAGCCGTAAAGAAGGCTAGAGGGCTGAGCAGGGACTATTTTTGAGTGCTCAACTCAGGTCATCGCGGTTAAGATAGCGGCCTCGTATTGCCGGCCTTTTTAGGGGACTACCCATGACGTTTGTCGTTACCGAAAATTGCATCAAGTGCAAGTACACCGACTGCGTGGAGGTCTGTCCGGTGGACTGCTTTCACGAGGGGCCGAATTTCCTGGTCATTGACCCGGATGAGTGTATCGACTGCACGTTATGCGAACCGGAATGTCCGGCTCACGCCATCTTCTCCGAGGATGATTTGCCTGCCGATCAGACACATTTCTTAGCGCTCAACGCGGAGCTGACCAAGACCTGGCCGGTCATTAGCGCTAAGAAAGATGCACCGCCCGATGCAGCCGATTGGGACGGTAAGCCCGATAAATTACCCTATCTGGAGCGCTGATCGCAGCGGTTGGCGATCTGTTAGCCACCCACTCGGCTACTGTCCAGGCTTGACCCATCGGCAGCGCTAGCCGCGTGTCGGTGTTCCCTTTACGGAATCAATTATGAGCGCATCCCCTTACGTCATTGAAGTTAATCAACACAATTTCACCCAAACGGTGGTGGAAGCCTCCCAGAGCGTGCCGGTGCTGGTCGATTTTTGGGCTGACTGGTGCCAGCCCTGTCAAACGCTGGGGCCTATGCTGACCAAGCTGGCGAACGAGTATCGCGGCGGTGTCATCGTTGCCAAGATCAACGCCGATACTGAGAAAGCGCTCGCCGCGCATTTTCGGGTGCGCAGCCTGCCGACGGTGATGGTCATTTGGCAGGGCCAGTTGGTGGATCAGTTGGTCGGTTTGCAACCGGAATCGGTTTATCGGGAGATTATTGATCGGTTGGGCGGTGGGGCGGCTCCACAAGCCGGCGATAGATTCCAAGAACAGGTGGAAGCGCTGTGGCAACACGGTCGCCAAAAACAGGCTATTGAGCTATTGCGCGATGCCATTAAGGAAGAGCCGGAAAGCGTCGAGCTAAACGTCAACTTGGCCGATAAGCTGCTTCAGTTAGATCGGGCCGAGGAGGCGCGCAAGCTGCTCGAAAGCTTGCCGGCTGAGGCGCGCGAGCGGCAACCGGCCAGCGGTCTCTTGGCGCGTCTGCAATTCGCCGACATGGCGCGGAATGCACCGACTATCGCCAAACTGCAAGCCCAAGTGAGCACGAAGCCGGACGACTGCACCGCTCGCCAACAGCTCGCCGCCCGCTATGTCCTGGCCGGTGATTACGAGGCTGCGTTGGAACAGTTCATGGACATCCTGCGGCGTGATCCGAAGTTCGGCGATGAGGCAGGGCGCAAGGGCCTGATCGCTATTTTTGATATGTTGGGCAACGAAGACCCGCTAGTCATCACTTACCGGCGCCGCCTGTTTTCCCTGCTGCATTAGGCGAGCGGCCAGGCTGACGCCGAGCACCGGCCGCATGAGTGCTGATCAAAACGGCCTTGCCAGACTCCGCAGCCAGGCTCGACAAGCCCGCACTGAGGGGCAATTCAGGCAAGCTGCCCGTTTTGAGCGTCAGGCGGTGGAACTCGCCCAAGCTTTGGGCCTGGCCAGCGAACGGGTACAGGCCCTACTGTGGGAAGGCTATAGCTTGCGCCAGGCGGGCGAGGAGGATTTGGCCTTGGCAGCCTTGCTGCAAGCGGCCAGCGAGCGGGCCACAACCGCCGATCCAGCCGATGTGTTTGCGGCGTTGGTCGCGGTTATCCATATCAGTCTGGAGCGCAAACCACCGGCGTTTTGCCGAGCGCTTCTGGATGAGGGACGGCGCTATCTTACCGATTTGCGGCAACCATGGAATGGCTTGTTGGATTATCTGGAAGGTGAACTGGCCTACCGTGAAGGTCATTGGGCACCGGCCTGGGAGTGGTATTGTCGTGCCTGGGCCGGTCGGCGGGCCGCACATCCCTGCCTAACGGCCGCAACGCATCTCTGGGCGCTGTGCCGAACTGCCTTTCGGCGGCACGATCTGGCCGAACTGGAACGGTGGATTGCCCGGCTGAGCGAACTCACGCCAAGCGATTCCCTGGATCGGCAATTGCAGCAGCGAGCGCGGTTGTTGGGTTGGCGGGCACGTCGCGCCGCTGGTGTAACCTGTGCCGATGCGGCAACCGATGCTCAGGTAGCGGAGATCGCGCAGGCGTTGCTCGCTGAAGTCACTCAGGGCGCGCAACGGGATACCGGTGTTCGGCACGAAGTGTTGCGGGTGTTGGCGTTGCTCAGTAGCCCCGTGGCGAGGTGAGCTGCCGATCTCGCACTTGCTGGAAGAACGCTGCCAGCCGTTGCGCGATCCCGTCCCAGGTTTCCTCAATCCGGCCGGCGCGCTGAGCGCCTTCACGGCAACGGCTGTACAGAGTGTTATCGGTACACAGTGTGATAATCGCTTCGGCTAACGCCTCGGATGTCGCGGCGGTGGCGATCAAACCCGTTTCGCCATCGACCACTTGTTCGCAAAGCCCACCGACCGGCGTGACCACGACCGGAACTCCCATCCCATAGGCGGCTTCCACCACACCGGACTGGCTGGCTTCCACGCATGGGACCACCACCAGATCGGCCGCCTCGAAGATAGCAGCCACTTCGTGTTCTGGAATCCAGCGGTTATCGAGGTGGATACGCGGGTGCGTGGCCAAGCGAGCCGCCCGTGCGTCCAACTCTCCGCTGCCGACCACTGCCAGGGATAAATCATCGTGGTGCTCGGCGATTTGCCGGAAAGCCTCCAGTAAAAGCGATAGTCCTTTGTAAGCCCGGATGCGGCCGAAGAACAGCAAGCGCCGCGCGCGTTCCGGCCGAGGGCTTGCAGCCTCTGGACGGGGAAAAGCGAGTGGCCCATGAGGAACGATACAGATTCGCTCTGGCGGATAGTGGTAATGGCTGAGCAGCCGGTTGCGCACATGATCTGATAGCACCAACACCCCATCGGCACATTTTAGATTGGCGCGTGTGATGGCCTCCCAACCGATGAATCGGTCGCCGGGGTGAGGGGTGGCGTCATGCAGGGTAAAAACGTAGGCGCGTTTCGTTGAGCGAAGGCGTGGCGCAACCCAGCCGCTCCAAGGGTGAATCATGGTATTGACGACCAGATCAATCTGCTGGCTTTCCAGATAGGCCAAAAACCGTCGCACGAGTTGCGGTAGGACCAAGGTTCGCCAAGCAGCGGATAGCACACCTTCATAGGTATCGACTGCGAAAATCGGCAAGTTGAGCGCTTTGGTTTCAGTCAGCAACTCGGATTGCCGCGATAGAGAAAGGTGTAGGTCGAGCGTGGGGATGCGGCTGAGGGCCTGGGCGACGTGTAAGGTATAGCGCGGGCCGCCACCGCGTCGGCCCCAACACCAGAGGAGGACGCACAGCCGTGTTAACTCTTTACCTCTATTAGACATGGCCACACTTTTTCGGAAAAACTTTCTCACTAATGACTACTAAAAGGGTCTGAAAAAAGTAACAAAAAAGTAACAAAAATGTTAAAAAATTAGCAGTTGACCCCTTGAAACTGTTTAATGCTTATTATCAATCAGTTATTATGAAATTATCAGGATTTGCGCTTTCGCACTTCATGGAGCCGTGATCAGTGCCATTTCAAGCGAAAAAATTCACAGAGATGTAGATCGTCATGACTCCAAAATTCAAAGCTGTCCACTGGCTCGGTTGGCTCATCATCTGCTTGAGCATATTCATGGGGGGCCGGATTGCATGGGCTGCCGCTCCCGCTCCCGTTCCTAGCGCCACCGTCCCATCGGGAACACTCGATCAGTTTATTGGTGAGAGCTTTACCATCCCGTCTACATCGACTGCGCCAATCTCGGATCAGGTGTGTTTTGATAATACCGGCAATGCAACCGGCTATCAGCCCGCGTTTGAATTAATCACGCCGGCGGGAGTGACGTTCAATTCGGCTACGTATCTGGGCAGTGCGGTTAGCATCTCATCACAATTTTGCCCTGCTGCGCCCGGTAATACGAACTGTACCTTTACCAATCCTGATGTCAGTACGCGGATTGTAACCGTCCACCCCGGCGAAACTTTTTCGGTCTTACGTTTTCCGCTGGGTTCCTTCACCACCGACCAACCCGCGCAATGTATGGCTTTGGCGTTTACGCTGGGCAGCTCAGCTACCGCGCCACTTGGCATAATCAAGACGCTGACAGTCACGCCATTCTTTGATTTAGGGGCCGACCCCCTGGACAATCCGGCAACCGATCTACCGCTTTTCGGCGATCTACAAATTATCAAAATCAATCCGACCGTCATCAAGCACACCAAAGTTATTAACGCCCCGGAGGATGAAACCGCGACTGGACCGGACTACCCACGCACGGTGACTTTAACTGTGGATGTGGCGACGGGAGAAACGGTCAATCCTGTTAAAGTGACCGATGATTTGCCGGCTGAGTTTCAGTTTATCAATCCGCCTGCGCCGACTGGTGGATGCTCCATTGATGCTGCCACCACTGCCACCACCACCACCCCTGGCGGTAAGCTGGTTTTTGATTGTGGCTCCATTACAGGGGTGGCTGGAGTCGATAAGACTATCACCTTTTCCTTTTATATCCCGAAAGATAGGGCGAACAATACCTCGATATTGAATCCGACGACGCCCAATCCTTTAACAATTACTAATAACTCCAGCGCTGCTAGCACATATCTTGGTAATCCGCTCCCATCCGTACTCGCCTCCGACACCATCACCGCCAAGGCTGTGGCGTTGCAAAAGGGCGGGGCCATTGTGACGAATACGGGGCCAACAGGTCTGTCCTCTGGCGATACGGTGGAATACACCCTGAATGGCCAGGTTTCCGATTACTTTACCGTGGGTAATTTGATCGTCACTGACAAGTTGGGGGATGGGCAAACCTATGATGCTAGCTTTACCCCGACTTGGAGCGTGGCTTGCGTTGGCGCTCCAGCAACCAACGGTACCTTTACCGGTAGCAACATTACCGTTACGTCGAATCAATGCACCGCGACTAACCCTCCCCCCGGTTGTGACGGTACAACGTCTATTCGGCTTGATCTTTCAAGCGCGATGGGCGGATCTGGTCTACTCGCTGGTACGGTTAACGGCCAGCAGTGTACCTTCACCATCAAGCTGCGCTCAGTCATTGATAATGCCTATACCGGTCCCGTGAGTGGCACCAAGACGTTGAGTGCCGGTGATACCGTTAAAAACCACAGCGATGTGGCCTTTAACGTAGCAGGTGGTGGCACGATCACCGAAAGCACGTCATCCAGTCTAACTGTCGCTGCACCGACGTTGGTTAAGTCAAAGTATGCTTTCAACGGGAGCACGACCCTGCCCGATCCGTTTAAGGTCGGGGCGGGCGATACAGTGACTTACCGGCTGACCACCACGTTTCCAGTTTCTTCGGTCGAGAATTTCAAACTGACCGATTATCTGCCGATTCCTTTATATAGTCTTCCAACATCTCTGGCAGGTGGGGGTCAATGCGCAGGTGGGGCGACGCCGACAGCACCGGCAACCAATGCGTGGTGTTATACCAGTAGCGATACAGTGAGCGGTACCCCACCACCACCACCACTAATCGTTACGACAACGCCCAGTCTGAACCGCATCGAATGGAATTATGGTAACCGCGAGTTACCAGATACAGGTGGCACGATTGATATTTTGTATACCGTTCAAGCTACCAATCAACCAATGGCTGACCGCTTGAACCTGGCTAATTTAGCGGTTCAGTCTTACAAAGACAGCCTCAGTGGTACTGAGCAAACGGCGGCGACGACGACCCAGGTCATTACCAAGCAGCCGCAGCTAGCTATTAAGAAAGAAATTCGCAGCGTCACGCATGGTACGCGGACAGATTCTGCTTCAGTCCCTGCTGGCTATGATGCCCAGGCAACCGGCCTGGATGCGGGTGACAAGATCACCTATCGCGTGCGCATCACTAACACCGGCAGCGCACCCGCTTACAGCATTCGCCTGACCGACGATGCGGGTACGCTGACCACCGCATTTGGCAGCCCCACCTCGTGTACCACGCCGACAGTGACGTTGGGAGATGAAAGCACAGCCGTCACCACAAGCGGTAGCCTATTTACCACGGATGCCAACTTAGGAATGACGGTCACGCCATCGTTAGCTGGTAATGGTGATGCCACAGTCGATGCCAATGAAGAACTTTTTGTTGAATACACCTGCACGCTGGCGGCTAATGCGACACCACGCACGACAGCTATTGATAACACCGCAACCCTGCGGAATTACAGCAACATCAATACGACCGGTGCAGTTAATTTCGCCACCAACCCAGCGCCGTTGACGCGCAAGGCACAGATTCAAACGCAGGGGATTCAAAGCATCACCAAAGCAATTACTGGCTCTTCTCTGCCCGGCTCAACACCCGACAGCAACATCAACAACGGCGAAACGCTGACGTTCACGATTACCGTCAATCTTTCGGAAGGGATTTACAATAGTTTCAGCTTGACCGACAACAGAACCACCATCCCTACGATTACCTGTGGCTCCAACGGTTTTACCTGTAGCAGTAATGTAACGACCTCCGGCAGTCAAGTCACGGTTGCCGCAACCCCTAATTCGACCCCTGGCACGATCACCTACACCTATTCCCAGGCCAAGGCAGCAGGCGGCACCAATATCGCTAGTGTGTCTGCAACCAACGCACCGGCCAAGACGGCCACCACAACCTGGAGCATGGATAATCCAAATCCCGCCATCAGCAAGACGCTCTCGCCTGGCAGTAATCTACAGGATGGGGATACGGTACAAATCAGGCTGGGCTGGTCTAATACTGACAACAATAACCCAATGTTCCGCTGCGTTATTACCGATACGCTTGATGGTAATGTGTTTGATCTGAACACAGTGCAGAATGTTACTGCACCTACTGATTACACCTTTGCATACAACAACCCAACCGTTACTTACACCTATACGCCGCCCGTTGCGACGCCGGATGCGCCTTGCCCCACAGTGGCAGCGGGTGGTGCGGTATTCAGCGTCCAGATTAAAAACAACGTTGTTACCGGCACCTACACCAATACTGCGAATATTGATACTTACACCGTGCCGCCGTCGGTGACCATCGGCGGGGCGGCAGTCAGCGCCAGCGTCAACGCGCAGGTACCCATCGGTGCACCGACAGTCAGCAGCAAAACAGTGCTGCGAACTTCACTGGCGGATACCAGCGGCAGCAATGTCGCCATCGGTGAGGTGGTAACCTACCGGCTGGTATTCCGAATGGCCGAAGGTGTTACGAATGCCGTTAAGCTGATCGACCAACTGATGACCGGTACCTCTACTGCGCAGTTGGTTTATATTCCTAACACGGCCCAGCTATCGCGCAGTAGCACCAGCTTGAGCGCCGCTAACGACCCTAACGGCATTAATAACGTCGCCATCAACACGCTGGTGTCGGTTACCCCAACGCTCAGTGGTTCAAACCTTATCATTGATCTGGGCAACGTTACCAATGCTGACGCCAACAAGGCCACTGCCGAAAGCTACACGTTAGAAGCGCAATTCTACGTCGCCAATGTATCCCTCAATAGCGGCGGCACAAGCTTGCAAAACCGTGCGCAAATCACTTACCGGCCGGCAGCTGCAACCGCTGATACAACCGTCAACGGCTCAACGGCGACTGTTAAAGTCGTAACGCCGCAAGTAGGCATCATCAAGACGGCAAATCCCACCGCCGGGGCGGGTGGTGATACCGTCACCTACACCTTAAAAGTGAGCAACACGGCCACGGGCGCCAACGCGGCGCCAGCCTATGATTACGCCTTCAGCGATCTTCTGCCGGCAGAAATGACGCCGACAGGCACTCCAACCGCCAACGTCGGTACCACGGGTGCAACGGTCAGTTCGCTAGCCTTCAGTGGCCAAACACTGGCCGGCGTCATCGACAAGCTTGATCCGGGCGAAACGGTGACGATCACCTATCAGGCGACATTAGCGCCAACCGTGCCTTTGGGTAAGATCCTAGTCAACAAAGCCGCTGCCACCGCCACCACCCTACCGGGAATCGATAGCAACGAGCGTACCGGCTCCGGCACGGGACCCAATACCTTATTCGCTGGGACTAATGCGCCAGTCAACACGCAAACGGTCACGCTCAGCAAGACGATCAAAAATCCCAAACCGTACTATGCCATCGGCGAGGTAGTGGAGTACGAGTTGCGCCTTGCGGTACCCATCGGTACAGCGACGAACGTCAAGTTCGAGGATACTTTGCCTACCGGTTTGAGCTATGTAGCTGGTAGTGGCGCCTTGAGTATCACGGGTGGCGTAACTACACCAACCGCTGGCCCGAACACCCCCAGCCCCACCAGTCCGCTTACCTTTACAGTAGGTACTGTCGTCGCAGCGGGCACAGCGGGCGATGTGGTAATTAGTTATCGAGCCAAGGTTGATAACACCAGCGCCAACCAGGATGGCGCCTTGCGGATCAACAACGCACAGGTCAGTTACGACAATCCCAATGGTCCCAGCGGTTCGTTGCTGACGGCCACAGCGCCCAATCCGCCGAGCGTGCATGTCGGCGAGCCGAATCTGGAAATGACCAAGACGATCCTGGCGGGGGCCGCAGGCGGCACCGCGCAGGGTGCAGGCAGCATCGTGCGCTGGCAGTTTACCGTTAGCAACAACGGCCATACCACGGCGCATCGAGTGGCGATTAGGGATGTATTGCCGGGTAATACCGCCGGTCTGGATAAGCTGACCATTGCCACTACGCCCAATATCACCGTCACCACCGTAGGTGGGGTGAGTAAGGAGGCCGGCGGTCCTGTAATTGCAAGCGACTTTTTGGTCAGTCTCACTAACCGTGCCCGCGATACGCTCTCAGCGACCGATCTGGTTCTCGAACCCGGTGCGACGCTGACCGTAGCCTTCGATACGGTCGTAGGGCCGGATGCCTCGGCTACTGATAACCTGGATAACAAGGTCGCAGCGACCTACAACAGCTTGCCAACTGGCACAGATGGGCGCGACGCCAGCAACGGAGGCGATGATGACAACGACGCGACCCTAAACAACTATCAGGAATCAGCCAGCCAAAGCCTGCGGATCAAGTCGTTCATCGCCATCGACAAGCAAGTCGAACCGGTGACGGCGACCATCGGCCAAACGATCACCTATCGTTTACACATCGACCTGATTGAAGGCACAACCAACAGTGTCGTCGTGACCGATGTGTTGCCAGCGGGACTGCAATATGTCAGCCACGCAGTTAACGTGGGCAATATCGGCATGGCGTTAACTAACGCTGCGTACAACACCCGACTGGGTTCCGGCCAAACCGTCAGCTTCAACCTGGGTAATGTGATCAACCCGGCTAACGGAGATCAAAGCGACGATTACGTAGAAGTGGAAATCTACGCCCGCGTGGCTAATATCACCACCAATCAAAACAACCTGTTGATTGCGAACGGTGGTGAGCCGACCGGTCCTTCGCCGGTGTCGGTAAGCTACAATGATGGGTCGCCGCAAACCGTCTATTTCGACCATGACGCCACTACGCCCGGCTATCAGGGCATTCCCTTCACAGTGACTGAGCCGGTGCTGGGCGTGACCAAGACGGTCAATCCAACCGCGCAGGCGCTTGGCGATATCGTTACCTATACCCTGAACATCAGCCACCAGCCGGCTAGCACAGCAGATGCCTATGACGTGGTGTTGGTGGATGTCATTCCCGCCGGTTTGACCTACATCGCCAATTCGGTAAACCCACCTGCGACCTTTGTTTCCTACGACGCCGGAACGCGCAAACTCACGCTGCGCTACGACAGCCTGCCGCAGGCCGAAGGCAGCCGGACGATCACTTACCAGGCGCAAATCAATACATCGGCCGTGGTAGGGGTTCAGCAGGTCAACAGCCTTACCATGACCTGGGCTAGCTTGCCAGGTGCCAACGGCGATCCCAACAATGGCCGCAATGGCGAGGACGGACCTGGTGGTTTGAACGATTACCAGGTCACCACCAGTACGCCGGTGACACCCACAGCCAGCGCGGTAATTGATGCCACCAAGATTGTAACTTTTGTCATCCCCGGTGGGGATGTCAACGGCAACGGCATTGTCGATCCTGGTGACACGCTGCAATACACCGTTACCCTGAAGAACACCGGGACCAGTCCGGTAACCAATGTGGTGTTTACTGATCCCATTCCCGCCAATACCCAATATGTAACGGGCAGCAGTACCTTGAACAGCAATTCGGCGGGTAGCTTCAGCGACGATACGCTGACGGTGAATGTAGGCGGCCTGAATGCCAGCGCCACCGCCACCATTTCTTTCCAGGTGACGGTGAACGCGGGAACGCCGGCAGGAACGATCATCAGCAACCAAGGTGTGGTCGATTCCGACCAGACCGTTCCCGAACCGACCGATGCTGACGGCAACGATGCCAATGGCGATCAGCCGACCGTGATCCCCGTGGGCGGCACGCAAACGGCCCTCTACGCTGAAAAACGGGTGCGGTTATATCAAGATGTCAATAACAACGGCATTGTTGATAACGGCGACATCATGGAATACTCGCTGATCCTGCACAATCAGGGCAGCACAGCACTGACGGGTGTGCGCCTGACCGATACGCTGCCAAATGGTTTGACTCCTGTTGTTGATAGCGAGTTGTCTGCCTTAAACACAAAGCTAACCGTAGCTACGGGTCAGGATGGTGTGAAGTGGGAATCCTCCACGACCCCAGGAGCCGGTTTTACAATAGGCCCCAACAGCTCGGCGCTGGCAACTTTCCGGGTGACTGTGACCGATGCCACCGCCAATAGTGGCACGTTCTCCAACCAGGCCACTGTCAATTACACCGAGGGCAGCACGCCCAGGACCACCCGAACCGACAGCAACGGCAGCCCGGAGGATGGCAACCAGCCGACGGTGTTCCAGGCCGGTTCCAGCACACCCAAGCTCGATCCACAAAAGCGTTGGCGGTTGGATACCGATCTTGATGGTGACGGTCAGCCCAGTGCTGGTGATATCTTGTATTACACCATTACGGTGACCAATACGGGTGCAGCCGCCACCAATGTGCGCTTGACCGATCCGATTCCGGCCAATACCACCCTGGTCCCCAATTCCGTGTATACCAGCCAGGGTACGATAACCGGGCAAAGCCCAATCAGTGTCAATATCGGCAACATGGCCACTGGCGATGTGGTGACGGTCAATTTTAGAGTCAAGATCGACAAGCCGTTGCCGGCGGGTGTCAATCTCATCAGCAACCAGGCCACGGTCACGAGGACCGGCGACCCCACGGGTGTCAAATCCGACGACAATGGCAATCCGAACGACAACGGCGGTAATCCAAGTCCCACCTTGACGCCGATTGGCCGACAAAGCGCCGTGACGAAGACGCTATTTGGCACCAGCGAGCCGGTTGGCAGTACCGGCAACCAAGTGTTGATCGGTGAAGTGTTGACTTACCGCCTTACGGCGACCATACCACCTGGAACCACGCGCCAATTGTCCTTTTTGGATACCTTGCCAGCAGGGCTTGATTATGTGGCGGGATCGGCGACGCTGACGCGGACGTTCACTAGCGGATTGAACGCCTCGCTTAACCCAGCGGATATCAACAGCGCAACCAGCGGTTCGCCGGTTGTTCTAACCAATGATCCCAACCTGTCCTGGACTGCGGGGACACGCACCTTGCAACTTACCTTGGGCGATGTCATCAATTCAGCCGCGACGGATGCGACCTACACGTTGGAATATAAGGTGGTGGTGCAAAACATCGCCGCCAACGTCCGTGACCAAGCGTTGACGAATACGGGCGGTATCCGTTACTGGAATGCGCTGTCGCAGCCGCAAACAACGTCCGCGACACCGGTTACGGTCACGGTCATCGAACCGCACCTGACCTTGACTAAAATACCGAGTCCATCGGCCATTGTTTCGTCATCGGCGTCTGGTCAAATCACCTACACCATCACGGTGCGCAATGATGGCAATGCATCGGCTTACAATGTGGCGATTACGGACGCCCTCACTACCCTACCAACGGGCGCGCAACTTTCAACAGTTACGACGACTCAGGTGCCAAGCGGTACGTTTGGAACCATCACCAACACTAGTTCCACAACTAATCTTGCCATCCAGGTTGCTGAATTCCCGGCAGGTGGGACTTTAACGATTGTCGCTCCGGTGAACCTAACTTTGGGGGCTTCGGCTGATTTCTCCAACACGGCAAATACCACCTGGACCAGCTTGCCCGGTGCTAAAGGCACTAACGATGCGAATCCCGCAAACCCAGGTGACATTGACGGCGAACGCACGGGTGGAGCAGGGGCGGGTAGCAACGGTTACAGCAACAGCGCGACCTCAACGGTCAAGGTCGCTAATCCAGGGCTGACCAAGGAGCTATTAAACGCTCAAAGCCGCTATGCCATCGGTGATGTCGTCGAATACCGCCTGGCACTCAGCGTCCCGGCGGGCTTCACCCTCCAGAGTGTGAGATTGAAGGATGTATTGCCGGCGGGACTGAGCTATGTTACTGGCTCATTTAACCTTGTGAAGCCGACGGATATAACTCTTGGCACTACACCGGCTGACTTCACAACGACAAGCAATACTCTGGAAGCTAATTTTGGCAATGTGGTTAACGCCAACACGACAACCAGCCAGACGATAGTTATTACCTACAAGGCGTTGGTGGCGAACGTATTGGATAATCAAGATGGCGTCTCGATGACCAATACGGCCACTCTAACTGTGTTTGATCCGGGAACTAACGGCGACCTTACCAAACCCATCACCAACCAGCCGCCCCCGGCTATCATAGTTGGCGAGCCGCATCTGAAGATGATCAAAGACGTCAATCCGGTCGTTGGGGTGCAAAACGGCGATACGGTGACGTTCACCATCACCGTGGAAAATAATGGCTCGACGCCTTCCTACGAGACGGTCTTGACGGATGCGTTGACAGGCAAGCTGGTTGGAGTTGCTGGTTCTTTAACTGTTACTGTGGTGAATGGCTCCCCCGTCGTTGGGGTGGGCAACTTCACCTTCGGCGCAGGTGGCTTGAGTACCGGCACGCCGTTCACGCTCGCTCCTGGGGCTAAAATCCAGTTAACGTTCCAGGCCAAGTTGACCGGTGTCAACATTGGCGACGCGCTGCCGAACCAGGTTAGCGCGACCTTCTCCAGCCGTTTGGGTGATGACCAGAACGAGCGTGATAACGGTAATAATGGCGTCGATCAAGACGATCCCGCGCAAAATACGGACCCGAACAAGCTGGATAACTACAACGCTACGGCAACTTCGCCAAATTTGATCGCCGCCACCACGGTCGCAATCGACAAGGGGTTTTTGCCGCAGGGCCAGAACACCTACACCATTGGCGAGCTAGTGACTTACCAGATCAAGGTCAACGTTAGCCGAGTGATCACCCCGGATGTGGTGGTGACGGATGTATTGCCGGCTGGGTTAAGCTATGTGAGCTGCGCGGTGGCTACTGGCGACTCTGACCTCACCGTTGCAAAAATAGCCATAATCCAACCCGGTTTACCAGCCAGTTGTGTCCCGTCCGCACAGGCTGGAACTGGCCCAACTACGCTCACCTTCGATTTTGGTGAGGTTAATAATCGGGCGATAGCGACGGATACTAACCCCAACGATGAGTATGTGTTGGTCACGCTCATCGCACGGGTGGATAACATCTTGGCTAATCAGGCGGGTGTCTCGCTGGGTAACAATGCCTCAGTCAGCTACACCGAGGCCGGCCAGCCCAAGAGCCTGGATTTTGACGCCGACGGTAATCCCAATAACGGGGTTATCGAGCCTCTCAAGCTCACGGTTGTGGAACCACAGGTGACATTGGATAAGACTGCTAGCCCCAGTAGCGTTTCCCTGGGCGATGAGGTGACGTTCAACCTAACCCTGACTCCGGTCGCGGATGCTACGGGCCAGTGTCGGACACCAGCCTATGATCTGGTGATAAAAGATACGCTGCCGCAATATCTGACCTATATAGGGTTGGGCGGCAGTCCATTACCCAGTGGGGTGACGGTGGCCCAGAATGGTCAGGAACTGACCTTTACCCTTAGCAGTGCGCTGGCGTGCGGTGCGCCCAAAACGATCCCATTCCGGGCACGCCTCTCAGCCGCTGCGCCAATTGGCGTCGCTCTGACTAATAATGCAACCGTCACCTGGGCCTCACAGCCGGGTGCGACGGGTGGTTCCGATAGTGGTCGCACGGGTGCGGATGGTGCCGGATCGGGGCTTAATAACTATGCAGACCCCGCGACTGCCGTAATCACGCCGACTGCCAACGCGGTGATCAGTGCCGCCAAGAGCGTCAGAGATGTCAACGGCGGTACGACTTTGCCTGGTGATCTGCTGGAGTACAGCATCACGCTGACCAACAACAGTGACGAGGACATCAGCGGGGTCGTATTCACTGACCCAATTCCGGGTAACACGAGCTATGTCGCAGCCAGCAGTACCCTGAACGGCAATCCGACCGGCAGTGTCGCTGGTAGCCCTCCGATTCTGACCGTGAATGTCGGCACGCTAAAGGCTCACGCCAGTGCAATCATCCGCTTCCAGGTCAGAGTCAGTTACAGTACGCCCAATGGCTTCGTGGTTCGCAATCAAGGCTCCGTGGACTCACCACGAACCGTGCCGACCCCAACCGATGCCGACAACGATCCGAGCAATGGCGCACAGCCGACCGAAACACCGATTGGCACTCAGACTGGTACGAACAGCACCTTGCGGGCTGAAAAGCGGGTAGCCGTGTCGAATGACATCACGCCACTCGGTGTGGTGAACGCGGGCGATACCCTGCGCTACACCATCGTTTTGCGCAATCCGGGTCAGACAGCACTGACCAATCTGACGCTTACCGATCAGGTTCCAACCGGTTTGACGTATGTCAACAACAGTGCCAGCCCGGTGGCAGCTTTTAGTAGCCCCACCTTGACGTGGTCGGGCCTAAGCGTGCCAGCTAATGGCAGCCTGACGCTGACGTTTGATGCCACAATTGACACATTTAGCGCACCACCACCACCTACCGAGAAGGAATTCAGCAATCAAGGCACGGTGACCTCGCCCCAGATCACCACCCCGGTGTTCACCGATGGCAATGGCGATCCCGGCGACGGTGAGCAACCGACTGTGATCACCGCGACGACGGCCGCTGGCGCCCCGAAGCTGGATTTGCAAAAACGTGGGGCGCTCGCTGGCAACGCGGCGGGTGGCACCGCTGTCAATCCGGGTGATACGGTCCTCTACACACTGGTGGTGTCAAACACCGGCTCCGCGACGGCAACCCAGGTGATCGTGACCGATAACGCGCTGCCGCCGCAGGTCACGCTCATTGCGGGTAGTGTGCTGACCAGCCGTGGCAGCGTGGTCACTGAAAGCCCATTAAGGGTCAATGTTGGTGACCTAAAACCGGGTGAGCAAGCGACCATCAGCTTCCGTGTCACGGTCAATGCCAATACCGGAGGACAAACCGCGAGCAATCAGGCCCGCGCAGTAGCGGATAATGATCCAAATGGCATTGCCTCCGACGACAATAACAGTGGACGCGATCCGACGGATATTCGTATCCTCCGTGTTCCTGGGGTTGGCAGCATCCCAACCTTATCGGAATGGGGAATGATCGTCCTATCTTTGCTGATGGTCATGGCGCTGGCGGTGACGCGGCGCCGGGATGCCATGATCCGTGGGAGCAGTCGGCGGTGGAGATAGGGCCAAGCTCGTGAACGGTTTGATGCGCAGACCTGGGCGGTGCAGAGTATGTTGCGATTTTTTCTGATCTTTCTCGCCATCCAGGCCGCGCTGTTCACGGCGGAGCTGACCCCGCCGGTACAGCGGATTTTCGTCGAGCCGTTTACCGGAGTTTTGGCCAAGGCATCTGGTGCAACTCTGGATTTGCTTGGGCGGGAGGTAGAAACAGTCGGCATGGTGATCCGCGATGTAGCTACCCCGTTCGCAGTCGAAATCGCGGCTGGGTGCAACGGCGTGGAGGCGATGTTGATCCTGATCGCCGCCATGCTGGCGTTTCCCGCGCCGTGTCGGTATCGGCTGGCCGGTATCGCCATCGGTATTTTCGCTATTCAGGTGCTCAATCTGGTACGCATTGTCTCGCTGTTTTTTCTGGGACTTTGGAGTCAGACGGCGTTCGAGTGGGCACATCTTTATGTGTGGCAGGCCCTGATTATGCTGGACGCCCTGGTTGTCTGGCTCTTGTGGATTCGCAGTCTACCGTCGGCTCATAATGGTTCTCCCCAAGCCATCTAGCCTGTTGGGGCGCTTTTTCTTAGCGGCCCTGTTTTGGTTGCCAGTGTGGTTTACCATCTGGTACTACGCGGCCCCAATAGTTGGAGCGCCGGTAGTTTGGCTGTCGCGTTGGGTGCTCGATTGGATTACCCCTGGCGTTATCAGCGAAGTGCTCGGTTATGGTAAAGACCTGCATTTTGCCACCACCATCCCAGCGGCCTTGCCTTCCAGCGCGCCGGCCGGGTCCGTCGCCGAGATTGTCGTCCCCGTCAATCTGCTTAAGTATTCCTGGAACCTTCCCGTACTGATGGCGTTGTTGTTCGCCGCTGACGAGCGTTTCTTTTCCCTGGGCCGGATGGTCTTGGGCTCTCTGGCGCTGCTACCATTCCAAGCTTGGGGAGTCATTTTCGAGGTTCTGAAAGTCCTTTCGATCCAGCTAGGGCCTGAAATCGCCGGTCGGGTGGGCATCTCACCGTGGGGCCGGGAAGCGGTGGCGCTGGGTTATCAGTTCGGCTATCTGATGCTGCCGGTCATTGCGGCCAGCAGTGTTTGGATGATTCTCAATCGATCCCTGATCAATACTCTCCTGTCGGCTGGTCGAGATCGTTCCGAATAGTCTATTCGGATGTTTGTAAGTCAGCTAAATTTTTTCACCGAAACCGATGGCGGGAGACGGGTTTGACCAACCGCACCAAGGACACTGCCGGTTTATACCGCACCGGCCGCGAGGATGGGGAACGTCAGCTTCGCTTTGACCGAGGCACGCTGTTGCTGGAAGGCGTCGCCGAACTGCCGACCGGGCTTGATGACTGGTTTTGTTACGATCCGCGTGTGGATGCCTATCGTGCCCCGGCGAGTTGTTACAACGCCATCATTGGCCCGCTCAAAGGTGAACTAGCCCGCAACAAGGCACCGCGTTATCAGCGCCGGGAATTGAGTTGTGCGCTGGAAATGGTGCCTTATCCGCACCAGCGCGAAGCGCTGGCCGCTTGGCAGGCCGCTAAGGGACGGGGTGTTGTGGTGCTGCCAACCGGAGCCGGTAAAACTTTAGTCGGTCTCCTGGCGCTGTGCTGGGCACGGCGCGATGGGCTGATCCTGGTGCCGACCCTGGATCTGATGCAGCAATGGTATGCGCTACTGCGGGCTGCATTTCCCGATCAGGAGATCGGCCTGCTCGGTGGCGGTTACCACGAACCACAGCCGCTGACCATCGCCACTTACGACTCGGCGGCTCGTCATATCGAGCGTCTGGGCGACCGCTTCGGCCTGTTGATCTTTGATGAAGCCCATCATTTACCCTCCGAATTTTATCGGGCTATTGCCGAATTTTCGCTAGCGCCCTACCGACTGGGTCTGACCGCCACGCCAGAGCGGGGTGATGGCCGTGATGCTGACCTGCCCACCTTGGTCGGGCCGATCATTTATCGCAAGCGGCCGGAACAGTTGGCGGGCGATGTATTGGCAGATTTTCAGGTGCGACCCGTTCATGTCGATCTTTCCCCAGCAGAACGGTTGGCTTATAGCCAGGCATTGGAGGAGCGCAATAGCTTCTTGCAGGCCAACCGCTTATCTCTGAGTACCCTGGAGGGCTGGAACCGATTCGTGATGCTGTCGGCGCGCAGTGTCGAGGGCCGTCGGGCCATGCGTGCCCATCGTGATGCCCGCCGCATCGCTCATGCCACGCCAGGAAAACTGCGCGCGCTGGGAATGATTTTCGCCAACCATGCCGGCAACAAAACGGTGATTTTTACCGAAGATAACGCGACCGCTTATGAGGTTTCCCAACGCTTTCTGGTGCCTTGTCTCACTCATCAAACCCCGATCAAGGAGCGCCAGGCATTTTTGGATGGTTTCAAAACTGGCCTTTATACCGCCATTGTCACCAGCAACGTGTTGAATGAAGGCGTGGATGTGCCGGATGCCTCCATCGGTGTCATCCTTTCCGGTAGCGCCTCAGCGCGGGAATTCGTGCAACGCCTGGGGCGTATCCTGCGGCGCGGCGATGGCAAACGCGCCATTTTGTATGAAGTGATCGCCCGCGAAACCCGCGAGGAGCGAGTGGCGGATCGGCGGCGCTCTCCCCCTGAGGCCAGCCAAAAAGCCGAACGCATCACAGCAACACTCGCCTTATTCGAGCGATCTCCCGCCGACGCTGAGCGAGAGCGCCAGGGCGAAGGCGGCAACAGACCGCATAAGCCACGCTGACCGATGCTGCCTTCCGAGTTGCTGTTCTCCGTTAAGCGTGGTGCCCAGGTCTATCCACGCTTTTTACGCCGCGAGCAACACGTCTGGGCCGAGCAGGTTTTGCGATTACTCGGTGAGCATCGCCAGCGCACGCGCGGTGAGCTGGATGCCGCGCTGCGGGCGTTGGAAGGTGATTCGCCCGATTATCGGATCGTGCGTGGTTTCGCTCACCTGGCCTTGAACGCCGCTGAATTTGCGCTGGCGATTGGGGAACTGGAGCCGGAGGCGTTGCGCCGCGAGGTGTTTACACGAGCCGCCGAGCGCGGCGGCTATGGTGAAGCCCAAGCGCGAGAAGTGCTGGAAGACGTGGCGCCACGCTATCGCCTGGAAGCTGAGACCTTGCGCGAGGCGCTCTATGCTGATCTACCGGAAAACCATTTATTGGTGGCCTTGCCAGAGTTCACCGCTGACCAGTTGATTGACCGTTACAATCTGGCACAGGCGCAAGGCTTGCTCTATTCGGCGCTTTATCTGCGCTTGACCGCTCACCGCAATGTCCCCGGCGAATACCGGCGGCTGTTCCAGCACCTCAAATTTCATGGGCTGATGTACGCGGTCGAAGGCCACCTGGATGACGGTTACCAGATTTACGTCGATGGGCCGGCCAGTCTGTTTAAACAAACTCGCAAATACGGTCTGCAAATGGCGATGTTTCTGCCGGCGTTGCTGCGGGTCAGCCGCTGGGAGATGGAAGCCGTTTTGCAGCGAGATGGCGCGGAATTCAGTTATCGACTGGATTCACAATCACCGCTTAAGCCGCTGCAAAAGCCGCCGCCGGCTTACGATAGCTTGCTGGAAGAAACCTTCGCCCGGCGCTGGGAGAAGTTGGGTACTCCGTGGACGCTGGAGCGGGAAGTCGAAATCGTCGATCTGAAAGGCACGGTCTTCGTACCTGACTTTGCCTTGCGCCACCCGGACGGCCGCTTGGTGCATGTCGAAATCATGGGCTTCTGGCACCCGGACTATCTGCGCCGCAAGCTGGAGAAATTGCGCCGCGCCGCGATGCCGGATTTGATTGTCGCGGTTTCGGATCGGCTGAATGCGGGTGCGGACGATTTCCATGACGTACCGGGTCCAGTTATTTTCTTCAAAGGAAAGCTGGAACCTCGGCAAGTCTTGGCGATACTGGAACCGGCGACAGGGATATCCTTGATCTAAGCCTCAAAGAAGTGGGGTTTAATTTTTTTGTGGGGATCAATAGGCTAAAATCCATTGATACGGCCATTCTGCTACGGCTAATGTTCTATAAGTTCTATCCAGGACCAGCCGAAAAAGCGTTACATTGACAGTATCGTTCATCTTGAACGATGACAACACGAACTATAATTAGTCAGAATTATGAACGATTTTTTGGTGACCGCTTCGACGACACTTGGCGTGGTCGCGCTAGCCGAATTGGGGGACAAAACCCAGTTAGTCTGCATGACCTTAGCCGCCCGCCACCCACCTGCTCCAGTATTGCTCGGTGCGATTAGCGCGTTTGCTCTGTTAAATTTGTTGGCGGTGCTGTTTGGTGCGGCTGTAGCGGCTTGGTTACCGCAATGGTTGGTTGCCGCTGCGGTGGCTGTTTTGTTCGCGGTTTTCGGCTGGCGTGCATTTCGGGAAGCCGGCGAGGAGGCGGCCGATATCCGCGAGCCGGATGGCCGTAGTGTGTTTCTGTCGGCATTTGCCCTGATTTTTCTGGCCGAGCTGGGGGACAAGACCCAACTGGCGGTCGCGGGATTGGCGGGGACGGGGGCTGCCTTGCCGGTCTGGATCGGCGGAACTTTGGCTTTAGCTGCTACCTCGGCCCTGGGTGTGTGGGCGGGGCAGACTGTTTTGCGCCGGTTGCCGATGTATCTCCTGCACCGGCTGAGTGGTGGGTTATTTCTGCTGCTGGCCGTTATCGCCGGCTGGCGGGCTTTCGTCGCGTTTCCCACCTAGATCGAGGTCGGCGCGCCATGCCGCTTGTATTGCGACCGGCTTCCTCCCTGTCGTCCGCCGCTCATCTTGCCGGCGTCCTCTATGCGCTGGGCTGCTTTAGTATCTGGGGCCTGTTTCCGGTATATTTCAAATGGCTCCATCACGTTTCCGCGTTGGAAGTGCTGGCGCATCGCATCGTGTGGTCGGCTGTGTTGTTGCTGGCGCTGATCTTTTGGCGGGGAGAGGGACAAACCTTGTTGAATGCGCTGCGCGATCCGCGCCGCCTAGGCTTTTACCTCTGCACGACGCTGTTGATTGCCGCCAATTGGCTACTTTACATCTGGACGGTGCAAAACGGCCGGATTTTGCAAGCCAGCCTGGGTTATTACATCAATCCCTTGGTCAATGTGCTCTTGGGTGTGTTGGTGCTGGGTGAGCGCTTAAAACCCCTTCACTGGCTTGCAGTGGCCATCGCGGCGGGTGGGGTACTGATCCTGGTCGTGGGCTATGGCACCTTTCCCTGGATTTCCCTGGCTTTGGCCTTAAGTTTTGGGGGCTATGGGCTGCTGCGGAAAAAAGATGGCCACGCTGCTATCCTGGGATTGGCTGTGGAAACCGGGTTGCTGGCACCGGTGGCCTTGTTATTTCTGCTCGTGCTTGGGGTGAACGGTAGCGGTGCGTTCGGTGCGCTGGATCGAGAAACCGATGGATTGCTGTCCGCTGCTGGCTTAGTGACCGTGATTCCACTGGTGATGTTTTTGGAAGCTGGCCGTCGGCTCCATCTTTCCGTGGTGGGCTTGATTCAATACCTGACGCCGACCTTGCAGTTTCTGTTGGCGGTTGTGGTTTATCGGGAACCCTTTACCGCATTGCATCTCGCAGCCTTCGGCTGTATCTGGTTGGCCCTGACCGTTTATAGCGCCGATGCCTATAGCGTGTACCGCCATCGGATGAAGGGAAGCACGGCCGGTTTGCTGGGGCAGCAGGAGACCCCCTCTTGAAACAGCCGATCAGAAAGATCCAAATCAGCATTGTCGGCGTGCCGCTCTTTCTTATGGGCCTGTTCCTGGCTGGTATGCTGATTTTGCAAGATAGCGGATTCCAGAAGTTCTTGGCCGTCAGCTTGCTAATTTTGATCGTGCTGTTTATCGGCCTGTGCCATTCCATCAGCCGGCCGCTGTACCTGATTTCCCGAAGCCTGCACCATCAGGATGCGGCCCCACTCGCTGGGCTGGCCGATGAGCGTACCGAGTTTGGCCAGTTGGCTCGGCTGATCCAGGAGTTTTTCCGGCAACGGGAGGAACTGATTGCTGAAATTCAGGAGCGACAGCGGGCGGAACAGCAATTGCGCCTATTTTCGCGGGCCATTGAACAAAGCGCCAACCTGGTAATGATCACCGATTGTGAAGGCATCATCGAATACGTTAACCCGAAATTTACCCAGGTAACCGGCTATACCGAAGCCGAAGCCATCGGCGCCAATCCTCGTTTTCTCAAATCCGGTCGCACCGCATCGGAACAATATCGGCGACTGTGGCAAACGATCCTGGCCGGCAACGAGTGGCGCGGCGAGTTTTGCAATCGCCGTAAGGATGGAACCCTGTATTGGGAATTGACTGCAATTGCACCCTTGCGCGACGAACGGGGGACGACTACCCATTTCCTCGCCATCAAGGAAGATATTACCAATCGCAAAAAGATCGAAGCGGCTTTGCACGCTAGTGAGCTGAAATATCGCAACGTGTTCGCCACCATTGGGGATGCTTTGTTTTTGGTCGATGGTCGCGATGGGCGCATCCTGACCGTCAATCCGGCGGCTTGCACGCTGTATGGTTACTCGCGGAAAGAGTTGCTGGCACTGAAGGATATCGATCTAGCCAGCGATCCCACGAGCGATGCGCAATTGCCACGCGCCGAATCGCGGCGGCTGATGGATCGCTGGCATCGCCGCAAGGATGGGACCGCCTTTCCGGCCGATCTCTGGGTGCGGCATTTCAACTATAAGGGCCACACGATTACAGTTGCCGCCGTCCGCGACATGAGCGCGCAAAAGCTAGTGGAACGAAAAGTCGTGCGCCTGAACAGTCTATATGCCGCGCTCAGTCGCACGAACGCCGCGATTATGAGGCAGGCTAAGCCGGATGACCTGTTCCGGCAGGTCTGCCAGATTGTGGCCGAGTTGGAGCAGATCGTGCTGGTGTCGATCAGTTTCGTGAACCCGGAAACGTCTTGGCTGGAAGCCGCCGCCTACGCCGGTACGCCAGCCGCGCTTGCGCTTCACCCGACGGTGCCCCACGCCACCACTGATCCCAGCCTAGCTGAAGGGATGGGGCCTTGCGGTATGGCATTTCGTTTGGGTAATCCGGTGGTCAGCAACGACTTCCTAAACGACCCGGACAGCGGGCCATGGCAAGAGTGGGCCAATCACCTGGGCGTGCGGGCGGCCGCGGCGTTTCCGCTGCGCCGCAGCGGCGGGGTGATCGGTTGTCTAACCGCCTGTGCGTTGGAACTCGGCTTTTTCGCCGATGACATCACCGGATTACTCACCAATTTAGCCGGTGAAGTCTCTTTCGCTCTCGATCTGTTTGACCGCGAAACCCAGCGCGAAGTCGTTGCCCAGCACATCCAGCATATGGCGACCCACGATCCCCTGACTGGGCTGCCTAACCGAACCTTGTTATTGGATCGACTATCACAAGCGATCCATGGCGCTCGGCGCAAACAACATTATGTCGGAATCCTGTTTCTAGATCTCGATCACTTCAAGACGCTCAACGATTCGCTGGGTCATGATATCGGTGACCAGTTGCTGCGCGCTGTTACCGAACGCCTGCGCGATTCGGTCCGGCAGGAGGACACGTTGGCACGCCAGGGCGGTGACGAGTTTATCCTGGTGTTACCGGATATGGCTGAACCGGCCTTTGCCGGCCGAGTGGCGGAGCATCTGCTACGGGCGCTGCGGGCGCCATTTGCTTTGTACCATCACATCATGCACGTCAATGCCAGTATTGGGATCAGTGTATATCCCGTCGATAGCGAAGATCCGATGACCCTCATTCGCTTCGCTGACAGCGCGATGTATCACGCCAAAGCGGCCGGGCGTGCCGATTATGTATTTTTTACCTCCGAGCTTAATGTCCGGGTATCAGAGCTATTCATCTTAAGTAACCAATTGCGCCAAGCCTTGGAACGGGAAGAGTTCATCCTGCATTACCAACCGCAAATCGACCTAGCGACCTACCGGGTGACTGGGATGGAAGCCCTCATTCGCTGGCGTCATCCTGACAAGGGCTTGATTTCACCGATCAAATTTATTCCTATCGCCGAGGAAGCTGGCTTGATCAGTGCCATCGGTGAATGGACGCTGCGGACGGCCTGCGCTCAGGCACGGCGCTGGCAGGATGCCGGATTGCCGGCGGTACCCATCGCGGTCAATCTGTCGGCCCCACAATGGTTGCAGCCCGACCTCGAAAAGCAGGTCATCACCGCGCTGGAAAGCCAAAGCTTGGCCCCACATCTCCTGGAGCTAGAACTGACCGAAAGCCTGCTGATGCGCGATACCGACAAGATGATCCAAACCATGCACCGACTGCGGGCGCGTGGGGTGCGGTTTGCCGTTGACGATTTCGGAATCGGCTATTCCAGCTTGAGCTACCTCAAACAGTTTCCCGTCGATCATCTCAAAATCGACCAATCTTTCGTGCGGGATATTCCAGCCGACCCTGACGATGCGGCCATTGCCACCGCGATCATCCAGTTGGGGAAGAGCTTGCGCTTAACCGTCATTGCCGAAGGTGTCGAGACCTCAGCGCAGCTCAACTTTCTGCGCGAGCACGGTTGCGATATAGCCCAAGGCTATTATTTCAGCAGCCCGCTGCCGGCCGATGGTTGTGCGGAGTTTCTGGCCAGACAGTCGGGCGTGAATTGAGCGGCGGGCTGGGGCGTGCCTTGGGGAGAAACGGCACGCCCTGAGTGAAACCCTGCGCTGGGTTAGGAAAAAGTCGCTTTTTCGCGCTCACGCATCGTTGTTGCCGAGCACGACCCGCTTACGCTGCTTGGCAAATTCGAGCAAGCGGCGGATCGGAACCGCCGCGCGGGCACGAATCGCTTCGTCGATCTGGATTTCATTCGCACCGGTTTCCAACACGCGGGCCAGGTTGCGCAAGCCGTTCATCGCCATCCATGGGCAATGGGCGCAACTGACGCAGGTGGCACCCTTGCCGGCTACCGGGGCTTCAAGGAACTCCTTGTCGGGGGCAATCTGTTTCATCTTGTGAAACAAGCCGTTATCAGTGGCAACGATAAATTTTTTCGCTGACAATTTGCGAGCGGCTTCGACTATCGCGGTGGTCGAACCTACCACATCAGCCTGGGCGATGACATCCAGCGGTGATTCGGGGTGGACCAATACCTTGGCGTCGGGGTGTTCGGCGCGCAGCTTACGCAAGCCATCGGCTTTAAATGCTTCATGCACCACGCAAGCGGCGCCCCACAGCAACATGTCGGCACCGGTTTCGCGCTGGATATAGGCGCCTAAATGCCGATCCGGTGCCCAGATCAACTTATCACCGCGCTCGGCCAGATGGCTGATCAGCTCCAGAGCAATGCCCGAAGTGACCACCCAGTCGGAACGTGCTTTGACTGCGGCGCTGGTGTTGGCATAGACCACCACCGTCCGGTCGGGATGCTGGTCGCAGAATGCGGCAAACTCATCGGCCGGGCAGCCTAAATCCAGCGAGCATTCCGCCTGTAAGTCAGGCATCAGTACCCGCTTCTCAGGATTAAGAATCTTGGCGGTTTCGCCCATGAACCGCACGCCGGCCACGACGAGGGTGCTAGCTTTCGATTCAGCGCCGAAGCGGGCCATATCAAGCGAATCGGAGACATAGCCGCCGGTGGCGTCCGCCAGTTCTTGCAGTTCTGGTGCGGTGTAGTAATGGGCCACCAGCGTGGCGTCCTGCTCGACCAACAGGCGCTTGATCTTGGCCACGAGCCGCTCCCGTTCCATGGCATCCAATGATTCGACTACGGTGGGCGGTACTTGTGCGGGTGACAAGCGACGATCCTGCAAGATGATCGGGGAAGCGACAGCGCTCATGATAGTTCTCCGGCGACCGGCTGCGGCCGCGTCACTTGATAAAATCAACCTGGCCGGGACGCTTGGCCCGGAATAATCGTGCCGGGCGATGGCCATACTGCCGCGCCATCTCTCCGGTCGCCTCGATGCAATCCAGTGCTAAGATGCGCTTGCGAAAATTGCGCTTGTCCAACAGCTCTCCCAAAATGATTTCATGCACGGCCTGTAACTGGCTCAGGGTGAAACACTCCGGCATTAGCTGTAGAGCGATGGTCGAATACGCCAGTTTGGCCGCTAACCGGCGCCGGGCCAGTGTGACGATAGCAGCATGATCCAGCGCCAGAACCGGCATGTCGTCCACCGCGACCCAGCGAGTTTCTGCGATGGCCGGAACCGCATCAGCCAACGAAAACCCGGCACGAACCAGCGCGTAATAAGCCACCGCTACTGCCCGTTGCCCGCTATCCCGGTTAGGTTCTCCAAAGGTATAAAGCTGCTCCAGATAGATTTCGCCCAGGCCGGTTTGCTCCGCCAAATGACGGCGCGCGGCGGCATCCAAATCTTCCTCGCCACCCACAGGTCCGCCTGGTAGTCGCCAGGTCGTTGCCTGTTGTACCAACAACACCGCCAAGCGTTCGGTGCAGATCGCAAACGGTACGATCTCGGCGGTCAGAAGCAGCGGTATCCTCAGGGTCATCGCCTGGCATCCGATCATGGTGTTGAGATTACACTAATATATTAGTGTTGTTTTTACACTATTGCAATCGGATGACAGAAATTTTTCGAAAGGATGAAAAACCGGTAAATCCTGAAAACGCCGCCCAGCGGATTTCGCTAGAATAAGCGCTCACGGTCAGCGCGATAAAACGCAGCGGAGATAACGACAATGACAGCGCGGCGAGAAACGGTAGTGCTAGTGCATGGCTTGTATGTCCATGGCCTGTGGATGCGCTTGCTGGAGTATTGGTTGGAGGAATCGGGTTATCAGACCATCAACTACTCTTATCCCAGCATGACCCGATCCCCAGCGGAAAATGCCCACGATCTCCAGGCGCTGTTGAGCCAAGTCGATACCCCGATCATTCATTTTCTTGCTCACAGCATGGGCGGGTTGGTGGTGCGGCATTTATTTCATATCTATCCGAAGCAGAAACCCGGCCAGGTGGTGACGATGGGCACACCTCATCAGGGCAGCTACGCCGCGCAGATCATGCACGGGACTGGTCTGGGCTTCTGCGTTGGTCGGGGTTTGGAGGGTGGACTGCTGGGCGATGCACCACCTTGGGTGGCCTCTAACCGCATCGGCTCCATCGCGGGTACTTTAAATATCGGTTTTGGGCTTTTATTTCCCGGTATGCCGGCACCTTCCGACGGGATGATCGCGGTGGTCGAAACCCAGTTTTCCGGCTTGAGCGATCATATTTGTTTGCCGGTGTCGCACATGCAGATGCTGGTGGACCCCACCGCAGTTGCCCAGGCTATCGCGTTCTTCGCCACCGGCCGGTTTCGCCATGCGGCCTTTTCCGCATGGCAAGACGATAAAGTGCCGGTATCCTCCCAGCTTTGAGTTTCCAAACAGGTCCTTTTGGCAATATCAAGCTCGCGGGCGGCACGAGTCAGATTACCGTGGGTGGCGGCAATCGCACGCCGGATGAGATCGGCTTCGCTCTCGGAGAGTCTGAATGCCGCACTGGCGCCTGCTTCATCGCCCGCTACATCGGCCATAAAATCAAGCGGTAAGTCCTCGACCCCAAGCACCGGATGGTCGCTCATCAAGACCATGCTCTCGATCACGTTATGCAGTTCCCGGACATTGCCCGGCCACGCATAGTGTTCCAGCCGGGCGATGATCGCTTCATAGATAACCGTTCCAGGGGTTACCCACCTGGAGCGGTTCCGCGTTTGCTACAGATTGGCCGAGCGCCACCAGTTGCTGTGATCCTTTCTCAGGACGACGGGAGAGAGCATCGGGTAATAAACTAGTTCCTCACCGATGCCCGCAAAAAAGCCGTTTTTGACCATGCGGAACGGGAATTCGAGCGAGTGGACGCGATGCACCAGCTTGTTCTGCTTCGAGACCGGCTCCAGCTCCATCAACGCCTCGCGCAGGTGCTGCATGAAGGAATACGGCAAATCGCCCTCTCGACCGTTCGCCGGATCACGCGCCAGCATCCCCAATTCCAGTTCGACGAAGCACATGCCAGGAAAGCGGAACGAATGGGAGGGCTTGGTCACCACATCGGCATAGTAAGCAGCCGGATCAAACACGCTCACCACCAGGCTGTTGATTGGCGCAAGGTCCTGATACATGTGCAGTTCCTTCTCGACCTTCGGCAGCGCCTCCCCACGGCTCAAGCCCAGCGTTTCGCCCATTGCCGTGGTCAGGTACATCTTGCCCAGGGCGCTGACGGGAAGATGTTCCGTCACCCGATACATCGAAACGTAGATCGAATTTTTGGGTGAGCCGTCGGCCTTGGCCACGCAGCGCTTATAACAGCCGTCAATGTCGAAATACGGATGCCGGTAGTTCGGATCGACTTCAAAGAACACCGCCTGGCCCTTCGATTTGAACTTGTGCCCCGTCGCGTAATACTGGCCGAACTTTTCGGGCGGCAGCATGGAGGCAATCAGCGCTTCTGGAATCAATGAATAGTAGAGATGGATAGACATGTGATCGGTCCTTTATTAGAAGAATCAATGTTCTGGATTCGCCTTCACCGTCGCGGCACGCAGGGAAGCGTGTACTGCTCCCTTCAGAGCATCATAGCGACGATGCGGCGTAATAACCATTAATGTTCAGCGGTCTTGGCGACGATACGCATCCCGTAGAAACTGCGGTACACGAACACCAGATTGACGGCCAGGAACGCGGCAGCCAACAGCCAGACCAAGCCCTGATAGCCCTGCGCCTGCAAGCCCACCGCCATTTCCACCGCCAGCAGCCCAAACAGGGTGGTGAACTTGATGATCGGGTTCATCGCCACCGACGCGGTGTCCTTGAAAGGATCGCCCACGGTATCGCCGACCACTGAGGCATTGTGCAGGTCGGTGCCCTTGGCGTGCATTTCCGTTTCGACGATTTTCTTGGCGTTGTCCCAGGCGCCACCGGCGTTGGCCATAAACACCGCTTGGTACAGCCCGATGATCGCTAGCGAAATCAGGTAGCCGATGAAGAAGAACGGTTCGAGGAAGGCACAGGCCAGGGTGCCGAAGAACACCGCCAGAAAGATGTTGAACATGCCTTTTTGCGCGTAGATCGTGCAAATCTCGACGACCTTTTTACTGTCTTTCTGCGAGGCTTTGATGACCTCATCGAGCCGGATATGGGTGCTGATGAACTCCACCGCCCGGTAAGCGCCGGTCGAGACCGCCTGGGTGCTGGCCCCGGAGAACCAGAAGATAGTCGCGCCGCCGCTGATCAGACCGAGCAGGAAAGGCGGATGCAGCAATGACAGCTTATCCAGATTCTCGGTCAGTCCCGCCGTCAACAGCATGACGATGGAAAATACCATGGTCGCCGCACCGACCACTGCCGTGCCGATCAATACCGGCTTGGCGGTCGCCTTGAAGGTGTTACCCGCGCCGTCGTTCTCTTCCAGCAGGAATTTGGCGGAACGGAAATCGAGATCGAAGCCGAAATCCCGCTTGATTTCCTCCTCAATGCCAGGAATTTGCTCAATGGTGGACAACTCATAGACCGACTGGGCGTTGTCAGTGACCGGGCCGTAGCTGTCCACGGCAATCGTCACCGGCCCCATACCGAGGAAACCAAACGCGACCAGTCCGAACGAAAACACCGCCGCCATCATGGTGGCCTTCGCGAGATCGGGATTGATCACGGCGGTCAGTTGAAATTGCGACAGCAGATAAGACCCGGCCATCAGCGCCACGATGATCACCCCAATCCAGAACGCCGAGAAATAACCGGCGACAATCCCGGACAGGATGTTCAGACTGGCCCCGCCTGCTTTGGAGGCGGTCACCACTTCGCGGACGTGTTTGGAATTGGTCGAGGTGAAGACCTTGACCACTTCGGGAATGATCGCGCCCGCCAGCGTGCCCAGGGTGATGATCAGCGACAGTTGCCACCACAGATGGCCGTAAATTTTGCCATCGACCACGAAGTGACCGATCAGCAAATACGACACGAAGAAGGTCAGCACCAGCGAAACGCCGGAGGTGATCCAGACCAGCGAGGTCAACGGTTCCTCGAAATCAAAACGTGACTTGTCGGCGTAGCGCTGCTCGGCCAGCCGACTATTGCCGAAGTAGGAAATGCCCGAAGCGATGATCATCATCACCCGCATGACGAATAGCCAGACCAGCAGTTGCACCTGCACCGCCGGTTCCGGCACCGCCAGCATGATGAAGCTGATCAGCGCGACGCCGGTGACGCCGTAGGTCTCGAAGCCGTCGGCGGTGGGGCCGACCGAATCGCCCGCGTTGTCGCCGGCGCAGTCGGCGATCACGCCGGGATTGCGGGCGTCGTCCTCCTGGATGCCGAACTCGATCTTCATCAAATCCGAGCCGATGTCGGCGATCTTGGTGAAGATGCCGCCGGCGATACGCAGCGCCGCCGCGCCCAGCGATTCGCCAATGGCGAAACCGATGAAGCATTTGCCCGCCAGCGATGGCGGCACGAACAGCATGATGCCGAGCATGATCAACAGCTCGGTCGAGATCAACAGCATTCCAATCGCGATACCCGACTTGATCGGAATGGCGTAGACCGGAAAGGGTCTGGCCGCCAGCGAGGCGAAGGCGGTGCGACTGTTGGCCAGGGTGTTGATGCGGATGCCGAACCAGGCCACCAGGTAGGAACCGGCGATGCCGACCAGCGAAAAGGCCAGGATCAGGCTGACATCGGACACGGGAAGCTGCTGAATGAAGTAGAAATAACCGATCATGATGACTGCCGTGAACGCTTCCAGGATCAGCAGGAACTTGCCCTGGGTGATCATGTAGGTCTTGCAGGTCTCATAGATCAGTTCGCTGACCTCAGCCATGGAGCGATGCACCGGCAGGCGCACGATCTGGTAGTAAATGACGCCGCCGAAGACCAGGCCGCCGAGACAGACCAGCAGGCCGACAAACAGCAGCGACCAGCCCGACGCGCCGCCAAAGAACGCCGCCAGCGACGTATCGCTCAAATCGGGCAATACCAGATTGGCCTCGCTGACGTGGGCTGTCGCCGCCAGCGCGGGCAGCGCGCCCGCTGCCAGGATAAACAGCAGCAAGATAAGAACACCACGCACTATGGGCTGTGCGGGCACCATCGTAAAATTCAATGTCATCAGGGTTCCTCAAAGAAAGTTTGCATTCATTAAAGCTAGGCAATGCGGCTTGCAGAGAGGCGGGAAGATTGCGGGTGGGAATTTTTTCCAGGGCTTAGGATATCAATCTTTAGCGAAGAGCCTGTTTTAGATGGCTTAAGCGCCAAAGCCAGGTCTGCACAGTGCTGTGCTGTTGCCTGGGAATGGCGGCGCTGCAACGAAACCCGAAGCGGTCCTGGAAAAATCAATCATTCAGTCCGCCTCTTGCACTGAAGATTGCCTGCCTGGCAGCTTAACAAATCCCCGCAGCCGTAGACACCAAACCTAAGCCCGGCCCGGCGCCCGAAATATCCGTGCCACGGATGATAGCTGCAATGCAGCATAATCAGAACACATCGTGGCTATTGATAAAACAAGGCGTAGTATTGCATTGCAATAAAATAATGCAGTGTGTATCGAATGATTGAAAATCGGACGAGCGGCCGAAAATCGAACGCTCACCAATCCGCACAAATCGACCGCCCCAACCAACCCAGGCGCAGAGGCTGGGGGTCGTCCTATCCCCTAGCAGCTTGATGAATCGAGGGTCTCTGGCAGAAAATCCTGATAAACTGATCACTGGTTTTGACAGGTTTTCAAGGCACGAGGCTTTTCATGGCAGGACATAGTAAATGGGCCAATATCCAGCATCGGAAAAACGCCCAAGATTCCAAGCGCGGCAAACTGTTCACGCGCTTAATCCGCGAGATTACAGTCTCATCGCGTATGAGTGGGGGCGATCCGAGTGCCAACCCTCGATTGCGGCTGGCGATGGACAAGGCGCTTACCGCTAACATGCCCAGAGACACCATTGAGCGTGCGATCAAACGCGGCACCGGTGGCCTGGAAGGGGTTGAATACGAAGAAATTCGCTACGAAGGTTATGGGCCTGGCGGCGTGGCCGTGATGGTCGATGCCATGACCGATAACCGCAACCGCACGGTCGCGGAAGTCCGCCACGCTTTCAGCAAATGCGGTGGCAATCTCGGTACCAGCGGGTCGGTAGGATTCCAGTTTACCGAACAAGGGGTGTTGAACTATTCGGTCGGTTGCAATGAAGAGCGCATCATGGAAGTCGCCATTGAAGCGGGCGCGGAGGATGTGGTGAGCTATCCCGATGGTTCGGTGGATGTGCTGACCACACCCAGTGCCTTTTCCCAGGTCAAGGAAGCCATGCAAGCGGCCAAGCTGGAGCCGGAAGCCGCTGAAGTCACCCAGCGCGCTGCGTCCAATATCACCCTGGGTTTTGAAGATGCCCAGAAGATGGTCAAGCTGCTGGAGTTGCTGGAAGATTTGGATGACACCCAGAATGTCTATTCCAACGCCGATATCCCCGATGACATTCTGGCGAAACTCTAGGCGTGACGACCATCCGGCTCATGGGCATCGATCCCGGTTCGCGGATCACCGGTTATGGCATCATTGATATCGATGGCCCACGCCGTTGTTATATCGCCAGCGGTTGCATCCAGACCGCGAGCGACCGCCCCTTGCCGGAGCGGTTGAAAACGATCTTTGAGGAAATCACCACGGTTGTGCGGACTTATCAGCCACAGGAAGTGGCGGTCGAACAAGTCTTTATGCATCGCAATCCCGATTCTGCACTCAAGCTTGGCCAAGCGCGTGGCGCGGCATTATGTGCCGTGGTGATGGCGGGATTGTCGGTTAATGAGTACGCGCCACGGGCGATTAAACAGGCTGTGGTAGGGAGTGGCGCGGCGGACAAGCTTCAGGTGCAGCACATGATGAAGTTGTTACTGAAGCTGGCGGAGGCGCCGGCGGCGGATGCCGCTGATGCGTTGGCAGTGGCGATTTGCCATGGCCATACCCGACAAACTCAGCAACGACTCGGCGCGGCGGTGGTACAGGCCGGGAGACGGCGGTGATCGGTCGTTTGCGCGGCGTGCTGGCCTGGAAGCAACCGCCCTGGCTGCTGATTGACGCCAATGGAGTGGGCTACGAGTTGGAGGCATCGCTGACCACATTCCAAACCTTACCGGAGATCGGCGCGGACGTCATGCTGCATACGCATCTGGCCGTGCGCGAAGACGCTCACACGCTGTATGGATTTGCGACGCCGAGCGAGCGAGCGCTGTTTCGTAATCTGATCCGGGTGACCGGTATCGGGCCGCGCGTCGCCTTGCTGATCTTGTCGGGAATGAGCGTGGATCTGTTTGGCCGTTGTGTGCGCGAGGGCGACGCAGCCGCGCTGACCCGTTTGCCCGGCATTGGCAAAAAAACCGCTGAGCGCCTGATCATTGAGATGCGTGATCGCGTCGGCGAGCTGGGCCTAGATCCCACAGTAGTGACCTTACCCGGTGAGCGCTCAGGTGCCCTGGCCATTAACCCGGTCGATGACGCCATCAGCGCTTTGGTGGCGCTGGGCTACCGATTGCCAGACGCTGCGCGGATGGTGCAAACCATCGCGCCGGAAGGATTAACCAGCGAAGCGATTATCCGGCAGGCGTTGCAAGCCAGCGTGCGCCGCTGAGTGGAGTGTCTCTGCCTTCGTGTTAGTCGTTCCAATGCCGGTCACATGCCCTGACCGTTGGCTGTGACACATTTCCCCAATTCGTCCTAAATCACCATCGCCATGGAACCATCGGATCGTCTCATCTCCCCGACCGCGCGCAGTGAGGATGCCACGCTGGATCGGGCAGTGCGCCCACGCCGCTTGGCCGAATACATCGGTCAGCAAGCCATGCGTGAGCAACTGGAGATTTATATCCAAGCCGCGCGCGGACGCAGTGAGGCGCTAGATCATGTTTTACTGTTCGGGCCACCAGGCCTGGGCAAAACGACGCTGGCGCATATCGTCGCCGCTGAAATGGGCGTCAACCTGCGCCAGACATCGGGGCCGGTCATTGAACGACCCGGCGATCTGGCGGCGCTGCTGACCAATCTGGAGCCACGCGATGTGTTGTTCATCGACGAGATTCATCGCTTAAGCCCGGTCGTAGAGGAAGTGTTATATCCGGCGATGGAGGATTACCAGATCGATATTCTGATCGGTGAAGGGCCGGCGGCCCGGTCGATCAAGCTCGATTTACCGCCGTTTACCCTGGTCGGTGCCACGACTCGCGCGGGTTTGTTGACCTCGCCGCTGCGCGACCGTTTTGGGATTGTGCATCGCCTGGAGTTTTACACGCCGGAGGAATTGACCGAAATCGTGGCCCGGTCGGCGCGGATTCTCGCCATTGAGACCGATTGCCCCGAGGGCGCGATGGAGATTGGTCGCCGTTCGCGGGGCACGCCACGCATTGCTAATCGGCTGCTGCGGCGCGTGCGCGATTTCGCGCAGGTCCGCGCGGATGGGCGGATCACTGTCGAGGTCGCTAAACTGGCTCTGGATTTGCTGAAAGTGGATGATCGCGGTTTCGATGAGCAGGACCGGCGCTTGCTGTGGCTGATGATTGATAAGTTTGGTGGCGGGCCGGTGGGTCTGGATACTCTGTCGGCGGCCCTGAGCGAAGAGCGCGGCACCATTGAAGACGTGTTAGAACCGTTTCTGATTCAGCAGGGTTTTTTAATGCGTACCCCGCGTGGGCGGGTGGCAACAGCGCACGCTTATCGCCATTTCGGGCTGACGGCTGTCGGCAATCCGGCCGGTAGCGGGGATTTGTTTGGTCCAGACGCCTAGCTGATTAGGGTTTGGGTGGAGTCGGTGGAGTTGGCGAAGCTGGTGGAGTTGGTGGGGTTGATGGCGTCGCGGGTGGTGCGCTGGTATTGCCTGAAGGTGTACTAGGCGGCGATTTGACCTGCGGCGCGCTCGCTGGTGTCTGCGCGGGGGGATTAGCACCGACCGTCGGTTTGGCTGGCGTCGGCGCAGTTGTTGGGGTTGCGGGAGGGGTCGGCTTGTCTGGTTCGTCGGCTTCGTCGGCTTCGTTGGGAGAGTTAGCGTCGGTATCCGGCGGTAAGTTCTCCAAAGCGATTTCGTACTCGTCCACCGTGAGCGTGCCATCGTGGTCGTTGTCGGCGGCTTCGAAATCCAGCCCTTCGACATTGGCAGCTTCATCAGCGCTGATCAGGCCGTCGCCGTCGGTATCGGTTTCCTCGAATGTCAACGGGGCTACGGCGAAGGCAGGGGATACTGCTAATAATAGAGCCGATAGAATCAAAATACGCATTAGAGTCCTCCGCCGGGGTGCGGTGATTCAGCTTCAGTTAAACGTGATTGCGGGATTTTAACGGAACATGGATAAATTTGTTTGGCCGGTCCGGGTCTATTACGAAGATACCGATAGCGGCGGTGTGGTTTATTATGCCAATTATCTAAAATTTATGGAGCGTGCCCGCACCGAATGGTTGCGCGCGCACGGCTTCGAGCAAGATGCACTGCTGCGCGATCAACGCCTCATGTTCGCGGTACGGTCACTGAGCATTGACTATCAGCAGCCGGCGCACTTTAACGACCTCTTGGCGGTGGTGAGTCGAGTGGTGGAGGCGCGAGGAGCCACGCTGGTATTTGAGCAAACCGTCGAGCGCGATCCGTCCGCCCAGGTGCTTTGTGCTGCGCGGGTTCGGGTGGCTTGTATTGACGCGCAAACGTTCCGAGCACGCCGGATTCCTCGGGAATTATTGGGGGAGAGAGGAGGGGATGTAGGTGACCCATGATTTGTCGTTTTGGAGTTTGATCGCTAACGCCAGTTTGATCGTGCAGTTGATCATGCTGGCGCTGGCGCTGGTCTCTTTGGGGTCATGGTGGGTGATCGTCAAGAAGGGCTTGGTGCTGGCCTCGGCCAAGCGGGCTACCGACCAGTTCGAAGACGATTTTTGGTCCGGGATTGAACTGGCCTCGCTCTACTCGCGCGTCAGCCGTCAAAAAGAAGTCGTGGCGGGGATGGAGGCGATTTTTCTGGCTGGTTTTCAAGAGTTTCTGCGATTGCGCGCTCAGCCGAACGTCGATCCTGAATCGGTGGTTAGCGGCGCTCAGCGGGCGATGCGCGCGGCCGGTTCACGCGAATTGGACGACTTGGAAACGTATTTGTCATTGCTGGCGACGACCGGTTCGACCAGTCCTTATATTGGGCTGTTCGGCACCGTTTGGGGCATCATGAATGCGTTCCGAGCGCTGGGATTGGTCCAGCAGGCGACCCTGGCACAGGTAGCGCCGGGTATTGCGGAGGCTTTGATTGCGACCGCGATGGGCTTGTTTGCAGCGATTCCCGCCGTCATTTTTTATAATCGCTATGCCCATGAGGTGGACCGTTTGGCCAATCGTTATGAGACGTTCATGGAAGAGTTCTCAAATATCTTGCAGCGCCAGTCTTATAGTTTGCGCAAGAGCTATGCCGATGCCGCTGCCCGCGCTGCGGCCCCGCAAGGTTAAGCCATGGCTCGCCGCAGTTCGCACGGTCGTCTGAAAGCGGAAATCAATATCGTCCCCTACATCGACGTGATGTTGGTGTTGCTGGTCATTTTCATGGTTACAGCACCCTTGCTCAATCAGGGGGTTGAAGTGGATCTTCCCAAGGCGGCGGCCGAGAGGATCGATACCAAAGAGCGGGATACCGAAGTGGTCGTGTTGTCGGTTCAGAAAAATGGCCTGTGCTATCTCAATGTCGGCTCAGAAAAAGCGGAGTCGGTGAATTGCGCAAGCCTAGAGCCGCGTCTGGCGGATATCCGTGAGCGTTTAAGCCGGAAACCGCAGCCCCCGGTGTTGGTACGGGCCGACCGAGAGCTGAAGTACGATGACGTAATCAAGGCAATGGCCGTTCTGCGAGATGCGGGAGCAGCCAAGGTTGGGTTGTCCACAGCCCCGCCCGATGGGCAATCGATTCCACCTTAGTACTAACCGATGCAACTGGAGCGTGGCACCAAAACTCAGGATATTGTGGCAGGGGTGGCTACAGTCGCCATCCACGCCCTCGCCCTGATCTTTTTGTTGCTCAACTTGAATCTTACCACCGGCGCGCCGCATCTTCCGCCGGAGGAGATTCAGCCGATTCCAGCCGAGGTGATTGATGAATTGGCTGTTCGAGAAGAATTGGCACGCCAGGCGGAAGAAGAGCGCAAGCGTCAGCATGAAGAAGCGGAGCGACAAGCGCGCTTAGCTCGCGCTGAACGGGAAGCTCGTCTGGCGGAGGAACGCAGACAAGCGGAGATCCGCCGTCAACGAGCAGAAGAGGCGCGACGGGAAGCGGCGGAAGCGGCGAAGCAAGAGGCGGATGCAGAGGCCAGGCGAGAAGCGGCTGAGGAGGCCAAACGCCAGGCAGAGGAGGCGAAGCGGGAGGCTGCGGAAGAAGCCAGACGGAAGGAAGCCGCAGAAGTGAGGCGTGCCGCTGCCGAGGAGAGACAGCGGGAAGCGGCGGAAGCGGCAAAACGACAAGCGGCCGAAGAAGCCAAACGGCAGGCTCAGGAAGCCAAGCGTAAGGCGGCTGAGGAAGCCAAACGGCTAGCCCTTGTGGAAACCAAGCGGGAAGCCGCCCAAGAGGCAAAACGACAAGCGGCCGCTGAGGCGAAGCAGGAGGCCGCGGAAGAAGCCAGGCGGATCGCTGCCGAGGAGGCCAAGCGTCAAGCAGCCGTAGAAGCCAGACAACAAGCTGCTGCGGAAGCGAGGCAACAAGCCGCTGCTGAGGCCAAGCGTCAAGCAGCCGCAGAGGCGAAACGGGCCGCAGCCGAAGAAGCAAAACGGGAAGCGACCGCCGAGGCCAAGCGTCAAGCAGCGTTAGAGGCCAGACAACAAGCCGCTGCTGAGGCCAAGCGTCAAGCAGCCGCAGAGGCGAAGCGAGCAGCGACGGAAGAAGCCAAGCGGGCTGCCGCCGAAGAAGCGAAGCGTCAAGCAGCCGCAGAGGCCAGACAACAGGCGGCGGCGGAAGCGAGGCAACAAGCCGCTGCTGAGGCCAAGCGTCAAGCAGCCACAGAGGCGAAGCGAGCAGCGGCGGAAGAAGCCAAGCGGGCTGCCGCTGAGGAAGCCAAGCGGGAGGCTGCGGCGGAAGCCAAGCGAGCCGCTGCCGAAGAGGCTAAACGGCAAGCAGCCGCTGAAGCGAAGCGAGCAGCGGCGGAAGAAGCCAAGCGAGCTGCTGCCGAGGAAGCGAAGCGGGAGGCTGCGGCGGAAGCAAAACGCGCCGCCGCTGCCGAAGAAGCCAAACGGCAAGCAGCAGAAGAGGCGCGGCGCAAAGCGGAAGAAGCACGCGCGCTGGCACAAAAACTGGCTGCACAAGAACACGCCAAGGCCACCGCTACTGCCCACGCCGGTAACGTGATCGGGCCTTATGTCGAGCGGCACTGGACTCCTCTTGCCAGTAGTGAGGGAGGCTTGGTTTGTTTGCTGAGAATCACAATCACCGGTTCCGGGCAAGTGACCAACGTACAAGTGGTGAAAGGTAGCGGTGACAGCTTATTTGACAATTCGGCGGTTGCCGCTGCCCGTCGGGCGTCACCGTTGCCCATGCCGGCCGATCCGGCAGTGGCGCAAGAGTTGCGCCCCACCTTTATTCTGAGATTCCGACCGAAGTAAGCTATGCGTTTAAACCACTGCACTTACACTTAAGATTGGCGTTGTTGAGGAGATCAGTCGTTGAAAGCGTTTTTGAAAATTTTTGGAGCATTGATGCTCCTGGTGGGAAGCGGGTCGCTTGCCCATGCCGAACTGACCATTGATGTGACCAAAGGCATTCAGGGTGGCGGTATTCCTATCGCCATTGCACCGTTTGCGGGAGGTGCATCGGAAAATATCGCCGGCATCATTGCATCCGATCTCAAGCGTACCGGGAAATTCGCCCCCCAATCTCCAGACGTGCGGGCCGACTATGCCGTCACTGGGCAGGCCAGTCCTGGCGGTTCGCGCGGTTATGTCGTGCGCTTCCAGTTGGCCGGAGCACAGGGTAGCCAACTGTTAAACCTGTCTTTTGATGTACCACCCAATCAATTGCGGCCGGTGGCCCATCGCATCAGCGATCTGATCTACGAGAAACTCACCGGTGAAAAGGGCTTATCCGGTACCCGGATCGCCTTTGTCACCGCCGGTGGCGGCTCGTGGTTCCTAGTGATCGCCGACGCCGACGGCCAGAATCCGAAAGTGATTTTGCGTTCCACCCAGCCCATCATGTCTCCAGCCTGGTCGCCGGATGGTTCCAGGCTGGCCTATGTCTCTTTCGAAGGGCGCCGGCCCCAGATTGTCGTCCAAGAAGTCTACACCGGCGCCCGGCGTACCGTCTCGGCGGCCCCAGGCATCAACGGTGCTCCCTCATGGGCACCGAACGGGCAACGCCTGGCGTTTACCTTGTCCAAAGACGGTAACCCAGAAATTTATTCCCTGGATCTGGGCAGCCCGAACCCGGTTCGTCTCACCAACGGAAGCGCCATTGATACCGAGCCGGTCTGGCTGCCTGATGGCAGCGTGGTCTTTACCTCGGATCGCGGCGGCTCACCGCAACTGTATCGCATTGGGCCAGGGGGTGGCGCGGCCCAGCGGTTGACCTTCGAGGGGAGCTACAACGCCAAGCCGACCGTTTCGCCGGATGGCCGGTATATCGCGATGGTTCATCAGCGCAATAGTCGATTTTATATCGCTGTGCTGGATATGAAGACGCGCCAATTTCGGGTGCTGACCTCCGGTGGATTGGACGAATCGCCCAGTTTCGCCCCCAACGGCAGAATGATCATTTACTCGGACGGCCAACGGCTGAACGCGATATCGGTAGATGGTGGCGTCAAACAAGATTTCGTTTTGCGCGGCAGAGCGCGTGATCCAGTCTGGGCGCCTTACAGTCGCTAGCTGATTGTTAACTCAATATTGAAGGGAAGAAGCCATGCACTATTTTGTCAGAACGTTGATCGCCGCCGCTTCACTTGCGTTGTTGGCCAGTTGCGCCTCAACCGGTGAAAACACCGAAGAGAATGCCCAAGACGCGACCGCCCAACCCCAGGGCGTCGAGCAGCAAGCCGCCGGTCAGGCGGAAGCTTATAGCTATCCCTACGGCCAAGCTCCGAGTAACTATGACGCTTACGACACCAGTGGCGGCGGTACGGCCAACTATGCCGGTGGTGGTCAGCCTGCCAAGGGTAGCACGGGCGGTAGTATGGTCTCGGCTGACCGGATCATTTATTTCGAATACGATAGTTCCAATATCCGCGCCGAAAGTCGCCCGGTCATCGAAGCCAATGCCCGTGCCTTGGCGGGTAACAGCCGCGCGGTTACCCAATTGGAGGGGCATACCGACGAACGTGGCAGTCGCGAATACAACATCGCCTTGGGCGAGCGGCGGGCGAATGCCGTCCGTCAGGTGATGGTGGCGATGGGCGTTTCTCCACAGCAGATTCGGGTCATGAGTTATGGTGAGGAACGGCCGGCATCCGGCGGTCAGGACGAGCAGAGCTACGCTTTGAACCGTCGGGTAGAAATTTTGTACTGATCGCTGATTCTCATGCCCCGTTACCGGTTATTTTGGCCCTTGCTGGCGGTATTGGGGGGCATTACGCCCCTCGGTGCCGTTGACGCCGAACCCGTGCCAAACAATGAGCTGACTTTGGAGTTAGTGGAACGGGTGGGGCGTTTGGAAGCCGAGGTTCGACACCTGCGAGGCCAACTGGAAATCCAGCGCTATCGAATCGAACAGATCCAGCAACAACGTGCGCTACCGGCCCCAGTCCCACCTTCTTCTCCGGCAGCGGAGGGGCAACCGGAAATGGTTCAGCCTCCCGCATCTTCAGTGCAAACTCCCCACTCGCCCGCGCTTTCAGTGCAGCCGGCGGCGACTGATTCGGTTACCACCCAACCGGCTGAGCCGGCCTCGGCACGAACTGAGCAGGCCGATTTTGATGCGGCTTTGGGGGAATTGCGCGAGGGTCGGTATGATGAGGCGGCGACCCGTTTCCAGCGCTTTTTAGCAGCTTATCCCAACGGTGCTCTGGTCGGTGATGCCCAGTATTGGCTGGGAGAATCCCACTACTTCAGCCAGAATTACAGTGCGGCCAAGCAAGCTTTCATTGATTTGGGATTGCATTATCCGCAAAGTGCGCGCTTGCCAGATGCACTGCTGAAACTCGGCTATATCTATGGACAACAAGGCGATAGCGAACGGGCACGAGAAGTGTTTGAGAAGCTGCTCCAGGTTTACCCTGGCACTCAAGCCGCTAGTCTCGCCGAACGGCGCTTGCAAATGTTGCCCTGATCACGCAATCAACCCTTGCCATTTTGTTCGATTGTTGTAGGATTGACGACCTTTTAGGGCCGTTAGCTCAGTCGGTAGAGCAGCAGACTTTTAATCTGTTGGTCGTGCGTTCGAATCGCACACGGCCCACCAGATAAAACAAGGGGTTAGGCGATAGCCTAGCCCCTTTATTTTTTCTGTTGTCCACTGGTTGTCCACCTGCTGGCAATAAAGCGCAACAATCTACAGCAGTTTTATAAGGGAAAATCCTTATGCCTTCTTATGAATAAAAGACATTTCAATATTCATAGGAGTTACGCAGTTGAAATTCTAAGTGATTGATTAATGGAAAATTTCGGTTGTCTACCGCACAAGTCGATTTCTTTTAAAATCAGAGTGTTAGAGATCCAACTGCGTAACTCCTAATTCATTAGGAGTTACGCAGTTGGTTGATAAAGAGCGATAAGGAAGGTTATGAACCCACCGAAA
>APMI01004937.1_pt1 | contig 63955 bp, 63 predicted proteins | sample 667938 | NCBI WGS metagenome assembly APMI01 (sample SAMN01084076, study PRJNA167559) | wastewater metagenome | biome: Wastewater | place: Denmark: Ejby Moelle, Odense | collected 2011-11-28
ATCGGTAATGAAGCTACAAATTCATTTGTAGGCTTACATTACACATCTTGCCCTACAATTTGCCACAAATTCCGCCTTTTACGACCAGATTCCCCAAATAATTGAAACAATTTGCGCATTCGCAGTTTTTCGCATTTATTCGTAACTATTCCTAGATTTTCGCACTTTTTCGCATTTTTACAAATACCGAAAAAACTAGGTCTAAAACTATTGAATTGGTGAGGATTATGATGCTTAAAGAAGCCAATCGAACCCCTAATTTGCGACGTAGATTTTTCTTAGAAAATATCGAAACCGTTCAATCTTTAATGAAGCGCGGCGATTATCTAAAAGATATTCATACCGAAGTTTTTGCCTCAGGCGAAATGAGCTATAGCCAGTTTGCACGCTATGTTCAAAAATATATTAAAGGTATTGTGCCGGTCAGAAGAACCAAAAATTCTGACAATGGCTTAGCTAATTCTGCATCAGAAAATAGTGTAAATATCGCGCCTCAGAACATCACAGAACCACCAAAATTATACACGGCTTTTCTCGAAAATCGTGATGAAATTTATTGATGAAGGATTGCAAAATGGGCACGATAAATTTCATAATTCAAAGCGTAGAAGGTATTGGCAAGACATTTCTTGCAAACAAGCTAGGGGAATATTTCAAGGATGACTTTCAATATTTCCCTCTATTCAATACTGAAAATGCAATCGACCAAATTGGCTTAGATAAAATTATAAAGTCCACTGCTGCTAGAAATCAAAATGTTATTATAGATACACAAGCCGAGAATTTTAGTGAGGCTTTGCAATTTATTTCTCAAGCAAGCACGCAAAGTTCATTTTCTCAAAACGGGATTGAGGGCTTCATTCATGTTATAATCGCGGGTGACAAATATCAAGATGAGACTTTAACCGGCCTTTTTACAATCTGTAAAGCCGCAACAGAAAACGTCAAAATCATTGTTTGGCTTAATGAATATTTTGGCAAAATAGAAGGTGATGGCAAAGAATTTCAAGACTTCAAAATATATAAAAACAACCGTGATAAAATTCATAAAGTCTGCAAACTTGAGGGGCTAAAATTTGATGGAAATGGTGACAGAAAATATGAAGACTTAGCAGAACAATTAGACGCTATTTTTCCCAAAACATTGGTGCCGGAATCTGGTAATACGTCTCCTATAAAACCCAATATTTTCAACTCAGAAATTTCAAATAATAATGCTGGAATCGACCTAACCAATAACATTGCAAAACTATATGAAGAGGCACTTGCGAATTATAAGGAAGAACTCAATTCAATATTTGAAAAGCACCTAAACCAATCATCCGCCTTAAATGCTCTTCACCTGTCAGAAGCAAGCAATCGCGCTGAAATAGTAATTACTCAAGCGGCAGAATATCTAACCCAACGAATGCAACAAGCCGCCGAAGAAATCTCCGCCAGCACCTCAAATATGCTGGCCGAGCATATAGCTGAGGCAAACAAGGCGGCTAGGCAGGCCAAACTGGCTCGGAATATCGCTATAATTGCCCTAGCCATAACAATCGCCTTTTTGATTGGTGGGGTCTTTGGGAAATTTCTATAATCAAATAATAGGAGTTTACCGGTGCGATTAATCGCACCGGTAAATGTAGTTTGTGCCGTCAATTCTGATTTCGGAATAATCCATTGATAGGTCACGGGCGATTAAATCGTAATCAAGGTAGAATTTGATGTTTTCTGGAATAGTGCCATATAGACCTTCTTCTACGAAATGTTCTGCAAGATCTTTCATTGTATCGAATTGATATAAATCAACATTAAAGTCATCTGGGCTATCTTTTGCAATATCGAATTTATAGCCAACTTCACCAACGGCAATGATTACATTTATTTTCTGATATTCTTCCCAATCTTCGACGGCTTTGAAAAATGCTTCGATATTAGATTGGTTGATGCTTAGTGCTTCAAATAATTGGCAATCAATACCTTCGCCGTCAATAAATTGGATTTCATATTCTTCGATAAGCGGACCATTGAGATTGAATGATTTTGAGATGTATTCATCAAAGCTGTGGAAATAAAAGCCATTGGCTGTGAAATCATAAGGTTGAGCAAATAGGGTTGTCATGGGATTGTCCTTTTTGGATGAGTTGCGGGGCTTTCGCCCCCTGATTTGCTCAAGATTTGGCTTCGACGGTGCGCATGATGATGCGTCCATTAAGCGGCATTGAATTGAGGCTTAGTGTGTAGCCTTTGCCATCTTTTGTAGGCCAAGCGACGCCAATGTCGTTCCATCTTGCGGCTTCACCTTCACCAGTAACGGTGTAAAGACGGTGAGAAGGTTTGATTGTTTTAGTTTCTTTAGTCATTTTCATCTCCATTTAAGAAGCCGTCTGGACCATTCCATCGGGCTTCATGGGAATAAAAAGACCAGCCGCTAAGTCGGGTGGTTCAAGGCAGAGCGAAGCGAACAGGTGTGCTTAGTGCAATGCAATGAAACGTGCAGCCTTGAACCAATCCCGCGAGGATGGTTATAAGCCCATGAATGCAAGCACGAGGAATTAGTCTCCAGTTCGGCTTAAGGGAGATGTATGCGGGGAAAACGGGAGGCAAACAGAATAACAAACTTGAAACCAGTTTCAGGTGAAGAATCGCACTGCAAAGAACGAAATTTTATCGCCCCTGCGCCAAATTATTGGCTACAGCAAACCCGCCTCATAGTAAGTCCTCAATGGACTATCAAAATCAAACCGAACCAAATCAAAAATGCAAATCTTGGGAAATGCGCCTCTCCCACCCCCAAAAGGATGGCTTGGAATACGCTCTAATTATCCGTAATCAGACTTATGATCATAAAGCAAAAACTGCTTCCAATAATGAACCAGCCTAGTCGAATTCACCAATTCTAAAATCGGCTGAATTTACCACAGAATTTATCGAAGAATTTGAAGCTATTGGATTGACCCGCACAAAGGCATTTAAAAGATATTTTGCGGCATATGCAGCACAAATATTCACTGGCTTTATTGTAGATTTGAATAAGTGATGAAGAGCAATAAGTTAATGAATAAATCTTATTTTTCGAGTTCGACATAAAGTGCACTTCAATGAAATTCCCGACTTTTAATTTTAATATCGCTCAACCAATCGGTTATATCGGTAACTTTGCGGCAGATTAGATGCGTGACAGGTGCCGAATTATTGGGGGTTATCAGTTTTTCTTGTGGTAATTTTGTTGCTTCCAAAGTTTGCAATTGACCTTGAACTATTACAAATCTACTTATTACTGCCTCTTTGCGGAATTTATTTAAAACATCAGACCAGAAGATTACATTTGCTGTGCCGAATTCATCTTCTATGGTCATAAACATAACACCATTTGCGGTTCCAGGACGCTGACGTAATAAAACAATACCAGCCAATGATACGAAATTATTATTATTGATATTTGGAATATCTTTTGTTGAAAATACACCCCGTCTTGTAAGTTCTTCACGAAAGAATTGAACAGGATGCCCTTTTAATGACAAATGCAAATTATGATAATCGTGTGATACTTCTTCACAAAATCGCATTTCCGGTAATGAAGCGGGCTCATCATAGCCATATTCAGATGTATAATTGAATAAAGGTAAATCACCTTCTTTTAGGCCTTTTGCTTGCCATAATGCATCACGGCGCTTTATTTTAAGAGAGCTAAAAGCATCAGCATTTGATAATAATTCAACCGAACGAGCATTTAATTTCGCACGTTTTTTGACATCTTCTATTGATATGAATTTATTATTTTCTCTTGCGGCAATAATTTTAAAAGCATCAAATTCATGCAAGCCCAATATTTGCCTTAAGCCAAGTCTTACCCCATATTTATCACCAATTTCTTCCAATGTATTTTGCCAGTCGGAATGATTCACATCTATTGGTAAAACTTCGACACCATGTTTTTTTGCGTCATCAATTAATTGTGAGGGCAAGTAAAAGCCCATTGGTTGCGAATTTAAGATTGCCGCAAGAAACACATCTGGATAATGGCATTTCAGCCATGCTGACACATAGATAATTAGCGCAAACGATGCCGCATGAGATTCAGGAAAACCATATTCACCAAACCCCTCAATTTGTGAAAAACAATTTTGAGAGAATTCTTCTGAATAACCATTTTTGTGCATACCTTCTAAAAAACGCTCCTTTAATTCATGTATTATACCGGTGCGGCGGAAGGTTGCCATTGCCCGTCTTAATCTATCGGCTTCCGATGGGGTAAAGCCAGCCGCAACTATTGCGATTTTCATCGCTTGCTCTTGAAACAATGGCACGCCCAACGTTTTATGCAATACATCCTCAAGGGCTTTTGATGGATAGGTTATGGTTTCTTTACCCTGCCTGCGCAATAAAAATGGATGCACCATATTCCCCTGTATTGGGCCAGGGCGTACGATTGCTGTTTCAATTACCAAATCATAAAATACACGAGGTCTTAGTCTTGGTAACATAGACATTTGTGCACGACTTTCGATTTGAAAAACACCAATAGTATCGGCGCGGCACACCATATCATAAGTTTCGACGTCATCTTGTGGAATAGTCGCCATATCATGTTCAATGGCGTATTTATCTTTGAGAAGTTCAAATGCTTTAGACACACAAGTTAGCATTCCAAGTGCCAACACATCGATTTTCAAAATGCCCAACGCGTCTAAATCATCTTTATCCCACTCAACAAAGGTTCTGTCAGGCATTGCGGCATTTGATAATGGTACAACCTCATCAAGACGCGATTTTGTAATTACAAAACCGCCAACATGCTGTGAAAGATGGCGCGGAAAACCTAATAATATTTTTGCAAGTTCAATCGTTTCTTTGATACGCGGTGCATTTAAATCAAGACCAGACATTCTGGCAATGATTTCAGTATTTATCGATGTGCCCCATGATGATGCGGAAACCGTCAATGCGGTTATAATATCACTTGATAGAGATAATGACTTTGCCACTTCACGCAATGCAGAGCGTGCACGATATGTAACAACCACGCCGGCAATACCGGCATGCTCACGGCGATATTTATTGTAGATATATTGAATGACTTCTTCACGCCTTATGTTTTCGAAATCAACATCAATATCGGGTGGCTCATTTCGCTCTTTTGATATGAAACGGTCAAATAATAAATCAACTTTTGTGGGGTCAACCGATGTGATACCCAAACAAAAACATATAGATGAATTTGCCGCAGAACCACGCCCCTGACACAAGATATTTTCAGAACGCGCAAAATTGACCACATCAAAAACAGTTAAAAAATATTTTGAATAACCCATTTCATCAACAAGGTCATATTCATATTCAAGGGCTTTCCTAACCTTGTCTGGAACACCATTTGGATATCTTTTTTGTGCGCCAATTTCCGTATAATGGCGTAAAACCTCAATATCACTTTTGCCTTCACTTACATCAAATAAACCAACATCGGGATATTCATATTTTAATTCATCAAGTGAGAAGTTGCATTCGGCAAATAATTTTCTTTGCGCCAAAACAGCTAGTTCAAAGCCGTTAAAAATCCTGATGACTTCATCTGGTGGTTTTAAATGTCTTTCGGCATTTTTTAGGGTTAGTGAACCTGCTTTATCTAATGTGGTTTTCTCTCTGATACAGGTTAAAACATCTGCTAATGCCCTTCGTTTTGGTTCGTGCATTAAGGCATCAGTAGTGGCAATAATTTGAATTCTATGCTGTCTGGCAAAAGAGGTGATTTTACAATTTAGTTCAAAATCATCTGCTTCATATCGTCTTTTTATTGCGATATAGATTGAACAATCATTTGGTGCAGCATTTATTCTTTTAACGGTTTCATTTTGCCATGATTTAGAGAATTTCCTATCGGGAATAAATATCACAGATGAATTTATCATGGCTTCTAAAATATCATCTTTATTTAGCTCGCAATCGCCCTTTTTGGTTTTGCGATTACCATTAGAAATTATTCTTGATAATATACCATAGCTTTGTCGATTATGTGGGTAGATAATGGTTTCATGGTTTTGATTATCAACCAGCCTAGCACCGATTAAAATTTTCAATCCTAATTCTTTAGCTTTAACATGGGCACGAACTACGCCTGATAAAGTATTTTTATCGGCAATGCCAATACCCTGCAAACCTAATGAATATGCGGTGGCAACCATTTCTTTTGGGTGTGATGCACCGCAAAGAAAAGAAAAATTGGTTGCGGCAATCGGTTCATAAACTTTCATAGACCAGCACCATGAATAAACCATTTGGGTGCTTCATCACCGCCATAAAGGCCGCGTCTGAACACAAAAAATCGCAAGCCACTATCGGTTTCAATTGTATAATAATCACGAATATGATGTGAATTTATTGGCAAATATTTTGCACCACCACCAACCAATGGCTCAATTATACGTTCAGGGCTTGAGGCAGATTTAACCTTGAATGATTTTTTGCGAAATATAAAACGCAATGGTGCACCATCTGGAACTTCGGCAATTACTTCAATTTCCTGGGGGTGCTTTAATAAAAATAGCGGTCTATTATCTGGGATAATATTGCCATCAAGTTTTGCAATAGAGCCAGAATTATCAAGCGCATTTAATTTTAAGATTGCCCGCTCTGGAACATAATTATCAACCAATTTTATTCTTGATATATTTTCAGGACCAATTTTGGAACTAAGCCTTTCTATAAGGCGGTTTATATTATCTTCTGATTGTATTTTATCTGCTTGTTTTTCATCAAGGCTTGTTGGTTGATATTTTATGATTTCGCACAATTCGGCATAGACATTTATCTGATCAATGCCAAAGCCAAAATCTATTTTATCGCCAATTGCTTCAAAGCGATATTTTATAAGCTGTTTCCAGATTTTAGGGTCATTATTGGTTTTTGCGGATATTGCACTTATTTCAAATGTAATACCGTCAACCCGAAAAAAACTAAGCCTTATTTTTTTTGCACCACGATTGGAATTCGCCAAAAACTCACAAGTCTGTTCAATGGCTTTATTAGTTTCTAATTCTAACCCTTCTTGATTTAAAACCACATAATTAAGGCGATGGGTTATTATATCTGGAATGATTTCTTTAACAGGGTTTATAGCCTCATCTTCTAAACCATAGATACGGTTTAAAGAGCGCATTAAATAAGCACCAAAACGCCTCACAAGTGACTTGGGAGGTAATTTCTTTAATTGACCCACATGAAACAACCCCAAAGCATTTAATAGCTCTAAGGTTCGCATTTCAATGCGTAATGAGGCAATCGGTAATTTATCAATCTGAGAATTGATATTACCATCTAAAACTAGGCCAGATTTTGCACGTTTATCGTAAAAAGCAAATCCCCATGATGCACCGACCCTATTTGAGCAAACGGCTTTTACCTCTATATTAATTTTGGCAAAACGATTGATTATATCGTCTAAAACCATTTGTTCACCGCCAAACAAATGTGAAGCACCCGTAATATCAATAAATAAGCAATAGTAAGGGTCAGACACATATAATGCGCAAGACGGGCTGTAACGCATTGCCCAATGTGCCAATTTTAAAAGTGATTGATAATTACCGCCTTCATCATCATCAAAAACCTCAATATCAGGCTTAATCACACGGCACTTTGTAAGATTATACCCGCGCCTAATTTTAAGCTGAAATGCGCTTCTGTTTAACGCTTTTACAATTTTTTCCCCATGAACATCTTTGACGATTATTATTGGTTCGTCTTTAGGCAAATCTTTTGCTTTGCCCGAATGTAAGAGATTGTCTGTCGGGAAGAAGGGGAATGCCACGCAAATTATACGCTTCATTATCATATTCCAAAATAAATTTACCCATAGCCCCAATTCTCGATTTTAAGATTTCAACTTTCCATGCCGGTTTTCCTAATGGTGTGATTTTCTTGTCTGCAAAGTCTTCTGCCCATTGTGGCAATTTACTTGGGCTGGCTTCGACACCAATTCTTAAATGAGAGGGTGCAAAGCCTTCTGAACCATAGCCAGATGCAAATAATATTGGTGCACCACCCTTGTTTGCGGCAATCTGAAGCTTTCGTGCCATTGATAGGTCAAATGTATTTTTGCGCCCTGATAATATCAATGCCGAACCCAAGCCAATGGTTTGGGCAACCTCTATTGCACATGATTGTAAATCTGATTTTGATTTAACTTTTACATTCAAAACTCGGTTTGAAACTATGCCATATTTCTCAAAACCTAGTGCGTAAAAATCACCCCATTCATTAGTGAAATAACCATCATGAATAATTATAAAATCACCATGTCTTTGGTTTAAGATTATACCCGATAAAATGCCCGCAAATTCAATTTGTGAAACCTCATCAATATAGCTCTGGGGTATAATTTCACAAACTTGCCCATTATAGACCCCACCGCGCAATGCCTCATCAAAATCAAAAGCACCAGTTTTCACAAAACGTGCACCATTATCAAGGCGATTATATCGCCCCTCAATCTCACGTATTTGCTTTTTTAAACTTAATATTTTGCTCATGATATTTCTTAAAACAAAAACCTATAGCAATAATGTTCACTATATGTTCTAATTGAAATATCACCAAATTATTGATGAGTCGAGTCGGATTTTTCAGATATGAGCAATGCCTACGACCAGATTTGGTGGAAAGCATTACACAAGCGAATAATAGCTTTTGTAAATATAATTGGTTAAGCACATTCATAGCAATAAATCGCCCCCTTAGAAGAGCGATAATTGCTGGGAATATTGAGGGTTTGTTTTGAAGAACTTTTTCTGAGCTTCTTTATTAAACCAATTAAAAACATAGTCCCAAATGCTGTTATATTGGTCAACTTCTTTGGCTTCAAGAAACCGAGATTTAAAGCCATTAGGCGCAATTGGTAAAGGCATTTTATTTTGGCTTCTTACCTCAAGATAGGCCATTTTTTGACCATCATCATATTGAACGTAATTTTTCTGATAGATGATTTCGATATTGATACCGTTCCATACTTTATTGGTGATGATATATTCGCCTTTCATTGCTACCTCCATCTGTGTCCATTGGACGGCAAACGAGATGCAGGAATTGAGGTTCATTTCGTCACTGTAAGGGAACAAGCAACACGGGTCTGGGAAGCTGACCGGCGCGGGCAGACTTGTTGACGGAATGACAATTCCTGCCAAAACGCCGTCTCATTGCTATTGGACATATAGAGGTAGCTAAGGCGAATACTCGCCCTTAAACCTATTGGAACAGTATCAACAAAGCAGGTATTCAGCCGCTTCGGTTATATGATGATTATTAGCAATCAATGCCTTGAGATATTCAGAAGCCTTAGATGCCTTACTTGCTGCAGTAATGATGGCTCTTGAATCTTGTTTCAAAACCTGAAGCCAATTGTTTATGTAACAGGCATGGTCTTCTCTTGGTTGCGGTGAAATACCAAGCTCAGAACAAAGAAACGCAGAACCCAATTCAGCAACTAGCTCTTCCATGGCGTATTTATTGTCACCAAATCGTTCACCAAATTCGCGGTCTAAACGATGGGAAGCGCCCGACCAATGGGTTAATTCGTGAAGCAATGTTGAATACCAGCCTTCGGATGGTGATGCATTATCAGTGCCAATAAAGCGATGGCGATCTGGCATTGTGATTGAATCTGTCGAAGGGCGGTAAAATGCATGCATACCACCTATTTCAATTTTGGCATTGGTAGCCTGAACAAAGTGTTCGGCATTTTCGCAAGCGATGATTTTATCAATTTGCGGCTCACCAACATCAATTTCAAATCCATCAACCTGCGCGACATTGAAAACATGTGATGCACGAGCAATTGAATACCGGGAATTTTCCTCGCCATTTTCATTTTCGACATCAATGTCTTTGAAGAATACGATTAATGATGATTGCTCACCTTTGCGAACTTGCGCACCGCGATCTTGCCATTGTTTATATGTGCCCCAAATGCCATGTTCGAAGCCATTGATATAGGCGGCAATCCAAAGTGATATGATATTCACACCATTATAGGAATTCTTAGATTGAACATTGGAAGGTCTGGCGATTGAAAAGCCTTTGCGATGCCAAGGAAGTTGAACTTCACCAACGCCATTTTCAATTGAAGCAATAATTTGATTAGTGATTGAACTATAAACTTCATTGCGTTGATTTGAAGATTGAGATTTAGATTGATTTTTCATGTCCATCTCCTTTTCTCTGGAGGACGGACACAAAACAGTTTGGGGGAAAGATGGGCTGTCACCCATCGGGGGAATGGGCAACACGGGAGTGGAAATCGAAGATTGAAACGAATGGAGCGGGCCGCTCATTGACCACCCATCACCACAAACTACGGGTTCGGCTTGGGCTCAAGAGGGAGCGGAGTAGGTAAAAAAACGGAGTTTATTCAATTCAAATAATTATTTTCTCATGAAGAAATTATTAGACTTTGCTTTCTTTTCAGGCCAAACTAAACTCTCCATTTTCCTTCTGTATGCCATCAAGCGTTTGTTTACACTTAACATATCTTCACAAAGTTCACCCCAAGAGTTATATTTTTTTTGAATTTCTTGTGGATCAATAACTTGACTATTTTCTTCTTTTTTTTCCATTTCTTTTGAATACCATCGACGAAACCTAGCTTGCCATTTTGTCAAATGTGGTCGTATTCCCTTGTTTAGAATATTGACCGAAAGTGATATTATGAGCTGCGTACTTGTTCCTTTAACTTTTGAAACAGGGATAGTTTTTATCAAATCCCGTGTGACTTGAAAAAATGAATACCAACTGTCATAAATTTCATCAACCACGTCATTTTCGAAATCTATTTCGAGTCCAATTTTGCGAGTGCTCAATTCGACCCAAATGGCATAGGCCACCTGTTGATCGGTTAGGTTGGCTTTAAGTTTAATCTTGTGGTTGCCAATTCCGAATTCCGCTTCGTCCAAATCCAAGCTCGAGGCCGAATTATAGAAATCAGAACTAAAAAATAATTTTAAAAGAAACACAGCCAATAAAACAAGAGCAATTAGGATTAGACACGGGTTTACATGAACTAAAATTGCCCAATCATCAAGAATATCTATTGATACAATGTTTTCCTTGATTGAAAGCCCCTCCAAAATCATAAACCTTTCGCATTATACTTAGCTATAAATAAAAACTCTAGACAAACTGAAACAAATTACAACACACACTATAACGGATTACATAACGATATAAAAAATTCAACCTTTTATTGTTAGGTATAACTTTATTTTATTTGATAAATACATAGAATCAAATATTATTGCTTATGTTGTAAAACCAAAAATTGGAGCTCGCCTCAAAATGCCAAAAGACCTAAAAAACGTCTTTATCAGCCATATTCATGAAGATGACGCGGGGCTAACGGATTTGAAGAATTTAGTAAAAGAAAATGGCATGGAAATGAGGGATAGCTCTATTACAAAAGACAAACCGAACAACGCAAAAGACCCTAACTACATAAAGGATGAATACTTAAAACCCGGAATCGACTGGGCTGGAACTTTAATCGTATATATTTCACCTGATACAAAAAATAGTGACTGGGTAAACTGGGAAATAGAATATGCCAATGAAACAAACACAAGGATTGTTGGCGTGTACGAACAAGGTGCGAAAGACTGTGAATTGCCTGTTGCATTAGAAAAATACGCAGACGCAATAGTGGGTTGGCATGGCGACAGCATAGTGAGAGCAATAAATGGGGAAAACAATTGGGAAAAACCAGATGGAACTAAAAGAGATAATATTTTCATAAACAGACATCCTTGTTAAGGTAACTAGGAACAATGGCTTCTATTCACTCCTATGTAGTTCGTTATGACAGTGGTTTTGCGCCTAATCCTTTTCATGGATATTGCACCTTAGCAACTTGCAAGCCAGATATTAGAAAGCATGCTAAGATTGGCGACTGGCTAGTTGGGTGTGGAAGTTCTGCATTGAAAACGAGTGGAAAGTTAGTATATGCCATGCGTGTTACGGAAGCTCTAAGTTTTGATGATTACTGGCATGATCCGCGGTTTAAGGACAAAAAGCCTATAAGAAACGGAAGTTTGAAATATGTGTCAGGTGATAATATTTATTTTCGTGAAATTGTTAGCGCGGAATGGGGGCAATTGGATTCATTTCATACTAACGATGATGGGGCTCCGAAACCCGAACATATAGTTAGAGATACAGGTGTAAATCGAGTTCTAATAAGCAATGAATTTTATTATTTTGGGTATAATGGCCCAATAATCCCTGCGGACATGAATGATTGTAAAAATAGGAATTTGTGCAAGAAGGGACGCGGAAGAATAAAGATTGACGATGACGTCTTGCTAAATAAATTTTTGAACTGGTGCAGAGCTCATGGGCATATAGGAATAAATGGTGAGCCTTGGGATTGGAAATGAAAAATGGCTAAGAATTATTCTTCAAGTTCAATACTATTAGCAGACTATATGGATGCTGTGAAACCGACAGATAAATTGAAAGAAGACGATATAAAAACAGTTTTGTTAGGATTATTTGGTGAAGTTGGAAGCTTAATGAGTGCTGTAAAAAAGCACCGCCGCGACACAACTTCATACATAGGCTACAATAATGCAGTTGTCGAAGAACTTGGCGATGCTATGTGGTATCTTGCTGCATTATGTAGAAGATTAAATTGGACTTTTGACGAAATTTTTAGTGCTTCGATAAATACTGGGACGTATGAAACTGCAATTGCCGCGATTGACTTGCGAAATGCACCTATTTCAACAATTTCTATCTACAATAATTTAGACGATAAAGACGAAGCCTTAACTAAACTTGCGATATCAACCGCTTCACTTTTTGGCCTTGAAGAAAATTCAGAGGCCAATAAGCCACTTGTAGCTAATTTTATAGGCAATTTTATGGCGATATTGAACGTTACTAAAATTCCATTCTCGTTGGTGTTGCAAAAGAACATTGAGAAAGTGAGGGGCACATTCCTAGAGCCGGATATCTCAAATGCGCAAAATTTTGACGAGGGTTTCGAAGACTTCGAACGGTTACCAGATGAATTTGAAATTCATATTAAACAACGCGCTGATGGTAAAAGTTATATGAGTTATAATGATGTATTTATTGGGGACCCGCTAACTGACAATATTTTGGATGAAGATGGATATAGGTTTCACGATGTCTTTCATTTTGCTTTTGCAGCAATTCTCCATTGGTCGCCGACATTTAGAGCATTATTAAAGAAGAAACGAAAAAGCAATCGACAGGTTGATGAAGCTCAAGATGGCGGTAGAGCCATTGTAGTTGAGGAAGGTTTATCAGCTTGGATATTTGCGGCGGCAAAGAATTTAAATTTTTTTGAGGGGCACGACCGAGTGTCTCTGGATATTCTAAAAATTGTTCATCAATTCGTTTCAGGATATGAAGTTGAAAGTTGTTCGTTGTCGCTGTGGAACAAAGCTATATTAGACGGATATAAGGTTTTTAGAGACGTTAAAGCAAACAAAGGCGGAATAATTTTGGGCAACAGAATCACACGAACTATAACCTATAGGCCTCACGAGAAAATCATATGAAACCAGAAGAATTTGTACGCGCTTTATCTTCTTTGCATTTTGAAAACGCTTTCAACCCATACAGAGATTTGTGCCCTATTCATGATAACGCCAACGCTCCTAAGCTAAGAGCTGATGCCTTATTAGGAATATTGGAAGTAGCAATTTCTCGTGAGATTGACTCTATTTGGATAGGTAGAGATTTGGGTTACCGTGGTGGTCGCCGTTCTGGTTTAGCGTTAACTGATGACATACATGTAAAGAATCATGCCGCAAGATGGGGAAGAAAAGTTGATCGATACACAAAAGGTCAGCCTTTGGCAGAACGAACTGCCGCCGTAATATGGGATGTATTAGACGACATTCATGACGACATTTTCCTATGGAATGTATTTCCATTTCACCCACATGAGTTTGGTAATTCGTTCACGAACAGAAATCACTCTCCAACTGAACGAATAATCGGTGAAGAATTTCTTGAGCAGTTGATATTTATGTTAAAGCCAAAGCGCATAATTGCTATTGGAAATGATGCGCATAGATCTGCAACTCGTTTGGTAAAAGGCAACAGTGTTTTTCAATTGAGGCATCCAAGCTATGGCGGGCAAAACATTTTTTTAAGCCAAATTAGAGAGCTTTATAAACTTAATGAACATGTTGGATCCCTTTTATAAAGAAGCATATTTTTATCTATTAGGCCTTTAATATCGTATCTTGTTTTCTATTTTTGGAGCTTGGTGGCGAAGGCCTATTATTTCTTGTCGCTCTAAGAATTTTTTTCAGGTCACGAATTTAGGCTAGAATGTAACCTACTTTTTTACAAAGTGTCTCGAGGGGCTGCGAAAAGCGATAAAGGACACCAAATATTTGACACATTCGATTATTACTATGTTTACCACTATTTTATCTTTGATTAAATAGAAACCACTAGACAAATAGTAGCGGCCAATATTTGGCCGCTAAATTAAATATAGAGAGCTCACCACCAAGCACAGTTGGCGACTTGGCGGCCTTGTGCGAGCACTTCCCGCGCTTTGGCGATGAATTCGAGGTCATCTTCAAGCTCTTCGCCTGTGGTTTCACCGAAGAAGAAACCGCTGGTTTCGGGGAGATCTTTCGCCTTAATATCTTGTTCGAGGCGATTGATATCTTGCACGGTCAAGAGCACTGTCGCGACATTGAAATCTTCATTTTCGCCGCCATTTTGGAAATATAGGTCTTGCATCCAGCCGTGAAGATTTGGGTGTTTGCGCCAATAGTGAAGGTCGGTGTATTTATCTTCGTCTAATTTGAAATCAGTTGCTGGACGATTTTCGTCTTTTGCAAGTGATACAGCATACATATCTAGTCCCATTTTAAGTCTCCTTATCTTCAGCCCGCATGATTGCGCGACTGATGAAGACAAAGGGCAGCGGCAACTCACGCCTTCAACGCACGGGGCATTTTTGATGACGCGTCGTTTAATGTGAAAAACCGGTTTCCACTTTTTCACACGACTCTTCCCCGCAACGTTTATGCTTGAAGGCATTAGGGAGTGGCAGATGCGAAGGTCGCCAGATTCAGTTCGTTTATTCGATGGCTGGGATTGGAGATATTTGGGACGATAATTCGCTTAACCGCAAAAGCTATCGCCACCCATTGCTGATTTATAAGACGAGTGTCCACTAATCACTTTGGCACCTTAACCCACCCGAGCGATACACTCGCTACATTTCAAAGTGGCAAGAAGATTAAATTGCGGCTGGTATTCATTATAGGTTGAGCGCGCGAGATGCTTGAATGAGCTGTAAGGCAATAAGTTCCCATGATTAACTATCCGTTCTGATTGAAGAGCCACAATGGCTTGGAGAGATTACTGGCAGGTATTATTGCTTGTATGTGCTTAAGAGAGAGAGCCGCCGAATAACGAAGTGCCGCTAGGCTTAGCTGAGTGGTAGATTTGTGCCGTAAAGGCGGTCGCTAAATTGGCGGGCAATTTGCTCGGGATTTTGCAGAAAAAGTGGTTCAACTTTTAGACTGGCAAAATAGGGATTTCCGAATGTTTCAGTTCTGCAACCTAGTATTCGTCATCTTCATCGTGATTTTCATATTTATCACGCGATTGGGCAGACCTGCGGACATTGATTGCTCTGGCATCAAGGGTATTCTTGATGTGAGCTGCGTAAAACTTCTCTATCATCTCAACCGACGTTCTGCAGTTTTTAGCGATTTGGTAAATATCCGCACCCTCCATAAGACGAAGGCAGATATATGTGTGGCGTAAACTATACGATGTACGCGGTTGACCATCACGATCATATTTAAGCCCAGCCTTGTCTAAGACTTGATTGAACATTTTGAGATTGCTGCCTGGAAATAATAAATCCGTACGTTTTGGTAAAATTGCGGGTGGCGGTTCTTCCCCCTTACGCAAACGGCCTTGTGGCTGCGGCAGTGGCCTTGCCAACATTCGCTCATAAACACGAACCGCACCCGGCATTGATTTGCAATAACCAACACCACGTTTACCACGCACCTCTATTTCAAGTATGCGCTCGCCTGTTGCACCATCTTTAACAATGGCAACATCGCGATGTTGCAGCAATTTAACCTCATCAGGGCGAAGACCTGTATTGCCCATAAATAGCACAAAGTCATGCAACTGTTCAGCATTCCATTTGTAACGCGGAGAAATAGTCTTAATATTCTCACGAGTTGCCCTATATAGTTCTTTATATTCCGCAGGGCTAAACCATGCCCGATGAACTATCTTGCCTTGTGATTTATAAGGTGGCGTTAAATTAGGAACATGCTTTAGCCAATTATGTCTTGCTGCCGTTTTAAGAACTTGGCGCAATGCAACTATCTCATCATGGATTGTTGAACGTGATGGGGGTTTAATATAGCCCTTTGGCGCGTTCTTTGGTTGCCGCCCTGCCTGAGTGGCACGATATACCCTATAATCCTGTACACGACCTTCCGTGATATGGGAAATTGGCATATCTCCAAAATATGGCAATAAATGAAGCCGCAATCTAATCTCATAGCCTTCAACCCATTTCCTACTTCTTTCGCCTTCTGTAATAGTCTCATATTCAAGCATGAATTGCTCCGCGACATCGGCGAATGTAATTTCACACGGTGCATCTTTCTTAACAAGTTCGCCAGTGCGCTCAGCACCAAGTAGTCCTAAAAACCAATCCTCAGCAAAGGATTTGGCGGAAGCCAGACGCTCTTCCTTAGTGCTTGTTCGATATTGTTGGCCACCTACCGAACAAGAGCATTGCCAGTATTTGCTATTTGGCCGCTGAAATAGCTGCACCCTTCCACCCAAAATCTCATGATTTGACATGCCAAAAATCCTTCACATAAACCTTATAAGAGCTGAAATTGCATAGAGTCTATCAGGTTTTTGGGATATGTCAAAAGTGTGCTAATTATGTGCTAGCGATTTTAACGCAAAAAAGCCCCATTTTGATGATGGGATGTTTTTTAAATTATTGATTGTATTGAAAGTTTTGGGTGCGGGGGCAGGATTTGAACCTGCGGCCTTCAGGTTATGAGACGGATTGTATTTCTTGTAACATGTTGATATTAAAATACATTTTAATAGTTAAAATATATAGTGAGCCTATAAGTGCGCCTAATCACCACTTGAAAGAGTCGATTTTAAGCTTACCAAGTGCTAAGGTTGAAAAGTTCACGCGTAATTTTTGTGAATAATTTTAAATGTTCCTGAATACGTTTCACTGCGACCATAACAACAAGTATGTTCGTAGTTCTAGCGCACAGATTTTTTAGACTTAACTAATTGTGAAATTGTTAATATTATTTATCAATTGATTTCGATCAAGTTCACAGCCTATTAATATATGTAAAAGTGGTGCGATGGTGGATAGAACCAATACCAGATTACTTTAGAAATGCCACATGATTACTTGCTTTAAGATTTATTTTTATAACAACAGGACGTTGGAACCCAAAACAATTTACCAGAGAATTTTCGGAGCTAAGTTAAGAGATTATATCTTAGAAAAGGCGCAAAACTCGAAAATCCGAAACGCCGTGTCGTTTAGAGCGACTGCCCGATATTTGCTTCACTACAAACTTGGATATTTTCCATTCGAAAGTGAAAAGGACGATTATCCTATTTGCATCGAACTAATAGACGACAGGGACAAGCTAGAGAACTTTGTCACAAGTTACCTAAAAGGGTTTCAAAACTTGTTAGTCATTGAATCGAAATTTAATTTAATACAAGATTCATAGCCATCTTTTTTAATTGTCGCCTCTAAAGAAAAACTCACCCTTTCGTCTCAAAAGCCACCCCTTCTTATCATAAGTATCGCTTTTTAAATCACCGAAATTTGGAGCATCCTTAAAATCTTGGACGATTAATGGGCTGTTGATATTGTGCTTAATGAGTATATCAAGCATTTCTTCTAAATCATTTTCGCAAATTAAGTCAGAGTGAATAGTTGTTCGAAGTTCAAAGTTGATTCCTGATTTCGATACTGCATCAAGTGTTTTAATAAACGCTACAAAGCCATCATACTTTGTTAGCTGTATAAATTTTTCTTCTGGGGCTTTAAAATCAAGCGCTACAAAATCAATTAACCCTTGCTCCAATGCAGTGGAAATTATTTGCGGATTAGAGCCGTTAGTGTCAATTTTAATTTTAAAACCCAATTGCCTTAGGTATTGAAGAAAGGGGAGAAAATCCTTAGCCAACGTGCATTCACCGCCGCTTATGACTACCCCTTGTATTAAGTCTCTACGAGTTCTTAAAAAATCGTCCACTATGGCGAAAGGAATTCTTTTGTATCTACCCAAAACCAGATCAGGATTATGGCAGTAAGAGCAACGCATATTACAACCCATAAACCAGATAATCGCCGCAATGTGATCTGGAAAATCTTGAAAAGTAATAGGCGTAATGCTAGCTATTGGTAATTTTAATGACTTTTGCACCAAAGTTTTCAACCCTAGTTTGAATTTGGCTCGACATAATGCTTACGCTCATTATGCTCACCTTTTTTGCCAAGATTAAAACTTGAAACTGGCCTGTGATACCCCATAACTCTTGTCCAAACTTTTGTCTCTTCGCCACATTTTGGGCAATGTGCTTTTTCTCCTTTAATGTATCCATGGGTTGGGCATACTGAAAACACTGGGGTTATTGTAATGTAGGGCAATTTAAAGTTTTCGATGACCGTTTTAACAAGCTGCTTACATGCTTCACCTGAAGAAATTTTCTCACTCATATATAAATGCAATACCGTTCCACCAGTATATTTAGTCTGCAAATTGTCTTGCAACTGCAAGGCTTCGAACGGATCTTCTGTATGATTTACAGGAAGCTGGCTTGAATTAGTATAATATATATTTGCCGCCTCACCGGCTTGCAAAATGTCGGGAAATCGCTTTTTGTCTTCTTTTGCAAACCTGTATGTTGTCCCCTCTGCTGGGGTTGCTTCAAGGTTATAAAGATGCCCAGTTTGTTCCTGAAACTTTCTAAGTTCATCACGCATTAAATCTAAAATGTCTTGCGCAATTTTAATTCCTGCAGGCATTGATACGTTGATTTCATCGTTGCTAAAATTGCGTAATAATTCATTCATTCCATTAATCCCAATTGTGGAAAAATGGTTGTTGAAATTTCGTAAATATCTCCTAGTATATGGGTAGAGACCTTGAGCATACATTTCTTGAATAAAAATGCGCTTCTTCTCCAAAGTGGATTTAGCGATTTGCATTAATTCAATAATTTGGTTTTTTAGACCATTCATGTCACCTTTGAATTTATAACCAAGCCTTGCAAGATTGAGGGTTACAACTCCAATGGAACCTGTCATTTCTGCTGAGCCAAACAGGCCATTTCCGCGCTTCAATAATTCTCGTAAATCAAGTTGCAACCGACAACACATGGAACGAACTGCATGGGGTTCATATGCGTTAGGATTTTTTATTCTTGTGCCATTTTCATCAGATAAATATTGGCTGCCAATGAAATTTTGAAAATATGAACTTCCGATTTTCGCTGTATTATCAAAAATAGCCTTCGTAACTTTTGAACCCCAATTGAAATTCTCCATTATATTAACGGTTGGAATTGGGAAAGTAAAAGGTTGGCCATTGGCATCACCTTGTGTCATTATTTCATAAAATGCTATAACCAACATTTCCATTTCAGGTTTGAAATCTGCGTAAGTTAGGTCTTCAGGATTATTAATTCCTCTTTGCCTAATTCTATTTTTTAGCTCATCAGAAATGTCTTCACCGAAAAAATGATTATAATTTATTGTGGGTGCTTGAATGGCAAGATCTGGCGGAACATCAATATCAAAAGTAATATTAGTAAATGGGCTTTGTCCCCATCGAGCGGGAACGTTCAAATTATATATAAATTGCCGAAGCGCTTTCTTAACTTCACGAGAGCTCAAATTATCCTTGAATATATATGGCGCTAGATATGTATCAAATGAGCTAAACGCCTGCGCGCCCGCCCATTCTGATTGCAAAATCCCCAAAAAGTTGGCGATTTGCCCCAAGGCTTCACGAAAGTGTTTTGGCGGTGAACTTGCAACCTTGCCCTGCACGCCATTAAACCCCTCATTTAGGAGAATTCTTAAACTCCATCCTGCGCAATAACCAGTTAGGCAATCAAGGTCATGGATATGAATATCGCCTTCCCTATGTGCTTGACCTTCTTTTTGATTATAAATTTTATCTAGCCAATAATTTGCAATTATTTTACCTGCGCAATTATTTATGAGGCCAGCGTTCGAATAATCTGAATTTGCATTGGCATTGACACGCCAATCTGACCGAAAAATATATTCAGAAATCGCTTCGTTACAATCAATTTTGGTTGAATTTGAGCTAGTTTTAAATTCAATTGCTTGGTTTTTTAACATTGTGAACTCACTATATATGGGGTTTAGTTTTAGTATCACCACTATATATTGTGATTCGCTAAATAATTATTGACATAAATCAATTTCTATAAAATTTCTAAACTTTTTTTGAAAACCGCTCATTTGTAAGAATTAGGAAATAAATTGGAAGCATTAAAATAAATGAGAAACTTAATAAGGTTGCGGCAAATAAATAGATAGAAGAGGACTGATTTGACAAAATCCATACCCAAAATACCCGTGCAAATGCGGCCTCAAGTGTCAATAATGCCTATCCTCACGCAACTAAAGCTGAACTAAATGAAATTGTAAAAAATTATCTAAACAGCGTAGTTTTAGGCGATAGTATAAATAAATTGGCCAACAAAACGTAATTTGGCATGAAACAACGCGTTGGAATTGCCCGCGGCGTTACCCTTTCCCGACGTCTAACATTGCAGAACGAACCTTTTGGAATGTTAGACAGCCTTACTCGTTGGGATTTGCAAAATTACTTAATGAAAGATCGGGACAGCACAAAAGTACCGCAATTTACAAAACCCTTGAATTGGATGAAGTGATTTTGCTGGCTGATCACGTAGTAACGTTAACCAACGCCCCAAATCCCAAAGTCGGCAAAATCCTTGTTGTTAAACATAAACGCTCGTGCGATAGAAAACATTCATGGATGATAAAATTATTACCAATAACTCGAAGACGTTCTACACTTCCTCAATGATTAAAAGCATGAATCACATTCATATGCAGCATAAAATAATCATACAACGCCCTTTAAACTAATTTTCAAGGGAATTCTAGTTATGGTTTATACTGCAATCATTGCACCATTCACAATCGCCATTTGCGATGTGGCGATTAAATCCGCTTCGTTTTGGTTGTGGGTTACATAAAGCATAGGTATCCTAACTTTATCGCGGATTTTTAAAATCAGCTCAAGAATCTGCGCTTTATTGGCTTCATCTAATGCCGCGAGCGGTTCATCTAGAAGCAAAAATTTAGGGTTTGATAATAATGCTCGCCCTAAGGCTATTCTTTGTTTTTCACCCCCAGAAAGATTTTTTATATTACGATTGAGAAGCGGCAAAATACCCAAAATTTCTACAATTTCATCAAATTCAATGAATTTATTACCACCACGCCTTTTGTAACCAAACAGCAAATTTTCATAAACATTTAAATTCGGGAATAATAAGCCATCTTGATGCACAAAACCGAAATTCCGCAAATACGGTGCATGATTAATCCCTTTTTCAGCGTCAAACAAAGTTGTGTTTTCAAGTTTGATTATACCGCTGTCAGGATTTAATTTTCCACTTATACATTTAAGTATTGTCGATTTCCCAGAACCAGAAAAGCCACGCAAAGTACAAATTCCAATTGCAGGAATTTTTGCATCAATTTGCAAATTAAGGTTTTTAAAATTCTTTGTAAATTTCAGCTCAAGCATCTTGAACCTCGTGACCTAATTTTTGCAATAATTCAGACGCCACCAACGCCGCCACAGAAATCGCAATAGCCACAAGTGACAATCGTATCGCACTACTTTCACCATTGGGGCTTTGCATTGCCGAATATATCGCCAAGGCAAGGGTTTGTGTCTTGCCTTCTATATTCGCCGCAAAGGTAATTACTGCGCCAAACTCCCCCAATGATGCCGCAAAACCCACTAATAATGCCGCAATCAAACCACGATACGCATTGGGCAAAGTAATTGAAAAAAACACATCTAAAGGCTTTGCCCCAAGGCTTGCGGCAATAAACTCCCAATCCTTATTTATTGCTTCAAAGGCTTGCTTGATAATTCGCAGCATTAATGGAAAAACCATAAATGCTGATGCAAATGCTGCCCCATTGGCGGTAAAAACCAATGGCATACCCCATTTTGAAAGATATTTGCCAATAGGACCATGATTGCCAAAAATCAGCAGCAAAATTAAACCAATCACGACTGGCGGCAACACCAAAGAATAATTCAGCATTGCATCAAGAATAATTTTGCCAAAAAATTTTTTTCTTGCCAACAAATATCCAAAAATAATGGCAGGCATTATTGCCATAATAGTTGATTTAAGGGCAATTGAAATACTTAAAATAATTGCGGAAATTTCTTCTGGAGCAAAGATCATTTTTTCCGCTCTTCGGTCAAAACTTCGGCGGCAGCATTAAAGCCATAGCGCCCAAATACCCCCATAGCATAGGGCGATTTAAGATAATCATAAAAACTTTGCGCTTGTGAACTGGCATTAATTGTTAAAGACAAGGGATAAATTATTGCTTTATGCGAATTATCAGGAAATTCAGAAACTATTTTTATGTTTGGCTCAACAAAAGCATCGGATTTATAGACTATTCCCAAATTTGCCTCGCCATGCGCGACATAATTTAATGCCATTCTAACATTTTCTGTACGAATTATTTGGTTTTGCAAACTGTCCCACACCCCAAATTTAACCAAAGCAGTTTGTGCATATTTTCCAGCAGGAACATATGAAGGGTCAGCAATCGCAATTTTGCCCTGTGCACCTAAATATTGCGCTATTGGAAAATTTTTTGCAATTTTTAAATTTACATTTGCGTTTTTAGGCGCAATTAATACCAAATGCCCACCCAATAAATCAAAGCGACTTTGCGGCTTTATTAAATTGCGTGATTGTAAATATTGCGTCCAATCACTATCGGCGGTCATAATTATATCTATTTTGGCACCTGCCTCAATTTGTTTTGCAAGCAATGCACTAGAGGCAAAAGAATAGACAATTTTATAACCTGTCTTTTTTTGATAATTATTGCCAATTTCTTTTACTGCATCAGTAAGTGATGAAGCCGCAAAAATAGTAATTTCTTTAGCAGCCTGCGCCCATGAATTTAGGGGCAAGCAAATTAAAAATATATTAGAAATAAATAGAATGATATTAATTTTCATTTTTGACATAATTTCGTTATATCCTATCAAACATAACGAAAATTGATTTAGGTCAAGCCGGCAATAATTATTCAGCAGTTAAACGTTGTATTTGCTCAAAAAACTTACTTACAATAGCATTTGTTTCACTTTGGCAGGCACGATAATGTTGCAGCACAAAAACCCCTTCTGGCGATAATTTCGCACCACCGCCAGAGGCACCGCCTTTTTGCAAAATTATCAAAGGCGTCTTAAAACCACGATTTATCGCATCAACCATTGACCAAGCACGTTTGTAACTTATAGAAAGTGATTTTGCTGCTTTAGAAAGTGACCCACATTCTATAATTGCGCTCATTAAATCGGCCTTGCCAGGACCAAGGGCGATTTCTTCACCCTGCATCAGTCGAATGTATATCTTATAATCCATATATTGCCATTATCTTCGTGCCGCATAGCGTTCAGTGGTTAGGATTGGAAAATAATGAATTACAAAAATTAAAAATGCAATCGCCATCATCAAGGCAGAGACTAAATAAAGCGCAATTGCAAAATTCGGCAAAGCCCATGCCCCAAATACCCGTGCAAATGCTGCCATATTCACCAACCAAAAAGCAAATATCATTTTTGGTGCCGCTGCTAAAGGTCGCCCAGTATGTCCAAGGCTTACGCGTGCCATCATCCCCAATGTTAATGAACCAATTGCACCACTTGTTATCGCATGATTGGCAATTGCATTGGGTAACGAAATTCCAAATAAATCTATGGCTTTTAAAAATAGCCCAACTACCAACCATAAATAGCCAATATGCAAAATCCATAATAATGGATTGTCAAAAGTTTTTTTACTCTGCCATTGTGAAAACCGTAATAGATTGGCAATTGCGGCAACCAAAAGCGCAAACGCACTTAATGCCGGAAGAAAGCGCAAAACATCAAGGATTGCCGCGATTATCGCACTTATCATTGCAAATTTTTCAATATTTGGGTTGCGCGTTATTTTTATAGCTTTGGCATTTTCAGTAAAAAATGGAATCACTCGACCACCTAATACCAGCATTATTAAAACGATAATATTCAAACCAAGGCGCATACCAATATCGTATAAACCAAAGTGCATAAGTGCATTGGCAATAGTTTGCATACTTAAAAGCCCAAGAAAGAAATAGTTGCGTTTATTTTGCGTTTTGGTGAGTGCAGGAAATATTGATGCCGCCACCAAAAGATAAAATGGCACGTCAATTAGCGCGACAATTATTTTAGGCAAAAATGAAGAAAACATCATTGCAAGGCGACCTAAAAGCCAAAAACCAGCCAAAGCAGCTAAAATTTCATTTTTGGGGGTTTGTTGCCCTGTCCAATTTGGCACTGCGGTAAGCAAAAAACCGGCAATAACTGCGGCAGTGAAGCCAAACAACATTTCATGGCGGTGCCAATTTATTAAATCCCAAGATACATTTGTTATTGGCAAATATCCTGCGAATCCCAATGCAAAATAGCTTATTAGTATAAACATAAAGACTGCGGCCAATAGAAAAAATGGGCGAAAGCCGCCGCTAAATAAAGGTGATTTAAATATTTTTTCCATGTCCCAAATAATCTCTAAACAAGCAATCTCTACAAATAAGCAAACTTTGCAAATATGTATTTCAAATACTGATATTTACCCCTTTGCCTTGATCTAAATCAACCACCCTTATGCAAGTTTTAGAATATTTACCCTGCCGCAATGGGTGAATTAAAATACGAATTGGAAGTCCGTATTGCCTTTATTTGCGGTATAACTGGGAAAAAGAAATGAAAAATACTAAACTTTCTTTGCTAGCGACAGTAGCTAGTTTAATTTTTGCTGCGCCAGCAATGGCAGCAGATAATGCCACCAATCTAATTGATGCAATTACAAATGGTCAAACGCATTTTGATGCACGTTTGCGCTATGAATTTGTATCGCAAGACGGCATTGCCAATGACGCAAATGCCACAACCCTAAGAAGCCGCCTTAATTACCAAACAAAGCGTTTCAATGGTTTTAGCGGCTTGGTAGAATTTGAAAATGTAACCCATATTTTCGGCAATGACTTTAACAATACCATCAATGGCAAAACGACTTATGCAACGGTTGCAGACCCTGATGATACTTTAGTAAATCGCCTTTATGTTGATTATGTTGGACTACCTAAAACCGCAATCACACTTGGTCGCCAATCAATAAATCTAAATAATCAACGCCATGTTGGTGCGGGTGCATGGCGACAAAACGATCAAACATTTGATGCGCTTTCAGTCAAAAATAACAGCCTTCCAAATACTGAAATTTATTATGCCTATGCTACACAGGTAAATCGTGTATTTGGCACAAAATCACCACAAGGTGTGTGGAAAGATACAGCAATTCATTTGCTTAACCTTACTTATGACGCCAAAGTTTTTGGTAAAATTAGCGCATATGATTATCTTTTAGACATTCCGCAAGCCGCAACATTATCTACACAAACTATGGGTTTACGTTATGATGTTGTAAAGCCAGTGAACAATCTTAAATTAGGGCTGGGTGCTGAATATGCAAATCAAAAAGACTATGCCAATAATAGCGCGAATGTAGATCTTGATTATTATTCAATTGAACCTTCATTAGCTTTTGGAAATTGGCAAATTAAAGCCCAATATGAATCACTTGCTGGTAACGGGGTTCGTGCATTTCAATTCCCACTTGGTACTAATCACGCCTTTGATGGTTGGGTAGATAAATTCCTTACCACACCTGTTAATGGTTTGATTGATGCCAATATTGGCGTCAGCTATAAAGTTAAAGCGACAAATAAATTATTTGATGGCACCAAAATCACACTTGTTTACCATAATTTTGAAGCCCAAAAAGGCGATTTAAAATATGGCACAGAATGGAATGCCCTAATCGAACAAAGCTTTGGTAAAAACTATACCGTAGGGGTTAAATTGGGCAAATACGAAGCCGATAAATTATTTACAAATACTACAAAAATTATGCCATATTTGGGTCTAAAATTTTAGTATCACAAATTACAAAAAAGCCCCCACTAGGCGAACTAGTGGGGGTTTTTATTATTTCTTGAATTAATTATCTAACCAATGGGCTTGTTGCGCCTTCGAGATCAATGCCTTTTATTTCACTTTGACCGACCAATATTTGCAAATATTGCGACACAGCGGTTTGCCAAGAAACATCTTTGAGGAATGCCGCAATCGTAGGCTTCACATGCTCAAATGCTACATAATTTCCTGCTGCATCCCTAAACGTACCTTGATTAGAATTATAATATTGTAAACATGAAGCCTCATCGGCATCAGGTGTTTTAATATCTTCTTCCAAAACGCGTGAAATAAGAAAATCTTCTTTGACAATCTGGCTTTCATTATCGTCAGGTAGTAAAATTTGCAATTCATTGGCGCGAGACAAAAGTAGCTTTCTTATCACCAATGCACGTCCTGCTTTTAGCATTGCTTCTTCAACATTAGCAGCAGGGTGATATTGCATCTCGTTAAAGACTTCTTCGTCCTCAATTTCAAAATCATCAACAAATATTGGCATTCTTATCTCCTTGCTTGACGCGAACGCACAATTTGCAAAGGTCTAGGAAGGTATTTTGCAGGTATGCTTAGCATGTGGACTAAGCGGGTGAATGGGAATAAAAGCAAGATTGTTAAACCCAAGAACAAATGACATTTAAAAATCCAATCGGCATCTTTAATAAAATCAGCAGCACCGCTTCTAAAAGTCAAAATATGCTGTGCCCATTGCGATAAATTAAGCATTTGCGTAGCGTCATGATGCGATAATGAAAATGGAATCGTAATTAATCCAAGCATCATTTGTAACCATAACAGGAATAAAATTAATATATCCAAAGGCGAAGATGTTGCACGAATGCGGGCATTGCCAAGGCGTCGGGACAAAAGAATTGAAAGTCCAATAAAGCCAAAAACACCTGCAATACCACCCGCAACAATTGCTAACATTTGCTTTTGCTCGGCTTTAATGAAATGTTCATAAAGCGCATGCGGGGTTAAAAGACCTACAAAATGCCCCATGAATATAAAAATTATGCCAAGATGAAAGAAAATATTTCCAATTGCCAAGCCTTTATCAGACAAGATTTGGCTAGATGAAGCTTGCCACGAATATTGTTCGCGATCATAGCGTATTAGTGTTCCAAGGAATAATGATACTAAAGCAATATATGGGTATATTCCGAATAAAAATGAGTGAATGAAGTCAATCATTGGGTAACTCCTTGCGGGATATTTGTTTGAAGGCTGCAATTAGATTTTACGCTTGAAGGGCATGTGCCACAGGAATTTGTGTCAACGCCATTATCTGGATTCTGCGCACCCAAGAATTCAATTTGCTTTTCTTCCCATTCCTTATCTAATTCGTCGAAAGAAGTTTCTTCATCAGCTTTAACAACCACATCGCCGATTTCCTGACCAACCATTTTCAAGAGAGCCTGAAAAATACAAAAATATTGATTTCCACGTTCTTTAAGCTTGGTACCAATCGCCTTTAAAATATGTGCAACTTCATCAAGCTCCTCTAACGCAGTTTCAACAGGCAGAGTTGCGAGATATTCCAAAAACATTGGCAAATAATCTGGCAACTCACTTGAATCAAGTTTAAGTCCTTGCTCTAGATATCTGTCGGACAAGTCAATCATTGCCTGCCCACGTTCGCGGCTATCACCATGAACATGCTCAAACAAATGTAGCGACATTGTGCGCACTCTATCAAAAGTGTCCACATAATTTTCTTGGAAGGTAAATAAATCGCCTGATTTCATGCTATTAATAAAGTCTTTGATTGCATTGAAATCTTTGTCTTCAATGCAATTCTCACTTTTCATGAGCGCTAACAATTCATCACTACATTCAAGCCATTCATTATTTGGATACCAAAGCAAGATTCCAAGCGCTTTAAAGCTGTTTCGGGTTTTAAGTTTTGGGTTATTTTCCATTTACGTGCGCCCCGCCAAATAGATTTTTGCGTTTCGGCTTTTCGAACAAATTACTTTCCGAATTGCCACCAGAGCAGCCATTGCCAAAGCTAAAGCCACATGAACGAAGATCAAAAGTATCTTCGACATATTCGCGATGAGAGGTAGGAATTACATAGCGATCTTCATAATTAGCGATTGCCATATAGCGATACATATCTTCAACCATCTGCACATTTAGGCCGACCGATTCAAGAATTTTTGTATCTGCATCTCCTTCAACATGGCGACCACGCATAAAGGCACGCATTGCAAGCATACGCTCAAGACCAAGGGTTACAGGCTCTTCATTACCAGCAGTCAATAAATTCGCTAAATATGTTACTGGAATACGAAGTGATTTCACATCTGGAATTATTCCATTCATACCTACTTCACCAGTTGATGCAGCATTTTGAATTGGTGACAATGGCGGAATATACCAAACCATTGGCAATGTGCGATATTCAGGGTGAAGCGGGAAAGCAACTTTCCATTCCATTGCCATTTTATAAACTGGCGAATTTCTTGCGCCATCAAGCCAGCTATCAGGGATTCCCTCTGCTTTTGCTGCCTTGATTACTTCTGGATCATTTGGATCAAGGAACATATCCAATTGCGCTTGATATAAATCCTTATCGTCTTTGGTTGCTGCTGCTTCTTCAATCTTATCGGCATCATAAAGTAGAACACCAAGGTAGCGAATACGACCAACGCAGGTTTCCGAACAAACAGTAGGCTCACCATTTTCAATACGTGGGTAGCAGAATGTACATTTTTCAGACTTGCCACTTTCCCAATTGAAATAGATTTTTTTGTATGGGCAACCTGAAACGCACATGCGCCAGCCGCGGCATTTGTCTTGATCTATCAAGACAATGCCATCTTCCTCGCGCTTGTAAATCGCACCACTTGGGCAAGATGCAACGCAAGCAGGGTTTAAGCAATGCTCGCATAGTCTTGGCAAATACATCATAAAGGTATTTTCAAATTGCCCATAAATGTCTTTTTGAACATTCTCAAAATTATAATCTTTTGAACGATGTTCAAATTCGCCGCCCAATATCTCTTCCCAATTTGGACCGCCGACAATTTTATCCATTTTTTTGCCCGTGATAACTGAAACCGGCTGCGCAGTCGGCATGGTTTTAGTTTCAGGCGATTTTTGCAAATGACCATAGTCAAATGTAAATGGCTCGTAATAATCGTCAATTGATGGTAAATTAGGATTGGCAAATATATTTGCCAAAATGCGCCATTTACCGCCTTGTTTTGGGGTTAATTTACCACTTGAGTCGCGCTGCCAACCACCTTTCCATTTATCTTGATTTTCCCAATCTTTAGGATAACCAATACCAGGTTTGGTCTCGACATTGTTGAACCAAGCATATTCAACACCGCGGCGTGAAGTCCAAACATTCTTGCAGGTGACGGAGCAAGTATGGCATCCAATACACTTGTCAAGATTAAGAACCATTCCAATTTGTGCTCTTACTTTCATGCTCTTTTTCCTATTTAGAAGTTACAAATTGATTTGATGTGTCGTAATTTTCTTCATTCATAAAATCGATTTTTTCCATTTTACGAAGAATGATGAATTCATCACGATTAGAACCAACCGTGCCATAATAATTGAAATCATAGGCAAGCTGGGCATAACCACCAATCATATGTGTCGGTTTAAGAACTGCGCGGGTAACGGAATTGTGAATACCGCCACGCGCACCAGTTATTTCAGATCCTGGCGTATTTAGGATCTTCTCTTGCGCATGATACATTAGAATCATGCCCTCATTTACGCGTTGCGATACCACTGCACGCGCAGTAATCGCGCCATTGGCATTGTAGGCTTCGACCCAATCATTATCGATAACACCTATTTTTTTTGCATCAATTTCTGAAATCCAAACTATTGGCCCACCGCGCGATAATGTCTGCATCAGCAAATTATCAGTATAGGTTGAGTGAATTCCCCATTTTTGGTGCGGCGTAATGAAGTTCAAAACCACTTGCTTATGGGTTTTACCAGATTTGGATCTAGCAAATTTATCAATAACTTCGGCAGTGGTTTTCATATCTACTGGCGGTTTATAAACACATAATTGCTCACCGAATGCGCGCATCCATTTGTGATCTTGATATAATTCTTGCCGCCCTGTTAAAGTTCGCCAAGGAATTAATTCATGCACATTTGTGTAACACGCATTGTAGCTTACATGCTCTGATTCAATTCCTGACCATGTAGGTGAGGATATAATTTTGCGCGGTTGCGCTTGAATATCCCTAAAGCGGATTTTCTCGTCTTCACGCGGAATAGCAAGATGTGTATGGTCGCGACCAGTATTCTGCCCCAATGCCTCCCATGCCTTTAAGGCGACATGACCATTGGTTTCAGGTGCTAGTGATAAAATCATTTCAGCGGCATCAATTGCACTATCTAATTTGGGAAGTCCTTTCGATACACCTTCTTCAGTAATTGTATGATTCAATTCACCAAGCATTTTTAATTCAGTGTCAGTGTTCCAACCAATACCCTTGCCGCCATTTCCTAGTTTGCCAAGCAAAGGCCCAATTGAGGTGAATTTTTTATAGGTGTTAGGATAATCCCGCTCTACTAAAAATACCGCTGGCATGGTCTTGCCAGGAATTGGCTCACATTCGCCTTTTGCCCAATCTTGGACTTCAAAAGGCTGCGCAATTTCATTTGCAGTATCGTGTTTAATGGGGTTTAAGACCACATCATGTTCGACGCCCAAATGCCCCACACAAAGTTCTGAGAATTTTTTAGCAAAGCCCTTATAAATTTCCCAATCAGATTTACTTTCCCATGCTGGATCAACTGCGGCCGATAGCGGGTGAATGAATGGGTGCATATCAGAAGTGTTTAAATCATGTTTTTCATACCAAGTCGCAGTTGGCAAAACGATATCTGAATACATACATGTAGTGGACATTCTGAAATCCAATGTAACCAACAAATCTAATTTGCCTTCTGGTGCATCGTCATGCCAAACTACATCGCGTGGCTTTTGCTCACCTGTTTGACCTAAATCTTTGCCCTGCACGCCATGTGAGGTTCCAAGAAGGTGCTTAAGGAAATACTCATGGCCTTTACCTGATGAACCAAGAATATTTGAACGCCAAACAAACATATTTCGTGGCCAATTTACTGGATTGTCTGGGTCGTGGCATGAAAGTTTTAGATCGCCAGATTTCAAACCTCCAACAATTGCTTCGCCAACATTAGCACCAGAAGTATGGATTTTAGAGCCTAATTCAAGCGGATTAGTTTCTAATTGTGGTGCAGAAGGTAACCAGCCAAGACGTTCAGACTTTGCGTTACAATCAATGAATGATAGCTCTTTCCATTCCTTATCATCTTCTAATGGAGACAGAATTTCTTCCATTTTAAGTTTTTCATAACGCCACTGGTCGGTATGGGCATAAAAGAATGAAGTCGAATTTTGTTGGCGCGGCGGTCTATTCCAATCTGTTGCAAAAGCTAAAGGAACCCAGCCAGTTTGCGGACGTAATTTTTCTTGACCTACATAATGGCTCCAACCGCCACCCGATTTACCGATACAACCACACATTACCAACATATTGATAATTGCGCGATAATTCATATCCATGTGATACCAATGGTTCATCGCTGCCCCAATGATTACCATGCTTTTGCCATGCGTTTTATGGGCATTTTCGGCAAATTGACGTGCAACATTTATTACATGCTCACGTTTTACACCTGTGATTTTTTCCTGCCATGCTGGTGTGTATGGGAAATCATCATCAAATGATTTTGCAGTATTTCCACCACCGAATCCGCGATCCACGCCATAATTTGCAAGAAATAAATCATAAACTGAGGCAACAAGGGTTTCACCTTCTTTTAAATCGAGCTTTAACACTGGAACATTTCTATCGAGAATGCTTTCGTGCGAAGTTGCCGCGAAATACCCATGCTCATGCTCTTGGTTGCCGAAATAAGGAAATGCTACGGAGGCGATTTCATGCTTGCTATGCTCATTTAAAGAAAGCATTGGCCAAATTTCTTCGCCAGTTACTTCATCTTTAAGCTCAAGGTTCCACTTGCCTTTTTGACCCCAACGCGAGCCAATAGTGCCATTTGGCGCATGGATTTCCTCATCTTTTGCACCAATGACAACTGGCTTCCATTCGGTGTTATTGGTTGCACCTAATTCATCGGCAAAGTCCGACGCACGTATCATACGTTCGGGCACCAATCGATCACCTTGTTTTATAAGGCGCACTAAGAACGGCATATCAGTATAAGTTCGACAATAATCATCAAAATAATCGGATTTGTTTTTCACATGCCATTCACTAAGAATTACATGCCCCATTGCCATTGCAAGTGCCGCATCAGTCCCTTGTTTTGGATGAAGCCACAAATCACATAATTTTGCCACTTCTGAATAATCAGGCGTAACAGCAACCGTTTTTGCGCCTTTATATCGAACTTCTGTAAAGAAATGCGCGTCAGGAGTTCTGGTTTGAGGAACATTTGAACCCCAGGCAATAATATAATTTGAATTATACCAATCTGCGGATTCTGGAACATCGGTTTGTTCCCCCCAAGTTTGTGGTGATGATGGTGGCAAGTCGCAATACCAATCATAAAACGACAGACATACTCCACCAATTAGCGACAAATAGCGCGAACCAGCTGCGTATGAAATCATCGACATCGCAGGAATTGGTGAGAAGCCAATTATTCTATCGGGGCCAAATTTCTTTGCGGTATAAATATTTGCCGCAGCAATGATTTCATTGACTTCATCCCAATTAGCGCGAACAAAACCACCGCGCCCGCGATAGGATTGATAATCTTTGACTGTCTCAGGGTTAGATGCAACTGCCGCCCACGCATTTACAGGGTCTTTGGCGATAATTTTTGCTGCACGCCAAGCTTTCAAAAGACGTGAACGTATTAAGGGAAATTTTAGCCTTTGAGCAGAATATAGATACCAAGAATATGATGCACCACGCGCACAACCGCGCGGTTCATGGTTTGGCATATCGGTTCGTGTGCGCGGATAATCAGTTTGTTGGGTTTCCCATGTCACTAAACCATTTTTTACATAAATCTTCCAAGAGCACGACCCAGTGCAATTCACACCATGGGTTGAGCGAACAATTTTATCATGTTGCCAACGGCTTCTGTAACCTTTTTCCCAACCGCGGGTTTCATCAGTCTTAACGCCGTGGCCATTAGAGAATTCTTCTTTTTCTCTTTTGAAAAAAGTCAGTTTATCAAGAAAATAACTCATAGTAAGTTTCCTTTAATTATCAAATTATTGTTATGGGTTTTGAACATAGGCGTTCTTGCGAAGGTAGAACCACCAATTAATAATGATGCAAAGCGCATAGAAAATTGCAAAACCATAAAGCGCATTCTCAGGTGTTGCGGCTTTAATTTGCTCACCAAAAATTTGTGGAATTAGGAATGCGCCATAGGCTGCGATTGCCGAAGTCCAACCCAAAACTGGACCAGCTTGTTCTTTATTGAATACCACCGCGATTGTTCTAAAGGTTGAACCATTGCCAAGACCAGCGGCCACAAATAATAAAAGGAATAGACCAAGGAACGGGCCGAAATATTGTTCAGGGGCTTCAGATGCATATGCAGCTTTCATATAATATGCCAAGCCAAATGCCGCGCCAACCATCACAAAGCTAATGATTTGTGTAACCAAAGCACCGCCAATTTTATCGGAAATATAACCGCCAACAGGTCGAATTAATGCCCCAATAAATGGCGCCATCCATGCATATGATAAAGCACTTGGACTATTTGGGTTTACAATTGTGTGGGTCATTACCCCATTAACCATCACATGTTTAAAACCGAAAATAACTTCGATTGACAATGCGAGAGCCGCCGAGAAACCAATGAATGAACCAAAAGTCATGGTATAAATCACAGTCATCGCCCAAGTATGCTTATTGTTAAAAATTGCATATTGGCGTTTTAACGCTGCTTTATATTGCGCACCCATTGGCACAATCATCAAAAGTGCAAGTGTTGCAATAGTAACCCCTGGAACTACAATCCATTTAGAGATATTCATTCCGCCTGCTTTTAATGGCTGCATCAACCAGAAACCAATAGCAGAAGTGCCAAGACCAATTCCAAGCATCACAAGAATTTTTGCAAAAGCAGAAAAAGGATTACCAAGATTTGGGGTTACGTGTTCGACCTTGATATTATTCATGCCAACCCAAGCCAAATTGGTTAGTGGCAATAATAACAACAACCAAACAAAGCCGGCATTATGAATATAAGTTTCAGCACCAGCAGGAATTTTACCAAAAATCCAACCAGAAGCTTTTTTAAGCACCATAGAATGACCGCCAAACAATGACATGGTCATTACCAATGGAATTAAAATCTGCATGGTGGTTACGCCAAAATTGCCCAAGCCTGCATTTAAACCTAATGCCAAACCTTGTTCTTTCTTCGGAAAGAAAAAGGAAATATTAGACATAGAAGATGCAAAATTTCCGCCACCCAAGCCAGACAATAATGCAAGTGCCTGATAAACAATCAATGGGGTGTTTTTATCTTGCAGCGCGATGCCAGTACCTATCGCGGGAATCATCAATAGCATAGTTGTAAGGAACAAAGTATTGCGACCGCCGGCAATCCTTATCAAGAATGAAGACGGAATACGAAGCGTGGCACCTGCAAGCCCACCCATTGCTGCTAATGTGAATAATTCAGGCTTTGTGAATGGAAAACCCAAATTAAGCATTTGCACAGTTACGATGGACCAATACATCCATACTGCAAAGCCACACAATAAAGCAGGAATTGAAATCCACAAATTGCGATTTGCAATATTTTTACCTTCTGTCGCCCAGAAACCACCGTCTTCTGGATCCCATACATCAAGATCTTTAGCCATTTTTGGCCTCCTTTGTTATTTTAATTAATTTCACGCGTCACCAAGTTCAGGTAAGAATTTGCCTTTGGTGAGTTCAGGGTGCGATTGATGTTCCATCATGCGAACAGTTATATGCATCCAAATTAGGGCTATGCTCACAAGGACGAACAAAAGCATGAAGCAGCTTGTCCAAATATTAGTAATGGTGTTGAGATAGCCAAACGCTAAAGGCAAAATGAAACCGCCTAAACCACCTATAAGCCCAACAATACCTGCGACAGATCCAACATTTGTCGGGTAGTAAACAGGTATATGCTTATAGACCGCTGCTTTGCCAAATGACATAAATAGACCAAGAACGAATACTACAATCGTGAACCAAGTAAAATTCAAACCAAGATGAACTTTAATGTCGCTCTTTATGCCATGCACAATGAAGTCAGTTGATGGATAAGAAAGTATAAACAGACAAATTATGCACACAATAAAGGTTAAATACATAACTGCGCGGGCGCCGAATTTATCAGATAAATAGCCACCAATTGCGCGAAATGCAGACGCCGCGACCGAGAAACTAGCAGCCAACATGCCGGCATGCTTAATATCCAAATTATACACAGCGACATAGTAACGAGGCAGCCATAAAGCCAAGCCAACAAAAGCGCCAAATACAAAGAAATAATATAATGAAAAGCGCCAAACCCTAAGCTCTTTTAATGGCTCCATTGCCATCGCAGTAGTTTTTGGCTTTTCACCTGTAATTCTTCGCTCTATTAATTCTGGCTCATCTGAAGTGGTAAACCAGAAAATAATAGCCATAACTACAAGCGCAACAGCCCAAACCTTGGCAACCATTTCCCAGCCATAAGCAACCATAACAAAAGGTGCGCCAAATTTTGTAACCGCCGCACCAATATTACCCATACCAAAAATGCCTAACGCAGTCCCTGCTTGTTCTTTTGGGAACCATTTTGATAAATATGAAATACCAACTACAAAGCTGCCGCCTGAAATCCCAAGACCAAGCGCTGCCAATAGCATCATATTATAGGTTTCAGCATAGGATAGTAACCAAGTTGCTATGGCTGACGAAATCATAACCAAAACCAAAACCAGTCTTCCGCCATATTGATCCGCCCAAATCCCAAAATTAAGGCGCACAAATGAACCAGTAAGAACTGGCAAACCAATTAAAAAGCTGAATTCAGTTTCCGAAAGACCCAAATCTTTTTTAATTTTCACGCCAATAATTGCGAAAATTGTCCAAACCGCAAAGCAAACGGTGAATGCGATAGTTGTGGCAGACAAAGCAAATGTTTGCTTTATTTTACTGACTTTAGATAAGTCCACCATTATTTAGCCCTCCAAATATGGAGCACTTATAATGAGGGTTGCAAGATACTAATTGACCTAAGTCAATCGCTACCTGTGACATTGTGTCGTGAAAAAAGGATTGAAAAGTTTAAATGGATTGATGCCGATCAATTCTTTGCAATCATACTTAAACTATCAAAAGCAAGTCGAATTGTTGTTTAAAACTCTCCCGTGGGCAAAACTACTCGACAAAACTGATAAAAACTAAACTTGAGGTTTTGAAGCCTAGCCACCCCTAAAAAAGGCTGTTTTTCGAAGAAGAACCTTCAAAATCTCAAGCTCCCTCTGCGACAATTAAACGCTGCCTTGTGATAGCTTATCTTGATTTACATCAAGCGAAGAGGTTATGTAGTATTTTAAATACATAATTATTTTAAAATGAAGCGAAAACAATGCTTGTGGCAATAAATATACTTTGCGATTTAATCCATGAAGTTCAGCTCGAAAGAGGGCTGGCATCATTGTATTTGCGTACAAGCAGCAATGAATTTGCAGAATCAATGGAGCAACAATTCACAAAAGTCGATATTATGCTTAATCGAATGAAAAGCATTCCATTGTCTAAAAGCAACCATTATGAGCCATTTAAAAACGCTCTACTCTATTTGTCGACCAAGCGAAAATTTATAGTCTCACGACAGATTTCGCCATCAGACACGCTTTTATTTTACACACGTGAGATCATTGCACCAGCCGTAGAAATTATCCAAGATTTGGCAATTTTTGACAAAAATAATTCGCCCGCTCGAATTTCTTCTTTAATTAACTTCTTACAATGGAAAGAGAGGGTTGGTCTTGAACGCGCACTAGGGACGCAATTTGTTAGCCTTGACACAAATAGTGGCGCGGAACTTAGAGATCGCTTAGGCTATATAATTGAAGAACAACACGCCTATGAGCGAATGTTTATGGCGCTAGCAGATGATCATTGCCGAAAAGCAATTGAAAAACTTGAAAAAAACAACGAGATTTTTCAAAAGATTGAATTAATAAATGAAAGCCTTTCAAAGGGGAATCATTCCCAAATTGCCCGCGAAATTGCTGCACAAGAATGGTTTACACTTTTTAGTGCCAAAATGGACTTACTTCACGAAGTCGGTAAATCAATTGCTTTCCATCTTGGCGTCGCAGATGAACTTTTGTTTAACAATATTGAAAAGACTAAAAACACTTCAAATGGCGAAGCTTCTATAAAATTAGAAAAATCAATTATTGAAAATTTCGAGTTTATATCAAAACTTCCACTATTTTCTGGAATAAGCGATACCGAATTAAAATCCTTGTTAAAACACGCACGTATTTCAAATTACTCAAAAGGAAATTTGATTTTTATGCAAGGTGAACAGGCAACAAGATTTTACATGGTCATAGATGGCTGGGTAAAATTATTTAAAGGCGACATAGAAGGTCATGAATCAATTTTGCAAGTTGTTCATCGTGGTGAAGCACTTTTGGAAAGTGTCCTTCTTAAAGATGCCATTTTCCCAGTAAGTGCCCAAGCGGTTGAGAATGTCACTTTATTGTCAATTCCATCGGCTTTTATTCGTGAAGAAATGCAAACTAACAAATTCCTAGCGATTAATATGTTAGCAACTATCGCAAGCCGTTCCCAAGAATTGATTAGCCAATTTGAACAATTAACTTTAAAAAGTGTTACTCAACGTGTTGGTTGGTTCCTTCTGAAACTTTATCTTGATGAAGGGGAAAAATCTTCTTCTTTGAAATTACCTTATGACAAGTCTCTTATCGCAGGATATTTGGGCATGAAACCTGAGACATTTTCGCGCACCCTTCAAGCGCTTAGGGAGCAAGGTATTTACTCTGAGCAAAATGTTATAAATCTTCGCAATGCATTGAAATTATGTGATTTTTGCGATGTAGAACTTTCTGCAAGATGTATGCGAAAAGGCACAAATTTGTGCAAAAATTCTGATTGCCAATTCTAGACTTGATTTAAGTCAAGCACAATTTTTAAAATCCCACCTAACATAAAATTATCCGAGCTTGAAAGCCTAAAACCAATTTTGGTCATGGCTTAAAGCCAGCGAATTATCGCAAGGGCCTGAAAGGAAACTTTTTAGCCTCCCGTGTTTGGAAAGGATTATTTGTGACAGAGAGTTTCCCCAAAAGTGTGAAGCGGTTTTTGAAAAAGGAACGCGACATACAAAAGAATCTAACACCCCATTTCGATGCAAATGAAATGGGAAAGCCGTTAGAGTTAAAGGACCAATTTGGTAGGGTCTTCCCATATCTTCGCCTTTCAATAACCGAGGCATGTAATTTCCGATGTCAATATTGCCTGCCGAATGGGTTTCAAAAACCCTGCGACATGAATTTTCTGCGGCGGAATGAAATCATTAATTTGATAAAAGCCTTCGCCCAACTTGGCACAAAAAAAATCAGACTAACAGGTGGGGAGCCGACAATAAGAAATGATCTTGTTGAAATAATTGGCGCGATAAGAGAAATAAAAACTATTGAAACCATTGCATTAACAACCAATGGCTACAAATTAGAGCATCAGGCAAAAAACCTAATTGATGCGGGGCTTAATGCAATCAATGTATCAATTGATTCTTTGAATGCAGATAAATTCAAAATAATAACTGGCCATGATAAATTGCAATCAATTTTAAACGGCATTTTTGAAGTTGCGAAGGCAAAGCACATTAAAATTAAGACTAATAGTGTTTTGCTAAAGGGAATAAATGACGACGAATTGCCCAACATTCTTCGCGTGATTCAAAACAATAATATCACCATGCGTTTTATTGAGCTTATGCGAACAGGTGATAATCAAGATTATTTCGAAAAGCATCATGTATCAACCAATTTGATGTTGAAGCACATTGAAGAAATGGGCTTTGAGAGAATTTCACGCGATAAAGTCGCGGGGCCAGCCTCTGAATATGCACATGAAGATTACAAGGGTAAAATAGGAATTATAGCCCCCTATTCAAAAGATTTTTGTTCAAGCTGCAATCGGTTACGAATTAGCGCACGTGGAGAATTAAAACTTTGCCTTTTTGGTGATGGTGGCCTTGATCTAAGACCTTATTTGCAAAGTGAAAATCAAATAGAGGAATTAAAATTCCAAATTTTAAAAGCTCTGAAATTCAAATTGCCAACGCATAATTTGGCGGGTGGCTACACTGGCTCCACTAAACATCTTGCACAAATTGGGGGCTAAGATGAATAATAATTTTAAAATGATTGATGTTGGCAATAAACAAATCACCCATCGCCTTGCAATCGCCAATGGTAAAATTTTCGTTGGAAAAGATGCCTTTGAATTAATCAAGACCAAAACTTTGCCAAAAGGTGACGCATTAATATTAGCCGAGATTGCGGGAATTAATGGTGCAAAATTGGCATATCAGAACTTAACACTTTGCCATCCGCTGGGATTGGACATGGTGAAAATCATTACTGAATTAAATGAAATAGAGCATTCAATTGAATGTTTTTGTATCGCATCAACCCATGCCAAAACTGGAATTGAAATGGAAGTATTGGCTGGGGTTAATAACGCGCTTTTGACAATTTGGGATTTGACGAAAATGATAGATCCTGACCTCAAAATAGGCGATATTCAATTGCTTTTGAAATTTGGTGGAAAATCTGGAATTTGGAAAAACCCTAAGGGAATTCCCGCTTGGGCGGAAGAATATATTCCGAAAAAGCCCCTAACACTCAAAGACAGAAATGTTGCAATAATAACCATGAGCGATAGGGCATCTGCGGGAATTTATGAGGATATTTCAGGGGATAATATTAAGAACATAATGCTAGAAAATGGTGCAAACATTGTTCAAAAAGCAATTATTCCAGACGAAATTGAAGACATTAAAAGCGCCATCATTAAAACAATTAATGATTTTGAGCCCCACCTAATTATTTGTACAGGCGGCACAGGAGTTTCGCCACGGGATTTTACACCCGAGGCACTATTGCCAATGTTTGACAAATTAATCCCTGGCATTGGCGAAATCTTACGCCTCGATGGTTCAAAATATACACCACTGTCATGGTCAAGCCGCGCTATTGGTGGAATAATTGGCAATAGTTTAGTTATCACTTTGCCTGGAAACCCAAAAGCGGTGCTCGAAGGCTTAAGCGCCCTTTTGCCAAACTTATTGCCACACTTAATTAGAATTATGAGGGCAGAGAAATGATTTCCTTTAAAGAAGCTATATCAATAATTGATGGGGCATCCAAAAGTCTTAAAACAATAAAATGCGATATTTTGGAAAGTTTGGGCATGATATGCAGCGAAAATATCAAAGCAAAAATCAATGTTCCTTCTTTTGATAATTCTGCCATGGATGGCTATGGTGTGAAAACTGCGTGGCTTGCGAATGCTACACATTCAACCCCCATTAAAATCGAAAAAAAGAAAATTATTGCAGCAGGTGATTTTGAACCAATTCAAGATGAAAACGCAACATGCCACATAATGACTGGTGCAAAATGCCCAACATGGGTTGAAGCAGTAGTTCCAATTGAAAAAACTAAAATTGATGACACCTTTGTTTCCTTTTTCGAACCTGTAAAGCATAGTGAAAACCTAAGGAGAATTGGTGAAGATTCTAAAATAGGCGAAATCCTTATAAATAAAGGAACGATGATTAAGCCAGAGCATATTATGGTTTTAGCATCACAAGGCATCAATGAAATTGCGGTGTTTGAAAAGCCAAAAATAAAAATTATCGCAACTGGTAATGAGTTACAGCCTTATAATTCAGGCGAATTAGAAAATGGAAAAATTTATAATTCCAACGCACCATATTTATTATCTAAAGCAAAGCATCTTGGCTTGGATGCAGAATTTGTAGGAATTTTCCAAGATGACATTTCCAAATTCGCCGACTTTTTAGATAGGAATACCCATAATTCCATAATTATTTCAAGTGGCGCAGTATCGGCGGGGCTTTGGGATTTTGTACCAGAAGCCTTAAAACTTGTGGGCGCAAAAGTGCATTTTCACAAAGTCAATATTCGCCCAGGAAAACCAATATTATTTGCGACTTTAAAAAATGGGAGTTTATTTTTCGGCCTCCCTGGAAACCCAATTTCTAGCGCAATCGGCTTTGAATTTTTCGTGAAACAGGCCCTAAGCAATTTGATGGCAATTGAACCTACACAAGATTTCGTGTCAATTTCTAATTCAAAATTCGCAAAAAAATTTAAAGGCACTCAATTCCTAAAAGCTAAAACACTTTTTCAAGGCAAATATTTCGAAACGGAAATTTTGAATGGACAGGAATCGTTCAAAATTAAACCATTTGGTGAGGCAAATTCATGGGTAATTTTAGATGAAGATGTTACCGAAATAGCTTTGAGCCAAATGCTTCAATTCAAATTTTTCAATTAAGGAACGCTCATGACCAACAATATTAATATAGAAATTGAGTATTTTGGCGCTTTTTCAAAGTTTAAAGATGAAGTCCCACTGACCCTTGAATTACCCTTAAATTCAACTATTCAGGATTTAAAAACTGCAATTTTCAATGCGCTTTCGGAGTTTGATGATGGGAAACTTGAAGGTCTTATTGCAGCAAGCGCAATTGCAGATGACAATCGAATTTACAATAAGGATGAAACTATAAGCAAATCAGGCAAGTTTGCAATTTTACCTCCTGTTAATGGGGGCTGAGATGCAAATTCTTACCAAGATTAGCAAAGCCCACCTTAATATCGAAGAAGCAATTGAATTTGCACAATCAAGTTCAAATGGTTGCGCAAATTTATTTGTTGGAAAAGTTAGAAACAACAATTTAGGCCGCGAAGTATTGGCTGTATCCTATGACGCATTTGATTCTTTGTGCATCAATATTCTTAATCAAATTGCCAATGAAGCAATAAAAGAATTTGATCACCGCTTGAGAATTTATATTTCACACTTCAAAGGTAAATTGGAGATAGGTGGAATAAGTGTTGTAATTGCGGTTGGAAGCCCACATCGCGATGCATCTTTCCTTGCCTGCCGCTATATTATTGAAGAGTTAAAAAAGCGCGCACCAATATGGAAAAAAGAACATTATATAGACGGCGATGATGAGTGGCTATTCGGGCATGAGCTTGAAAAACAATGAAAATTGTCGGAATCATATTGGCGGGTGGAAACTCAAGCAGAATGGGCAAAAATAAGGCATTGCTGCCCTATAATGGCAAAAGGCTTATTGACCACATTGCCAACCAATTAATCATTTCTGGTATCAAAGATATCATAATTAGTGGCAGTGTCGAAGGATATGAATGTATTCCCGATATTATTAAAAATGGGGGGCCATTGGTCGGTATTGCCACGGTAATTTCGAAAATATGCGGCGATTATGATTCATTCTTGATTTTACCTGTCGACTTACCGCTTTTAAATTCTGATATTATAAATCAATTAATCAACAATAATAATGATTGTGATGTGATTTGTTATAAATCTAATCCACTTCCCTTCAAAATCAACAAATCTTCCGCGCTTTTGAACCAACTCAATTCTTCAAATTTCATTGAGAATTCATCAAAGCAAAGCGTCAAAAATTTTCTATCCAAATTTAAAACACAAATTTTGGAACTTTCTGACAAAAACATTAACGCACTAACAAATACCAACACTCCAATTGAATGGGAGCTGGCAATTAGCCAGACGAATTAGATGGAAATTCATATTGCCCAAGATAGAATAATTTATTTTGTTACCAATGACGAAATTGACAAGCTATTCAATAAGAAAATCTTGACTACAAAAATCGATATCGGAAACATCTATTTGCGATTTGCGATAATAATCGAAAATAGCAAAGAAGAAATTGACATTGGGGTTGATAGCGATGGTTACGTTCTGAAAATTGCAAATAGTACTTTGCCCAAGTTCTTTGATGTTTCACGTGGCAAAATAGCAATCCATAAAAACCTAAAGATTAATGAGAAAAATATTTTGGTTGGTGCAACCGTCATAAATAAGGAAAATTGATATGATAAATGAAAATAATTCTCTTGTAGATTTTGCCTGCAGAATTGAGAATGGTGTCTCAATTCTCATCGCGCTCAAGGCCGATTTATTGCTAAATGGGGCTAAGGATATAAAAAGCGAATTTGCAAATCTGAACACGGATTTAGATCAAGTTGTGCACAAATATGATATCGACATTCATGGCAAAAAACCGCAAAATGACTGGCGTGAAGAAGCACCGAATGAATTGATTTCTCACTTAATAGCGAATTTCCATGAAAGTCATAGAAACCAATTGCCAGAAATTATCAAACTGGCAAGCAAGGTTGAAGCCGTTCATTCTGAACACAAAGAATGCCCACATGGCTTAGCAGCACAGCTTGAGAAAATACTTTTGGAACTAGAAAGCCACATGAATAAGGAAGAAATGATTCTGTTCCCAATGATTGCACAAGGTTTAAAAAACATGGCTGGTGGCCCAATATTTGTCATGCAGCAAGAACACATTTCACATATTGAAGAAATTGAAAGGCTTACTGATTTAACAAATAATTTCATTCCGCCAAGTGATGCCTGTAACTCTTGGCGGCTATTATATCAATTTGTGAATGACTTCATATTAGCGCTTTGTGAGCACATTCATTTAGAAAATAATATATTGTTTGCCGATTGATGTAAGAATGCAAATATTTATTCTAGCAATTGCATTTTTTTGTATCGCATTAATTTATTCCAGCGTGGGGTTTGGCGGCGGATCATCCTATACGGCTTTATTGGTTTTGATGGGTGTCGCCTATAATTCAATTGCACCAATATCATTAATATCCAATATAATTGTAGTTTCTGGGAATTCTATAAATTATGCAAAGTCAAAAGCAATCGATTTTCGCCTGTTTGCATATCTTGCAATTGCCTCAGTTCCTATGGCATTTATTGGTGGAATTGTTCCAATCAGTAAGAAGACATTTATTTGGCTTCTTATCTGTGCCCTTTTGCTATCAGGCGTTTCACTTTTAAGGTCTGCATTTAAGAAAAATTATGACGAACCCCAATCCAGACCTACAAATCCGTCATTTCTAATGCTTATTGGTGGCATATTAGGGCTAATCGCAGGTGTCACTGGGATAGGTGGTGGAATACTCTTATCGCCAATACTTTATCAAATACGGGCGGCAAATTCCAAACAAATTGCCGCCACAGCATCGCTTTTTATTTTGGTAAATTCCATATCAGGATTAATTGGTCAATTGCAAAAGCATGGTTTTGAAACGCAAAATAAATTGATTTATCTATTACCGTTACTTGTTTTAATCGGGGGGCAAATTGGTAATAGATTCGCCATAAAATTCTTTACTTCAAAAAATTTGGCACTTACAACTGCTGCTTTAGTGATTTTTGCCGCTGTTCAATTATTTCTAAAGCAAATCAAACTAATTTAGAGCCCTAATTTTCGTTTGCGACATTTAATCAGTGAATTAAATCGCTTTTCTAACTTCTACCAAAAATTCTGATACCGAATTTCGCATTGCATCGCTTTTTTGAGACAATTCAGTTGAGGTCTCAAGGATTTGTGAGGTTGCAATATTATATTCTGAAATGACTTGACTAATTTCCCCAATGCTAGCGCTTACTTCCATTGTTCCAGTTGAGGCTTGGTCAATATTTCGCGCCACTTCACTTGTTGCAGCACTTTGTTCCTCCACAGCAGCAGCGATTGCGGTTGCTATCGAACTTACATTATTAATTGTATTGGCAATTGTTTTAATTGATTGAACCGCTTGATTACTAGAATTTTGGATTTCAGAAATTTGCAATGTGATTTCATCAGTTGCTTTTGCGGTTTGGCTTGCAAGCGCTTTTACCTCTGATGCTACAACGGCAAACCCCTTCCCTGCTTCACCAGCTCTAGCGGCTTCGATAGTCGCATTTAAAGCCAAAAGGTTAGTTTGACTTGCAATATCAACGATTATGGAGAGAATATTTCCAATTTTTGATGAACTTTCCGACAATTTATTAATATCTAAAGTTGCCTGCTCCACATCCATCACTGCATTATTGGTTATAATTGAAGATTGTGTAACTTGGTGGTTAATTTCTGCAACTGAATTCGCCATTTCTTCGGTAGCGGCGGCAACTGAATTAACATTTGCAGAAGATTGTTCTGCTGCTGCGGCAACATTAGTTGATTGTTCTTGGGCTGAAGACGACGAATTCCTTAAATTCGCTGCCAATGCTTCTAATTCAGAGGCCGAGGTTGCAACAGAATCAACAACTTCTTCCATTTTATTTTCAAAAGATTTGACGACAGTTGAAAAAGTGCCGACTTTTTTTTCAATAGAATCCATGGCCGCATTGGCGGCTCTGCTTGCCTCACCAAAAGCACCAGGCATTCCACGTTCAGAAATTCTTCTAAAATATTTATTCTTTGCCATATATTCCAATGAAGCACGGGATTCACGAATATATGCATCTGACTTATCTATTAAGCGATTAATAAGATGTAGAAGCTTGCCTGCATCTCCTTTTTCATTGATATTTTTTATTCTCGCTTCGAAATCACCGTTTGAAACTGCTTCACAAACTTCGATAGCTTTTAATACGGCCGATTTATAGTCATTTGAAAACATGTATTTACTCTATCGTTTGTGCATTAATTTTAGGCTGCAGCTTGTTTAGCTGGGCGCAAGGTCGCAATAAATTCATCATATTCAACGTTATTGCTTGAAAGTAAATTTGAAAACTTTTCGCTAGATGCCACAAGCCCGTCTTTACGATTACCATGACGATTTTCTTCTACAATTAAATCCTTATATAATGGTATTATTATTTCGTTCAGTATTTCACGGTCTGGAACACGACGATTTGAATGAAATCCGATTATATTCCCCAATTGATCCCGGCTTGGGGTAACATGTGCGTTAACCCAATAATGATCACCATTTTTGCATCGATTAATTACATATGCAAAAATTTCACGACCATCTTGAATAGTGTCCCAAAGAAGCTTGAATACGCATCTAGGCATGTCTGGATGCCTTATCAGGCTATGCTGTTGGCCAATGCATTCAGTCTCAGAATAGCCAGATATTCTGATAAAAACGTCATTACAATAAGTAAGGCGCCCTTTTAAATCAGTCTTACTAACTATAAGTTCGTCTTCTCCAAAAAATCTTTCAACACTATTTGTCATGTTCAATTTTCAATTCTTTACTTTGTTCTAAAAATCCACAAAATAAAATTAGAAAACAATTTAAATATATAGATTTTTTACATATATAACATCTCGCAAAATGGATAATTTTGTCTTAAAATTGGACAAGTTAAAGCAAAATTTCACATACATTATGATTGCTTCATTCATAAACAGGCAAGTAAATCTATTTTGTATTTACTATATATATTTATTCTGCCAATAGAAAGATGATAATTTCTTAGGATGAAGAGTTTATTTATTTTATTTGACTGAGCACTAGCCCCTGCCAGATATTAATAAATTTTTTAGTATTAGAAAAAACGCGGGACTATCCTACTTCAATGAGTCATGTAAACTATTCTCCCTATACTTTATATTTGTTGTTATAATTCGCATTTGTAGAATTATAGAAAAAATTAAAACACAAATTGAAACAGAGTAAAAAATAATCGAATAGCTTTTAAAACAATCCGCCAACATCCTAAAAATTAGTGATAACTGTAAAAGTGTAAAAACATATTTTTTAAAAAATGTTTCAGTTAGGGAATTGCTACAGGTCCTTTGCATTGACCTATTAATAAAAACAAAGGTCATGCTCATAAGGACACCTAAAGTAAGTATATGTACTGTTATAACGTCCAATTGCGCAAGAAAGAAGACTCGAAGGCTTGCAAAGAAAATCCATAGAAATGGAATAATTACTAAAAGATTATATGGCTTTTTAAAATTAATTATTAAGACCCATAGCAAAATTCTAGTTATAAATAGTAAAATATAAATCAAACCGAAACTAGATTTATATTGCTGTACAATCATTAATATCCAAAGAAATAATGATAAAAATAACAATACTTCTAATAATGAACTTAACCTGCGGTTAATAAAATGGTTTTGCATTTTATTAAGTGAGTTATGCATTTCACTATCCAAAATTCTTCCACCGTAAAACATTATAAGAATTGTGGGCAGCACAATCAGAATTCTTAACGATGTTTCAATGGCACCATTTGAATAAATGACGTTAGTAAAAATCAGCGCGACATTTGGTATCAAAATCAATTTTATGCGCATTGCACCTTCATCAAAAACAATATTAAGCAACAATACTAAAACAAATATGGGGGCAAGTGAATTAACAATAAAATAGAGATTACTTGCTGGAAATACAAATGAAATATATCGCGCAACACCCCACAATAAAAACCAAATTTGAATCATTGGCAGTTTAAATTTGATATTTGCACGTTTCAATAAGGTCCAATGAAATGCATAAATGGTAAAAATGCCTGAAAAATAAGCATATATAAGCTCAAACCTATGTAAAAAGCCGAAATCTTTAATTGGCAAATTGCAACATATTAGATTAAACCACCAAAATAATAAACTAATAACTAACCAGATAAGCACCAATCTATAATATTCAAATTGCTTTGCCATATCCACCTATACATTAAATCCCTTGATATAAGCATTTTTCAAATTTACATAAACTGAATACAATGGATAGAATAAATAGTATTGGCATCACTTGAGCCAAATCAAGTTACAAATAAATATTTTAGTGCATCAGAGAGAATGAGTTTTTGCAACAATATAAAAATAGGCATTATTGGTGCTGGCATAAGTGGCCTAATGTGTGCGTATAAGCTATCGTATGATGGCTTTGATATTACGATCTTCGATAAAAGCGGCTTTCCTGGAAAGGGTGCAAGCCATGTTGCTTCGGGAATGATTAATCCCGGGGGCGAATTGTTGGATTTACCATATTCCTTTATTAATTGCTCGATTGAAAGCGTTGTTTTTTGGAATAATTTTTCTAAAAAGCATAATTGTATGCTCCAAACCAAGGGAAGTTTATTATTATCGCAAAGCTTCCAGCAATCAAAAATAAATAAATTCCAAAATATTCTAAAATCTACTGATATTGAATTTCAAACTTTCGATAGAAAACAATTAAAGTATTTGGAGCCAGACATTTCGTCCAAATTTACTGATGCAATATTTTTCCCCAAAGACATAAATTTAAGCGCACCAAATTCACAAAAAATAATTATACAACACTTAATAAAATGTGGTGCTAAACTAAAAAGAGAAATGGTAACACCTATAACTATAAAAGATCAATTTGATTGGGTTATCGATGCAAGGGGGTGGGAAGCAGATTATAATGACTTATTATGCATAAAAGGTGAAACAATCTTAATTGAAAATCATGATATTAAACTAACAAGGCCTGTTAGATTTTGGTACGAGAATAATATTTATTACATTGTCCCATATGGTATGGGACGTTTCATTATTGGCGCGACTTCAAGAATTGAAGAAGACGCAAACCCACGAAAAGCCCGAATAATAGGCTTAAAACTGCTTATTGAAGTTGCTAATGCATTTTCAAATAGATTTGAGAGTTCACATTTGTTGAAATTAAATAATGGAATACGGCCAAGCTTCAAAAATAAAACACCAAAGATTTCCTATAATGGCAATGCTTTTCACATTAATGGCATGTATCGGCATGGTTTCCTTTTTTCCCCAATCGCAGCAGAAATTATTAGAGACAAAATATTAAACCGTGATAATGCCAATTCCTATTTATTTGAGAGTAATTTCAATCATTCATAAAGTAGCGAATTTCATGGCACCTAAGTATAAAAATATTTATGCCCCTCTTGCCCATAAAAAAAACCATTTGAAAAATTTTCATTTGGCATTAATCGCGTTAATTTTTCATACGCTTCACTTTTATCAAATTTATTTTGTTGAGATTCATTAAATATTTTGACTACTTGCAATATATTTTCAGATTGTGGTGATACCCTAAATCTTGAAAAGCCGAGATTGTACAATATATCGATTTCACGTATCATATTTAAGCAAGTTGAAGACATAGTTTGCGTGCCATTAATAATTAGATATTTTTCACCATCCAAAGTTTTAGAGAGCAGGCCTCCACGATCTTTAATACAAATGAACTCGCAGCTATCTTTTGTAAGGCCATATGACCTTGCATGATAGCAACGTGCAGATATTGCAAGTGGCATTTTTCCAAATACTTGAATTTCGAAATTTGTTTTCTTTGCTCTCAACAACTCTAATATCGTTGCTTCACTTAATTCGATAGGCAAAGTAAAGCCATTAAAGCCTTTATTAATAAAGAAATTCAAAGCCGATGGATTATAAATATTAATATATGGGCCAATTCGACAATGTTCTTTATTAACAAATTGCATTAAAGATAAATCGTTTAATTCGATAGCATCAAAATCGTGGTTCGAAATTATTTTTAATTGTTGCTTTTTCTCAGCTTCAGAATTTATTAGGCTTAGGCTTGAAAAAATTACATTTTTCCCACAGCGTTTTAATGTTTCTATTACACCGTCTAAGTGTTTTGAATAAAGCTGTAACCTTTTTGAACATACAACTTCACCAATATATACTTCAGAAACTTCTAATTCATTAGCCACCATAGAATAGAAATCTAAGAATTTTTCATCACTCCAATTAAATAATAATGGACCTAATGTAATAGTCATATTATCGCCACTTCCTGTAATATGCACCTGTCGTAACCTTCCCGCCCTCACACAAATGTGTAAGATTGGCATGCTGGTGTGGTAGATTATTATAGAAATCATCAATTGCTTTTCTAAATGTTCTAACTACTTCTTTTACATAGGCTTTCCCACGTTGCCGCCCTTCAATTTTAAGCGCAGAGACACCAGTGTTTACAACTTCAGTTAAGTTTTCTAAGACATTTAAACTTACTGGATCTTCAAAAAAATAATCCACATCATCGTTAATTTTGAACCTACCTTTGCAAAGGGTAGGATAACCAGCGAGTTCATTTTTATCAAATTTATTAATTGTAAAATCACCCAATCGGGATACAAGTTCACCTTTTTCATATAGATATTTAACATGTGATGCGGGGGAACAAACCCCATGCGAATTTGGTGATTTGCCAGTAATATAAGACGAAAGATAACATCTTCCCTCCGCCATTGGACACATTCCTCCAAAGGCAAAAATTTCAGTTTCAACAGAAATACTATTATTTAAATCCCTTATTTGTCCAAGCGTTAAAACGCGCGGTAAAACAACTCGACGAACACCAAATTCCTCGACAAAAAAATTAATATTGCTTATCGTCGACGCCGATGCTTGAACGGAAAGGTGCAATTTAGCCTTTGGATGCCTATCTCTTGCATAGGCTAATAAGCCAATATCGGCTAGTATTACGGCATCAGCACCTAATATTATTGCATCATCAACAGCTTGAAACCATTTATTCTCACTTGACGCATTCATATAAGTATTAATCGCAATCATAGCCTTGCAATTTTTAGAATGGGCGTATAAAATGGCTTCTGCCGCTTCTTCACGACTAAAGTTTAGCCCCGGAAAATTTCTTGCATTAGTCTCATCATTAAAGCCGAAATAAATGCAATCTGCACCCTCATCTATTGCAACAATTGCCGCCGACAATGTGCCAGCAGGGCATACTATTTCAAGTTTTTCCATAATATCAACCTCTGGCAATACACCCTTCTAGTTTTTCTATCCGAAGGTTTGTACGTTCTAAATCAGTAAAAAAAGTACTCATTTCCGTTTCTAAATCATCTATTCTAAAATTAAAATTTTCATCAAAAAACTGATCAACTTTTCCGAGTTTAGTATCAATCTCTGTGATTATTCTATTTATTGAGGCCGCAAATATTGCATTTTTAGGCGATATAATATTTCTAAATTCAAGCCCTTCATTTTCGAGGGCATTTCTTAGGAGCACCAATATTTCGGCATTGCCTTCAATTACAATGTTTCTTGAAAAAAATAGTGCATCGCCGTCAACTTCGCCTTCGGAAAGCTTCAATAAATCAATTATTTCACATGATATTTTTACGTCAGCATTTTTGACGTCATTTGCGGTGCCAATCTTTATTCTGATTTTTCCATTAAGAATTGTCATTTTCAGAAACTTTTCTGAAAAAGTTGGCTTATATATTATAATTTTATTTTCTAACGGCTTTAACCTAAAAATCAATTTAGAGTAAAGGTGATTTATTCTTGAGCTTAACAAGTCCAACAAATATTGTTTTAAAAAATATGGTGCATTTAAAAATTTGTTGAACCCCTTCCTGATTATTATATTTTTCAAATTACCAAATCTAAACTGTTTAAATTTATTACGGTTTTCCAAGTTATATCCCCAATTTTAATATATATAACTAATATAACGTGCTTAAAAATGATAATTGATTGAAATCAAATCGATTGCTTAAATATGATATTTTAATGTGCTCGGGTTTACAGTCCCACCCTGACACACCACCACTCCATATCGACACAATTCCTATAAATCATGATTAATGTTTCATTAAAATTATAACGAAATAGGGGTAATTCGTGCCAGTCCTTAAGCTTGTGCAATTTTTTAACTGTGTTTAGCGAGCACTATATTTATCATATTAAAACCATAACTAAATTGTTCTACTAACTCTTATCTACTCTTCTTAATAATTCTTGCCTCTTCTTTGTTTTTAAAATATAAGTTTGTTAAAACTTGTTTTTCACTATTTACAATCTTTTGACTCTTTATTATCCTAATGGCATCATTCATCGCTTTATCTGCAAACTTAATCCCAAAATCATTGGATGCCGCAACCATAACAATCTCACGCTTAAAGGCATCACTTCCTTTTATGCGCAATGCCTTGCCTTCAAATTTTTCCTGCGCCAATGATAAAGCGAGAAATGCTGCACCTGTTGAAACCGCCTCTACATTGACTGACTTACCTGTATCAAGAACTTTGCCGCCATCTTTCACAAAATAAATTATGTCTCCGTTTTTACGAACAATTGGCTTCATGTCCTTAAGAATAATATTTTTATCCTTGGTGATATTTTCGCAATCAAGAATATTTCGCGAAAAGTGTTCCTTATTTCGTTCGTTTGCCCGCAAAACTTCCAGCGCTTTATCATTGCCATTTTTCACTTCGGCTTGAAGGAATTCAGACCATGTCGGCAATGGAATTGCTTTCTCAATTGCCTTCTTTTCATTGGCAAAGGTATTTTTATGAATTTGCCAAATTTGCGCGCGTTCAAGTGCCAGTTTTTGATATTCCAATTTTTTGTTTATGCATCCTAGAAGGCGATTGTTTTTAATTAGGGTTCTCTTGGTTTCAAATGCGGATTTGATGATTTGTGCTGCCATTTCTCGCTTATTGTACAACTCCGCCTTAGCATCACATCGTTTCGTGATTACATCCACCCTTTGCGCTTGAAATTGCGCGAACAAGGCGGCAGACGCTGCTTTATCAGCTTTAGGCGACTTGGTATAAGTTTTGATTACTAAGGCCTTCTGATGCGCTTCTGGCGGCTTGAACTCACCAAACTTGCTAGTCAGAGATTTAAACGATAGCCCTCTATCAACTGAACTAGCTTTCACAGCTACTTCCTGCCCCACCGCTTTAATAACTAACCCCGCCCCGCGCAATTTGAATTCTAACCCAAGCTCATTTGCCTTGCCATGAAATTCATCCCAAGATTTTGAAGTTGCACATGCTTCAACCAATTGTTCCTTTGCATTGGAATTTATCCAAGAATGCAAACTTTGAATATTGCTTTGGCTATCAAAATTTGCCTCACGATTATGAGTTTGCGCCTCCGCCAATTCACCATGATTGGTGAGCAATAAACCATGCTTTTTCTCAAGCTCGGTGCATGTACGCATTAGGGCATTTTTATCGTAAAATGGTTCGATATTTCGATAGGTTTTGGGATGCACTTTGTTGATGGCGACGTGGACATGATAATGCTCTTTATCGTCGTGTGCTGCTGATATTCTTTGATGCTCTTTTAGCCCGATTGAAGCCACTAAATTATCTTCAATATCGTTCAATATTTCACGACTTGGCTTTTCTCCATGGGGAAATGAAAATATCATGTGATAGGTCTTATCACTCGTTGACCTTGTGTTCATGTCTTGGGTAATCATCATAGCCAAAACCGCGTCACGCAATTCATCACTTGGTAAATTAGTAACCCTCACAAAAAATCCACCCTTGCGCCATCACTCACCGCGTCTGTGATATAATTAATCAAAGGAGGCCAATCTTGTGGTTGCCTTGTTTCGGGCAAGCCAACAATATATCCAGCCAAGACTGAAATGCTTGAAGTGTTCACTTTTTTGGTGACACGTTTGGCAATCAAACTGAGGCCGCCTTTCTTCTGATTTCATCCATGGTGCTATCTATTTTATGAAGTACATCGCGAATGTCCGCAGCATCGTATATACCGCCTTCACTTAGCCGGAGTTTCAGCAACTCACCCAAGCGCCCAAGGTCGCCATTCACTTTAAGAAGCTCCATCGCCGCAGCTTTATCAATGGCACTTCTCGGCCTAAGTCCAAGGCCTGCTTTGCGCATATATGCGCTAATCGAAAGGTTGCAATCTATTGCTCTTTTTTCAATTATTTTACGGTCATTATCGTTCAGATAAACCCGCAAACTTTTCTCCCGATTGACTGTTTCAGATTTCATCTAACCACCGCCTTTCCGGCAAATTAAACTAGCACTTCGCAAATTGTATCTACCCATTTAAGCTCTTGCCAAAGCAAGTTAAGCGTTGAGCAGAATGCGAATAAGCATTACTAAGTAATGAAAACTACAAATTCCATTTGTAGGCCTACATTACACATCTTGCCCTACAAATTGCCACAAATTCCGCCTTTTACGACCAGATTCCCCAAATAATTGAAACTATTTGCGTATTCGCAGTTTTTCGCATTTATTCGCAACTATTCCTAGATTTTCGCACTTTTTCGCATTTTTACGAATGCCGAAAAAGCCAGGCATAAAACTATTAAATTGGTGAGGATTATGATGCTTAAAAAGGCCAATCGAACCCCTAATTTGCGACGTAGATTTTTCTTAGAAAATATCGAAACCGTTCAATCTTTAATGAAGCGTGGTGATTATCTAAAAGATATTCATACGGAAGTTTTTGCCTCACGCGAAATGAGCTATAGCCAATTTGCACGCTATGTTCAAAAATATATTAAGGGTGTTGCGCCGGTCAGAAGAACACCACCGAAAAACATGAAATCACTAAGTGAAGCTTCACTTGATGAATTAAAAAGCCATTTAAGAAACGAGGCCAATCTACAAAAATCCAACAAACCATTTCTCGAAAATCGTGATGAAATTTATTGATTGAGGATTGCAAAATGGGCACGATAAATTTCATAATTCAAAGCGTGGGTGGAATAGGTAAGACATTTCTTGCAAACAAGCTAAGGGAATATTTCAAAGGTGATTTTCAAAATTTCCCTCTATTCAACACTGGAAATGCAATCAACCAAATTGGCTTAGGTGAAATTATAAAAACCATCGCCGCTACAAATCACAACATTATTATCGATACACATGCCGAGAATTTTAGCGAAGCTTTACGATTTATTTCTCAAGAAAGCACGCAAAGTTCTTTGTTTGAAAATGGCGTTGAGATCTTCCTCCATGTCATAATCGCGGGTGACAAATATCAAGATGAGACTTTAAACGGTCTTCTTACAATCTGTAAGTCCGCAACAGAAGACGTCAAAATCATTGTTTGGCTTAATGAATATTTTGGCAAAATAGAAGGTGACGGCAAAGAATTTCAAGACTTCAAAATATATAAAAACAACCACGATAAAATTCATAAAGTCTGCAAACTTGAGGGGCAAAAATTTGATGGTAATTGCAGCAAAAATGATGAAGGCTTAGCAGAACAATTAGACGGCATTTTTCACAAAACATTGGTGCCGGAATCTGGCAATATGGCTCCTATAAAACCCAATATTTCCAACTCAGAAATTGCAAATAATAATGCCGAAAATGACCTCACCAATAACATTGCAAAACTACATGAAGAGGCACTTGGGAAATATAAAGATGAAATCAATTTGGTATTTGAAAAGCACCTAAACCAATTATCCGCTGCAAATGCACTTCACCTGTCAGAAGCAAGCAATCGTGCTGAAATAGTAATTACTCAAGCCGCAGAATATCTAACCAGACAAATGCAACAAGCCGCAGATGAAATCGCCGCCAGCACCTCAAGTATGCTGGCCGTACATATAGCTGAAGCAAACAAGGCGGCTAGACAGGCCAAACTGGCGCGGAATATTGCTATAATTGCCCTAGCCATAACAATCGCCTTTTTGATTGGTGGATTAGCCGGAGGCTTTCTTCTCATTAAATCGTGACCGCAAACAGCGTCACGATCTAATCCAAGCGCAACTAAAAGAACGCCAAAGCCTGCAAGCCAAAATCATGGAAGTCAGAAACCGTCATACCAAAATGCTCCTCGGCCTCTATCGCCATGCTTCCCATTACCGCCGTCTTGAAAAAGATAAACAGGCTATAAAAGAAAATTCCAACAATCGTGATAATCATCGTAAGCGGGATAATGGGATGGAATTGGGTTGATTTGCTAGTGAGATAATCGAATTATAACTTTGCTATTATTTTCAATTAAACCAAAACCGTAGTCTAAAAACAAGAAATGCAAATCTAAATTTTTAGGTGGTATTCGTCCTGCTTGAATAATTATATCCCTTATGAAGTTCGGATTTTTGATTATTTGATTTTTAACATTATTGAGAGCTCTCCAAATAATATTGGTTTTGTTAACGGCGTGAAATCCAAATCCAGCTCCCATTAAGCAACCGCTTGACATAAATACCTCGCTCCCAATTTGTACGGGTACATTTATTCCTGCACTTCTGAGCTCTCGTCTATCTTCTGATGAAACTTCCCGAGACAAGCCACTAACGCCATTTACTTTAACCATAATATTAGAATCGGGCCAATTATCGTAAATAATTCTTACAATTTCGGTGTCCCACCAGCCTCCAACAAGGTTTTTGCCCCCGTGTGTTTTTATATCAATCATATAAGCATTATTGTCACGAAATGCCGCAAAAAGAATTTTTGGCGTTCTAGTTACAAATCCATTTTGCTCAATCTTATTGGATAAGTGTAAATGATGAATACCCCAGTCATTGAGCATCAAATCAAGGTCGCGCCGCCTTTTAAAATGTTTTTGGCTGCTTTTTGGTTGGTAGATTGTTTTTATGCCCGTACTCAAATGAGGATGTACGTTCTCGCCGTTTTCAAGTTTTGTTTTTATTGAGATGAAGGCATTCTCAAATTCAGCATGTATTGTTTTTAGTCCAAGCGACAATTCTCTCGAAATGTGGACTTTATAAAAACGTGGCGCAATTAATCGCTCTTGCCAATTAAAATAAATAACTAATAAGTCGTCTGCCGATAGCTTTCTTAACCCCTCTACGTCAACCAATTCTTTTGGTAATCTACTTATAACTTCATTTTTAATATCATTCTCAAAATTCAAGTTTAGCATTCAAAAATACGACCTTTTCGACTTAAAGTTCGCCGCTAACACTTCCAGTCAAATGCTTCGCTCTCTTTTCAATGACCGAAATAATTTGCTCAAACACTATTGAGTTTGATTTTTCGGCGACAAGAGATGCTGCGACTTCATGTGCCTTTGGAATAATGGCAGTTGCATTATCAATGAGGCTCTTTTCGAGATTGCGTTTGGCTACAGTTGTATCTGGCACGATTTTTTGCCAATGGCGCAAATGAACCATATCGGGTTCATATTTGCCGCCGATTTTCATTGCCATTTTCTTGGCAAGATCAGGATAAATTTCTGTGCAAAGCAAATCATAGGCTGGTGCCAATTGCGGCTTTTTAGAATTGTAGATTAGGGAATAGTTTTTCCCATGCGCATCAGAATTTCCGATTAAATAATTGAAAATTAGAATATCGGTGAATTGAATTATATCCGCCGCTGGCCTTGCTGAATTGTGCCTTAATAATTCAATTGAGAGTTCTACACTTGGTCCACCTTCGCGTTCATATTTTAACTCTGGCGGAATGCCCATTGCTTGGCAAAAATCTTCTTGATGAACGCGAATTGTTTTGTCGTCGACAATCTGGCGATCGTAACGCTCAACTAAATAACACGGTATGTCATCAACATATATTATGCTTGCATTTGGAACTTTGATATTCATTGCTTTGGCAAGGCGCATACAAAATAATTCGTTTTGCACACTATCTTTTATGCCCTCTATCATTGGCTTGAGAATATGCGTCGTGGGAGTGTTACCTTTCATTATCGCGATTTTATTATCAATCAGCCCAACCGCGACTTTATCTTGTGCCCCTGCAAGCGAAAGCCTTACCCCATCAACGCCAGCAAGCATTGGCCGACGTTTTAGCAATTCAAGAATTTCTTTGAGGCGCTTATTGTCAAGAATTTCAGGTTCGCCCTTTAACTTATCATTTTGAAAATCTATTGGTCTTAGGGATAAAGCACCTGCGCATTCGCCGCCAATTGCTTCGAGCAAAGCAAATGAATTCTTATCTGAAACCCCTAAAAAACGTGCTAGGTTCTTTCGTGGGCTTTCATCTGGAAGTAAGCCCGAAAAGAACGCTTTTGTTAATTCGCTTCCAAACGGCTGTTCTGAGATAGGCATAGAAATTGAAATTGCCGTACCATTGTCCGCGATATAATCTCTTTCGTATGCGAATGATAAGGTTCCGCCTTTAGTTTGTGTTAAGACGCCAACCAAAATTTCATTCCAAAATACGTTAAGTTCTCTGGTCATTTTTAACCCCAACCTGAACCGTCAGAATTTCCACGCCCAGCTCCACTGCCTCTGCCGTCGCCAGGCATTCCAAGTAAATCCAATTCTAGTCCAATCATAGACAAGACAGTGATTGCCTTGCCGATGTGGCAAGATTCTTTGCCTTGCTCTAATTCACGAACAAAGCGCACCCCAACGCCTGCAACTGCTGCCAATTGCTCTTGGGTCATGTTTTGATTTTTGCGTGCAGACTTAATTGCTTCGCCTACATCCGATGTGTTTGTGATGATTGCCATAAAATCAACCCTTTCGGGATGATTATAACGTAAAACTTCTAAAAATCAAACAAAAAGACCCGAACGGGTTGTTTTTGTGGAGGCCGCATTCAAAACAAGGTAATTAGTCCCGAACGGGGTGATCTTAGGTCTGGTGTTCGGATACTATTTAAGCAATTATATGGACGTCAATTATAGATTATACTAGCGCTTTGAATATAGGAATTGCCAATCTCTAAAGATTTGTTTTTTAATTTTGTTCTACCGAAGCTTTGTGTGATTAATGAGTCAATTTCTGAAAAGTTAAACTCTTTATAGTGGGACACCCTTTCGACAACGATAAGGAGTTGCATTAATAACTTAACTGAAGCACCCGTTTCTAAATGAATTTCATTAAAACTGCCTTCTCGACTTTTAGAATCTTTTTGAAAACGAATTATTTGCCTTTTTCCTACAAAATCGTCACTAAATGATAGGCTTTGGGAAAGCCGAAGGTACTTAGCAATTTCGTCAATAATCTCTTTGAGGTTATCAAGAGTTAAATATTCTGTTTTTATTTTGTTTTCAGCGCTTAGGTTAAGTGATGACCATAAAAATTGCGATAATTTGTACATCCCAATTTGATTAAACGCTCTGCAAGCATTGCTGTAAAACATAATTTTTTTTGCAATGCCGATTCCCTTTTCGTCAATTATGGTTTTTGTTTCATTATTTATGGGGTCAACTACTTTTAGCTTAGTTTGGTATGAACTACCTGAATTCGCAATCGAAACACCACAAGCAAGGCTCTCACCTTTGAAAGGTGCCTTTATGATAAGAGAGCCTTTTTGGGATATTGCGCTTTGAAGCTGTCTATTTAAAAATTGCTCTCCACTCTGGGTACCTTTGCACTCAATTACATGAAGTTTTCCATTATTATCTAACGCTATAAAATCAGGTGTTTTTTGAGGCCCTCTCTTCTTTATAGTGAATTTTGGCGCGACTATTAAATTCGAATATGTCTTTCGAAATCTATACCCATCACAAATGTCAACAATGCCTAGATTATGATGAAGCCAATTCATGGTTATGCCCATCCCAAAATCGTCACTTAGTATCATTTTTTGATGAGCATCTAGTTCTGAGTATAAATCACTAATTCTTAAGTCTGGATCATCTGTAATAGCCGGAATATACCTGAATTGCGCCCAGAATTCACTTAGTGAAAAGCCGGTGGTTACGATAGGTGTCGTTATAAAGCCTAGTAATAGTAGGAATTCAATAACATCAACATCAAATGACGTTACACCAATAAAAGAGCTTGGTACAGACGAGGCTACCCATGATGAAGAATCAATTTCAATTTCAATACGTCGTATCATTTTACACTCCAAATTTCTGACTTTGAATTATAAATTAAATCATCAGAAATTTGCTTCAAAAGTAATTCATCGTCGGCAAATTGCCCTTCCAATGCCATTGTATGCTTGGTTGATTTAAGTTTCTCTTTGGCGGCTTTAATGGCTTGTTTTTCAACAATTTCATTTAAACCGCCACGACGCGGAATAAGAACATAGGCAAGGTCGCAATCAAGCGCATTTGCGGCGCGTTCCAATGATTCCATTGTAATAGCCCCCGAAGCTTCATTTTGTTCAAGGACGGAAATACGAGGTTGTGAAACCCCAAGGCGTTCAGCAAGCTGCCCCATTGTCATGCCCAATGCTTCGCGCATAGCTTTTATCCAACCTTTCGGTGGACGCTTTAATTGTGTAAGATTGGGCAAAAGCCCTAATCTCTTATCGATTTGCCGTCTTGCCATTAGTCTTGCTTGCGGTTTCATAGTGTAGCCTTTGGATTATCCTTCAATTAATATAACATATTTATCATTAAATAGCAAATATAATATAACTAATACATTATATAATACTGTGATAAATATAACTTATATATTATTTCTATAACGAATTCTTGCTTTAGATACTTAAAAATATTATTTACCGGTGCGATTAATCGCACCGGTAAATGTAGTTTGTGCCATCAATTCTTATTTCGGAATAATCCATTGATAGGTCACGAGCTATTAAATCATAATCAAGATAGAATTTGATATTTTCTGGAATGGTGCCATATAAGCCTTCTTCTACGAAATGCTCTGCAAGATCTTTCATTGTATCGAATTGATATAAATCAACGTTGAAGTCATCTTGGCTATCTTTTGCAATATCGAATTTATAGCCAACTTCACCAATTGCAATTATGGCATTTATTTTTTGATATTCTTCCCAGTCTTCGACGGCTTTGAAATATGCTTCGATATTAGATTGGTTGATGCTTAATGCTTCAAATAATTGGCAATCAATGCCTTCACCGTCGATAAATTGGATTTCATATTCTTCAATAAGTGGGCCATTAAGGTCGAATGATTTGGTGATATATTCATCAAAGCTGTGGAAATAGAAGCCATTAGCGGTAAAATCATAAGGTTGAGCAAATAGGGTTGTCATGGGATTGTCCTTTTTGGGAGAAGTTGTGGGGGCTTTCGCCCCCTGAGTTGCTCAAGATTTAGCTTCGACTGTGCGCATGATGATGCGTCCATTTAGCGGCATTGAGTTGAGGCTTAGGGTGTAGCCTTTGCCATCTTTTGTAGGCCAAGCGACGCCAATTTCGTTCCATCTTGCGTTTTCGCCTTCACCTGTAACGGTATATAAGCGGTGGCTTGGTTTGGTATTTTTAGTTTCTTTAGTCATTTTCATCTCCATTTAAGAAGCCGTCTGGACCATTCCATCGGGCTTCATGGGAATAAAAAGACCAGCCGCTAAGTCGGGTGGTTCAAAGGCTGAAGTGAAACGAAACATGGGCGGAGCTGTAAGGAACTGAAGCGAGCAGCCTTGAACCAATCCCGCGAGGATGGTCATAACCCATGAATGTATGCACGAGGAATTATTCCACTATTCGGCGTAAAGGAGATGTATGCAAATGGAACCAGAGCCAAATCAATGGCAACCACTTTAACTTTACCAGAGAAGCACATGAAAGATGGCCAACGATAATGCCAAAACTGCCAACAATGTAGCAAAGGTAAGTTAGCTGCATTTATGCCGCTAAAGGCGCTTATTTCGTACCCCGAAAGACAGAATGCAAATTGGATGAAAGCCAAGCAGGTTTAAAAAATAAGGCAAGCAACAAAATAAATATTGCCAACCTTATGAAATTTCTGCGCCTGTTCAATCTAACCAATGATCAATACTTGATGGACAGTCATTAAGTTTGGGCAAGTAAGATGAGAACAATAGCAAGCCAAATGATTAGTAAATTGAATAAAACGAGACTGCCATATGCTTTAGCAAAACAAAGCAAAATCACAAAAAGTATAATATAAGCCACAATTTAAGCTATCACATAATGATAAAATAATTTCATATATCAACTTCACAATGTATGATTGACTTTATGGAAATTACAAAGTTTTTCAACAATCGAGAGTTAGCATTACTTATTTGGGTGTTATTTATAATCGTATTTGTTTTTATGCATCGCGATAATAACTTACGCGCGGGTTTATTGAATGTAATATCAAGCTTACTTTATCCAGCAATATTGCTTGCAGCATCATTAGTTCTGCTCTGGACATCAATAGGAATAGTGTTGCTTTATAAAATAAACGTTTGGACAATTTTAAATTTAAAGACAAGCATCATTTGGTTTTTTACTTTTGGTCTTTTTTCACTCAAATTGGCATCTGAACCAATAGAAAATCGAGCAAATTTTTCTAAAAAAATACTGCTAGAAGCTATTAACTTAACCGTAATTATAACATTTATTACGGAAGCCTATAATTTTTCATTGTTCAGTGAACTAGTACTGATTCCTATAGGTTTTATACTTGGTGCATCTAGTCATATCACGAAATCAAAAGCAGATGTCGCGCCAATACATAATTTGATTACAGTTATGTTAGTCATTTTAGGATTTTTGTATATTGGCAATGGCATTCTAGGAGTAATATCAAAACCCAAAGAGTTTTTCACAAAAAATAATATTCTAGAATTCTTCATCCCAGCTTTCTTAACAATTTGGTACATACCATTTATGTTAGCGTTTAATTCATTTGAAGCGTGGAAGAGCTTTTATAATAGGTTACAATTTACTGGAGTTCCTAAAAACCTTCATCGTTATACTGTAATAAAATCTTTTTTTGAGTTCAGGGGCAATAGTGAACTCTTGCAAAGGTTTAATTCGGAATTATTTAAATCTACACCAAGTAAGAAACAAGAAATTACTGATGCCATTGAGCTTCTGGTGCGAACAAAACGTAATGAAAAAGATGCCTTCTCCAAACCTACCATTGGAGGATGGGGCGCAAGTTCTGCAAGATATTATCTGAGCGATTTAAACTTAGAAACTATCCCGTATAGAAGGTACTCTAAAGGTGACTGGGGTGCATTTTCAAACATGTCCTCAATTGCCGAGAAAGACTATATCTCAAGTTCAATTTCCTATTATATTTCTGGTGATGAATATGCAGTATTCTTGCTAAAGCTGAAACTGAACGCGAATATAAATTCAGACGTTAATGTCGTCGAAGAAACATTCAAAAAATACTGTGAGATATTATATGAAGTGGCATTATCGCATACGAAGGAATACTTACAACAAAGATGGAACAACGGTAACGGTTTTATTTTTGAAATTGATGGAGTTGAAGTAAAGTTAATCTACGAGCCATTGTTAAACGAGGGCTCCAATATTTATTCAAAAATTTTCACATTGAACTATGTTGGTTACAAAAACCGCCCTTAAAAAAGGGCCAATTGACTAGTGTTTAAGAATTTTAAAAAGCCTAATTGCTTATTTGAATTTAAGTAGTCAAAGGCGAATTCTGCCACGCTATCAAAGGCATCGACTTTGTCGGCTTCGATAATAATTTCTTTGAAGGCCTTGCTTGAAAATGGGAGCAATTTTCCATCTATGCTTTCGATTTCAACAATGGATTTCCAAGCACCATCTTCAAATTGGATTGCGTAACGCTCAAAGCGGATTTCAATTTTAACGCCATTCCAAAATTTACGAGTGATTGAGCTGTTATGTTTCATGTCTGCCTCCTGCTGGCTTTGATTGTTCATTTGACGGGGAAGACAAAGGCAGGTGGTTAAAACTTGAGGTTCACCGAAGGGGAACGGGTAACACGGGAGCACGCGAATTGAACGGGCAGCCCGTTGAACCCCAAGTTGAACCTGCCAAACACGTCAAATTAAATGAACAACAAACGCCAAAGG
>APMI01006624.1_pt1 | contig 63614 bp, 61 predicted proteins | sample 667938 | NCBI WGS metagenome assembly APMI01 (sample SAMN01084076, study PRJNA167559) | wastewater metagenome | biome: Wastewater | place: Denmark: Ejby Moelle, Odense | collected 2011-11-28
ATCATGTGGAGTGTGAGTCCACCTGATTATTTTCTCGCCTGTAGAGGGAACGCTAAGTTTATGGGTTATAATACCTTCACAATTTCAGTTCATTCAAAATGCAAATAAAACAAAGACCAATGCTGTGAATAAAAATATTATTTAGAATTGTAAATCAACGGGAATGATGAAGCAAAACACATACTTGAGATTGTTGGAGTGGCATCTCTCGCAATAACAGCTCTTTTGATAACAAGCTTACTATTAAGGAAAAAATTGCGCATCAATCGAGAGTATAACTAGTTGATAGAATAATAGGGTCCACCTCAAAACAACCGGACTTAATAGTCAATGGTTGAGAGTCATTTTTAGAAAAACAAAGAACCGCAGATTTTTATGAAGGATTGATAAAAATATTATTAATCATTTAGTATTAGCTAAGCATAATCCGACGAATTCCTCAAGGATAATATCTTGAGCTTCTAACGTAAACTGATCATCTTTTTTATTGCCCCATCTTGTCACACTTTCACTTCCTATCTTCTTAGGTTATCTTATCTTCTGTTATATTGGTCGCTCATTCTTGAGCATTTTTTGAGGGAACGAAAAATCAATTTTTTCATTGTTGTTCTTTTACATATTTAAAGCAGCTTAGATTAACTTCTCTGTAACTTCGCAACAACTTTTCTTATTTCTTTCTGTAAGAAACAACGCTCTCTCTTAGCTGTACTTTCTGATTCTGGCTCTCATGTCTCTCTTCAAACTTAAACAACTCGCTCTAGTAGCAAACATACTTTCATCCAGATATTACCTATTTTCATTATTTTTTTATTCGTTGCTTATTTTTTTGCCCTGGACAGATTCAATGTTTGTCGAATCTTAGGCGGATTCTTTGGGATTATAATTTTACTTCATTTTAGACCGATAAAGCAAAAGTTTTGGCCTTGCACTGACTGGGATTACTTAAGCCATAACAGGCATTGAGATTCTAGGTAATCGAACAATGTTATTCACTTTATTACTTTTTATCATACTAGTAATTAAAACTTATTGAATTTTACAGCTAAACTATCAAAATTAAGATTACAATAAATAAGAAAAGATTAAGGCGAGTACTTAATAGTGGTAAGCGCTCTTGAGATATAAATATTATACGTAATATTCAACAAATGGATCGAGACTTACTACACCCAAGCTACGAACACGAAAGACAGGCTCACAAACTGAAAAGACTGATTCCGACCCCAAACTCATACTTCATGGATGTAAAGTGCGGAGGATGCAACGAGACCAATGTCGTATTCAGTCATGCCCAATCTGTGATAGCTTGCAACAACTGCAAGAATGTCCTCACCAAGCCCACAGGAGGCAAGTGCAAAATCACAGATGGCAGCGCCTTCAAAGTTAAGCACTGATCTTTTAATCCTATTCATTATCTCACGCATTCCTGTTAATAAAAGAATTCCTATTCTATCTCTCATTTTACTAAGACTATCACCTAATACGCTCAGTACGAATTAAAAGTATATTTGAGTCAGCCTGTAGTTTTTGGCCGAACATTGGGGTTTGCCTATTATTGGTTGTCAATAATATAACTAACATGAACAAAATATTATTGCCGTAGTTTCCAGGGAATAACCTTTTGTTCCATGCAGTCGGCCACTCGAATGCAATCGACGCTGTCAACTTACTAGAAAGTTAAATCTAATTAATGTAGACAAATAAGCCGATGTCAACTGCCGTAATGTTAATGGATGTACGCCACTCCACATCGCGATCATGAACCAAAATTCGAACTTGGTCAAGGTGTTACTAAAGTACGGTGCAGACCCCAATGCTAAGGAGTACAACGATATCGGAGAAAAAACTCCCCTTCACTATGCAGTCTAAAAAAATAACTACGAGCTAACTACTATGCTTTTAGACAACGGAGCTAATCCAACTCTAGGTGACAAAAGGGGTCTTACTGTTCTACACTACGCAGCTAGGTTTGGTTTTATGGAAATCGTAAAGCTTCTGCTCAAGTATGGAGCTGATATTAACTTACGTGATGGCAACGGATTCAATGCAGCTCACTGGGCCAAGATGAACTAATTCAATGCAATTGTGGATTTAATCGGTCCCTCAAGGTGTATCAATCCGAACGACTATCAGGAATACAAGAAAGCGATGATTTAGATTCACCAGATCAAGCTCAAGAAGAAAAAGAAGAAGGGCAAAAAGAAAAAGTGAGTCAATTGACCTAGTCTCGTGATTTGAATATTCGCAGTATAATATTATAATGAGAATTTAAACAACCATATGTCTGTTTCCACGTCAGTGCCTCGTAAGAAGATGCAGACTAAGCTCTCCAAGGGAGCCCGCCTTAAAGAATTTCCACTTCTGAACCTATACATCCTGATTATCGCAGCTTTGGAGATAATAGGGTAAGCAGCGGGTATATTTTGGCTTCGTATGATTAAGCCAATTCCGATGATTCTTATGATTGTCTACATTTCAGGCAAGAGCTCGCAACGGGATCATCTTGTACCTAAGCTGATTCGAGCTGGTCTCATCGTCTCCTTGGTCGGAGATGTGCTACTCATGATAAACGAAATGTCAGCTTTTATGGTAGGAACTGTATTTTTCCTAATTGCTCACATCCTGTATTGCATCGCATTTACTATTGGTACAAAAGTCAGGCCGTCCTCACCCTTAAACAGTTTCCTTAGAATAGCTGCTTGCATTGTATTATTTTCCATGTTCATCGGCAACATCTATACACTATGGAACGTAATGCCCAACAGAATACTGTTTACTTTATATGGGTTTGTTTTGTGCATGATGAACATTTTTGCAGTAAGAAGGTATGAAATAACAACTCCATACTCATTTGGCTTCGTTGTCGGAGGAGCCGTGCTGTTTGGACTATCTGACAACTTACTTGCCATGCTCAAGTTTAATGGAATTAACACTAACATTGGTAGAGCCGTAGTGATGCTTTTTTACTATTCTGGGCAGTATCTATTGATGCACGGGGCCATGCACCACTCTAACTTGCAGTACTAAATTACGAAATTCATGAAAAATTCAGGTTCAAGCGTCACTCCAACTTTGGCTGAGGGCAAGAGCACGAAATACGCATCAAGACAATGGTCAAATGAAGGCACTGATGAGTTGCCTCTACTGAAGGACAAAATTGCGTCCTCTTGATACAAATAAGTTATTAATGATGAAAGTATTAAAATATGTTGTATACGATCATGAAGATCTCACCAGCTTTGATTATTTTGAGGGTATCCTGCTGGGTTATATTGCTGCTGTCCTTGATTATTTATTGAGTGGTGTGAGCTTCTAATATCGTCAAATAATTTTCTCATTGCTGGAGGCACGTTATGAGTAGTTGGGTATCCCATTTCTTAAAACTTCGCATCAAGGCAATAGAATATGAATATGCAGCTCAGGGCTTCACTTAGAGTGCTTAAGAAGATTCCACCAATGAGCATGGCAATGAGCACGATGATGAGTGTGCCAATGGAACAGAACATTTCATCGTCTGGATTCTGGGCAGTGGCTCTCAACAGGAAGAAACCGATGACTCCAGGCACAGCGCAAATAAATACGATTCCTGCAAGTTTTAGCATACCGCCGATCATATCAATAAGGAAGAACAGTGCGAAGTTGTTGAAAATCAAAGAAATCGCTGACTTTGCGCTATCGATATAGCTCTACCCGGTTACAGCCATGACGATAACTGCGTTGTGATTCAGTACTTAAAGTAGATCCTCAATCATTTTAAGACAGCAAGCGATTATGCAGTAGCAAATAGCTCCTGCACCTGAGCTTTACTGTCCTTCTCTTTGAGTAGCCTGCCGGGCAGTAGTGACTAAAGCCATGATCATTGCGGCAAAGGTAAAAGAGCCTGCGTGATTAGCGATTATCCTCTTGAAAGCAGTACAGATATAGTTACCATCCTCATTGTAGTACCACATAGCCGCAGCAGTAGCAATCATGAACACTGTGCAGTAATAGAAGAAGAATGAGTAGAATAGCTGTAAGAATCCCCAAATAAGTAGGAAAATAGAACCAACGTTTTATTGTTGGCTTGCATCTTGCTGGTTTGTTGCATTGCCATGGTACAAGCTTATGGCCACAAAGCTGACTAGCCAAAACACTTCGAAGACGATAATGACTAGTAACAAGGCTATAGGAGCAATAAAGACTGAGGGTCTCTCTGAAATAAAGCGAGCAGCAGTTTAAAGTAGCACTACGCCCACTTGAATTTTGTCACGACTACAGTAAATCACTAGAGCATAAACAGCTAATACTGCTAGTATGACACCCCCGCCAATCGGATTTTGAGAAATGAACATGGCGACTGCTAATGCGAGCAAGAGAAGTCCACCCAAGACGAGCATAGTATAAAACACACACTTGGGGAACTTCACAAGCAGAAGCAAGAATACGATAGCAAGCACGATTGAGAGCAAAACCATGCCTATGATGACTGGAATTCCTGGCTTCAAATTTGAAATATCATAACTTTATACTTCCGGATTGGTGGTCGCTTTTACACTTGTGTTTGTTGTTGTGGTCGAGGGGTCGTTGAGAGATTTAAAGTCAGCTTTAATCATGAAGAATATGCCTCCTGCGATCAGTAGCACAGTCATGAGAATGAGCAATACATAGCAGCACTTGTCGTTGCAATCTCTGTCTTGTCGAGGTTCGTTCTTAACATAAGGTGCAGTTTGTCTAAAATGCTAGTGGTACTAATTGATATTTTCGATGCGGGGTATGTTTTGCATCTTTCTATGGCCAATAAACTAATAAAATATAAGTATCTATTGAGATCGAAAATTATAAAATTTAAATTCAATAGGCGCTAATAGCTTAAGTTTCAACTCATCTGCTTATCGTCTTTCCACTCTCCATCATACTTTACGTTTCCCTGTGCATCAAACATAATTCCTCTACCCTACTTTTTATTATTTCGAAAAGTGCCTTCATATCGGATGCCACTGTTCATTTTTAAGATTCCTTGTCCGTGTTTTTTGCCATTTTCGAACTGTCCTTAATAGAATCCCTTATCAGTTTTCTCAGTACCCTGAATTATTTCACCCTTTTTGAACCTGCCTTTAAACTAGCGTCCTGGCTTGACTTTAACTCCGTCACCATGAGGAACTCCTTAATTGAAGTAACCTTCATAGCATTCGGATGCTGAAACATTAAGCTTGCCGTAGCCATGAGGGGAAAGACTGTTGCTTAGCTCGCCAACATAATATGAGCCATTTGAAAATATTTTAAAATACTTCTCATTTTTCACGGTCATTCCTTAATCGAACTTTCCCCCAACTAAGCATTAACTGTGCTTTTTGTTGAAGTAGAGAATACTTTGGCCTCGAATAATTGACTGTCCAGCAACCCACTTTGACAGCCCTTGTACTTTTTATTTTTCAAAATTTGGAATAGTTGTAAGCTTCCACTCGCAGTCTTTCAGTTCATCTAGATCTTCATTTTTGAGAAGTGGCGATATATGTTTATTAAAGACATCAACTATTTTTTCATTGTCCACTGGGTTTGATGCTTTGTCAAATATGGTTTTGCCTCCAATGGGAACATTTACCCTCGATGTCGTTGCGTTTTTATAATCATCGGTTCTTGATTTCTGTTAAGAAAAACAGCCTCCCATTTCCTTAGTTTACAATTAGGTTTTGTTGTCTAATTCAATATATTTAGTTAGTGCCCACTTGAAACGAATAAAAGATTAAGTAAGTTTATATAAATTAAATAAGAATAGTTAAAAATGATAATTTTGGTTCTTCAAATAACCTTCTGAACGCGGACCTGCTTTAAAGATTACAAGTATTTTTCAACTTGCGTCGCTTTTGTATATGAATGTAGCTTGTTTGTTAGACCGAACTTTTCCAGCATTTCTGTTTCCCGTAACAACATCGTCAAGAAATTGTGTCTTATTTTGATATTGGAGTTGTTGAAATCATTAGATTTTTTCTCAAGTAATCGATGGCATTAAGTAATCACATCTCGGCATGTGACTAGCAGGCCACTTCCTTTATGTTCTTGAGAGTATTTTTACATGTAGTTTTGAATAGTGGTAATCAAATTATCGTTTTGAGCTTTCAAACCTTCAACGATTTTTACTGACTGAAGATTCCAGCACATATTAAGAAGCCACTGTGATAAAACATGCGAGGGCGCTTACTCTGAAGTTTTATGAATGAGTCTGCAATATTGGAGCAGAGCAAGGCCATCTTAATAGGTCCTTACTTGCGACGTAAATTGATCACACGAGCCTTGTGCAGTCAAGGATGACTGGTTGCGAGTGTGACATGTTGTACTTAAGTCTTTAACTTTAACCTAATATTCGTGAATCAGTCTACTCATATAAGTTGTTTTTGCTATTTCGATCATATCTATCCGCTGCTTTGGATTCACTGTAAGACATAGCTATATCAAATTTTTTAGCTCTGTTGAAATTCCCTCCCGAAAGACTGGAGGCTGAAGAACCTTTTATTTGAGTTCATTTTCATCTTTACACTTGGACAGGGGAGTATAGCCATGGAGCATTTCGTAAATCAGGATTCCAAAGGCCCACACTTCAGACTTAGGTCCATATTATCTCTTAATTAATCCTTACGGACTCATATAGATGGGACTGCCTATGTTGATGTCTTTAAATGGCTGGGTTGCCTACACTGCGAAACCGAAATCTGCAATTTTAGGGGTCATATCGGTTGCCAAGAATACATTAGCTGGCTTTAGATCACGATGTACGATGTTCAGTTAATTGAGGTAGCATAAACCTTTATATATTTAATACACAATTCGGCCTATCTGATTCTCATTAAAATATTTGACTTGGTCAATAAGTTTCTAGAGATCCCCACCCTAATAGAACTCAGTGACAATGTAGCAATTATTTTTACTTTTAAAGACGTCTAAACACTTGATGATGTTTTCGTGGTCGAGTTCTTTGAGGATGCTGACCTAGTTTTTGAGAAGCTGCTATGCTACTGTGGAAGTAAATGTGCTGAACCTGACAACTTTGATAGCGACAGGCCTTCCACTGTTTCTATCAACTCCACGAAAGACCTCACTGAAATTGCCCTTTCCAACTCGGTCACTCAGATTGTAGTAATAGTTATCTATCTTCTTACCGTTCTAAACGCTCTACTCCTCTCGGTTGTCATTCTGGGTGTTACTCATTAGGGCAAACGAAGGCAATTGATGACCCTGATTTAATATATATATACAGATGATCTAACATATTTTATTCGTCTTAATTTAAACACTGCTGACGTACAACTTCCTCTCCTGATAATTTTTATAGTCGTAAAATAAACTCATTTCTTTTGGCCTCTCTAATATTACTGAGATTGAGAGGGATTGAAATCAAGTGTAGAAACTAGTCCTGTAAATTTCCCATCTTCGTCCCACTTTCCTTTAAATTCCAATCCGAGATCATTATTAATCAAAATTCCTTCCTATCTTTTATTATTTCGATAAGTGCCTTCAAATCTGGTGGCATGATCGATAACGACGCACTTCCCTTCCTTGACTCCTTGGACCCATACTCCGTCGTACTCATAGTTTTTGGGCTCATCCTTGAAAACACCATTGCCGTGCATATAGAAGTTATTGTTTTTGATGAATCCATCACCATAGTAACTAACACCATTTTTGAACACTATTTTATACTTTTTACTATCAATCATGTGAATTTCCTCAATGTTGGTATGGAAAGCTGGTGCAATTTTGCCTGCTTCAAAGTACGAGTTTCTCCACGTGCCCTGTTGCAGTAAATAAATGTGATGTCCCGTGCTGTTGTAGAGTGCCCCTTCACCATGCGGCACACCGTTCAAAAATTCCCCTACGTACAAAGTAGAATTAGAATATACGATAGTTCCATTTTGTTCTGCTTTGCTGTCCTTGATATTGCCGAAGTAGACATACTAGCCTTACTGGTAGATGATGCCAGCACTACCCTGTTTCTTTACAATGTGTTTCTATGGATAGCATCTGTTGGTCTCTTCTACAAGCTGCTACAGCAGTTTCTGCAAATCAGGAGGCAATTAATTATCGTAATAGTTCTGCCAGTGCTCAGCTGCATTATTAATAAAGCCTGAGTTGCTACAACTTTTGCATCCTCCCATAGGATTCAATAAAAAATAAATAACTTAATAAAACGAATTAAGTATACTCATGTTGTTTCTTTACTTTACATTTTGGCCTGAAATACATATTAGATTTTAGAAATTTATAATGATTGTAATTTTCAAGTAGTGATTAATAACAATGAGCATAGAATTGATGCACGAGTGCAAGAAAAAGTTATAGTCTTGTCTCAACAAAACCGATAAACTATTCGACTTGTTCAACACTAGCGGTCTATAAAAGCAGCTGTATGAAGTGTGCAAAGCCGAATCTAATTGCAAAGATACGAGAGATACAGTCAATAGACTAAACCAGGACTACGAGGCTAATCTAATCAAGTAAACTATATTTAACACAGGCTCAAAGAACTGATAGACCAAGGCATTTGATATTTAATTATTTATCTATTAACGTTAATAATTTTATGTATATGCAAAGTTGTACGCTCATAAAAAGTAGAAGTTAGTGAAGTAAAAAATGCCCCCGCGCGGGATCGAACCACGGACCTTAAGATCTTCAGTCTTACGCTCTCCCAGCTGAGCTACAAGGGCAACTGTCATAAACATATTCATGCTATTAATATAGTCAAATCTATATATTTTGAACTCTCTTGGCACTGAATGCATTTGTTATAATATTTAGATGCTGCCAAATAATCAAGTGAACAATCTCATGCTAGCCAACACTAACATTTCAATTGAGACAATGTCGCCAAAGCATCTTCTTGGCGAGTGCATCAGCATGGCGACATAGTTTTTGCGCGAATTGGTCAAGCATTACATCCAAGTGGGTCAGCAGATTGATAATCAGCTGACAGATGTACATCTGGCTAATTAAGAAATCAGATTTGACATCCTTCATGAATTACCTGCTCGAACCCAACCGATTAGACTCCGTTATTGACTGTACATGCTTTAGCACTCAGAGATTAGTAAGACCAACGACAGGTCCGAGAGATCACTTATCAGAAACTGGCTGCACGAGCTCAAGTACATGCGGAACTGCTGGGCGCACTCTGAATCCATAGATTTCAGATTTTCCATGAGGTCATTGTATTAATCATTTAGATCCTTCGATACGCTATCTCTACTGTTTTAAGCGTTCCGTGGTGATCGCAATTCTGAGCTATATCGTAAAATAGAGCACTTCCGCAAGACTTTGATCATATGTCACGCCAAGCAGTGCCTTGTTTGAATGATATACATATTTATACTACTTCCATCTGTAGTGCGCATTTGGTTAATATATGAGAGTATGGACAATAATAAGAATGATCAATCTTCTTCTGATTCCTCGCGCTCAGGGTGCAGAGCTTTGAATCTATTCATAATCTTGAGTCTTAGGGCTTCTGCATGAGAAAGAGGGCGCGCTTCTCCACCTTCACTAGGAGGCGGAGCACTACCTGCATCATTATGTTTAGGCAAGGCAGAAGTCTACTTGGTCACAGTCTTCTTGAGCCGCGACATCGGGTTGGGGTTGTTCAACTACTTTAGCAGATTGGCTATATCATATAATATTTACATCGGTCATTGCCACCCGACGGTGCAGTAGTCAGCGAAGGAGGAGCGCCCAGTACAGGAGGAGGTGCCAACAGTGGGGGAGGCGCCAGCAGAATAGGAGGAGGCGCCAAAGTCGAAATATCTGGCGGAGGCGGTAGGGCCAGACCTGCCAAAGATGGAGGCGGAGGTGGAGGAGGTAACGAAAAATTAAGACCTGATGGAGGTGGAGGTGGGGGCGGTGGAAGCAAACCAGCCGGTTTTGACTAGCTCATTGATGTCAAAGAAGGTGGAGGTGGAGGTAAACTAGCTTGTCGACTTGGTGATTAACTCACACTAGTAAGTTGACTTTCATTAGGTCCTTTTTTGTATGGGTCCTAAATAACTTTTTTTTACACGACACCTGTAGAAGTCATGCCGGATAAGAAGTCATCGATGTCAATGTCAACAACACCATCGAGTGCAAGATCATCATCAAGAACAATATCATCAATCTGCTGGGTCACAGGCTTGTAGTCTGTTTTCTCCATGTAATAGGACGGTTTAGTGTACGTTGTTATGGAAACTATCTAAGGCTGTTACTATGGGGACGGTTTGGATTTCTGTTTGGTAATCGTCTTTTTTGGGGCTATCTCATAATTCTTATAAGGATTGATATACGTATCGAAAATGCTTAGGCTGTCCACATAACGAATTGTATTTGGAATTCGACCTAGATTGTTGCTATCCACTTTTTTATGTGCTATACTGCTTTCCAATGTTGACATTTTTTTGCATTTTAGCTTTCCGTAAAGGTAAAGTACGAAATTATATAAATTTTTTAATTCTAACTTTGATCCTTGTCCCAGCTTTTCTATTTAATGCTTCATTTGATAATGTGCTTAAAGGTCAAACTTATTCACCTTAGTTCTCTCGATAAGGTCTTTGAAAATAGAGACATTTTGCTGAGGATCAAATTTATATTTGGTAGGGTACTAACCAGGAGAAACAAAACATATCGCCTTGTTGATTCCCTCCATTTCTTGAATTTTTCTCACACAATTAGCGATCCTTTGTCTAATTTTTTCGATGCGTTCATTTTGCTGCTTGGTCTTCTCAGTTATAGTGTTGTTAATCTTGACAAAGGACTCCTGTAATTTGTACAGGTTCACTAGCATTTGGTCTCGGGCTTCAACCGAATGCACATCGTAGCTGGGGAGATTTAAGTTGTTGTAAGTGATAAAGCTGTGCGCACACTCGTACATCAAGATAATAATTATAATCAAATCACTGAGTATTTTTTTGAAAGCTGGCTTGATACACATCGCCATCAGCGCCGAGTCCCAAAATAGACGACGATGCAGCATTCCACTATAAAGCTTTGATGGGGCCGAACTTGACAAGTCCGAAGCCATACAGGCACTATAGTGAATCTGAGTCATAGACCTAAATGCAGCCATTATCACAAGCAGCCACCAGATATTTACCCATTATCTTAGCATGGCATATTTTGCGCATGTTCTTGAAGGAGAAGCTCTTACTGGTCCATTTCATCTGGGTTTGCTTGTCCATTACTAAAGGCGAGAAGTTCCCCACCATTTTGTACTCTGAGTAAATGTCCACTGCATCAATCATATCAGGGTACACGATGAAAACTAATATTAGAATTCATTTACTTTTCCCTGAACTGGCAGTCACCACTGATAATACTTCATGCGAGTGAAGATTAGAAAGAATTTTTATGGGCTTGTTTGTCCTCAGATCTGAAAATATTAGTCTCTTTTATTAAGGAGACACTGAGTAGAAAATGTTGTTGCATGTGTAGTCTGCATATGTTCCTAAAAATCTGACAGGATCGTAGTGTATTTTTCTTTGTGCAATAGTCTGACACTTATTTACATCCTACTTTAATAATTAATTACCCACAAGCATATCTAGCCAGCCAAATCAGCGCTAATAGCGAGCGAGTTTCTTAGGTACAATGCAGTCACAGGATTGTAATGATAGTTGAACTCAGACTCGACGACAGTGCTATTTCCACTACAGGCCGATATAATTTTAATATTAGTTTCGTGGCTATTTTCTGGCGCTGTAATGATTAGTCCGAGCCCATCAACCTGCATGTGCATTATATCATCGCTTAATAATAATATATATACTCGTGGGCTTTTAGCTTGTCTTGGTTGATGTGCACTGTGTTTTTAGTAGCCCATACCATCTTCTTGCTGCAGTAGTTCAAGTGGCTCAGATTATAAGGCTCCTCATATATATCCAAAGTCTTTGCTACTTTCTGCTGACTTCTATGCTCGTATTTATTTATTACATGTTGAAGTTGTCAATGCTTGTAGGTCCCACCCTAAGCATGTAAGGCAGGAAATCATGACATCGGATTGCGTGTGTTTTGCCCTGCAGAGGCAATCGAACTAACTGGGATGGACCCTCATTCATTGATTGCAATATAATACAGAATTTTCCATGAACAATCAAGTTCCACAAACAATATCATATATTACTCTTGCACGTAACAAGCTTGCTCACCACTAAGCTCGATTTTCTTCTGAGGGAAGGAGTGCAGCTGTCGACTGTCAGCCTGTTCTTATGATCATTGTAACTAAACAGCACTTCTTTATTGTTCTCCTTCTCTGAATTAGTGCTCATTTTGCCATCGATGCTCTTTATTTTGTGGGTATCAAATTTATTCTATGCTCCATCTGCATCACTTGCTTTGGTGGTCGGAGTGTGCTGGAAGGATCTCGCTTTCAAGATACTTTTCTTTTGCTTGATAGCCAAACAGCTTATATTTTTCTATGAGACAGTATCTTATATTAGCTAACTTTTGAACAAGACTGACTTAACAGACTTTATTGACTTTAAGGGGCGATCTATACTTTTAATGCGGATAGCCCACTTGTTATCTGCCTCAGTCTATTCGGCTGGTTAATTTTCTTCCTGCTAGCTTGCATCACTGATAGACTCGCTATCATCGCTACTGACTTCCCTCAGCAATTACAGATGTAGATTATCGGGCTCTAGTAGTGCGGCTAAATTGAGTAGGAAGTTGCACTAGTTTTACTGGTCCATTTTTTTTAGTAGCTGTGCTTTCCTACGCAAAGTTGGCGCATGGAAAGGCTGCTTAACCAGGATCTAATTGTAGATGTAGAGGGCCACCTCATACTTGTGGATGGACTGCATGCACCACCCTCGAAGGGACTCAATATCTGCTGAGTAGGGCATCTCAGCGAAAGCCTGAAACATAGCAGAAACATCAGCTGAAGTACACTTGTGTGCAGCCTCACTGGCAGCGTGGCTTCTTCCAAACTGGTTAGCAATGTGTTGAAGTGCGGCTTCGTAGGAGTTCGCACTTTGCTTTGGCTGCATCTACTTGCTAATTTGTATAATGCTAATTAGTAATTACATTAATTAATGCAACATCAATAAAATTATAAATTATATAATTTCGAACTTAACAAAAGAAAAGTAAATGAGATATTTGTCTAAACTTTCGGATTATCCTAATTTATTAGTTTATAATTGCATCATATTTATAATATACCTAAGATTAAAAATGATAGAATTTATTATTATTTGTGAATAAATAACTTCGCTGAATATATAGATGTAAGGAATATTCTGATTGAGAATAATAATAGAGAATCGAAAAATCTAATGAGTTTACTAGCAGCAGAGGGTCACTCCCAGAGTTAAATAGTTATCTAGCAGTTATAGAGATTTCTTCAGTTGTAAATGCTTGTCCGCGAGCTTTACGTCAGATCTTCACCTACTGCAAATGTCGAAACTGTTGCAAAGGATGCAGATCAAATGAAATAATACGAACAATTAAAATTGAAGGTCAAAGAGGCAGTGCAAACATCGGCAACTGATTTTGTCTATTATGAAAGAGCCATCAGTAGAATAAACTATATTACCTTGTTTTCTAACCTGATTAAATTGGGTAACGATATATGTAAGAACCAGAGACACTCGTTTTACTTTTTAAGAAGGGAACAAGTCGCTTTTATTAAAGATGTAGTCTCATTACTCACTATCTTTGCCAGTAACTTATAGAAAAATTTTCACGATCTTAACATTCATTGCTTCAGGCTCTTTTAGGACATCAACAACACGCTAATAATGGTCCAGAAGATTAAATTTTAGCACAGTATAAAAACTTAAAAATTCGAAGTTCATATGAACTTCCCAAAATATGAAAATATATTCATCAAAAATGAGCCTACAAAATTAGCCAATAAATAAAATGAAGTTGGAGGTTGTCAACTTTCGCATACGGCTACGACAAGACCTTCGAGTACAGGAAAGTCATCGAGACTGGGAAAGAAAACGTATAAAAATCCTGTGACTCAGACACCTTCAGTAAGTGACAGCTACATTCGGGAGCACAAAAAATAAAGTAATCCTATTCAAACAGGGTTAGCAACTACTTTAAAGCTCAGTAAATTATAGCGTTGTAAAACCGCAAAAGGCCTACCAACTTACAGAAAGGATTTAGAAAAGTTAAAGAGCGCCTAAAATGTATAACATATTTCGGGAAGAAACAGCAAGAGGTATGTATCTTTTCATTAAATAATCAACTAGAAAAACGAAACTTAAGAGAACAAAAATTAAGTTATATAATAAAAAAGTATTTTAAACTCTTCAACTCAACGATGGACCCATAATAAGAAGGAAAATTTAGAAAAACCTCAAAAAAAGCACCGTAACGCCTTTCGAGGAGAAGTCGGGAATAATCAGAATGATGCGAGGGTATTTTTATAAAACCAAGCTGAACTTAACCGGATAGTATCAAAGAATCAAAAAGGCTCTGTGAATATAAATATGAAGCAAACCTTGCCTAATAATAATAAAAGGAATTATTTGTCCCATCAGAATGCAATTTTGCTTAGTTAAAAGAAGTACGTAAAGAAGTTTAAGTCGCATCAACCTAATAAGCGTAAAAATAACTATTTGAAGAATCATTCGAAGTTTCCAGAGGTAGTTGAGCAGGCAGCAGATGTCTAAGCGTAAAAATAATAACATAAAGACATTATACTGTTAATTAAACCTCCTGAATAGAAGTTATCATAACTGAAGCAGAAATCTCATATGTTTAAGAATTCACTGGAGAGTCTACAATAAGCCAAGTTAACTACCCAGTAAATGGTTCGAGAAGGACACAAGAGAAGAAAGAGAGGTCTATGCTCTCTAAGTAACAGTCAGGATGGAGACTGTGATTAGGGTTAGGTGACTGCTGAAACTGCCAAAGTTGACCTATGCCAAGTAAATGCGATCAGATCTGATTTCATTAAAACGAGAACAACTATGGCTCCTTTTTCAGATAATCAGGAAGGATCTACTTTCTTTATAGAACAAAATTTTTTGAGTCACCGCGAGAACTTCAGATTTCAATCATACTTAAAACGATTAAAAGAAAGTTGTGGGGATCAGTTCCAAAAGTAGCCTTTCAATATCGACTACGAGGCTGAAGAAGTAAGCAACAAGAGACTAATTGAAATAGAAAGATTTTACACATTTAGAAGCGAGAATGATTGGATTCGGGAACGATTTTGCAATGGAAGATACTCTCAAGAAGATATATAGCTAGCTCAAGCAGGATTTCATGTCCTCAGTGAGTAGATCATATGATATTGAATAATTTAGTGAATTCAAATTTTAAAGATACATAATCCTAAGTCTGTTGTGATAGCCACAGTGTTTTGGAATACTTTAAGGTAGTAGGGATAACCCATGTCAAACAAGTACTGATGCTTGCGAATTGACTATGGTACATTTTTACAGGACCACAAATTCACCGACTTGATTACGATATTATTCTTCCATTATTTATAAATCCCATTAAAGTCTACAGAGACCAGCCTGAAGTATTTCTCCTCTCTTTCAGCAACATCAAAGGCGATCACGGAGGAAGAGTGAGAGTAGAGGTCCATCACGGAGTTGTTTTCTGTGTTTAGTAATTTAATGTTTTTATTATTCTCAATGAATATTATTTATTGTGACAGGATTTTACCAAATGACAAAAAGTGGTATTGGTTCCCAAAGTTCTTGATTGTCGAAAACTGCTTTTTATTGAGGTCATAAGATTGGAACTCTTTAACTCCATTTTCCTTGTATTCCATCCAAAGAATACGGTTGCCATCGAAATCAAATGGCACATATATTTATGGAATCTTAAATTAGCGGTGTGTGCGCACTTCGTTTTTATCGATGTCTATTTCATACAGATTGTTCTTTTCTTGTTCCAATTCAGTTGCTGAGTTTAACCATAGTTACGAATAGACTCGCGCTTCTGTGTAGGAAAAGCACAAAAAATAACCTCTTTTAGCTGGTACATCATCGTCATGGTGTGCGAGCAGATATTATTAGAGTGAGATCTCACTATTCTAATCTGCTCATCTTTGCCTTATCGCATATCCTTAATCAGCACTGATCGATCGCCTACTGCGATGTACAGTTTACTATCTTTACTGTAGATCTACGTTTACATAAGCTGTACCCCTCTGATAATCTAATCGTTGATAGGTTAAAAGTAATTAGTTTTGCGAGCCTCTAGATCATAATAGCCAACGTAGCCAGATATGGACCCAAATATTACTTTGCCTGAATAAACACACTTAAACTTTTATCGACCTAAACTGCAGTTAAGGGCTCTCCTATTCTAATTTTGATTAAGGCCACGAAGTCAGCTTCACCTTCTTGGATCATCGATTTTTATAATAAGGCTATGCTTTATAATTGTTTATATCGCATAGACCTACGAATGAACCATATAATATAATTGATATTTAATAATAGAAACGAAGAGCTTACTTTATGGTCCATATTAAATAAAAGTGGTATTTGTCCTTAAAAACTATTTTGTTTGAGAATTATAAAATAATTGTTATAGTCTTGCACATGAGTCTTCAAAAATAGAGCGGTTCTTCGTCCTTTACTCCGTATCAAGAGCCCAAATCGATCGATTTCTGCGATGAGGACCTCCAATTGCAAGAATTTTGTCGCCTTAGTCTCAATAGTCATAGTAGCGGTCGCAGCCTTCGAAGCAACTGCAGTGTTGCTAACAAATCAGCTCACAACGAGCTCGGACCTGCATCGGAGTCCTTTAGCTTTATCTCACGCAATAGGAAAGGTTCGGTGGAGCTCGAGTGGAAGAAGTCTGTGGAGGGCAACATGACCTATCTTAAGAAGTCACTTGCGGGCAAAAGTTCCCTCTATCATCGCGAGTAGTTTAATTTGTAAGTCTACTAGCCTTGCCTTCACAAATAGCTCTCGGAAAAAAGCTGTCCCGTGGGCAGTGACGAGACTTAGAACATCCACTCTTTCGAAAAGATGTCACGGGTGTGTGAATAAGGCGAATCCTTACAAATAAGCATTGGCAGAGAAAAAGCTCGAAAGAAGTTCCTAAAGACTAAAAATTTATTGCGAAACTTAAGCAGCTACTTACACAAATATATAAAGTACAATCAGAGATGCAAGAACTTTATAATAAGATGCTACAAGAAAAAGAATTGGCAGTGTGACGACAATTAGGTGTAAAACTTTTATTCAGGGCTAGTGGATTGGACTTCCTCCTTGAGTCTAACCAATTTTCAGTAATATCAAAAGGTATGGACTGAGAAATCACAGTATTTGAGTACCTATCGACAAATCTGCTACAAATACTATAGGGAAGACGTGTTTTGCGATATTATGGGATCACGATTAAGTTCTAAAGATGTTATCCTGGAGTACATACCGCAATTTGTTGATGGACTCATTACGCCAAAAAAGTTTACCCACTTTCACAATTAATGATATCATATTCATATTCTATTTTATTCTTAGCAACTATATATACATATCTCTTAATTCACTCTGATAATAATTATCGCAAAAATGGTTCTGTAATGTATAATCAGATTTTGCTTGTATAATTGTACAATTTAATTGCGACAAGTAATTAGTGATTTTAAATGTCAACAAATTAAATAAATATGTACATATTCATGGTTTGTATACAAAAGCATGCACCCACTCAAAATTAGGCACTACTTCAGTAGAAACTTTCAATTTTTTGTCAAGGATTAACTAAAAACTGGAAGGAGATCCAAATCTGATGATCTTGGATTTACTGCTATAGATCACTATGTCCGATTTCACTCGCGCGAACTCCATGTCTAGTTTTTGTTTGTCGCCAAAGAAGATGCCGGCTTCCTGATCCCACACTTGCGCTTCGCCTTCCACATTCACGCTCTGGCTGTGGAATGCCCCAATTATTTTGTTCTGGCCCAGGAATATATACACAACGTTGGAGGACTTACTGACTTTAGGGATGAGTTTGTCCCAGTCTAAGTTGTCAATAGCCACAGCTTTCTTGTTCAGGTAACTCAGCAGTTGGCCCTCTCCCTCGTTTTCTTCAAAGAGTTTGCTGATTTTCTTGATGAGCTTGCCTGTGCTGCTTAAGAAACTCTTCTTCATATTCTTCACCTCCTACTTGTCAATTGTGCGGTAGAAAGATTTGGTTTTTTGGTGTCCCCGCTGCGAAGACATCTCTGACTTTGTTGGACTTGAAATAGCTTGCAGGTAACATGCAGTGCAATATGGATCTTGATTGAACAATACATCAGGCTATTTCTGACAACTGGTGCAATGGTTGGGCTTTTTAGACTCTAACATATCCAGTCCACCCTTGCTAATGCACTAAGCGCACAGACCATGTGTTGACTTTGTTGTCTGCATGATTTATTAACTCTTTCCTAATAATTTAAAGACCCCACACATTATAATATGTTTTTGCTTACATTTTGGAGAAAGAAGGAGTCAGAACCAGATCCAATCGACAAAATTACTTAACAGTTCAGTCAAATATTTTATGATCAGGTCGACATCTCCGTTATAAAATAATGCTACAAATAGATTGGAGACAAGCTGACTAAAGGTTGGCCAGCATTTAAATAAAAATATTAAAGAGAGACACTTAAGATAAAGAAATCAGAAGGCAGCTGGAATTACAATGACGAGTCTATAATTAGAAACCGCATCAGAAAGTCAATGGTTAGCTAGTCCATGAGTGTTCTTTCAGCAACATGGTGCAATCATATAAATCTAAAGTTAATCTAAGACAACACTAACAAAATGTTGAATAATAACTAACTCTAATAAAAAACAATTTAAAATCTATTGAAGTTAGAAATTCACATATTTTGCTCTAGCATTTTCAAATATGCAATTAAGTTATACAAGAAATTATTTATGAAGTGCTACAAGAGTAAATTGAAGTACGAATAGAAGTACGGCTAAATAATTATTTAAGAGGAGGTTAAACAGATTTTTTAAGATTTTATTCGGAATACTTTGACTGAATCTTAACACTTTTACGTCCTTTATAATAATTCTATTTTACCTTGCTTAAGTCGAAAGATTCTAAAGGTCGATAGCAAAATTCTTGTATAAAAGTTCGAGAAGTTTTTAAAGAATGATCTCCAGATATAGGAATTTTACACAAAGGTTTATATGGAATCAGGGAGGGCTATATGGTAGTTTCACTCCGAGAGCAATATTATCAGCAAAATATTAAAATCCACTCAGATTATTCCAGCAATAGAAAAAGACCATCTGTCTTATTATAATAGAAATAGGATTCCTGTCGTTAACAGGGCTGAAACGATTACGACTAAGCTGCTTAAATATTTATTCTTGCTTTACTGCCCATCGATATAGGCATCCATTAAATATATGAGACTGATGATTTGCTATCGGTTTTCAGATAGTTAAGTGCCTCAATACCAGGCATTACTTGAAATCTTTTGTTTTCTATGGACCCACGAAGATACAAGTGCCAATCTTAATGTAATTTTGGACGCCTTTTAATATCAGTCATGAGCAGACTAAAAATTTTATGTACTAAATATTTCAATATTACGAATCATTATTAAGGAGAAAAACTTTGGAAGAAATATCCAAATTTTGTTAGTTTTACTCCCGATCGCCCCTCCTTGTCCACGGCCTGCACTAGAAACATTGATTAGGTTCCTCAATTTTTTGACTGAGTACTTTTTTGCGTACGATGGGCTTGGAGCAAAAGATTAAATAGCCTTTCTCTTGAGAATTGAGTAGCTTATACCACTTTAGTTTAATGTGCTCTTTTTTAGACTTGTGGTATATCCTTGTCTTTTATATGCTCATCCTGCCCGTCTCCTACTTTTCAATTATCTTGGTAGACCCAGTTTCGGTCTGGGATCTGTTATGAATGGGCTTCACTAACGAATTGCAGCTAACAATAAGATTTCTATGTTAAGCTGATTTTTTTCTGCGTATACAAGAACTCCTAGAAGTTTATGTAAATTCTTGAAATGATTTCCTTCTCTCTAAAACATCTCCATTATTATTCATCAGTTTTAAGTTTAAGCTGCTTGGCTGTAGGCTTTGATTATGAAGTATTGACATACTCTTGCTCTATTTTCTGCGGTATACTAAATTAGATTAACCCATCATTATGAGATTCATGTTCGCCGTCTCTTTTCAGGCTAAATTATTATACCAAGCGCAAATATAATAGTTTTTAATTTAAAGACTGCAGATGATCGCTAAGAGAAAAATTGCAGCCACCTCAGGGATCAGGGATTTCTGTGTGAGCTCAAATGAAAAGATGTTTTTAACCGTGGCATATGACGTGATATATGTTTATGATACCCTATTAGGTTCACCTTATAGCTATCTTAAATTAGACTCATGCCCTCGTCTCGTTCGACTATCATCAAACGGGTACTACTTTGCTGTGTTCTAAAACAACAACGCAATATCAATATATGAGACAAAGAGTTGTAGTTTACTTCAGAGGGCTCTAGACGTACCACACTCGATAAAGCACATACGATTTAGCAGCAACTCAAATAAATTACTATTTGCAAGCACACAGGTTCTGTCTTTGTGGAATGTGCGCAGGTGCAGTCTGGAAATTCGTACTGAAAACTGGAAGAACATAAACTGCTATGACATAAATTAGGATGGCTCGCAGTTCGCAATCGGCACCTATAATGGCACTATATTCGTGCTCAGCTACCTGGGCAACGGCAGATGTGGACAAATTCAAATAAAAAGACATAAAACCTGCGTGATTGCTGTATGCTTTCACCTCAACAAGATAGTATCTGCCTCTTATGACGGCTATTTAATTGTGTCGACCCTGACGTAAAATGGCCAGGGCTAAAGACTGGTGACATATAACGAGATCAAGATATCGTATATGCCTCGGTAGATTGAGTCAGTGGGCAGCAACTTTTACCTGCTGGACAGTCGAGGAGTCACCTGGTTTACCAGTAACTTCACCCTCGTAGGACTAGTGGATTCACGCGCATACAAAGTACTGGTCAATTAAGAAGGCAATGTTGTACTTGTGAAGTTGGCAGTCAATCAGCTGGAATGGTGGGAGCTCAGACCAACCAAGTGAAGCACAAAGTAGATAAACTAGTTTCAATTACAAAATTCGAACATACTATACTTAATTGATTAAGCTGTTCGATGCATTATGATGATGATCATTATATCATACTAATATAATATAATGAGTAGCAAAAAGTATTACAACCTTGGCCTGTTGTTTCTCACCTGTGCTATCTTGTTTACTAAAATTTCATACACGCATGCATCATTAGTAAAGTAGGTCTTTCAATCCAGATTGGAGACCCCTACTCAAAGTGTATCATGCCCATAAAACTGTGTGACATGCTCTTCTTTATTGGCATGTAGTCAGTGCGTAGTTGGGTTCGTGCTTGAAGTAAGTGGGCAGTGCGCTCAGTGTCCTGTGGGATGTTCAACGTGTAGGGGTCGGGAATAGTGCACCGCCTGTATCTAAGGATATACTCCGCTATCATATAATGTCTTTGTACGCTGTTTACACTGTAGTGAAGGTTGTGAGCAATGCACACTAATCTAAATAGCTCCTGACTCTCCCATTGAAAAAACAACCTGTTAAGTCTGCTATCCAGGGTACTACTTAGCCTAGGTCAACTCAGTGATTTCCAACTGCGCACCATGCATCCCGGCCTGTTACAAGTGTTCGAGCAACGCCACTTGTTTGGAATGCGTGACTGGTTTTGGATACAACTAGACCGATAACAGCTGCTATATCTGTTAAGCAAAGTGCTCAGCTTGCTCTACCAATTAGGGCTGCCTGCTGTGCCAAATTGGATACTACTTAACAACTCAAAATTCATGCAGTCCTTGCTTTGAGAACTGTCAGGAGTGCTCGCAACAGTCGACATGTCAGAAATGCAAGATGGGATTTTACTTAGATACTCAAATACAATAAAGTTAAAATCAACAGACTAATACGTGTACGCCTTGCCTTAATTCATGCACTGTGTGCTATAATGCGTCTATTTGTGCACTATGTCAGCCAGGTTTTTACTTGAGTATCGAGAGTCATGACTAGTACAATAACGAGACCAACATGACAATCCCAGTCATCGATGCTGCTGCTTGCCATCCATGCCCTGCAAACTGCATCAACTGTAACCACGATAACGGGAACTGCATCATTTGCAACAGTGGGTTTTATCTTAGCTTTAGTGGCGATTGTCTAATGTGCGATAGTGCGTGTCACCAGTGTCTCCCCGATGGACAGTGCTAGCTCTGCCTGGGCAGTTATTACTTGTCCAATGGGCAATGCTTAGCATGTAGTAATCTATGCGCCACCTGTGCAGCACAGGAAATTGATGGTAAATCAGTTTAAATTTGCTTCTCTTGCATCTCAGTGCAGTATGCTCTACAGAATGGTTAATGCGTCTCCTGTGCATTTCTGTTAACCGGTTGCGACACTTGCACCAGCTCAAACAGCTGTCTTAGCTGCAGTCAAGGTTACTAATTACATGAAGACCAATGCTTGGCCAAGAAGAAGCTCGCTGTAGTCTACATTGTCATGATCTGCATTGCTGGCATTATTGGGTTAGTTGCTATTGTATTTGCAATCTGGGCTTGCTATCGACATCATACCGGCCATGGTACTTATAGCTCCGGTCCTCTCAATGGGGTCCGTGCCAGCTATTATGAGCTACCCTGATTTGTATATTTTTATAGTCATTAACTTATATGAAAAGTCCATGGGACCTACTACCACTCAAGGTTTCTTTTCAATTACTCAGATCGGAGACTTTGAAATCAGACCAATTCGATGGAGTGATTTCAAAGGTGAAGTTTAATAAAAAATGCCCTGGTCCGCACATATTTATTGGTGGATTGACTACAAAATATCTGATGACAAGAAAAAAAAGTTATCAGTGGCCCTTCATATTGGCGAGAAGAGCTGGGTCAGGTGCGATCGAAAATGTGCTCATTTATTGAATCACGAACAAGGCCATTACTTAATAGGAGCGATATGCGTTTTAGAGTTCATGAGACGAGTAGACTCAAAAAGGAAGGACATGCAGGGCAACTTTGATGACTTTGTGTTTCAGACTTTCGATCGCACGATCAAGGAGTACCAATAACTGGAGAGAAAGTACGACGATGAGACAGAACATCGCATGAATTTTAATAAGCAGCTGGAGTGGGACGGGTACATATATGATAAGCTCACATATTACAAGCTGATTTACGATAAGAGCAAGAAAAAGTTTGTTAAGTTTTCTTAAAGCCCTACTAAACTTAAACAGCCCAAAATTCGTAATCTTTGATGTTTATACTTTGTAACTTATTAAAACACTTTTTAAAGACTCTATTACCAGGATTAAGGGGAATCAATTGTTATAATATTATTAATGGGGAGCGCTAGTCCCAGCTCACTAGAGCATAATTAAGAAGACAACTAAAGCAGGTCTATAATCTAAGCTAATATTTAAAGTCGAAGGCTCAAATTGAACCACCAAACCAATATCTACCCAACGTGCGAGTATTTGGAAGCCCATTATGAATAGTTTGGTGGTGGGTTTGACGAGCTTCACTTGACTCACAACATGATATCACAGTAATGTATGAAACTGCTGTCTAGGATAAAGCTAGGCAACCTGAAAGCGCTGGCATTAAGTACTGCCATCTGACTAGCTAGGCAATAATGATATTCACTGTGAAGCATTAAAATCAATAAAAGATATGCCATTAAGAGCCCTTGAGTATTTATTCTTAGGTAAATTTAAATCAACGCAGATAACAACCAAATTGGTAACGATGGATGCTATTATTTAACTCAGACAAATTTACAGTCACTCTTAACACTGGATTTGAATGCCAATTAAATCAAAGAGGATGGGTGTAAAAATTTAGCCAAGGCCAATCTTCCCAATCTGAGAACGCTCCTAGTCTGCGATAATAAATTTAATGAAAAAGGCCTGATGTATCTAAGCCAAGGCGAATGGCCCATTCTAGCCTTTGTTCAAGCCAAAAATAACAAATTCTAGCCCACCAAAGAGCTCGAGAAAACTAAGTTTCGATCTGAAATCAAATTCTTTCGTTTAGAGCTCCAATGAAACATGTTAATTTGCCTTTATTTGCAGCAGTTTTATTTTTATAAATTTAAATAGCTACATTAAAAAATGACAGATCTCTAGGGTATGTTTTCAGATTTCCCAGAGACATGCAAGAATCCCAACTATAATGGAAACAACATGACTAACAGATTGTTATACGAGGAGTCTTTTTTGAATAAGACTCAAAAAAAGATAGTATACTATTGTCCAGCCTATCTGCGGATCAAAATAAAGAATTTTTCAGAGATGAACCATGAAGATCTTAATGCTTAGGTCAACTCAGTCATAGTTTTAACTGTCAGTTTTAATGGTATTTCGCCTTTGTTATAACAAAAGATTAGAGATTTATTGAAACTGAGTTTTAACCGAGATGATTCACTCAAAATTCGATAAACATCGAAGGCAATAACAATAAAATCTCACAAATAGGGGGTGTACACTTACACGATTCAAAAGAGTGTCCATGTAGCGATGAACCCAAATGTGTTTTGGTCTCCCTTCGAGATCATCGAACTCATTATGAGCATAGAACTTAAAGACATTCAGATAAGCGCTACTGAAATTGAAAGCATTAAATAGGAAGCACTGTTGATGATCTAAAACATCGAATTACTCAATGAAGAGTGTAAATAAGATAAACAACTTAGAGATCGTATTAAAAACGCGATGGAAGAAGAAAGAAAATTTCTTAACACAGTAGGTTCTTTTGACATTAAGTTCAATCTCATGGATACCACATTAGATTTTATGAAAGTAGTCTACAATTCTTAAGGTAACTTTGGAGTGTACAGTCTAGCTGAAGCCTTACTTCACGCTTAATACACTAACTATTCAGCGCCTCGAAAAATAAGATAGAAACAGCTCAAGAAAGCGACAAACGGAAAAGTCTAAAAGGAAGATGATGACATATCTTAAATAGAATTAAAGAAAATCGACCATTCTCTAATTAAGCCATATCGATTCGCTCATTTTGAAATACCCCTTTACAAAGCACCTTCAGTGACATTGTGGACAATATTTTTCCCACTGTGGCTGTTGTCAGTGCTGACTCTAGGCATATTTTTCCAAGACAGCGGGCTTGCGAATAGAATCGGCAGCTTGACTGGTCTCCAAATCGCTTTCGTGGCCTTAATTCCAGTCATTAGGTCCCAGCTTCCTCAGAGTCCACAAGTGACAGTAGTCTAGATACTGGTCTATTGCGAAATATTCACTGGTATTTTGTTATTCATTGAAAGCATACAAGTCCGTAACTTGACAACTTATTAGTTTATTTGGTACCAAAATGGTCTCTTCATGGTCTCTGCTGCTGTACTTGTTATCGAAATTTTCATGATTTTCATCTTGATGATTATTCACAAGTTTTACTGGGAAGTGAATTACAATAAGGCAACAGTTCCTGAAGACTTAAAGTTCAACAGATTGAAATGGCAAAATCCAGGCTGTGATAATCATTTTCAGCGTAAAATAGATAGCCGAGCCATTAAAGTGGCTACTATTAATCCGTAAATGGAGAAAATGAAGGAGAAAATCTAAAAGTTCAGCTAGAAAGAAAAAGAAGCCATATTCAAATAAAAATTGAAAAATGCTAATTGATGTTTCAGTCTAGTTTATAATTTTTTGAATTATAATAAAAATGTCATCCGAGAAGTCTTAAATCGAGAGGAGCTTATAAACAATCCTACGCGATGATCCTATACCTTCGAATGCAACATTGATCGATATCCTCCCCTAGGCCAATTTTGCGAGCAGATCGTAGGAGATCAAGCGTAACATGAGCGATTTCATCTAATCGTGCCTGGAGAACAAGAAACTGGTAATCGAAATGATAGAGAGAGGCGTTAAGAATGATAAGTTTAGTTCAGCGCATTAGAAAAATTTAGCTTTATTCAGCGTAGAGGTACTCGGTGGAGATTACGGTGATGCATATAAGCTTTTCATCCAAGGAGAGGAAGAGAGAAAATCTATTCGCAAGTCCCGTAGTATGAGGAACGAGTCAGAAATATAATAATAAATAGAAGGCGAAACGGAGTCAGCTGAATAAAAATTTAAGCAAAAATACTCAAATTTCGAGTGTCTGTTATAATATATGAGTAGATCTTCAGAGCAGTTGTCAGAAGTGTGTGTGAACTACTTTAATAAAATTATAGGAAACATCATAAGCAACAGAGCTGAAGATGTGTATGCGTACTTCGATTGTAAGCTAACAAAAAAATAAAAGGAATAGAGTAGCCAATCAATTCTCCAAATTTTGATAGGACATGCCTACAAATTTGGCGGAGTAGCCGAAACGCTTGCGAAATTAGTGTCAGAGGAAGGACCAGTTAATAAATATGTGCATATAAAAAAGTATATTATTGAGCAGATCATCCAGTTGCTTAAATCCTAGGAACTTTTAAGACAGCCATCTAATAATTACGAAAATTTACTCTAGTTCGTAAGCTATGCCCTTTCTCGAACTAAATATAAATCTGACTAAAACACTGATCAAATTGGAATTGTCTGCCAAAGGTTTATCGATGAGGACATCATCTGGTACTTTAAGTAGAAGGTTGTAAAGGCAGTAGTCGATTCCAACAGTCTTCTCAACTATAATTTCATGAACAGCTCAGGTACGCTCAATCGAAGTGAAAGTTGTAAGAGTTCTCGAAAGGAGTCTGACTTAAAGCTTGAAAACGAATAATAATTTGAAAAGTTTCAGTTGGTCTTTTAAAATGCGATAAAATATCTAAAAATTATAATGTAGAGAATTAACTATGATGAAGAAGCCGAAAAGTATCACGGCTAGCCTGAGAGCATGCCGGAACTTGCAATGAGCTTTCAAGTGGATGAAACTCTCTTTGGTCAAAACTCCCTGTACGAACTGATGACTTTAAGCCTTCCATCTCGTTACGTACTATTTAGGATACGTAGAAAAATATTTGTAAAATGTGGTTCTATTAATTGCTACTAATGATTACACGAAATTCGCGATACAAAAAGGCGGACCCAGTCAAGCAAATCGGACTTCTACCCTCTTCATCAGTCCCAATTTTAATCCATCTTCTGGTCAATATTATTTAACACAGAAAGTCTTTAGGAAGGAATACAACCATAATGGACTAGTAAACTTCTACGTTTGTGAGCTGCTTTGCGAAGCTATAATGCCAAAAATAGAAAAGCTTGAAAATAAGGAAGCCATGATGGTATTAAGTGCTTTAAACCCATCTGAATAAATTCTCACTCAGTTTCATGACACAAGGATTTTCTTCATAAAAATTCTTCTTGTTCTGCAGAAAAAGTGTGAATGGTTCGCTTAACACTTCGTGAAATCTGGAATCGATGTGAACAAGATAAGATAGAAATTTAAAACTAAGCTTGGGGGTAACATCAGCAGTAAAAAAAATACGGTCAAATAGTTTGAGTTTTTATTTGACAATGAAGAACTGCAAGAGAACAAGTAGAAATCAGCTTATATAGATCAACTATAAACAAAAGATAGAAGTCAGATCGATTAGAAGATGACTCCTCCGATGATGATAAATAATTTAAGGAGTTCAATCCCCGCAGATAATTCAATTATCCTACATCAAAGCCTGAGTAGGAACACAATTAATTATCGAACATTGAAAATAGTGAAACAGTTGATATTTAACAAAATCTTTTCAAGGCCGAAAGCAGTGAAATTGTCGAAGAGATCAAAATATAAGGCAGTTAAAAATAGGATAATCACAGAAAATAAAGTGAGATTTAGTTATACGTTGACTCAGCAGGATCAGACAATTCATAATAATAAAACTAAGTAAACAGAGATAACATGAAGGATGAAAAAACCAACATGTGAACTGCTTTCTTTTTGTACTATTTCTATCAATTTTAATACAATACTTTATAAAAACTATTCAAGATTGCATATTTAACTCATGTAGTAACTTATTCGCCTCATCTTTTTCAATGCCCTGCAAATCAAAAAGTCTGCGAGAGTACTCGACTGCCTTTTCAGTGTTACCACTCTTTTTATAATATCTACTAAGGTAAATTAAACATTCAGCAGTCTATTTATCGTTGATTTGCTGATCCTATTTTTTCCTTAAATTTTTCTCAAAAGCATCGACAGCTTTTAGTTCAAATTCTGGTCCCATAGTATGATATAATTTAGCCATTTGATGTATTGCTATACCTTACCTATCTTTGGAACATTCTGCTCTTTCATAACACTTTTGAGCTTCGGTTGCTTTACCTATTTTTTCGTAGCAGCTTCCCATCGCATTCCACATTCTCGCATCTTTAGGTCTCGATAGCACAGCCCGACTGAAATAATAAAGTGCATAGTGGTTCATATTTTGGAGTTCATATGTTTGACCCAGTCCGTACCAAGCTCGAAAATCCTTTGGGTCAATTTCGACAGCATTACGATATGCTTAAATGGCGCCGGGAATGTTTTTCATTTCGAGATATTAGTGGCCCATAAGAGTCCAGGCTGCCAAACACGTCCGATCGAGCTTCAAGGCCTTTCGGAAGTATACTATCGCCTTCAGATGCTAGCCCATTAGCGAATAGTAGTTACCGATAACACAGCAAGTTTAAGGGTTATACTTGTTATTATCGAACTGCCTAAGTGCTAGATTGGCTAATTCACCCTGATTCTCCTTAATATACAAGATATTGGAGTAGGTGTCCATGTTTTCAAAGCGATACGGATCTATCTCTAGCAGTTTCTGGAACCAGTCTAAACTGGGATCGAATTCTACGTATATTACATATGTACATTGATTGTTATAGAACGAGTGTGCTATTTGGTTCATTATAAAGTTGGAGTTCTTGAAAAAGCATAGCATGCCATAATTTAATTCGATACTCATATCGTTTTTGTACTTTTATAAGCAGAAAGAACTGAAAAATAAGTTTTTCATCCAGTGGTCATTAAGGTCTTTAATCAAGTTATTCTACTTTAATATATATGTACGAGATTCTCAGACTAAATGACTCCGCATAGTTCAATCCAGCAGGACCAGAGATATGGAAATTTATTGAGTGACTCGACCAAGACTTGCCTTGCCTCTGCCAATCTCTGTTGCTATTTCAAGATGAGTCCATAGAGGTACAAGTTTATTCCATTTAATTTACGTTAATGGTACAGTTTCTTGAGTTAGCGGTCCAGAACTTGAATTTCAGGATGCGATCTAACCTTATTGCTATTTTCTATGTGATAAATGCAGTACAGTTTTCGTAGATCTCCTCTTCTTTGCGGATGAGTCCGTTCATCCATATGCTGTAGTAGTAATAGAAGATGATGCTCTCGTTTTCCGGGCACTTTATTCGATACTATTTCAGAATATGGATGCATTTCTTGTACTCCCGCAATTCAAAAAGGTTCTTTATTAACAGTAGAATGTTCTCAATCTCGTGCGTGTTGTGTGGGAGTGGATTGGCCTCACACTTGAAAGCAGTCTTTTGATCTGCATTAGTGTTATTGAGTGTAAAGGACTTAATCAAAAATGACGCATCTCTTTCTTGTTGTGTTGTTATTCCGAGTAGCAATTCACCGATCCTAATTTGAAACTAAAGTACCATTTAGCACTATGAGTTAGTGAGTGAATTGTTAAGTATCGCAATGCGTGCTGTAACTCCTCTGCCACAATCGACAGCTGAGGCATTTTTACTAATAGTCGATCATTCTGTAGCAAGTTCGGAAACTCGTTAGTTGATGAAGAATAAAATGATGTGCTCATCTGGTTCACCTGCATCTTAATAATATTTAAATTCAAATTTCAATATCCTTCGCTATTTTGCAAAATACAATACAATTTTTATTATCTTAATAATACATTTTCTTTAACTTAAATCATAATTATCACGAAAATCATAAAATATCATCAAAAATTTAATAAAAGGTTAGCCAAAGAGAAGCAAAGTTTAATGATATTTGCCTTTTGCTTTATAGCTCATATTAAATTAATTTAAAAGCATAGAAAAATTAGGAAAATGAGTGAAAATGAAGCACGAATCAATACCTGTGTTTATGTTTCTAACTTCCCAAGAAAAACAACTAGAGAGGAACTAGATCAGCTTCTTAGAACTTATGGATCACTGATTTCTTTGCAAATTATTTAGAAGCCGGATTGTACTTTTGCCTTTGCGGAATTTGATGATATTCGCGATGCTGCATTCGCTGTCAAGCAACTCAATCAAAAACTATATCAGGGCATGAACTTAAAAGTTGAATTTAAGAAAAAGTGCTCTAAAGAAAGGTCGCATAGAGAAGACCAGAGCAAAAAATAAAATGATAAAAATTTAGAATCACCGAAATCAAACATAGAAACAAGTTGCAATCTACCAACTCAAAAGAGTACTTTAAAGTACAGATAGTAGCGTTCAAGTTATCGTAATCAAAGTCGAAGAGATTCAAGAAGGGAGTCTGTTGACTCAGACATATCTAGCTTACAATCCAGATCGAGATCAAGAGAGAAAAAGTGTATAAACGAGGGTAGAAAACCAGGTTATAGAGAATAAAGTACACGGCGTGACTACGAAAACTAAAGAAAGCCTCATAATATAAAGTATCGTAATTAAGATACAAGATCTCACTACCAAGATAATGGGAAAATTGATAATTAAATCAGAACAATTATCTATATAATCAAGAATCTCGAAAGAAACATGGAAAGAATGGAAGAAAAGCTACAAGATTTACTAGTTTATCATCGCCGTGAGGAAAAATTATATCTTAGAAGAAAATTTTGAAGCCTTCATGCAAACGGCAATTTTTGAATATGATAATGATTAATTTCTGCAGTTTCATATAAAACAACAGGTATTATTTATCAAATATGATGGATACCATCTAAAAAAAGCTACCTTTCTACTATTTAATTTCTAACAAAAGTTGCTAATCTCTTAATAAATATCGATAATAAAAGTATTAATTGTCAGGTATAATAGAGACTCCTAGAGTCAAATTTCCTTTTTATAGAGTAAAAAGACTTAATCTTATAATTAATTCCATTGTATGCAAAACTCGGCAATTTCAGGAGAATCACCCAACAAAAGATGTTCTCGTGAGTCTGAACTGCACTCTTCGCAGGACACCATCCACTGTTTCTAATAGCAGTAGTCCCGTGAGTTAGAGAAGATGTCTGGTCAAAACTCAAAATCGGTCTCACATGCTAGGCAAAACAAGGATGGTGCCAACGCAGCAAGGACAGCCAGAATCACGATAATCTCTATGATCTTAGAGAATGATAAGCGAGGAGTCAATCAAGCACTTCAGTAGCTGAACGAGGACCTGCAAGTGAAAAAGACCATGCTCAACATTGGAGAGCGAGAGTTTAAAGCTCGATTTCTACTACAGCCTCAACTGAGACCCTATTTTGCTCGTGTGCTCGATGACGTGTCTCTTGAAAGTGTGGAGCAGTTTATAAGAAGGAACAAGCGATCGCAGCTGAACTATAAGTCTAGACTATAACTGTGCTATCAATATATTCTCAAATACAAGCAGCAATTCGATTGCACATTTTAGACCAATAATAAATTCGAACACAGCCAGAACAAGACAGAAATAAAGAAGGAAGAAGAGTATCATAATATTAGCGATTGCGAGACTATTTTACTACCAGTCGCGCTCCAACCTATGCAGTACCAAGTCTACATGAACCAGCAAGGATTCATTTGGCTGTTTTGATATAGTTTTTTTTACTTCTTCATCCTCTTTCAATATTATTATATCAGTATCTAATACTTTGAGCAAGTTAATGAACTCACTAGAAGTATCATAATTTATAACTATTAAATATTAAACGAAATCCATAATTTAATACATATTTTATAAATTAATTTATCGATTTGTTGTATAAACTCTTTATTCTGAGTAAATTAATTAAGCAGAAAGATAAAATAAATCAGTTCCTTTTCCCTAAGGGTGGTAGCTCCCCTTTGCTTTTCTTTTGCTCAGGTTGAAGTTATGCCCGCTCGTGAACTTTGCTATTATTTAGAGCTTCCCTATTTTTATATCTCTATGCTTACATTTCGCGAACCCGAAGCATTGTCTGCACTGACTTCACCATTTATTTTAGAAGTTTATTTTCTTGTTCCCACTATTTGCACTTTGCGCAAGACTCCTACGTCATAATTCTTTTTCGCTCGGTCTTTCCTTTTCTGATTGTCTCAACCTCTATTTGCAGGTTTTCAAGCTATTCGCTCTTTTTCTTCAGCAACATGGAATTTCTTTTGTCCCTTTACATTAAACGTTTTAGTTATTAATTGGTCTCTTTTAGCCTTTATTTTAAATTCACTGTTTGTTACTACTTTGAATCAATTTCCTTCATTAACTATTTGACACGATTGTTAAACTTTTCAATCATAAGAGTTTGCTATGAACGGGACACTGATATATCTCCCTCTGTCTGACTCGTTCTATCCTAATTTTTAAGAGGCCTCTTTTCTTATAATTTATTTTACTTTAATTTCTTAATTTACTCAACTAATGTATGCGTATCTCGATTTTAAGTTATCAATTTTTGTTTTTATTTTTTAATTTTTTCAATTTCAGAAGTCAAATTAATGTTTTCATCAATTAATTTCCTTGCATTTTATTATAAATGCTCGATTTTCTCATCTTTTTATCCAAATGTTTGCATAAGAGTTTCATTTTATTTTCTTAAAACATTATTCTCAACTTTAAGGTCATCTTTTTTTGAGTTATCAATGTCAACAACTTTATTTTCCTTTTGATTTTTCATCTTTTCAAGCTACAGCATAAGTATGTTGACATCATTTTTAAGTTTTTTCTCGCTCTATTATTTTTACAGTTTGAGCTTGTCGATGGTCTCAGCAAACATTTTCTCCTTCTGCTTAATTTTGATCAGATCGTTCTGATTTTTCTAGAGAAGTCCGTTATACTGTTCATTTAGTTTCGAGAGGGCTTCTTCAAGTTCTTCCTTAGACTTGTGAGAGGCCATTGATAACTTATATTTATATCTAAAATGAGAGAATATGATCGCACCTTGCATCAGAAAATTCCGGTAGTTCTTCGCATAAACTAATCAATTTCGTTATCCTGTATTGCTGCTTCCTGTTTTTTGCTCTCAAATAAATGTTTACCAATCGCATAGTCAATGCTTTCATTATTTTCCCATGCATTGATCATAATATCTTTATAATATGTTCCTGTGACTTTATTGAATTGCAAACCTACTATATTGTTGGACATCACCATTTTTAGTGATTTTTTCCTTATTCGAAACTCAGGGACTGCTTCCTTTACAGCAGGGCTCTGTGTTGAACTCAACTGGGGGCAATTTAGTTTACCACAACACCAGCACACCTGCATTTAAGTATTTTAGGAAATCAAATTATTTTCATTTGGTTTATGCTTTATGCTTGAAATCTGGGGTGGAGTAAACTAAATAAGCTACTTACTGATTTATCTCCTATGTTAGTTTCTTTTAGTAAGCAATATTTTCAAAGAAGACGATCGCAGCTTTATTTCGGTACTTCTCAGACTGGATATCTATTTAGGATGTTGTTTATGCTTATGATCCATATACTTTTTAGGATTAACCCATAGACTGTTTACGGGTTTGCGAATAGTCTAGCTAAAGTATTGATCATATCGAGATGATAACGATAATTCTCTCTATTATTTTACTTTTTTGTTCAGTTTCTATTTAATAATTTTGATGGTCTATTTCCTAGCCATTCGATTACTATTCAGCTTGTTAATTAGTCCACTTTTACAATCAGTGAGTTAGCTTTCGTAATAACATACACTCAGTTTCCTATGGATTAACTATCTTGCACTTGCTTTTTTATGATTCTACTTATGCTCGTGAAAGAGTGAGCTGACCTCTAAAGTCATAAGTTCAATCTTACAACCTATAATTAAATAAACTCAATTCAATATATAATACAATTATTAATTTCCTAGTTTACAGATTACCATATATTACCATTTATTGAATTGCATTATATTAGTGTTGCTGCGTAGATATATTATATGATCAAATTCCAAGATATTCATTATATTATATCATAAAGGTGTTAAGATGAACAACCAAGACAAGGACAGTCAACAGTCTCAGCAGATCCAGTCAGCATCTAACAATAATTTAACACAGAATGCCGTCATTGTCAATTAACAAATTTAATGTGAGGCTCAAGGGTATGATTTCGTGAGCAATTAAAATGTGCAGCAGATGCAAATTCCCTCCATGAACTACTACATGCCTAACTTTGTAGAGGATCAGCAAGAGTTCCAGTATGTCTCCATGCCTGTTTATGGAGCACAGGAACAGAATTATATCCGTCTCATCAACGAAAAAGACAAAACTGAGGATAAAAAAGTTGTTGCATTGATTGTCAGCTTCGTTTAAAGCTCAAGCTACGACAATTTATTCACAACTGTGTAACAAAAATCTCAAGAAGGTACGGCTGTCTTAGTTTACTCGTGCTCGTCCCGATCTATAAACAAAATTTTAAAATAGTTCAAAGGCGAGTAGTCTGAGAGCAAATAAGCTAAAGACATAGTTAAATACGTTAAAGAACTTGACTCTGACTGTGTTGTTTTCAACTGGTAATGCTCGATGGGTTACTCAACTGAGACTTTTCCTGAAGGCAAAAATGTTATATTTTAATTCACGAAGTTTGTCCTTGATCGAGGTCACATGTGCATGTTCAGTGATTTCAGTCTTAAAGCTCTAATCAACCAATGGGAATTTTAATTATTAGGACCAAATCCTTTCAAAAGAATCGGTTAAACTTCTGCACCATTTTAGCTGTACTTTGAGAAAGAGAAGCTAGTTTAATGCCCTTCAGCCCAGTTGCAGATTGTTGGGGAAATGGCAGAAGGTGGAAAGTGTCACGTAGAAGCTATGGGAGGTACAATAGTATATTCGGCAAACAACAAATTACCCGAAAATAATTTTTACACTATGCAGGTGCTAACAGTGGCCAAATCTGATTGCTAATGCACAGAGTAAAATTTTATTCTGGAATAGAATGGCAAGAAGGGAACAGCAGGACATGTGCTTTTGACGTATAAATCAGGTGGACACCTACTCACAAGTATGGGACACTGGATTGAGCTTATGAAGATTGACACTTCTGAGCACAAATTATTTGAAGTGGCTGAAAAGCAATATGGTAGTGAATATGCAGAACAGATGAAGTACCAGTATGCGCAGATGGATGAACAAGATCAAAAGTAGTTCATTACGTCCAACGCTGTTAACTTTGTTCAAAATCAAGCTCCGTGCCGAAACATGGCCTCTAAGAAGGGTTATTGATGGGAGAAAATAATTTTAAATATTATCATTTAGTTATTAAGCTAAGAGTTGCACAAATAACAGTTATATTATCGTTACTTCTCTCGGAAGACTTGCTAATTATTTATTTTACGAAACTCTTTATTTAAAGGTAGCCAAGCCTCTGCAAACTCTATTTGTAGAAGTTATGAATTTATTAATTAGTGAAACCCTAGAACAATCCATCACTAGCTAATAATACATGTTCATAGTGCTAAGTGACCTATTCGACAATAATATCGGGTTCGGCAATAACTATACCTGGATTTCCTCCATACTTTCGGAACTTGATTTCAATGTCGCCTATTGTACGTGACACGTTTAAATTTCCAGGGTTTATGCGTGTTTGACTAAACACTCGGATATTTTCCTTGCCATGACAACCAACTGTTCCTCCGTCTTTGTATAATTTACCACCGTTTTTGATTATGCGCATTTTCTCTTCTCTGTCATCAGGCTTGTGATCCTTTGTCACTTGTTTGCAAGCTATTGGGCCTAGCAGCAGTAATCGACTGTCTCCAGTGTTACCGACATAAATTCTATTTTGTTGAATGAGACACACAACTGCACAAGATCCACTTGTTTAAAGTACAGAGTTTTTTTAGCATTGAGCTAGAAAGCTTTATTCAGCTTGCATAAAAGTTTATTTGATGGCTTTTGCAGGGTCCAAGAACAAATATTTACTCAAACGCAAGTAGTTATGAAAGTGCTATTTCAAATACTCAGAGCATTTGGCTCCTCCATGACCATCAAAAACTCCAAATAAAAAGTATCGACTCTATCCCTCATTTATACATTGACTCTTTCCACTAGCTGATTATTTGGGTGCATGTGTCGCTTGATGTAGTTTTTGTCGAAGGTTCAACAAATTTTTAGTCTCACAAATGTATCTGTCTTAATTGTAAGGTCGTCTTCCTCGGTAGCTTTCTGCAAAATACTCTCTATCATCTCCTAGTCTTATTTTGTTTGCTGAGATGTCCTGGCTATAATCTTCCTTTCTAATTATTTATTTTATGTTCGTTTACTTTTAGTTTTGATGACTAAATTTATCAAATGCAGATTGAGCATTTACTTTATATTTATTTGCTTAGTTTAACTTATTCAAGTTGCAAAATTCATTTATAGTTTTGCCAAAGTAAGGTTGCTTTAATTTACCTTAGTTTGACTTTTATTGAGTTCTACTACTCCTAGACTCATGCATAATATCTGTATTTTTTATGAATTGCTGGTACTCAAAGTCATCTTCAACTTTGGAAGCTTGAATATTCTAGCAAACTGATGATGATACACTTATCTTATTAGATACTGAGAATAGGCTGACTGGTGCTTTTAGTTTCTTCTTATTTGTAAAAAATTGATAACGGCGCAAATTAATTTAATTCGACTACCTGGCTTAATTGGTCTCGTATTTTTATGAGCTATGGTACGTTTTTTTTATCTTATTTTGTAAATTGTTACTTAACCTTACTCGAATATTACTCCCGAATCTTAAAGCTGAGTTTGAAAAATTTGATTAAATGCATTCGTCTTAGTTAGAATTAGTGCTTGAAATTTGTTTCGCTTCATCTTTCATGTGAAGAGAAATCTATTAACTCTTCCTCATTACTCGTACGAGAGGTCTTCTCAGATGGCTAACAGTCGCTGGCATTTAAAGCACTCTTGAAATAATTTTATCATTATTTTATAACTCATCCTTGAGAAAATATTCAGTATCCTTTGGTTTCGAGAGTGATTTTCTGAACATTTATTTTCTTGCTAATATAATAAAGTTTATATCACAGCACTAAGCTATTTTGAGCGACTGTAGTCTCAATTTGAGGCATCCGCATTGAATTGATAATAAATTTGGTTTGCCTTACTAAAATATATAATAGAAATAATCGAAAACAAATGGAATATAAATATCGCATGCTCAATCCAATGCCCTTCTCCACGGAGTCCATTGACTTTAAACTTTCTGAAACTCATTTGTAAAATTGTGTGCTTGTGAGCCCTACCAAGTAACGTGAATCGCTAACCTATACCGTCTCGATGGAAACAATTCAGGATCAAGATTATAGTCCTTTCAAAATGCCATATAATCAACTATTGCATGTCCATGAATTTTGGCCCGCAGGCAGTGATCAACGCAGCGAAAGAAAGCTAAACGAAACTTACAGTCTTGACACAGGCAAGCCCATTGTTTCAATTAAAATCTAGTCTGACCAAACATAGCAAGCCGAAAATAAGTCTATATAAAACTAAACATGCAAAGGAAATTTAAGAGACAACAAGACATAAAATGTTTCAATGAAAAAATTGTAAGTTAAAGTTAAAAATGTAAGCTTATAACCAATCGCTGAAGAGCGTGATAATAAATTCTGCAAAATGGGAAAGGTAATGAAAAGAATCCATTCCAACATTAAGACAGCAAAGCCACGGACAGCTTCCCGAAAAACATTACCAAGTCCATCACATCAAAATACAGGACAAAAATTAAAATAAGCATGTACAAAATAGGAGGGATCATTTAATTAAATTAAAGAAAACAGCGACAATGTATAGTCAGTGTTGAATTAAGGTCTAAAAGGCAGCATTTTGAATAAAACGAATTCATCTTCGAACGCTAACTGCTCGCCTGAGCTCATTAGGCGCAAATCTGATTATGTATCTTCCAGAAAAGCAAATCATACAAAAAATAGTATCATATACTTAACAGATCGACCTAACTAAGCCACATTAAACTATAAATCGATTAGGGATCGACCAGTTCGAGGGAAAATATATAGTACTCTTGTTTAATCTGAAAATTACTAAACTTGTTGCCGAGAGAACAAAAATTATGATGGCAAATCAGTTTTGTCTCGAAAATATAGAAGCAGGTGCAAAAGTGGTAAAGACGCAGAAATATAAAAAAGAGAGAATACCAAATTCTCGAAATAGCAAAATCTCAGTGATTCATTATCGATTTCAGCTATTAGGTTGAGTGCAACTGACAGAAGTAGTTAACACCTTGCTGCCAAAATATTGAACATTAGAAAATTATCGAAAGATCCATAAATTAGAAATGATAAGCAAAAGATAAACTCTCAGTAGAAAGCGAAAGAAAGCACTATTTTATGTAACATTGATATCAACAAAGATGTCTTGGCTAATGGATTGCACAACAGGAAAGGATGGAGAAAAGTTAAAGAAATTCTTCCTTCCAAATTATTCTGCTTTTGATCGTTTAAATGAATCTTTATTATTAATTAACTATTTTATTTACTCGTGAACTGATGGCAAAATTGTCAATTATATTAATCATTAGATTTAAGAATTTTGAGAACTTATAAGATATTTTTTCTTTTCTAAGCGAGTTCATTATATATTTTTTTGCTTAACCATCCGAAAGAAATGAATAAAGTAATGAGTTCATCAGAGGATAGCTCACAGAAGTCATCATATTACATCAATCCTTGTTTTTGACCTATAATTTAACAAGCTGTCAGAAATAGCTCCTTATTAGATATTAGTTTAGATTGCAGCTGAGTGACACTTTTCTGGACAAGCATTTTTTTACGTTCAAAGCACTCGCGAAACAAAGCTTCAGTATGATCAAATTGAGCAATAGCAAGCTTCATACTTTTGATTGAGTCTTGGTTTAATTAAATAGGATCGGACTCTTCTCCATTGACAATGCTTCCTTGCAGAGAGCGATAGTGCTGAGACTGTCTAATTATTTTGTCTAGTCTATGCTAGTTACGATAATGCCTCTCTAATTGCTTGTCTTGGTCACTCATGTACAGGTACTTGAGACTCCTCTTATTTCCTTATGAAATTATAGATTAATCAAGACCACTTATAGAGGCGAGTTTCTGATTACGGGTTGAAGATGCTGCTTCGGTATTCTAGTAATGCATTGATTGATTCTTGCTATCTTGACGCCGATTTGCAATTACTCGAGAGCTTTTCTTTCTTCTTTGATTGTCTGGCGAACTAGTGGTGCTCAAGTGCTCTCCATTTTGTGCATACATACTCTTGCATTTCTATTTTTTATGTTCTAGTATTTTTCTACGGTTAGCGATGTGAACTTCTAGTTTAGCCTTAGATTCATCGAACTCGTCGAGCTTTCGTTCGTAGTATTTATTTGTTTACTTGTAGTCTGTAATTTATTTCTTGAGTTGAAGAATTTATGACTCAGACTAGATTACCTCATAAGCTATGTCACGCATATTTTCGTAAAACTTGATATCTGCGATGATGGCTTATATTTTGTGGCGAATGGGTGCGCATCGCTACTTGAGAAACTATAAACGGTGCTCGACGTATCCATCTTTACGCTGATCGAGACTGTCGATGCTGTGGATGATATGATTATGGTATAGAAGAGTGCTTGGCTTGTGCATTATTAATTTTATGCACTGCCAATATAAATTAATGATAGATAGAATAACAAGAGATGCACAATAATAAATATTATATTTGGGCGTTACACCTTCTGACCTAGCCAGTGTATTGAAGGTGCCAGCGCGACGATTTTGCACATCTAATCAACAACTGGGGCGTGCTGGCTTTATTTCAATTTTGCACACTATTTTAATAATAATTGTTCATATCTTTATTGAATGAGTGTCAACGCAGGAGCCAATCTTTACGCTAGTGGAAACAACCCCGGCATTATGTAATTTACTTACTATGCTCAGAAGAACCAACTCTAACGATCCCTACGCCACTAACTCAGTGCTGTCAGGCAAGGTTAATACCAATGTCGGAGGAGTCGTTGTCAACCCTCCTTCAGTGATCAACAAGACAGGAGTTACCACAGTGCCATATAATGCATCAGGAGTGTACAGTCCCGGTGTCGCTTCGACTGGTTACGTCGCAGCCGTCCCCAACAGAGGCACTCAGGAAGTGAGACAAACTGTAATAACTACAGCTCCAAACTATGCCTATGAATAGCAAATGCGCATGACCCGTGGCCAAAACAGTGGAAACTACGAAGTGAGAACAGTGGAGACTCGACCTACACCGGCCTACACGAACACAACCTCGTATCAAGCCCCAGTCACCACTAATACTAATTATCACACTCCAATGGTGGCTTCAGGCATTAATGCGGCTCCAGTAGTAGCATCTCGAGGCCCCGCTCCTGCAACCGTCCAGACTCGCTACACTGAGCAAAATGCCACTCCCACCTATGTGCACAGGGAAGAGAAACCTAGCTGGTGGTTCAAGCCACTACTAGCTCTCATTGGATTACTAGCACTCGCAGGCATCATTCTAGGTCTTCTTTTCGGCCTTGGAGTTATCGGTGGCAACAAAAACGTATTCGACAGAGGCACAGACAGCACTACTGCTCAAGGCACTACAATCGATGGCGTAAACTACAGCAATTACACAATAACACAATAAACGACAGTTTTGAACAACTCTGGATCATCGACAACAACAACGAGCACAACCCCTGCAAGTACAAGCACAACAACGACGACAACGACTCCAGCAAGTACGAGCACAAGCACAAGTAGCAGTTCGACAAGTTTCACTAGTCCGACAGTGATTGCTCCAACTGTGACTACTCCCACGACATCGACTACCACCACAGTGTCAACCACTTCGACCACAGCACCGGCGACAGTGGCAACATCGGGGAACGTGAGAAGAAGTACCACCGTGACCTCATCCACAGCAACGTAGCCGATTGTGGTGCCTGCTACCGTGGTGAGCCCTGTGGCAGCATGATCATAATTTTGTTGATCTTTTTACAAATATATCTCATCTACATCACTGAGCCTTCTTCTAAAACTTGTTGTCCAGACACTTCAGCTCGTCCCCGATCAGCGAGTACGAGTACACGATAACTTCGTGCTGCTTTATCTCCAATATCATGAAACTAGGCACGGGCTCAGCTACCAAGCTGCTGAATGCTCCCGTCATCGACCCAGGGTTAATGAAGTTTATATTGTTGTGGGTTGTGAACTTGAGCTCATGCGAGTGCCCACTAACTAGAATTTATACTCCCATCTAGATTGCCTTGTTTCCTAGTGCCTATTCATCGCCCCATGGAATTATCTGGTGTCCATGTATGATACCGATTTTCAGTCCAGCCACCTCAACTACTTTCTCTTCAGGTAGGTCCTTGAAGGCCTAGTCCTCGAAGTCACCCTTGACAGCGTGGAAGTTGTTGGAGAGGGACTTAGCCCAATCATGAATTTCCCTGCACCCCATATTGCCTGTGCAGATGACTGTGTTGATTTTGTTAGGAGTAATCATTTAGCGATATCTTGCCGGCACTTAGGCGGCTCTATGCGGAATGTGGAAGTCGCCCAGAAGGAGGACAAGCACTCCCATTTACTATTCATCTGCCATTGATCACTTGATATTATAAATAGATTTTGCTTATTGATTCAACACACACTCTACTTTTAACTATCTTTCCGCCTAGCCTTACTGATAAACGAAATTCGCACTCTAGATTAAAATTGAGTATTCATTCGTTGAGAAGTTCTGTCTTTGTTGCGATTAATAGAAACTAATACTAAAGCATAACTATATTAGTTGTAATAGCACTAATAATAAATATTTAAATGAAGAGTAGCGAGAAGCCCGACTCGAAAAAAAAGTAAAAGCCTTTGTTAGCCAAGACGACTTCAACTGGCACTTTGTTTAAAAAACCCTAGATAAAAAAACCTTTGCTCGTCAAAAAGTAAGACAGTAAGGAGACGATTCCATCGACGAAAAGGCCAGAACTGAAGAGCCCTGCGGTTCATTCAACTAATAACTCAAATTCTAAAACAGCATCTAATAGTAGTACTGGAACTCGATCATCAAAATTCGTGATGCAGAGCTTACGAACATCCCCTAAATCGAGTTTAGCTGAAATTAACTCAGTGCACTTGAAGAAACTCTCACAAGAATCGAAACCGAAAACCGAAGCGAACAAGATTCCTTCCAAAGTGGAGGAGCAGTCGTTGAAAAAAGTCAAAGAAGAAGTCAAGAAATCTCTAGCCAATGTGATCAAAGTTTACCATCCCTAGAAACAATCATATCTAGATATCTCGATGACATAAGTAACAAATGATGTGCCCATAAAAGAGGATAAGCTAGTTCGTACAGATTTCAATTTTCTCAATGTCATAGGCGAAGGAGGATATGGCAAAGTTTGGAAAGTTGAACATCACAAAACTAGAGCCATTTTTGCAATGAAAGAAATGTCCAAAGCTCTCATAATACTCAAGAAGAGTGCATAAAATGTCCTCAACTAAATGAAAATATTGTCCAAAATAAAGAGCTAGTTCATTGCTAACATGACTTTTGCCTTCAACGATAGAGATAATTTATACTTAGGAATGGATTACCTCCCTGGAGGAGACCTTCGATCATTTTTAAGCGAATCTGAAAAATTAACTGAAGACTAAGCTAAATTTCTTATCGCTTGTATTATAAAATCACTGTAGTATATTCACTCACACAAAATAATGCATAGAGACATAAAACCAGAGAATTTAGTTATTGATGAGAAGGGCTATCTTCGATTAACAGATTTTGGTATTGCCCGATCGCTTAAATAAAAGCAATGTCTGGACGCAAGTGGAACACCTGGATATATGGCGCCATAGGTTTTATGCAAGCAAGTCCATACTTATTCTGTAGATTTCTATGCAGTTGGTATTATAGCTTATGAACTGATGACTGGCCGACGCCCATACTCCGGACAAAACAGAAATTAAATAAGAGATGCAATACTCTCAAAGCAACACTCTCTCAAAAAGAAAGACATCCCTCCAAAATGGTCAGTGGAGTCCGCGGATTTCATCAATAAGCTCATTCAACGTCAGCCGACAGCTAGGTTGGGGAACAAGTCAGGAATTTAATAACTGAAGCAGCACGCGTGGTTTTCAAAATACCAGTGGAAGCAGCTGGAGGAAAAGAAAATTAACTCGCCTTTTAAGCCTAAGTATAATGGACCCACGGTGACTGACCGACTCGACTAATATTAAGAAGCAGTAAATCAATATAAACTACTACAAAGAGCAGACCAGAAAGTCGACATCTTCGCAGGCTATCTTTGTAACTTTAGATGAAAATTATCTTTGATAATCAGCTAAACGTCTCTTTTGTAAAACATTAAAATAATCATAGTAATATTTCAAGCTTAGGATTGTTCTCGCTCTTTTGTTTTTATTTTATTGCCCTCTCCGATCTTTAATAATTCATGGGCCTTATTATCAATCCCGATGTCTTCCTAACTTTCTCGACCTGGCTATTTTTACTTTTTATCATTCATGTTAATTCTGTCAACTCCCTCCTTAGTTTTTTATAAAAAAGGTTTATAGTCGCCCAGGTAGGCCACGATATTTTTAGATAAATTATCTTTAACTACTGCGAAATTAGGGATGGTGGGGTAGATTTATTGAGGTGTCGTTTCCTTTGTCATAACTCTAAAAAGATGCTCTGTTTAATTTTGAGCTCTCCCATATTTGCTAAGAGCGTTAGTCTTTTGAGTAATGTATAATTTAGGGGTTTTTCTACGGCAAGCTTGATGAGGAAACATCTCTCTACGTTCAAACTTTTTCTTAAGAGAGTTTTAATAAAATTTTTAAAGTTTTTCTATACTTCCTCCAATATCATACTATTTTTGTTGTATGATTAAAGGCTTTTCTGAGACTTCAACTGTCTGTTACTATTCTGCAGGATGAAGCCGCGGATTTGTCAGATAGTCAAAATTTTTATCGTTTTATTCGGGCTGTTGGTATCCCTGCATCTGAAGTTCTCTCTGTACGACAGCCTCAAAATTGTATTCTGGCTTTTCCTGGTCTCGAGTGGCTTGCTACTCTGCATAGATGAATCACTACCCAGCTATTTTTCTTTCTTACGGTCCTGCTCTAATTTTTTCTGGCATGCTTTGATTTTCTTTTCGATCAGTTTTATTTCCGCAGCCAGGTCTTCGGTTCTGCGAACTTTAGCAAATTTCTGTAAGTTATCCAAATGACCTAGCTTTGGAGCTGGCAGCTGCTTGTACTCAATTTCTTCAGCCAGACTGGCTTTCATGAACCCACCTCCCGTCCTGAGTTACGAGATTACTACCTCACTTTTTTAGCAGATACTGATTTTGTTTGCGCTCTTACATCATTCATTATAGGGTCCCCGGAATTCAATCTAGGCTGTGAGTTTCTAGTTTCAGTTATCGGGTCGGCAGATTTTTTCTTAGGTAGCTCAGGCAGCATGTTGCAATAATCTTATTATTACTTATTATTAACAAAATATTTAGATAATTTGGATTACGAATCGCTATCATTTTTTGTCAATGACCAAATTTCATGATCCAGCGGAACACTGTAGCTCTGTCCGAGTCTTTCAAAACCATGGAGCGAAGATTCTATTGATAGTCAGCAAAATTATTAAGTTTCTTCTGCAAAATTGTTGTCCTAAAGTCGTCCTATTTAATTTTATCTTTGAACTCCTAGATTAGGTGCTCATAGAGGGCTTATTTCTTCTTGCAGAGATGTAAGACATATGATAAATGCTAATTGTATGTTTTTTTACTACAATATGTATTACCTAAGTTTTCCTACTTATAATTGGCTACTTAATTGTCTAAGAACTCTTGTATCTTTTAATCATTAAGCTTTAGTTCTTTTGAAAACTTCTGCAACATCTTCACGCACTGTTTTTCTTTCTACTCTCGCTCCAGGTGCTGTTATTGAGTCAGTTTGAACTCGCTCTCTAATGTTGTCAATTTATCAGTGACCTACTGCTTCTCAATGTTTAATTTTATTTATATAGCCTATAGACATTTAATTTTAGTAAGTAACTCTTAGTTCATCGTTGCACTATTTACTATTTTTGCAGCCAGTTATTAAATATCTTTTTGAGCCACATCGAGCTTAACAGTGAGCTAATTTATTATTTTTTATTTTTCTTACTTTACATGCCTTAACTATCTGTTCTACTTCTACAATCTCTCGTGTTTTATCTTTTACGATCTGGCTTCCGACTCCAACTTTTCTATTTTAGCCTAGGTCTGTTCATAGGATTGTACAATGCTTTCAATTTCGACACTGTTATTAGCATTCAAGCGCTGCTTAAGATCTCTAATCGCCTTTATCTTCTACCAGTTCTATCCATCTTTATCGTGATAGCTCTGGCTCTCCCCTTAGCTTGAATTGCTATGAGATTCATGTTCGGCTTCAGAACTGTTCTTTTAATTTTTGAGAGTGGAGCCATTTTCAAAAAACTTCAATTTAAGTGCCTCCGCAGTTTGCCTTCTAGCATCTTTTTGTTTCTTTGATTCTTGATTAGTGTCCAGTTTAACTGTGAGACTGTCGAGTGCAAACAGAATCAGCTCTTTTTCTTGAAGCAGCTTGGCCTTCTCTGCTTTCCATATGCTCTGCTCGGCTAGCAACTGCAGTTTCTTTCGCTTCTCAGTCTCGAGCAGCTGCTTATATTTCTCCAGCTGAGTCTCATGTATGTAGTCCCGTTGCATCGATTTATATATGTGTTCGGAGTACAAGCAAGAGACCTGCTGCGAATTATACTTAGCCTTCAAGGCACTGCCTTTGGGTTCTGACTGCTTCTGCCTTACATCATGGCGGCTTAGCTAGGAGGGTGATTTGACTTAAATTTTGATGCAACTTGACTTTCCTGCTCCTTCTGCAAGCTCTTTGTGTAAGTCTTAGCTGTGTACGTTGTCAATGCAGCGAATTGTCTTCGCGATGTAGTCCTTCGCTATATTATTTTCGATCAGCTTTTTCATAGAATCCAAATTACTAGTTATAACTAAAAATTCCATATCAGACTCACATCAGCCATACTAGATTATTTTGGCTATCTATAAGTCTGGCACAAAATATGAGAAAGAGAGAGGTGGTCAATTGTTGTTATAATGAGCGAGATAATAAGTTCTATTTTCCAAATAAACATTAGCACATAATAATGAAAATCTCAGGCATCGAAATATTTGCTATTCTGCTTCTCCTGGCGATCATCCCTACCCATAACCAAACAATTGCACCGGAGGCATGCTTAGAGTTCGCAGGCGGATCCTGTACCCGTTGTAGCACAATTACGCACCTCTACGGTGGGGCTTGTTATAAAAACATACTGGGATGCATTGCATACTCTGAAGGGATCAAATGTAAAACTTGCTAAACTGGAAACTTCACACTCAACAACGGAATGTGTAACTTGGTAGCAGGAACCAACGCGACTTCAGACCTGTAAAAATATTCAGGCTAGCAGTAAGTGAATCCAGGAGACCAGTACGGCTAAGCCAGTTTTATCCCAACAAGCATTGACACTGTTGGAAGCTGGCCGTCCTTCAAAGCTATGGATGACTTCGTGCGCAAGGGAGAGTATAGCTACTATATTAGCAGGGTAAGCAAACCAGTGTATTCTGTGCACTATTACCAGCAAGGTCAATCTTATAGCTTTAAAGTCGTGTACTATGGTAGTGGCGGAGGCCTCTTCTTGTGTATAGCTGACGTGCCAGCCTCCTTTAAGGTAGATCTGAGGAGTCTCACACCTATAAGCGCCAGCAGCATAGTGTATAACTGCTACGACTATGATACAAGTGGAAAGTGTTTAGGATGCAGAGTCGGTCATCACTTATAAGCTGGTACCTGCTACCCTAATTATGGAGGATGTCTTAAATATTTCGAGAACATTTGCTTAGAGTGCATTGACTACTACCTCCTCGTAGAGAATCGCTGCGTATCTGATTGTCTGTCACTTTCCGATGCCGCCAGTATTCTTTTCTATGGAAACCGAACAGTAAGCACTCTGTAAATTAAATATACCGTTTCGATTAGTAGGTTTTACTGGACACAAACATCACAGACTATTGCTAGTCTTGCTCAACAGAGTAATACTAGAAATACTTCAAATTTAACAAAAAATGTTATAAGCTCAGTTGTTCGGGTTCAACAAGTAAATGGACCAGCGACAGCAATCTCAAATTTAAGTTCGATGTCTATGACAAGTTTCATGAAACCTTTGACCTTAAATTCCACAATCAGCTCGACAGTCTTATCTCAAGTGTCGCCTACACCTAATTTAAATACCAGTATTGCATCTTCTTCCCTTAAGATTTCTGAAGTGCTAGCTCCTGATTCTATGATGGCACCATTTCGTAGCAGCAGTTTAGTGTACTGTGCAAACAAAAGTAATAGCGGAGGCTGTCTCAAATGCATCTAACACTATTTCCTCAACTAAAATGGGGAGTGCGAGGAAGTGAGCCTACTCTGCGTTTCTGTAGATTAAGTAACTGGAAAATGCACTCAATGCTTTACCGGCTACATCCTCAACCTGGGCAGGTGCGAGTTTAAGTCATTTCACTGATATTAATATTTAGTATTTTATTTCTTAATTATAATTGAAATTAATGCGCATATCATATTAGCTGACTAATTCGAGAGCGACATGCTGATCTCGATGTTAAAAACATTTGATCGTATCTATTTAAATCGTTACTAGATTTTTCTCTTACTTTTGGCTTGCTTGAACTTGGTTTTCCTTTTTTAATGCTATAAGCTCTTTTACTCTACTCACTTATTAGTAAATTACTAGCCTATTCAAACCCATGATCTAATTTAGCTCTTGAGTCTATTGTTTTTGAAAACTGTTTCATTGTGGAAGCCAATGCCCTCTACGCTAATTGGTCAGCTTCTTCTGCAGTGAGTCTATTTTGAATGTCTGGGCTCTGATGCTTGCTACCCCTAGTCGCCGTCTGTACCGAATCTTCGTTCGTAAACTCTGCTTTCCTCTTCATTGAAATGCAGTAGTTGGGAAAAACCCACTCCTTAAAGAACTGAGACGGCTTTGATTACTTCCAGTTCAGAAAAGTTAAATTGGAAAATTGTTCATCAGAAAATGTTATTAACGAGTACATAAAAGAGCGTAAAAATTGTTTTGTCTACATTGTTTATTTTCGATATAAAATGAGGCCTTTTTTGGTCTCTGATTTTCTCTCATATACAATTCCATCATAATCTGTGATAAATACGATGGGATCTTTTCCAGATGGCACTTTCTTACTTTCCCCTTCTTTTTATTAGATTATCACAGACAACAAAATGAATAATGCTTCAGTATATGAAGAGAGAAGCCTCCCAACTTATTTAAGTTTGTCCATAAAAGTGTCTTTAAACTTTATAACACCACTGACCTCCTTGCGCATATTTTCAGCAAACAACTAATAATCACTTTTTATTTTGCTTATTTTTGTTGAATAGCTGGCTATTTTGTTGTCGATGGATTTGCCAATTTCCTCAATTTTATCATATCTATTCAGTATATTTTATTTGATTGCTTTTATTTATGCAATCTCTTTCTTTCTCTCTTCGTCCAGATGGGTGTTCTTGTGTTAAGAAACAGCTCTGCTTCTACTATTATTGCTAGCAACTTCAGCTTCAATAGTCCTCTGTAATTACGATGTCTATCTTTCAATCATTTCCGACAGTGATTCATGAATTTATAATTTAGTTTAGTGAATTTTCTATTCAAGTTGAGCAATTAAAGCTGTTTGCTTCATTCCCAGTTACTTAACCATTTAATTTAGTTACCGCTTCAATATTTTATTTTACTCTCTTAGTTAATTGTCCATAAGAGTTATCTGTTCAAGCATCGAGTTGGATGTATCTGCCAATTTTTTAGTCACTTTTTAAACACCTACTTCCAGATCACTGCAATTTTTTTCAATATTTTTTATTTTTTATACTTCCTTTAGTTTTTTCTGTATCTGTGGCAGTTATTTTCTTAAAGAATCGGGCAAAACCTCGCTTACATCTTTCTTAATGTCATTGATATGATCGTTGATATATAGCTTCTGAGACTTTCGATAAGCTTCAAAGTCTTATTTTGTAACAGCGTTGATAATTTTGGCAAACAATTATTAAAATTTGTCATTCACAGACTGTCTTTCTTAAAGATAAAGTTGTAACGGCTTTGCTTTCTATTCAATGGACTCGACTTGGAGTTTAAAAACTTGACGAATACTCTCCATTTCACGCTGAGATGCCTGATTTTATTGTTTTATATTCTTGGCCATGTCAAGTACTTATTTGCTGAACTCTGAATACTTGTATTGAATTTATTTAATCGTCTTTTAACTGTTTGAGCTTAACGCATTGTACATTTCGTAAGTTTTATTGGTTCTGTTGTTCTACATTAATAGTTGATTACGATCTGTTTGATTGTTTAATCTTGATGATCAAGCGTTGTTTTGAGTGAGTGTATTTCCAAAATCAACTTTTCATTTGCATTTTCTAACCTAGATGCTTTTCTTTATTCGTCTTTGCGTCTCATTGCCTGGTCATCCTTGAATTCGCGTACTACTCTATTTGTCTCATCAATGCGCTGTTAGATCAAGGTTTGAGCTTTGAATATTTAGATTAGCTTGGACATATTACGATTGACTTCTTTCTGGTCCTCCATGATGCTGTTAATTTGAAGCTCCAGACTAAATTAAAACAGTGATACCTCCTAACTGTAGGTGCGATTGCTTATTGAGTTGCCTTACGAATGGATGTCAGTGTGGTAAAGTCTTTGTATTCGCGGATTTCCTTGGGCTCCTCGGTGCTCATCCTCACTTATTTTATTACTTATGATTATTGTTATTGTCTATTGAGCGCAACCAACTGTAATTTACTATTTCATATCATTATACTTCCCTATAATTCATAAGCAATAATCAGAAAATATAAGCAGCTCTTCTCGTTAGAATATTGGGATCTAGCATAAATTAGTCAAGAGCTATGGTATAATATAATATTTGCGAATGTCATTTTTTAATAAACTTTTTGGTGGAGGCGACAAGCCAGACAAGCAAACCAAGGGGCCCGCCGCACCTCCTAAACCTAAGGAGGACTCGACCGATGCCAAGAAGCTTAAAATAGAGCACGCCTGTGTGATACTGGACAGCAAAATAAATGAGTTCGAGGACAAGGAGAAAAAATTCGAGCAGAAGGTGGACCAGCTGAAGAGGAAAGCAAAGTAACTGCTCGAAGCCGACAAAAAAAAGGAAGCCAAGAAATTCATCGAGGAAGCCACACGAGTGCAAAAGCAAATGGAGGTAATCAATGCGTTTAATCTAGAGTTACACCTTGAGAAGAAAAGCGTTAGTGGACAAGAAGTTCCAACTCGAGCAGGCCGCCATGGATATGGATACCATTGACGCCATCGAGGGGGCACAGACTCACATCAAAAACCAGGAGAAGTATAGCGAAAAGTTGGAAGACTTAATTTTGGATGGTCAGTAGGCTAAAATGCAGCAGCAGTAAATAAATGACAAGCTGAAGGACCTCGTCGGAAATTAATAGGACGACGAATAAGTAAACGTAATTTATGTGCTTAACGCAGGATATGCTTGACGATTTGATGAAGGAAATTAATGTAGACAAGAAGAAAAAAATATAGGCAAGTAAGAATGTGAATGTGAATGTGCCCGCCACACAGACACAAAAGCAGACCAACAAGGCAAAACAAGAGGAGGACGACATTGCCAAGATGCTTGCCGACCTAGGCTGATCAATTTGTATCACTTAATTTATAATTACTGTCTGTTATCTATTATGTATAAACCGATTAGGTATTCATCTATATCGACAATAACAAATTTTTATAATAAGCCTATTTGATAAGAGTAGCACAAAATATACACTTATTCAGCTGTCCATAGAAGATATTCTACACCTGCTTTATAGCTATCTAATCTCCTACTATGGCATGTATTTTTTCAAGTTTAAGTATAGTTAAGCCCAGGCTTCACTGTGCAGCTCCATATTTTTGTTCCCTATTTTGAGTTAGCGATATGAATGATAATCTTGTTTGTTTTTATTGAACACGCGAGCTAAATCTATGTTGACTTTAAGCTAGACATTATTGCTGCAATCGTACAGACATTCTACTAGATTCTTAATAACTAAATATGTACCATAATTGCTTGAGCGTCAGATGTGCTTTAAAATACGCTTTACGATTTAGAATTTAGTATTTCGATCAAACTAGCTGCCACTTCTCTGCGGCTTCTTGTCTTCAATCCATACAAAATACCTATTTTAGGATAGGTGGTGATTAGAAAATTGTACATCTATTCCTAAAAGCTAGCTGGAATCCAGTCTAAAACAAGAAGTCCGTTGTTTTATCTGCGCCCATGTTGAGGTCTCTCTATGTTACCAATCTCAGCATTAATCAAATTCTTCAAAATAAGCAACACCGCGCTTCTTTGATCGGTTGTGAAAGATTGTGAGACAAAGTCAGTGATATCTTTTTTAGTAACTATCCTTGATTTTATGAGATAATCCAAAATAGTAAAGTTTGTATATTTTGCTGCCATTGTTGCAAGAAATCTGTTGAAATTTACTGTTTTAGTCACATAATTCGATATTATTTATTTGAAAGTCGAGTTGTTACCGTCAGCTTATTTTAATTTGTCCAAACCACAACAAACCTTAATCTCTAGATACTTATCCAAGAGTTATTTTTGTTAATATTCAGATGCGTCTTTCTTACTTCGCACTTGTGGGTCTGCAGTGGGGCTGTGAAACTCCTTATTCTAGAGGTATTTTTTTTGCAGCAACAGCATAAGTTCTTCAAAAAAAGGCAAATATCTCGCAGATACTCCCTAAATAATGAAAGCTAGCCTCTCGCTGGGAGTTCTGCAGTCATCTTGAAAGCCTAGCTTAATATTGTTTTCACCCATGAATTCAGATATTGTCTTCACGCAATTGTAGATTGTCTCAACGCACATCGAGTAGAGGGCAAAATAGCGGCGGGCCTCCTGAAAAGATTTAAATATTTGCAGCATGGCCTGGAAGCTTTTGTTTATAAAAACTTCCCGCAAAAACTATTATTGTCGCTCAGGACTATCATCGAATATTTACAACTTGAATGTCTCTTTTATAAGCTCGATATTAAGTGAGTAGCCTAACCCGTTCTGAATTGTGAAGAGATGAAGTATGATAAGAGTCGTCAAATAATCAGACACTTACTTTATTGCCACTGAAAGGTTATTCTCTAAAATTGACTATAACTGAAACTGATTTTTATCCATATTTAGCAGTCTAAACAGTTGAGGGAAGTCTTTATGGCTTAAGTGCTTTTGAATTTTGACCGAAGAGAAAGGGTTTTCAATCAATGCATCTGAAGAATTTATTTTCGTACTACTTCTTTGATATAATGCCTCCAAATTTTTACTCTCATAAGACGGGATGCTTGGGATTTGACGCCTTTTCTCTGAATTTTCGCTAAAATTGAGCTGGCTGTTGGCGGACATATCTTCCTCTGCCTAGATCTTTCTGCTTTCATCTTCCAATATTTCATAGCATGCCGACTTTCCAACTAATAATAGTCGAGATTATTGCTCTGATGATATTTTGACCATCTTAAACTCTCCATAAATATTAAGCTCTGTCCTTTCCACAATAGTGAACTGATTATTTTAAGTAGTTTAGATAACTGCTAGAAAATGCGCTTTCCTATGAGTGTTTACGTGCTACTGATATATTGATTTATGACACAGCACATATATTTTGTCTTTGATCTGCTATATTTCTATCAAATCTGATTTTATGTTGAATTTAGCATCGCCTTCGTGTTGCATTTACCCTTATTGCTGCTCTTACTACTGCGGATTATCTGAAAAATTGAACAAATCATCTATTGATCCAACCAATTTGAAATTTTATTTTCCCCTGACTTCAACACTGTATAGGCTGATTCGGTTCTCCACAAGGCATACTAGATTTAGGAACGTAGCTTGAAAAATTCTCGAAAATTTATGAATTATTATTAAGGTATTCAGGGGTAGAATTTATTTAATACTTTGCTGCCAATAATGCTACTATCGAGTACCTGCCGATAAATCAAAGGTCTTCGCTGATAGCTGGTCGTCCAGAATATAGAATAATGTTCCTTTTTCAGTGCCATTGATGAAGTCCAAAGTGCTTGAGCACTAAATGTGCACTTTCTGAGAGAAGAGGGGGGCTATTACCAATTTTAAGAAACCATTTATTTTATTTGTTGGGTTCGTCTCAAAAATTCCTAGCTTGTGATTATAGTATTGAAGCAGATAGGTTTTTCCTTCCGCTGTTGTGATAATACAGACAGTGCCGTAGTTGACAGTCTCACAGATGTTAGATATGTCGATTATTTTAAAATTTTCAGGAAAGGCTACAGAAACTGGTTATCTTTTAAGAGTCGATCTAGCAATCATACTTTCTTTCTCATTGAAAAGCTACCCTTTATAGAAGAAAATTCTATCTTTGGATCGATATACCATTGTTATCATGTCGTCTGTGGGATTGTATTTAACTCTAATTTAGTTCAATGAACTTATATTTTTGATGACCGAAGTCTGAGTTCGCTAATTATTTACTTTATGTATTCGGGTAAAGTTCTGATTACAGGTGGAAATTTCGGCGGTTGTCGATGAATCTGAGCACACTATCACTGAACTGCTTTCTACAACGAAGTTCTCAGTTGAGTCTAATTAGAAACTAATGTACTCTCTAGCATACATGAAAGTTTGAATTGCAAATTAGTATTGACATGGTGCTGTCTCAATACATAGGTGGAAGATCCAAGCATATGATTTTATTTATAATAAATAGGCATCTAAATTAATTAGCAAATATAAAATCAGCAAAATCCCTAACCCACACCATCAACATGATTTTACTTCTAGCATGTAGAAATCCAAACCAGACCTTTAACTTCAGTTTTTACTTTATTTATAAGCTCATAGGTTCTTTTGAATAGATTTTGTTATGATGGAAAACTTAAAAAGGCTCCTTATTCTTTACTATGAGTAAAAATATCTTCTTAGCTTTCACTACATTATGGTTTTTCTTAAATAATATTAAAATTATTTTTATCAATGCTGTCCCGCTTTGTTTTTTCTTAAATTAAACTGTTTTCCTTTAAAAAGTGAAATGAATCTGTATTATAAACATTCGTATTGAGGGAAATTTGTCCAACATTGAAAGTTTATTTAAGATAGTTTGTGTTTGTCTTTTGAATATTTTCGGCGCTCCTTAAATAGCCTCTGATCAGACTTGAAACTCGAACGATGTCTTGGCGAGCAGTCCGGCATAGCGACATCATGAATTAAACTTCGCAGTATTCGCAGTCAAGTGATAATTTTTTGTCATTGCCTTCTCCCACAGACCAAAGCTCGACTCCTACTAGAGAATAAGTGAGATCCTTGAGTTCTGCGAGGTGAATTCTAAAATCTGTGAGAAAAGAAACAAAAAAGTTGAGAAGACTTTAATAGCGATGGAAGCTATGCACCTGAGGGATACTGAGTTCGTGCACGCTTTGACTAGTAGAGATGGTTTTGGTCTAGTGTAACCAGTCTTAGCGACGATGCATTCTGAGTTTGTTAGATTCTTATAATAACAATCCCTAATAAGCCAGACGGTTAGAATTTAATTGTAATGTTTGTCCTCAGGTTGTGGTTTGATGGTTATTGAATTCTCTCGCATTATCAGTCAATATTATAAGTGAAGATTAAATTGCTTTTGTCAATGCTAGGCTCGTGCATCAACCTCAATACTAGATCTGAATCTTCCATCAGACACAAAGTACGGAAACTAAGGGCAAAGGTGCGAGCATTAATACCGAGCGATACCTGTGTCCACTTTAAAAAAAGAAATGAGCAGGTTTAGAAAAATACTCTAAAACGGAACATATGTCTCCATAATTCGCTTCACAAAAGCAACTAGACTACAACTCTTCAAACCCAAATTAGCAAGCAGTCCAGCGCCAGTTTTTGGAAGTTTGGAACATCTAAAATCTAATAATGGCACTTCTCGACTGGCCACGCTGATTAAAACGGGGGTCAATTTTCAAACTACGAGTTCTAGAAGCTAAAGCCATGGTAGATTTAGCAAATAAACGAAGATAAGATTTACTATTTAGGCGAAAAAAATGTAAATGCTTTTAATAATTATCTGAAAACACTCAAGTCAAAAAATTATTTGGAAGACTCGCCACAGAATGAAAGAAAAACTGTTAAATTTTAATAGCCAAAAAAGCTTGTTGAGTCTGTGTCGATTTGGGAAAGCAAGAGAAAAATAGTTTAAAATTGTTCGGGAGTTAATATTTCTAAATAAACTCAAAAAGCCCGTTTTACATATAATTTTGGTGATTCAGTTTGTATGAGTTCAATGCATAACTTAAATGGACTCAATCATAATCGAAGCTCCGCAATTGGTCTATCAAAATGGAATACGGAAGTTAAAATACCAACCTATGAGAGTAGGAATACCATTAACGATTAAAAATTGAGAAAAGTGAAAAATGTGAAGAAGGACTCCATAATAAATTTGAAATCTTTAGAACAGCGCAAAGAGGAGCTGGAAGAAGATGACAAACAGAAAAGAATTTATCAAAAGCTGAAAATATAGATGCAGATGGCAAAAGCTGATGCAAATCAAAAGGAAATGAAATATAAGCAATATTCTAAAATTAAATAGATGCAGGACCAATAAAAAGAAAGGCATGACCGAGCTGTGAAGAGAAAGAGTGTCCTCATGAAGAAAGGCTAAATTGTTAAATGCAGCGAAGAGCTTAGAAATATCATGCTGCGTAGAAGAAACATTTAGCATACTGCCAGAAGCGCAAGTTGTATTTTTTAGGAAACACTTTCAACTTATTGAATAGCATATTTTGCTTGTGCATTATAATTTTATTCTTAATTTAGTATTGTAAATGACTGAAATAAATGATGTGAGAACTCCTCATAAATCATCCGAGCACATTAACAAAGGGATAATGAGTTTTATTACAGAAAAAAATACATTTAAGCGTCCAGAAGGAAAGAAATGTAACCCGTATAGGCAATTTGGTGTAAGTTCAGAAGCCCCTCTTGAATTCCGTTTAAAAAATACTTTAATAAACTCCGCAATTGACTGGAGGAATAGTACAAACAAAAATACAGCATTAGTAAATAGGAATAATGCTAAGTTAGTTTAAACTAACTAATAAATTTATAATCGGATTTCAAGAAATAAAAACAGCTTTCACCGTAGTCGCAGCTAATTGACTAATTTTTACGATAAAAATGTATGGATGGGGAAGAAAATCTTTAGCTCATAGGTCTCAAACTTTGTGAATAATTCAAATGATAAGATAAAGAATAAAAAAAGTAGCGTATATGAAAATAGTGTTAACAGTATACGCGGCTCAAGGTCTACAATAATCTTATCAAAAGTATTAACTCATAATAGCATGAGTTAATACATAAGGAACTACAAAATTAATTGTATGTAGAAAAGTATTAGAAGTAACCTCAAATAACAAAGCGAAACGTATAGTAACAGACCTTTTACAAGCGATTTTAGATTAAGGCAAAGAAGCAATTCTATTAATTCTTGCAAGGTTAAAAAGCCAAAAGAGTTTCAAATAAAAAATCTTGAATGGGGGTAAGGAGACTTTAACATAAACTACTTGTCATGGAATCCATAAGGATCTAAAGGTTGAGTTAGTTAAACAACCTTCAATTTTAGAGTACTGTGATTGATTAATAAAGTTATTTATCGTGATGATTTATTGAATATATTAATTATACAATAAGCGCATGCAATTGAGATTCAGCCGCTTGTATAGATTTTGCATCGGTAAGATCTAAAGCAAACTCGACGAAAACAGAATAAGATAAAACATGAAGAACGATCCGTCACTGGCTTTTCGAAAGTATAAAATAGGTGCCACTAACTTTCGCGTGATGTCCCTAGACAACTTTAAGGAAAACAAAGATGACCCCACCTACTTGGACAGATGCGAAATATAAACAAGAATAATGAAAAGGCTCTATGATAGCGAAATGCTTGACTTGAACACTTTCAGGTTTGACAAAGACATGCGTGATGATTTGAAACTTGATTCTCTCAACATTGTTGTCCTCATTACAGAAATAGAAAATGAGTTCACAACAGTCTTCGAGGATAGAGTATTTGAGTCAGTGAGAAAGTTGAGCGAGCTGGTCGATATTCTTGTACGAGACGAGAAAATCTTTTGATGCCTTCATTTAATCATTAAATTAAAGACTTTAATTACTTTATCTATTCATTCATATATTAACAAAGCAAAACTAAAGCAATATCAAATTGATTGAGGTACTTATTTTCTACAAATTGGACATGTCTTTGATACTCTTAGCCAACTTAAGATACAATTTTAATGAAATACATGTTTGGGACTACAGCTCAAAGCAATTAATTTGTCATTAATGCTGAAATTCTGTAGACAAATTGTGCAAGACCCATCAGTCTGCTAGATCATTTGAGCTGTGGCTTTTGTGGGCTCAGGGATGCTTAAGCTCTCGCGGTCGACCAAGAAACTCCCACCCGTGCACACCAAGTAGAGACAAGCGAAACAGCAAATGAGTGGAGAGAAGAGTAGGCCTAGCAACACCAGAATTACCATCCAAATGTTCATAGACTAAAGGATAAGATAGAGAGAGAGCACAATAACCTCGATTAATGAAGGGTGACTCAGAAAAAGCGCGGCAACTCCATAGATGACAGTGGCCAAGCTGAGAATCCTTCCAATTAGATCTAAGACAGGTAAGCATTTGTGCTTTTGTAAAATCTACCCCTCTATTAGATTCTTGTTGATGGTCTCATACTTTTATTTTATCTATTTGGTTAGTGCTGGATCATTATTGTTGGATCCATTATTGGCGTTATACAGGGTTGAACTTACGCACTGCCGCAAAATGTTCATATCAGCAGTATTTTGAATGCGTTACTGAGTTGCTGAATGTCCCACTGCTTAAGCTAGATAAAGCAGAAAGCTGTTGTTGTCACTGTTGTCTTTATAGCCAACCCCAATAATTATCATGTTTATCAATACATTGATTACAGACACAGCTATCCCTAGTCTCATGAGAATGACTAGTTTCCACTGTTCAGTCTTTAGAATTAAAGTGTCGACAACCAAGAAAATGACCAGCAAAGCTAATTTGAATACATGCCAGCCTATCTTTTTGTAGTAAGTTTTCTTCGCTCGTCCCACTGCATTGAAGAAGAGTGTATCCATCTTGTAATTGCTTGAACGAGGCCGATCAAATAGGAACATTGATTTAAGAACTGTTATTCTTTGAAATTAATAACTTGTACAGTAATAAACAACTCAAGCGTTGATATCTTACTTATGCATATACAAAGAATAAGAAATATTATTAATTGCAAGATCAAGACCGACTTCAAATATTCTGAATAAGACCCTATAAAGCGATAATGTGTAACTTCTGTTTTTAAATTATATCTCTAAGTCGCCTCTACAATATCAAAATTGTTACATTTTATTCCGCCATCCGCAGCACTTCAGATTCATAACTCATTGCTGAAGTAGAGGGGATCGAAGGTACTACTTCAGATGAAAGCAAACTTACCCTTGAGAATGATGTTTACGCATTTGTTTTGATCTTTCGCTTCTTTACAAGTCCAGATTGTTTAAATTTTATATTTTCTGTCATTTTCTTGAAATTTTTGAAGCTTGCCACTCCGACTCTGTTTCTTTATATTTACAGGCTCCATCCTTTTTGGAGCCCTTGCTTCTTTTTAACTGCAGAATTGAAAACTTCAGCATTGCTTTCAAGCAGTGATAGAGATAATATTTTTGGCTCACTTTTTGATCTAAGGTTTGGCATTCTCTCTAGCTGTTATTTGATTTGTTTATGTTTTTTTATCAACGATATGCTTTTTGCCTGCATTTGTAACTATTGTCTTCTCCACACCAAATATATTTATTAATATTCAAGCCGTTAATAAATTGACCAATTTTTGTGTGCTTCTCTGCCTTATATGATATATCCAATAATTAGATAGTACATAATAGATTTATGTAAGTTGAACACCATGTCTTATACACATGTTAGATTTTAAAGTATAAAGATATTAATAATTCATTCAGATGGAATATTTCGAACTGCTTCTTAAGCAGCTTGCCATTTTCTAGTGATAAGAGCATCTAAGTTTTCAATAGTCTCACCCTCTTGATAGCCTTCACATTTCATCTAATTGGTAGAGACGTTCATGAGCTGATCTAACGTATCCATTCTGTGCTTCAGTTCCTCTCGCATATCACAAATAGATTGAATTTACTACTCGAACTATTTGGCCTAATTTTAAATTTCCTTCACCTTGACCCTTTTGGATTAAAGTTTATTTAGTTACATTTTTCGAAGCTGCTCGGAGTCCATATTCTGTATTCTTATTGCTTCGGCCGACATATTACTAAATTCGATCGTTACATCTTCGAGAATTCTTAAAATCTCTTCCTTTTCATTTTCAGCTTTTTGTAGTATAAGTTCCGCTTATTGAAGCTGCTTACATTACTATTATATCTGCCTATTTTTTTATTTTATCAGATTTTGACTATTCTTGGTCGGTTTCACAACTTCCTTGTACTTCTTTATTAAGTTTTGTATTTTTGTGCTGTTTATTACGATCTCATTCACACTGGCCAGTCGAGAGTTCACTGAGTTCAGTTTTTACCTGAGGATGTTAAGCTCTGCTTTTTTACGGAGATTTGGATCTTTAGGGAGTGTCTACTCATCAATTATCACTTGCTAAGCTGAACTGCTTCCCTCAATGCTTTGGCACAGCTGCCGATGTAACTTTATGCCCTCATCTATTCTTCGGCTAATTAAATTCTACATTTCATTTAGCTCAAACGGAGATTCAATTTTAACTCCATTGATTAGGTCTTCAATTCTCTGCTGATCTTAAGCACTGAGTAAATCGCATTACCTATATAGCTATCCTGCTGCTTCTATTTTGATGCGTTCCATTATTTTATTACCCTTCCTCTTGCTCATATTAATCTCGACTGCTTCAAAAGTGTCGTTGTCTATTTCCTACTCCTTATTGACTCCCTCAAGCTTTATTAGTTTAATAATGGCTTCATCATTCTATTTAATTTGCGACATTTATTACCTTGTGACTCGCTTGCCTTTCAGAATTTACGTTAGGAACATGTTTCGCTCACGTATATCTGATGCTGACATAGAGCTCATTATTACTGATGCATCATCATCATCTTTTTGTCCTTCTTTAGTACTTTTTGCTGCAGATTAATCAATTATTTATTCTAAGTTAACACTTATTTGACTATTGGATAAGCTAGCTTCGCCTTTTAGCTTATTTTAATTCTGATTTATCTTTCTCATTAACTTATCGTAGTCATGCTAGTTTGGCTAATTCAAATAGTCTCCTATCTATATTTTATCAATGTCTATATCTTTTGAAGTTGAATTTTTATCAATAAACTCATCGTACCATGCAGGCATGTAATTACTATTTTTGTCTTCCATTTCCTGTACGAAGTCAGATATTTCTGTCATTATTCTTTGCCTTTACCGAGTCTGTTTTGCTTATTCAGTTTCTTTTTATTATACTTTCTATTGCTTTATTACCTGTGGTGGTTTGCCTGGCACATTTAATACAAATCCATTTAAGTTAATTTTAGCTTTACTACCTTCAGGCTTTGCAGGAAGCTATACTTCAAACTATTTTCTTTATACTTTCTCTACAGTATGATTATCATCTAGTTATTGCTTAGATGGAATTTTCAGTTTCTGCTTGCTCTTATCAATAAAAGTTTTAGATGACTGCAAATTAGTCTATTTTTTGGTTGTCTTTGCTTACTGCTCTAATTTTTTGGCTGGCTCTTCAATCTTCTTTTCATGTTTTTCCTTATCATTCTTGGATATTTTTTTTTCGAATGGCTTTGAAGCATGTTTCGATATTTCACTTGCAGGCTTTACTTGTTCTGGAATCTAAGGTAGCTGCTGATCCAGCAATCTCCTGAATTTGGGATCCTTATCTTTCTCGGCGACGTACTTTTCGAAATCAGAGCTCTACTTCTTAGGGCCTGGCTTTACACCGTTCGAGTATGTCTCCGAAAATCGAGACTGAGTGATGTTGTTAGAAGTGACATCGCTGTCTATTGTTATGCGAGTTTTCGCAGATTTTGCCGAGTCTGGCCGCGCAGGTTTCATCTATTATTAGTTACTTTGAATTATTATAGAAATATAGTATAATTAGCACAATCGTGATATTCTTCATTTATTGATATGTCGACTTCTATTGACAAATTATTTATTACAAACTATATGAATAATACAACTAATTTGCCATGCTTAAGTTTTTAGACAATCGAACTCACGAGAAATAGAAGAAAAGCCCCATAAAATACAAACCAGAAATGGTGTACGGTATCAGTGCAGAAGCACCAACAGAATTCCAGACTCCTTATACCATAGTCCACAGCGATACATATATTAATCCTTATTTGAACTTCGATAAAAGTAGGTAGAGCAAACTACCAGAAGACAAAATCGGGCTAATGAGGCCAGAGTGGACCAAGAAAACTAATCTGCAGATGGTTGAGGTAACAATTATTAAACTTAGGAGCAAAAAATAATTACCAGCACCAATGAGAACACTCCAGATTCCCTGTTCAGCCGTTACCGCAAATCCTATAAAAATGAGCTTGAGATATGTTAGAATCGTTTCAAAATTACACGAGGCTAGTTCTCTGACTTCATTTAGAAGAACAACAGGTACAAGTCCATGGGGCCAATACATGGCAAAGAAAGGACTTCGAATAGAATTGAGAACACCAAGAAATCAGTTTGGCTTAAACCGGACTCCACCAGCTCTTTCAATGGTAGCAAAATGCTCTATAGTACGTACTTCGATATGATGCGGCAGAGCTCATGCCAAGATGGAAGTATCTTCAGAAATGAAAGCAACATATCAAATAACTCTAAATTGATTTCATAGAAGACCAGAATTAGGGACAATAGATAGAAAATGAATGCCTCATTTCAAAGAAACTTATAGTAGAGAAAGCACTCTCTTCATTTCAAAACATAGCTCCCCAAGCTGTACTCCGAAATTATTAGAAGACCCAACTTGTAGAAGATCAGACCAACACCGCAGTACATTGAAGAAGGTATATAATAAATAGAAGAGTTCTAAAAGAAATTACATCGGCAGTTTAAATGAAAGCAACACATGCTTCGGTGTAGTGGTGATTATCTTTAATAAGTGCTTAATTTATTAATAATTCCATAGAATGCAGAAAAATTCCTTCGTGATTAGTCCCCTCCCGATGATCGTTGTCCACAACCGAGCGGAAAAGGTGAATCTTCGAATTACACAAATGATAAAAAAGTTGGGAAAGCGGAGGGAAATGGAAATAATCGAGGAGAGGAGTCAAGGTTTTTGGATGGAGGACTAAGTGAAACTGACTCTCGACCATATAAAGTTACGAAGTCATCGGATTAAAACGCTCCCTGCTTTATGCTCACTCAAACCCCCAAGCAGTAGGGAGATGAAACGACACAACACATATAACAAAAATAACTACCCAAAGAAGAAGGTAGAGAATAAACCGTACTTGCCTGAGCTGAATCAGTTAATTGAGGAAAGATAAAGCTAGACAAGTAAGCTGATAATTGCAAAAAGGCGAAAAATAATTCACTTGCTAATCCTGGGACTTAATAGGCGAAATCTTGGTAGACTATATTAAGCTTTGGACATCATACTACTCGCCTCCTTTTACTTTGAGAAAGACGATCAAGAAAGAGTTCTTAAGTCCATATGCTTAAGCTTAATAAGCAAACTACACAAGTAAATAAAAAAGCAAAGCCTCAGTTTGAGGAGAAAAAGTAAACTCAACAAAAAGAGAAAGTCACTTACCGTATTAAATTATTTTTCTAGGTAAAATTTTATGGAGAATTTTATGATGAAGCTGAGAAGAACAAAGCTTGTAGGTTAGTTCTCATATTCAGATAGTCTAAAGAGCAAAAGTAACCATCACAAAATTAATGCTAAGTGCAATGTTGTGATCCCAAAACCTAATTAAATATTCTAGGAGTAAGAGCAGGTTAAAAACTATGACTATGTGGCTGTAACTGTCGATGACTATACCAACATGCTCCCTTACGAGTACCCGAAATCCTTAAGTGAAAAAATAAACCTGGTGGATTACAAGCAGATGATTTGCAAGTTAAATGGACTTTTATTTCCTGAATCTAAATGCTACTCTTTCTCATCAATTTTAAAAATTTTCTACCTGCCCTTCATGACAATATTCACTCTGATGTTGATGTTCACAGTGCTGAGGACCTTCATAACTAGTGAGGTGGCCAGAATTGTGCTCATGGCCTGCATTATCGGAGCTAACCTGCTGATCGGGATCAAAATTTGCCACGAGGAGTCAGGCTACACCAACTACATCGAGATCAAGGATAAAATGCGGGCATACCTAGACGAGTGGGAATAGCAGTACACCAAACAAAACAT
>APMI01001870.1_pt1 | contig 63429 bp, 61 predicted proteins | sample 667938 | NCBI WGS metagenome assembly APMI01 (sample SAMN01084076, study PRJNA167559) | wastewater metagenome | biome: Wastewater | place: Denmark: Ejby Moelle, Odense | collected 2011-11-28
TCTTTTGTTGAAGATAAAAATTCTGGCGAACTTCGCCGCCCACACCACATTGACCTAAAAACTGGTCAATACCGTGGTCGTCAAGTTTTGACTGTAAAAGAAGATTAATTTATTTTTCTTCGATGCAATTTAAAAAGCCCAAGCGATGCTTGGGCTTTTTTGCTATAATGTCTTGAGAAATTTTTCTACCGCCTCAATATCTTTGCGCTTCAGAGAAGATTTTTGCAAATCTTCGTCATCATAGCCCCAGATAGTGGCATTGTGATCTTCTTCGATTCGAATTGCCTTGAATGCGGTTTCGGCGTCCAGTGTGCCTTTAATTAGTGCCAATGCCAAAATAGCCGACCCCAACACCTGGGTCATGAAAGAAAATGTAGTCAGATATAAATCATCCATATCATTTGCAATTGCGCCAACTTTTTTCAAAGTTTCTATGGTTTGCGCGGTTTCAAGTGAATCAAGCATGATTACAAATTCAAGGCCATATTCGCTTTTTACCCAATTCAAAACAGGCTGCCATAACTCCACCTGTTTTTTCACAATTGGGGCAGGGGATGAAACCATATAACAAAGCAAGTCAGTTGACGCATACTTTTGAATTTCTTCAATCATTGCACCGCGTGAATCACTTGCTTTATCAATCACAACATTCATCAACCGCGTGATTGGCATTAAATTGGGATCTAATTGCTTTGGCTGCCCATTCCATTCATCAGCAATGATTTGTGCGGAAGAGGCATTGGGTAACAATAGTGCCTTGCGTAATGGTGTCGTTAATTTACGACCATCAAGCAAAACGGTGAACCCACCATCAATTTGCTCAACAGTTGCTTGTTTATAAAAACGATTTTGGCTCATAACTAATTCTTGAAAGGCTCAAATGGATCTTTACATTCACGCTCATCAAAACCTAAAAGCTCAAAAGCTTTGACAAAGTGTTTTGGCAATGGCGCAATTAATCTTAGTGGCTTGCCACTTGTTGGATGCGGAATAATAATACCGCGCGCATGAAGGTGTAAATTTGTTTCCGAAAGACCACCGATATCAGGACGATCGCAAACATATTTTCTGTCACCCGCAATTGATGTTCCCATACCTTGGGAGTGGAAGCGTAATTGGTGGGTTCGCCCTGTAACCGGTTTAAACGCAACCCATGATGCACGAGTACCGGCATTGGAAATAACTTCATAATCAGTAATCGCAAATTGTGCATCACGCTCACCGTGGCGTGCCGAATGAACCATCTCCATTTCAGGGTTGTGTTTTGAGCCTTGTTTTTTAAGCCAGCCACGAATTTCACCACTCATTGGATGCGGGGTTCCCAATAGAATTGCCCAATAAACCTTAGTTGTTTGACGCGATGCAAATGCCTTTGTAAGTTTGGCAATAGCATTCGGGTTACGACCAAATAAAACAACGCCAGAAGTTTCTTTGTCTAAACGGTGTGCTAGTTTTGGCTTGCCATATTCTTCGTGCGAAAAAACCGCCATTAGCTCATCAAGGTGTCGATTGGTTTTTGATCCACCTTGAACCGCAAGACCAGGGGGCTTATTAATTGCAATAACGTCATCATCCTCATAGAGAACGATTGATTTCAGCAATTCCTCATCTTCTTTAGAAATTAAATGCTTTTTCTCTTTGGCTTCACGCATAATATCGTAAATATCGCCAGGGACAGTAACATCCATACCAGCCGAAAGGCGGTCCGATGCCTTTTTTGCACGAGCTCCATCAATGCGGATTAAGCCACGGCGAATTAATTGCTCTATTCGCCCTTGAGGCAAGGATTCAAATTTGCGACGTAAGAAACGGTCCAGACGAACTTCGCCGTCTTCCGCCTTAACTGGTAGTGTAATTGGTGATGTCATAAAAAGCCCTTACAACAAAGGCTTGGAAATTGCCATGCCTATAAACACAGCCGTAAACCCCAATAATACCGATAATGCAACATACAACAAAGCTTGTGGCGCTTGACCATGTTCCATAAGTCTTAATGTCTCAAGGGAAAAGCTTGAAAATGTTGTATATCCGCCTAATATTCCAACCATAACAAAATATTGAACAAAATTATGGTGAGTTCCATCTTTGGTAAGTAAAGCGGCGGCAATACCGATAAAAAAACTGCCGGTAATATTTATTCCCATTGTACCAAAAGGAAAACCTGCGCCAAACGCGTTAAGTGCAGCACGACCAAGCAACATGCGGACAACACCGCCAATACCCGCACCAAAAAAAACATACAGAATTTCACGTGTCATTGAAATGCCCCAAGCCACTCATTCATATCATCAGGAAGCGGGCATTCAAAGCGCTTAATCCCATCACCAGTGTCAATTTCGAGGGTTTGCGCATGAAGCATTAAACGCGGAACTTTTTTACCATCTATACTTAGAAGTCCACCATATTTCATGTCGCCAAGAATTGGGTGCCCAATATATGCAAGATGAGATCGCAATTGATGCATTCTTCCAGTTTTTGGATATAATTTCACAAGGCTAATTTTGCCATTTGTTTTCAATGTTTCAAAAATGGTTTCTGCGGCTTGTGCATCTTTATCGCCTTTGTTTGCGATAACTGAAATGTCTATATTTCCTGTTTTTCCACGTTTTAGCGGGACATCAATAATGCCACTTTGTGAAGGTTGCCCAATTACTATTGCATAATATGTTTTTCTCGCTTTTTTCTGGGCAAATTGTTCTGATAAAAATGCTGCCGTAGTTCGGTTTTTGGCGGCAATTAATATGCCAGATGTTTCGCGGTCGATACGATGCACAAGTTTTGGCTTTTTACGTTGGTTAATAACCAATGCAGATAATAGGTTATCAATACATTTTTCAACACCATTACCACTTTGAACCGCTAGACCTGATGGCTTATTTAAAACAACATAATGAAGCGTTGCATCTAAAACAAATGATTTAATAAAGGCAGTATCTTCAGGTGAGATTTCTGTTGAAGCAACATTTGTTTTCACCCCATTTGTACTTTGTGGCTTTGGGCCACGAAACGGGCTTCGTTTTGGCCTTGCAAATTTATTATTGGGTCTGCTTCGTTTTGGGCTAGAGTTATTATTCACTATCAAGGCCTACATCAAAATTTGGCGCCGAATGAGTAAGGGCGCCAACTGAAATCACATCAACGCCAGTTTCGGCAATTGCCTTTACAGTATTTATATTAACGCCGCCAGATGCCTCTAAAGTAATTCTTTTACCTGCAAAATCGCGTGTAATTTTTACCGCGTCACAAAGCATTTCATTTGAGAAATTATCAAGCATTATGACATCAGGATAATGGGGTAGTGCGGCTTTTAATTGCGCAATACTATCAACCTCAATTTCAATCGATACCAAATGACCAACATTTGATTTTGCCGCCAATAATGCATTCTCGACACCGCCACATGCTGCAACATGATTGTCTTTAATCAAAATCGCATCATCCAGACCAAAACGATGATTTACCCCGCCACCCATCTTTACCGCAAATTTTTCAAAAGCGCGTAAATTAGGCGTTGTCTTTCGTGTATCAGTTATTTTTGCATTTGTATGCTTTACTAATTCAACATATTTCGAGGTTAATGTTGCAATGCCTGAAAGTCGTCCAACAAAATTTAGCATAACCCTCTCAGCCATTAATAGCGAACGCGCATTTCCCGAAATATTGGCAATAATTTCACCTTTTTTTACGCTATCTCCATTATGCTTAACAGCATCAAAAACGGCATTTGCATCAACCAATTTTAATGTAATAGCCGCAATATCAACGCCGGCAATTACCCCATCTTCGCGCGAACGCATCACCCATTTGGCATTTACATCAGATGGCACGCAAGAAATGGTTGTTATGTCGCCACTTCTGCCAAAATCTTCGCGTAAAGCAGCACTGATGATAGGTTCAACTATTTGGTATGGAAGGTTATTGCTCATAAGATTTTTATATTACCTTCATCTTCAACAAGCAAATAAGAATGTCGTGCATTTGTATCTAATTGTGTGAAATCACTTCTAAAATGGCTACCGCGACTTTCTTTTCGTGCAATGGCAGCTTTAACCATTAATTGCATGGTTATAAGTTCGTTTGGAATCCATTTATCAAATGTCTCCGCATAATCTGCCAATAAATGCTCTAGGCGTGTCATATCATTTTTATTTCTAACGACGCCTAAATCAGCACTCATTAGCATTCTAAACGCTTTTTGATTGGTTTTATCCATTACCTCTGGGATAATTTCAGGGGCATCAAATTTGACGTCTTCTGTCTCTTGCCCTTTTAACCTTTCTGCACACCTTCCGGCAAAAACTATGGCCTCTAATAATGAATTTGAGGCAAGCCGATTTGCACCATGAAGCCCAGTCGATGAACATTCACCAATTGCAGATAAACCTTGTAACGTGGTTTTTCCCCACATATCTGCAACAATCCCACCCATGTGATAGTGTACCGCAGGAGTAACCGGAATTGGTTGGATGCGGGGGTCGATGTTTGCATCTATACATGATGCAAAAACTGTTGGAAAATGATTGTGAAATTCATCGCCAATTGCTTTGGTTGCATCAAGAAATGCCCGTTTTCCAGAATGATTTTCGGTGAAAACTGCACGGGCAACAATATCACGTGGGGCAAGATTACCGAGTTCATGATATTTTTTCATAAATGGCACGCCAAATCGATCAACCAAATCTGCACCTTCGCCGCGTAACGCCTCTGAAGCCAGTGGGGCAGGGTCTTTGCCAATATTGATTGCGGTAGGATGAAATTGAACAAATTCTGGGTCGGCAATCATTGCCCCACATCTTGCAGCCATGCCAAGACCTTGACCGCGTGATTGCATAGGGTTGGTGGTAACGGCATACAGACCACCAATTCCACCAGTGGCTAATATAGTTTGACTTGCATTTATATGAAATGCATCGCCATCACCTTTAATTATCGCACCACAAATCTGACCATTTGAATTTTGCAGAAGTGATAAGGCTGTATGATTTTCAATAATCTCAATATTTTCTGCCTTTGTTGCAAGCGCAATCAGACTTTTCATGATTTCACGCCCTGCTAGATCGCCGGCAACACGCGCAACACGTGGCAACGAGTGCGCGGCTTCTAAACTTAGCGCAAGTTCACCATTTTCTTTTTTATCGAATGGTACGCCATATTCCAAAAGGTTATAAACCCTTTGTGGCCCCTCATGTGCAACAAGGTTTGCCACAACTTCATCAACCAATCCGGCACCCGCATTAATAGTATCTTTTGCATGAAGCTCTGGGCTGTCGGCCTTTGATAATGCGGCAGCAATACCGCCCTGTGCCCATGCCGATGAAGCGGCATTACCAACTGGAGCAGGTGATAAAACCACACATTTACGTGGTGCTAGCTTAAGAGCAAGAAATAAACCTGCCAAACCTGCACCAATAATTAAAACATCGCAATTCTTTGACATTAATGCAATTTCCTATTTTGCCGGTTTCCCAATTCTTATTAAATTTCCTGATGGGTCAATTATCGCAAATTCATACATTCCCCACGGCTTCAATGACATATTATCTATACGTGGAATACCGTTGCTCGGTAAACCAATTTCTTGCCATTTATTAAAAAGCAGTTTTGCATTTTTCATACGAATGTAGCACATTGAATTATTTGAAAAAATATCAAGATTTTCATTTGACTGAAAATGAATCTCTATGTCTTCAAATGTTGCAATTAAATATTGATTATGCGGCCGTAAATCTTCAAATGCAAAACCAAGATTACGATAAAAAATTATTGTTTCATCTAAATTATGGCTTAACAAAATGGGAATTACGGCTGTATCTTTATCCATTTGTAACAACCGTAAAGTCGCCTGGAACTTTTGCCTTAGTATCAAAAACATTTGCATTGCGCGGCGGCAATTCCAACATTGCATCAACAGATTTTCTTGCTTTTTCAATAAGTTCAGGCTCTAATTTAACTTCATATTTCATATCGCGTAAACATTCATATATTTTTTTAAGCGATATAGTTTTCATGTGAGGACACAAATTACATGGGCGGATAAATTCAACATCAGGATTTTCAATCGCAACATTATCTGACATCGAACATTCAGTAATCAGAACAACTTTTTTAGGTTTATTCATTTTTACAAAATCAGCCATTGCACCGGTTGATCCTGCGAAATCACTTTCTTGAACAACATCATTTGGACATTCAGGGTGCGCAAGAACCGTAACCCCTGGATAAGCCTCTCGTAATTCTTTTACATCTTCACCGGTAAATTGCTCATGCACTTCGCACGCGCCTTTCCATGCGATAATTTTAATATCAGTTTGGGCAGCGACATTGCGTGCAAGAAATTCATCGGGAACCATAATAACACTGTCAACTCCCCATTGTTTGGCAATTTCCTCAACAACTTGAACGGCATTTGAAGAAGTACAACAAATCGTTGATTCTGCTTTCACATCTGCCGTCGTGTTAACATATGTAACAACAGGCAAATTTGGATATTTTTGCTTTATGAGTTTTACATCTTCACCCTTAATGGATGCCGCAAGCGAACAGCCAGCCTGCAAATCTGGAATAAGCACAGTTTTTTCAGGACATAATATTTTAGAAGTTTCTGCCATAAAGTGCACACCACATTGCACTATAACTTGTTGTGGAACTTTTTGTGCTTGCCGTGCAAGGCCTAGTGAATCACCACGGAAATCAGAAATACAATGGAATATATCAGCCGTCATATAATTATGCGCAAGAATTACCGCATCTTTTTCTTTTTTAAGGCGATTAATAGCGGCAACATATGGGGCATATGCAACCCATTCATCATATGGAATTATATGCTTCACGCCTTCATATAATTTGTCAGTCTCAGCCCTAATTTTATCATCTAATACCAACAAATCTTTATCAACAGGATTGGAAGGCTTATTAAGCTCGCATACTTCAAATTTCATTTTATAGTATTCCTTGGTTAATATGTTTATATGGGAATTCGTCACCATATTGCAAACTGTTTTGACCATTTGAAGGCAAATTGATTTATTTCTGTAACCGTGGTCGCGGCAATATGTGTAAGTAATTTATATTGCAAACGCTAAATTAAACGCCCACAATTGAAATTAGTAAACCTGATGAATTATCAAGTTTGAAAGGTAACTATTGGGAGATTTATTATGTTGTTTCGTGAAATTCTTGTTCCGGTAACAATGTTATCAAATGATATGAGTTATTTTGATAAAATAAGCCGTGTCACAGCCAATCTTGATACCATCATCACGCTATATTTTTCCACCATTGCACCAGAGGAAATCTTGCACACATCGGCAATGGGATTTGTGAGTGGTATGGAAGGTGAGTTTATCGAACGTCAAAAAAACGAAGACGATAAAATTTGGAATTTCCTCAAAGAAGTTTGCACTAAATATCCAAATTTCAAAGCCGAAAGAATGGTTGGAAAGCTTAGTGATACCGTGATTGCACGGTCTGCATTGTCCGATTTAATAATGGTTGATGGTAAGCAAATGGTGCAAAATCCAGAAATTTACAAACAAGCAGAAACCACTTTTATATCATCGCGCGCACCTGTTATGATTCTTGGAAAAGATAATAATTCATCCGTTAAAAATATTGCGATTGCATGGAATGGTTCACCACAAGCAGCGCGGGCGGTCAAAGCAGCTTTGCCATTTATGCGTAAAGCTGAAAAAGTTAGCATCTTGCAGCTTATTCGCGATGGTAAAACCAATAAGTCTGGAATTTTCAACCCTGAAACTCTTTTGAACACTCTAAACCGACATGATATAAAAGCCGAAGTTATTTATGACAAACAGCGCACCAATGACGTTGCAGTTGATTTGCTAAATCTTGCGAGGAAAGCACAAGCTGATACTCTTGTTGTCGGGCTTTATAGCACTTCAAGGGCGCAAGAAGTTTTGTTCGGTGGCACTTCGAAAACTTTGCTTAAGAAGACAGACGATTTGAATATGATTCTATCACATTGATTTTATAAGTTCATTAAACCTATCAACGAATGCAATTTGTGAAGCTGTTGTTGTCATAGGGATGACGCTTATATCAAGCCCATCAGGTGGAATTATAAATAGTTCATCTGCCTCGTCTTTTGAAAAGCCAGCCAAGTGAACTGCCTCATACCAGGCACAAATTCTATCCGCTTTCTTTATAAGCTTTTTCAATGCAGGCGGTGTTTTAGGCAATAAACCAAAACGCAGGTGAATTGCGCGTTCCAACCTGTCCTCAAAAACTCGGTAATCATAGCCAAGCGCATTTTTAAACGGGCTAATCATATCGCCAATTACAAACTCTGGTGCATCATGCAAAAGTGCCATCATCTGTTCTTGGGGTGTGATGTTTGGCTTTAGAAATGTTGCAATTTCTTCGACAACGATTGAATGTTGTGCAACAGAAAACGCATAATCACCAATTGTTTGCCCATTCCACCTTGCAACCCTTGCAAGACCATGTGCGATATCTTCTATTTCAATATCCATAGGTGAGGGGTCAAGCAAATCAAGGCGTCTTCCCGACAACATCCTTTGCCATGCACGCTGTATTGTTTTATTTTTTGTTTCTTTTTTAATAGATTTTGGCAATGTGCGACCTTATGACTTTAACGTTTCTCTTAATTTGTGATACAATATCATACATAGAACTTATACATTTGGAATATATGAAACACCTTCTTTGACCAATCCAATTTGCTTCAAAGAGGTGTGTATATCTAAATTTTTATGCAGGTATTTTAACAAAGGATACGGCTATGTTATATGGTGAGTTACTCGTACCGGTTGCCGGCAGCCCAGAAGAAGCAGATGTTTTAAGTCTTGTTGCCGACTTTACTAAGGACTTGGCCGTTAACGTCTCTTTATTTTATTGTGCGCCAGATCCCAAAGACATGCTGATGATTTCTGCCGATGGATTTGTCGCTGGTGTTGGTGCAACACTTGTTGAAAATCTTGAAAAAACCACCGAGGAAATTTGGGAAAGAATTAAGAAAACTGCTTCAAACTTTCCTAAATTCTCACTTGAAAGAGCGACAGGAAGCATAGACATCATTCTTCCTGAGCGCGCTGTAATCTCAGATTTATTGGTGGTAAGTGGGAAATGTGCATCGGGTAAATGCATTCTTTCAAATGGTTTTGAAGAAACATTATTAGAAGCGAGAGTACCTGCACTTGTAATAAAAGAGAATGCATCAAAATCGGCCGACAATATTGCAATTGCTTGGGACGGCTCATCACAAGCAGCACGGGCCGTTAAGGCAGCGTTGCCATTCTTGAAACGTGCAAAATACGTAACAATTTTGCAAATTACCGGTGATGCCGCAGTTACAGGTTCAATTATTTACGAACCTGAAGTTTTACAAAAAGTTTTGGCAAAGCATGAAATCAAAGCCGACATTTTAACACAGCCACAAAATGGCAAAGCAACCGGAGCCATTCTGCTTAATTTATGTGAAAAAATTGCGGCTGATATTTTGGTTTCAGGCGCTTATGGACACTCAAGGGCACGCGAATTTGTCTTCGGCGGCACTTCGAGATCGTTATTAAAATCTGATAATAGACCTAATTTAATTATTAGCCATTAATTAATTTTAAAACCCAAAATACATATATTCATACAAAGCAAACCAGCAATAATCAAATATCCAGTAATAATATAAAGAGAAGGAAACAATATGTCTGCTTTAACAAGAGTTGTTATACATTTAGGTCGCAACCCAGATGCAGGATACCCAGAAGGTGATCGTCATCAAGGTTATATCATACATGCACCAGTAGGTGTTGATGGTAAATTAAATGCTGATCTATGGAAAGCGCACAAAGAACATTGCAAAGTTATTCGTTATAGTGCCGATGATGAAAAAGACGCCGACGGCTTATTGGTTCATAAACGTGATAAATGGTTTATTGAATATGACGAAGAACGCGAAGGCCCAGACGAAGACTTACACCGCCTAGGTGAACATCGTCTTTGGGTTGGCGATTATGTAACCATTCATGAGAAAAACGGTAAAGATTTAATATATGTCGTAGCGGAAACTAATTGATTTTTGTATATTTTAATGGCATTGGGCGGTGATGAAACCATCACCGCCTTTTGATTTATCCCAATCCATAAAAGCATCTGAAATCGGCCATTTCCCAGTAATGCTTCCAGAAGTAATGTCTGCGGTTGCGCCAAAAGACGGTGATACGATAATTGACTGCACTTTTGGCGGCGGCGGTTATTCACGCGCCTTTCTTGATGCCGCAGAGTGTAAGATTATCGGTCTTGATCGTGATATTACCGCAATTGAGCGCGCCAGAGAAAGTTTCAAAGATTATTCAAATCGTCTTGAATTAGTTCATACCGCGTTTTCAGAACTTGAAAATCTTGGTTTCAAAGATATTGATGCCATTGTTTTAGATATTGGGGTTTCCTCATTTCAGATAGATAACGCCGAAAGGGGGTTTAGTTTTCAAAAAGACGGCCCTCTTGATATGCGCATGGGAGAAGGGGTAAGTGCGGAAGAAGTACTTATGACCCATAGCGAAGCAGAATTATCAAAAATATTCTGGGATTATGGAGAAGAAAAAAATTCACGCCGCATAGCACGTGCAATTGTTAACGATCGTGATGAAACACCCTTTAAAACAACAAAGCAGCTCGCAGATTTGTGCGAGCGCATTTATGGGCATAAAAAAGAGAAAATTCACCCAGCAACTCGGGTTTTCCAAGCCCTACGAATTTATGTTAATGATGAGTTGTCAGAACTTGAAAAAGCACTTGAAGCTTCGCTAACAATTTTAAAAGATGGTGGGCGGCTTGTTGTTGTTACTTTTCACTCTCTTGAAGACAGAATCGTTAAAAACTTTTTTGTAAAAAACTCAACCACGCCCTCAGTCTCAAGGTACCAGCCACAGGCAAGTGAAGTTAAGCCAAAATTCATATTGCCATCAAAAAAACCACTCCTTGCAAATGACGATGAAATAGCAATAAATCCGCGTTCTCGCTCTGCAAAACTTCGGTATGGTATCCGTACAAAATACTAAACTTTCACCCCCTATTAACCACAGATTAACCACAGTCGATAATAAATAATTATTGATTAATTACACAGGGGTATGTTTTGTTCTCTCAAAAGCACGTCATTATGGGCTTTGTCTTGCTGATTTGTATTGTGCCTTTGTATTGGGCAAAGACAAAAGCTGATTCCATGCGTGAAAATATGCAAAGCTTAAGCAAAGAAGTAGCAGACGAGCAGAAGAAAATTTCCGAATTGGAAGCCGAATACGCCTATCTAAACCGCTTTGATAGATTAGAGGCCGCCGCAAACAAATTAGGCCTACAGCCAATCAATGGCGCACAGATAACCAATCTCTCACAATTAGAAAAAGTTGCCCCGCTTAAAACTAATCAAACGCCACCAGTTACAAATAACCCGCAACCACAGCAACAGCCACAGCAGCAGGGGGCGGGATTATGATTGCACCGAACTGGCAAAAAATTCTTGATAAAATAAAGAATATCCCGAATCCTAAGCAAATTTTTATTCGTTCAAAGACAAAGTATGCAAAGATTATCAAAGATAATCATGAAAATGCTAAGCTTAACAAACAAAATTTAAAATATGAAACTGCTAATGCTGCCCCAATGGTGCGCAGTCAGTTTCTTGGCATTTTCTTCCTTGCCGGATTTGTGTTCTTATCATTTAAACTTGGTTACATTGTTTTTACACGTGATGTCGACATCGCACGTACCAGCGCACGCGCGGAGGCACAACAAACCTTGGAACGTGGCGACATAACAGATAGGAATGGCGTATTACTTGCAACCTCAGTAACAACTTATTCCTTGTTCGCAGATCCATCAAAAGTTTGGGATCCAGTTGAAACCGCAACCGCATTGCGAACAATTTTCCCTGATATGAGTGAAAAGGAACTAGTTGATAAGCTTGCAAGCTCTAAAAGATTTGTTTGGATAAAACGAAAGCTAACATCTGCGGAAAAACAAAAAGTTTGGGCATTGGCGCAACCAGGTCTTGAGTTTGAACCAGAAAGCCAGCGTGTTTACCCAATGGGTAGCTTGGCTGGGCATATTCTAGGTGGCACGAATAGCGATGGCAAAGGAATTACCGGCCTAGAAAAATCACTTGAAGGCCTAATTATCTCAAAAGATAAAACTACATCCGTTAAACTATCAATAGATAGCCGTGTTCAATACGTTGTTGAAAAAGAGCTGGCCGAGGCAGCGGTAAAATATCGTGCGGTCGGAGGTACTGCCGCAATTATGGATATTAACACCGGTGAAATTATTGCGTCTGCATCATGGCCATTCATGAATCCAAATGACTATGGTGCTAATGATGCGTATAGTCGGCAAAATCGTTTAATCCAATCAGTTTATGAAATGGGTTCAACTTTTAAAACATTTACTTTCGCGGTTGCATTAAATGATGGTAAAATCACACCAGATAGTCAATTTGACGTTTCTCACCCGTTACAAGTTGGGCGCTTCCAAATTAATGACTTCCATGGCGAAAACCGCGTAATTAGCGCGCGCGAAGTTCTTGCCCATTCATCGAATATTGGCACGGCGATGATTTCACGCCTTGTGGGTAAAAGTCGCTTGCAAGAATTCTTTGGTCAAATTGGCTTATTAGACCGAATTAGCGGTGAATTATTAGGCGCGGCAAGACCAATTGTTCCAAAAACTTGGGAAGATGCACGCGCAATAACTGCATCATATGGACACGGGATTGCGGTTTCGCCACTTGCGGTACTTGCGGCATATGGCGCGGTCTCAAATGGCGGCATTTATATAAAACCAACTTTCCTTGCCCGTCCAAAAGGCAGTCAAATACCGGGCACACGTATAATTAGTGAGGCAACCTCAAAACAAATTATTGAATTATTACGTGATGTGGTTTCAGAAGGCACAGGCAGACAAGCAGATTCTGAATATTACAATGTTGCGGGAAAAACAGGAACCGCAATCAAAGTTGGTAAAAACGGCTATGACCACAATAGAAACGTTTCATCATTTGCCGGCATATTTCCTGCTGCGCAGCCTCGTTATGCGATTCTTTTCCTTTTAGACGAGCCTAAATTTGAAGGCGGCGGCGCAATGACTGCGGGCCTTGCAACAGCACCATCTGTTGCAAAGATTGTATCACGTGTTGGCCCAATGCTTGATATTACTCCGTTACAAAAAGTCGATGATACCAATGTTGCAAATACAACTGCAACAAACAACGGACAAAATGGTTCGCAGGCTGTCCAAATCAAAAATAAAGTTTTAAAGACAGAAAAACTTCGCGCTGCTATTGGCGCACGTTAATTTTATATATTTTAACTGGTAGGCGTTTATGGCTGAACAAATAAAGTTCAAATTGGGTGAACTTATATCCGGCGTTAGCACGGAATTTTCTGATATTATTATCGCAGGCATACAAGCAGATAGCAGGAAAGTAACAAAAGGGGATTTATTTTTTGCCCTTTCTGGAAGCCTTGCAAATGGTGCAGACTATGCCAAATCTGCAGAAGAAAAAGGGGCATTGGCTGTTATATCAGAAACAGCTATTGATGGGCTTTCAATACCTGTGATTATTGTTGGTGATGCGCGTGGTGAATTATCCAATGCAGCAAAATCATTTTATCCTGAAATGCCAAAAAATATCGTGGCAATTACTGGAACCAATGGCAAGAGTTCAACGGTCGATTTCTTGCGCCAAATTTGGGCGTATTGCGGCAAAAATGCTGCCAGTCTTGGTACATTAGGCGCCATAACGCCAAAAGGCGTGGTTAATCTTGGTTTCACAACCCCTGACCCAATTTCACTTCATCGTAATTTACAAGTTTTGGCTGAAGATGGTGTTGATTATCTTGCCATGGAAGCATCATCACATGCACTTCACCAAAAACGTATGCATGGGGTTACTTTAAAGGCGGCTGGTTTTTCAAACCTTACCCAAGATCACCTTGATTACCATAAAACAATGGATGAATATGCCGCTGCCAAAGCAATATTATTCACTGACTTCCTAAAACAAGGTCAACCCGCGGTAATTAATGCCGACGCCGAATATGCGCCATATTTTGAGAATGTAGCAAAAGAACATAATCTTGATTTAAAACTTGTCGGTTGGCGTGGAACTTATCTAAAAATTCAAGAGCTTTGGCCAAAACCTTCTTCGCAACGTATTGATTATATCCACGCTGGTAAAAATTATGTTGTAGAGCTGCCACTCATCGGGGAGTTTCAGGCATTAAATGCCACAATGGCAGCCGGATTGGCACTTTCCCTTGGCGATGAGCCAGAAGCGGTTTTTGCAGCTATGCGCAAGCTAAAACCTGTAAAGGGTCGCATGGAGCATGTTGGCGAAACTAAAGACAATGCGCATGTTTTTGTTGATTATGCCCATACCCCAGATGGCCTTGATGTTTTGTTGCGTGCGGTTCGCCCACATGCACCGGGTCGCATTATTGTTGTATTTGGTTGTGGTGGCGATCGTGATAAAACCAAACGCCCTAAAATGGGTGCAATTGCGGCAAAATATGGCGATGTTGTTATCGTAACTGATGATAATCCACGTACTGAGGATGCCAATCAAATCCGCAAGGAAATCATGATTGCAACACCTGATGCGCACGAAATAGGCGATAGAAAAGAAGCAATTATTTTTGCCCTAAAAATGTCAAAAAATGGTGATGCTGTTATAGTTGCTGGCAAAGGCCATGAAACAGGTCAGATAGTTGGTGATAAAGTTTTGCCATTTTCTGATCAAGAAACCATTATTGATTATCTTTTAGAAAATGGGGGCAAAATTGTCTAACCAAGATAGCACGATATTATGGACATCTGAAGAAATTGCCAATGCTGTCAAAGGACAATGTGGCGCAGATTTCAATATTACAGGTGTTCAAATCGATTCACGTGCTATTGAACCAGGCGATTTATTCATTGCAATTAAAGCCGAACGCGATGGACATGACTTTGCTAAAAGTGCTTTAAACCATGGCGCAGGTGGCGTCCTTATTTCAGATAACGAGGTTATTGGGTCATCACAAAACTATGTGTTATGTGACGATACAATGCTTGCACTTGAAAGCCTTGGCGCAGCCGCAAGAAGGCGTGCATTAATCACAAAAAGAATTGCGATTACAGGCTCGGTTGGTAAAACCACCGTAAAAGAGCTTACTTCTGCCGCCCTTTCTGCAAGTGGAAAAACCCATAAATCAGTTAAGTCTTATAATAATCATTGGGGGGTACCATTAACCCTTTCTCGTATGCCAATAAATACAAGATACGGGGTTTTTGAAATTGGTATGAACCATACAGGTGAGATTGCATTATTATCACCGCAAGTAAAACCGCACATCGCGGCAATTACAACAGTTGCGCCAGTTCATATTGAACATTTTGGAACAATTGAAGCCATTGCAGACGCAAAAGCGGAAATATTCCTTGGCATTGAAAACGGTGGATATGCTCTTATTCCTAACGAAAACCCAATGTCAAAGCGGCTAAAACAACGTGCCTCTGATATTGATAATTTGAATATTGTTACTTTTGGCATGAAGCAAAATGCCGATGCAAAAATCACTCGTTTAATTGATAATGGCGATTATCGTATTATTCATGCAGATATTATGGGAAAAAATATTGAATGGCGGGTTTCTGAACCAGGTGACCATTGGATACATAACGGCTTATGTGCAATTACGCTTGTTCACCTTGCGGGCGGTGATTTAGAAGCTGCGGCAAGTGTATTATCTAATTTTGGCGCATTAGAGGGTCGTGGTGCGGTAAAAACAATCACTACAAAAGATGGCGTAGAGTTTTCCCTTGTTGATGAGGCATATAACGCTAACCCAACCTCTGTTGCTGCGGCATTAAGAACGCTTGCTAATAGGCACGGCAGAAGGAAAATTGCTGTTCTTGGCGATATGCTTGAGCTAGGTGATAAGGAAAATGAATACCATGCCGAGCTGATTGATGCGGTATTAAAGTCAAATGTTGATTTGGTTTTTCTTGCTGGAAGTAGAATGAAATATTTATGGGACTTATTACCTGCAAATAAAAGGGGTAATTTCGCATATAATTCTAAAGAATTACTTCCACGAGTATTGGAATCTGTTCAAAGCGGTGACTGTATCATGGTAAAAGGTTCAAATGGTTCGCATATGAATGTCATTGTTGCAGGGCTTGCCAATCTAAAGAACGACAGCCTTAAGAATTAATAATTATCGGGGAATCTGCTGCGAAGTCAGATAAAGCAAAATAATGTTATATGAATTATTTCACCAACATTTTAATTTATTAAATTATATTACATTCAGAACCGGTCTAGCGTTGGCAACCGCCGTTACTATCTTACTTGTATTTGGGCAGCCAGTAATTGATTGGATGCGTGTAAAACAAGGTCGTGGGCAACCCATCAGAAAACTTGGCCCCGAGACCCATCTTGCAAAGCAAGGCACGCCGACAATGGGCGGTGCAATGATACTTGCCGCCGTAACCATTGGGACATTGTTGTGGGCCGATTTAAAAAACCAATATGTATGGATTGTTATGTTTGTAATGATTGGTTTTGGTTTAATTGGCTTTATTGATGATTATCGCAAGGTTAAAAAGCAAAAAGAAGATGGCTTGTCTTCGAAAGCCCGCTTAATTGGTGAATTCATAATTGCCTTAATTGCATGTTATTTTATTGCAAAATATCAAAATGCTGGGCATGGTACACCACCTGATATTGGTAATTCAATTGCGGTTCCATTCTTTAAAAACGTTTTGTTCAACCTTGGTTGGTTTACATTAGTTTTTGGAATGATTGTAATCGTTGGTTTTGGTAACGCCGTTAACTTTACTGATGGTCTTGATGGCCTTGCAATTATGCCGGTAATGATTGCATCTGCAACATTCGGCCTAATTATTTATATGGTTGGAAATTATAAATTTTCAGAATATCTGCAATTACATTATATTGAGCATTTGGGTGAAGTTACCGTTATAATGGGTGCAGTTCTTGGTGCGGGGCTTGGTTTCTTGTGGTGGAATGCGCCGCCTGCACAAATTTTCATGGGTGATACCGGTTCACTATCATTGGGTGGCACTTTAGGTGTTGTTGCGGTTGCTTCAAAACATGAATTTGTATTGGCAATTGTTGGCTTTGTATTTGTTATGGAGCTTCTAAGTGTTGTTGCGCAGGTTACATCATTTAAACTAACTGGCAAAAGAGTGCTGTTAATGGCGCCACTACATCACCATTTTGAAAAATTGCACTGGAAAGAGCCGACAATTGTTATTCGCTTCTGGATTATGGCAACAATCTTTGCTTTAATCGGTTTAGCAACCTTGAAGTTGAGGTAATATGTTCTCGGTAACCACCTATAAAAATAAAGAAGTCGCTGTTTTTGGTCTTGGTCGTTCGGGCCTAACCGCTGCAGAGGCACTCCATGCAGGTGGTGCAAAGGTTTATCTATGGGATGATAATGAAAAGGCTCGTGATAAATCTATCAATCTAGGATTTGACATTAAAAAATTTGATGAGTTAGACGCAAACAATATTTCTGCACTTGTTATGTCACCTGGTGTTCCGATTTATGGTCCAAAAATAAGTTGGGCCGCCGCGTGGGCGCATGAAAATGACATTCCAATCATTGGTGATATTGAATTATTTGCCCGCGAAATAAATTCAACGCCGGAAAATATTAGGCCAAAAACTATTGGTATTACTGGTACCAATGGAAAATCAACAACAACTGCACTTATCGCCCATATTCTACAAAATGCAGGACGTGATGTCAGAATGGGCGGGAATATTGGGACAGGCGTCCTTAGCCTTGCACCACCAAAGGCAGGCGCGATTTATGTAATTGAACTTTCGTCATATCAGCTTGATTTAACTAAATCATTGCATCTAGATGTGGCAATTCAAATAAATGTTTCAGAAGATCATATTGAACGCCACGGCACAATGGAAAGATACGTTGCAGCTAAACGTAATATTTTTGCCAACCAAAATTCAGAAGATTATGCAATCATCGGTGTCGATGATGACTTTGGTGAAGAATTGGCAACATTGCTTATGGCAAAAGGAAGCCGAAGAGTTATTCCAATTTCATCGGGTCAATTTGTTACTTGCGGCATAAGCTCGATTAATCAATTCCTATGGGATAATTCATCTGGGCGTGCCAATAAAATTGCTGACCTTCATAATGCGCTTGCACTTCCTGGTAATCATAATGGTCAAAATGCTGCTGCTGCATTTGCTGCATGTCGTGCAATTGGTTTAAGTGATGAAACAATTGTTGAAGGTATTATGAATTTTGGCGGTCTTAAACACCGCCTTCAAAAAATTGGTACAATTGGCAAAATTCAGTTTTACAATGATTCCAAAGCAACAAATGCCGATGCCAGCGCACAAGCCTTAAATTCATTCCCGCGCTTACGTTGGATTGCAGGAGGGCAGGCAAAAAGTGATGGTATTGATCCTTTGTCACGTTTTTTTCCCAAAATTGCAAAAAGCTATTTATTCGGGGCTGCGGCAGAACGTTTTTCAAATAATTTAAAAAACTTCCCGCATGAAGTTTTTGAGACTTTGGCTCAGGCAACACAAAAAGCATATCAAGATGCAATAGAAACTGGCGATGAAGAACTTATAGTTCTTTCACCCGCTTGCGCTTCGTTTGATCAATATTCAGACTTTGAAGCGCGTGGGGATGATTTTATCAATGTTGTTAATGATATAATCGCCAAAAACCAAAAATAATAATAATTCAGTAACCATGTTACGGCATATATAATTCATTAAATATGGATTTAATATGCAAGCTATTTATTCGTTTCAAAATAATATCAAAAAAATTGGCTGGCTTAATGTTTGGTGGCAAAATATTGATAGAGTGACCCTAGGACTAGTGGCAACACTAATGACAATTGGCCTTATTTTATCATTTGGCTCTTCACCAGCTGCCGCAGCAAGGCTTGATTATGATAATCCATTCTTTTTTGTTTATAGGCAGGCATTTTTTGTCGCCATCTCATTTTCAATATTAATAAGCATTTCGTTCTTATCAATTGATAATGTTAGAAGATTTTCATTATTACTATACGTAATTTCAATTGTTCTATTGATTACCATTCTTGGAATTGGACACACCGCAAAAGGTGCACAGCGTTGGCTGCGCTTTGGGGGCTTTTCATTACAGCCATCAGAAATCATCAAACCCGCAGCTATTATTTTGGTTTCATGGGTTCTTACTAGGCGCGTTTATGACAAAGGCTTTCACGCAGAATTTGTTGGTTTAGCAATTGTTGCGTTCCCAATTATGATTTTCTTGATGCAGCCTGATGTTGGACAAACATTTTTATTATCAATATCTTATTTGGCAATATTTTGGGTTGCTGGAATAAGCAGGAAATGGTTATTGGGACTTTTTGGAACCAGTATTGTCGGTGTAATATTACTATTTTTGTTTAAACCGCACTTTGTGGATCGTATAGATAAATTTATAAATCCTGAAAATAACGATAATTACCAGGTTGATAGAGGGCTTGATGCAATTGCTTCTGGCGAAATTTTTGGCCGTGGTGCAGGCGAGGGGATTATAAAACACATATTACCAGACGTTCATACCGACTTTATATTCTCTTTGGCGGTTGAAGAATGGGGAATGATTGGGGCATTTTTCTTGATGTCACTTTTTGCGATTTTAATTATTCGTGGAATTCACGTTGCAAGTAAGATTTCAGACCCGTTCGCACAAACATCGGGAATTGGTCTTTATCTTTTATTTGGATTTCAAGTGGCAATTAATCTTGCAGTTAATTTGAATTTGATTCCCGCAAAAGGCATGACATTACCCTTCATTTCATATGGTGGTTCGTCTTTAATTGGCTCTGCAATAACGCTTGGATTAGCACTCGCGATAACCCGAAAACGACCTTATGAGGCAGTATTAAGGAAATAATCCGTTTATTTCAATTTAATCACACCTCTTTATGCAAAACTTTTCGACTTTTGAAAAAAATACTTATATTTAATCTTCATGAGTGAAATAAAACAAACAATATTGATTGCAGCAGGTGGCACAGGTGGCCATATGTTTCCCGCTAAGGCGTTTGCTGATGAAATGGTTGCCCGTGGCTTTGATATAATACTTGTAACCGATCCACGTGGTAGAAGATATACAGAAGGTTTTCCATCAATAGATAACCTAATATTATCTGTGACAAATGCTGATGAAGGTGGTTTAAAAGGTAAAATTAATGCCGGTTTGAACCTTTTGAAATCAATCTCGCAAACCAAACCTTTTTTGAAAAAACATAGCCCTGTGGCTGTTGTTGGCTTTGGCGGATATCCAACTTTCCCAGTTTTATATAATGCAAAATGCCCGGTAATAATCCATGAACAAAATGCTGTTTTGGGTCGCGTTAATCGCTTTTTCCAAAAAAAGGCAGTCAAAATTTGCTCGGGCTTTGAGACGCTAAATTTCCTTGAGTATAAAGAAAAGCATGTTGTATGCGGCAACCCTGTTCGCAAAGAATTAATTGAAGCGGGCAAGGCACCATTCCCTGAAATTAAACCAAACGGCACTTTGCGTATTCTTGTGACCGGTGGCTCACAAGGCGCAAGAGTTTTGGGACAAGCAGTTCCAGATGCAATCGCAGAATTACCTGAAAACCTTCGGCAAAGACTTTTTGTTTCGCACCAAGTTCGCGAAGAACAATGCGACACAGCACGCGAAACCTATGGAGATGCAGGTGTTCAAGCAGAAGTATGGCCATTCTTTAAAGATATGGCAACACGATTAAAAGATGCCCATTTGGTAATTGGTCGCTCTGGTGCGTCAACTGTTTCAGAAACTGCTGTTGTTGGTCGCTCGGCAATTTTTATACCTTTACCAAGTGCAACCAATGACCACCAAACATATAATGCAGAATCAATGGTGAAAAGTGGTGGTGCAGACCTAATTAAAGAAAACGAATTATCGGTAAAACGCCTTTCGCAATTGCTTGAAATGCGTCTTATGAACGAAGAAAAATTAAAAGAACGTGGTGCGGCAATTAAAAATGCTGCACGTCCTGATGCCGCACAAAGATTGGCAGATGTAGTGATAGGTGAAATAAATGCGTAAACCGGTTATCCCTCTTGATGTTGGTATTATTCACATTGTTGGCATTGGTGGCATTGGTATGTCGGGCATTGCAGAAGTATTGGCACATTGGGGTTATCAAGTGCAGGGGTCTGACGCAAAAGATGGCGCAAACCTTACTAGACTTCGCAAAGATGGCATAAAAGTCTTTGTTGGACATGATGGTAAAAACGTCGAAGGGGTAAGCATGGTTCTTATCTCATCAGCCGTTAAAGCAGATAATCTAGAGGTTATGGCGGCACGTTCTGCAGGAATACCTATTGTGCGCCGCTCAGAAATGCTTGCTGAATTAATGCGCCTTGGTTGGACTATTGCAGTCGGTGGTACGCATGGCAAAACCACAACCACGTCAATGGTTGCAACTTTGCTCGATGCGGCAGGCAAAGATCCAACCGTTATTAATGGCGGTATTATCAATGCCTATGGCACAAATGCCCGCGTTGGAACCGGCGATTGGATGGTCGTTGAGGCCGATGAATCAGATGGTACCTTCACAAAACTCCGTCCAAATGTTGCGATTGTAACTAATATGGATCCAGAACATTTGGATTTTTATGGTACAAAAGAAAATATGGAAAAGGCTTTTGAGGCTTTTGTTGAATCAGTACCTTTTTACGGCTTTTCAGTGCTTTGCATCGACCACCCTGGGGTTCAAGGCTTGGTTGCAAAAGTCACTGATCGCAAAGTATTCACCTATGGCTTTAGCCCACAAGCAGATGTGCAAGCAATTAATATTAGTGCCGAAGCGGATGGCTCACATTTTGACGTAATTTTCAAAGCAAAATATGGCAAAGTAGAGAAGGTAATTCAAAACCTTCACTTGCCAATGGCTGGGATGCACAATGTGTTAAACTCACTTGCGGCAATTACTGTTGCAATTGAGCTTGGCGCAGACGCAGCGCAGATTCAAAATGGCTTGTCAAAATTCATGGGGGTTAAACGCCGCTTTAGCCTTGCCGGTGAGTTTAATGGCGTTAAAATCATCGATGATTATGGCCACCACCCAGTAGAAATCAAGGCGGTTTTATCTGCCGCAAGGCAGGTTGCAAAAAACCGCGTAATTGCTGTTGTACAGCCACACAGATATACGCGCCTAAGAGATTTATTTGAAGATTTCTGCCGTTGCTTAAACGATGCAGATGTTGTTGCAATTGCAGATGTTTATAGCGCAGGTGAACAGCCAATTGAAGGTATCAATGCCGATACTTTTGTGCAAGGCATTAAAGACCACGGGCATAAAAATGCGTCAAAACTTGCATCACCAGACGACTTGCCACAATTCTTTTTGGATAATGCAAAAGAAGGTGATTTATTTGTATGCCTTGGTGCAGGCGATATCACAAATTGGGCAAATGGTTTAGAGGCAAAACTAAAGGGTTGATAACTTATTGACGTGATTGGTTTTATCAATTAGCCTCGCTTCATGAGAAAAATTATCCCCCTTTTATTCGTTTTGCCATTAATGGCATTTGATGCACCAAAAAACTCTGTGGCATGGGACATTGTTGAAGGTTTAACTACTGAAGTCGGCCCACGACTTCCGGGTTCAGACGATGAGGCGAGGGCTCGTGACTGGGCGGTAATAAAGCTAAAATCACTTGGTTTTAAAAACGTCCATATTGAAACCTATGACATGCCAGTATGGGTAAGAGGGGAAGAAACCGCCGAAGTTGTTTCACCATTTAAACAAAAACTAATTCTTACTGCCCTTGGCAATAGTGCCGCAACAACGAAAGATGGATTAAGTGCCACGGTTATTGGATTTAATTCTCTTGAAGAATTAAAAGCCGCGCCAGATGCTATGGTGAAGGGCAAAATTGTTTTTGTCTCACATAAAATGACTGCCTCACAAGATGGCTCTGGTTATGGTGCATATGGTCCTGCACGTTTCATTGGGCCAAATATTGCTGCAAAAAAAGGTGCTGTCGGATATTTATTGCGTTCATTGGGAACTAATAATCACCGTGTCGCACATACTGGTGTAACCCGTTTTGAAGATGGTGTTTCGCCAATTCCTTCGGCCGCTTTAACTATACCCGATGCTGAAAACCTTGAAAGAATGCTGGCGCGTGCGAAAACACCTGTCATAATCCATATGACACTTACGCCAAAACAAACTGGTGTTCATCAATCTGGAAACGTTGTTGCCGATGTTCCGGGTTCTGATGCAGATGCTGGAATGATTCTAATAGGTGGTCACCTTGATTCATGGGATCTTGGCACAGGCGCAATTGATGACGCCTCAGGCCTCGCAATTACCACTGCCGCTGCAAAGCGTATTTTGGACGGTAAGCAGACGAAACGTACAATTCGTGTCGTTTGGTGGGGCTCTGAAGAAGTTGGCGGTTTTGGTTCCGATGCATATTATAAGGCGCACAAAGATGACAAAGTAGTCGCGGTTGCGGAATCAGATTCTGGCGCAGACAAAGTATGGGCATTTTCATATAAATTGCCGGAAAAATCAAAAGCAATTGGCGAGAAATTAGTAAAAGATTTCAATGAGGCCGGCATAATATATCAGGAAGGTAATGCACATGGTGGCGCCGATATAGAGCATTTTGTTGAAAATGGCGTTGCCGTTTTTGATTTAAAACAAGACGCAACTCATTACTTCGATTTACACCATACTCCCGATGACACATTGGATAAAATCGATCCTTCTGCACTTAATCAAAATGTTGATGCGTGGGAAATACTGCTTAAAAACCTTTCATCAACAACAGAAGACATTGGTTTAATACCGCCAAAAAAATAATTATTTGGGACATTGGTAATGAGAAATATTTCGCTTGATATTTTTCGCGGTCTTATCATTTTTTTGATGATAATTGTAAATTCCCAAGGCGCAGGTTCTGATCCATACCCAATTCTTGACCATGCGGAATGGTTTGGTTTCACCTTGGCTGATTTTGTGTTCCCAAGTTTTTTATTCATTATGGGATGCTCATTGGCATACTCAAAGGCGTCTGATCTCGAGTGGGGTGAATACCTTTCCAAAATTGCGAAAAGAACCCTAATACTATTTGCAATCGGAATATTTTTAAACTGGTTTCCGTTCTTTTTATACAATAAACAAGGTTTATTTGAATGGAAATATTTTGAAAACCTGCGTTTCATGGGGGTGTTTCAAAGGCTTGCTCTTTGTTATTTACTGGCGGCAATAGTCGTAAAAGCATCACCAAAAAATTCAATTATCATCGCCCTTTTTATGCTTTTAGGATATTGGGTGGCAATGATGGTATTGGTTCCAATTGGCGCACCATTTACGCGTGATGGTAATTTAGGAACAGTAATTGATAATTTTATGATACCAAAATCACATTTATATCGTGGCGATAATGGCTTTGAACCAGAAGGTTTATTGGGTACAATTCCAGCAAGCGTTAATATGATTGCGGGCTTTATATGTGCAAGATTTGTTCGCAATAACGGCTTTAACATAGAAACATTGCGTAAGTTTGTATTTGTGGGATTCGGGTTATTGGTTTTGGCTTCATTATGGTCGGCTAAATACCCAATTTCTAAAAAACTTTGGACTTCATCTTACGTAGTTCTAACAATTGGTCTTGATTTATTTCTGCTCGCAGCACTCGCATATATTTATGAGGTTAAAAAAATAAAATTTGCCTCAGAGTTTTTTCAAATCTTTGGACGGAATCCGCTTGCAATCTATGTGTTTTCGCTATTATTTTTGAAAATACTTTTAGTTTGGCGGTTTGAACCAACTGTTTCACTTCATAAATTCCTTGGAGAACAAGTATTCCAAAAAATTTGGATGGGGTCAGGTGGAAGCTTGCTATTTGCGCTATGCTTTACATTAATTTGCTTTCTTTTCGCACTTTGGCTAGATAGAAAGAAAATCATAATAAAAATCTGACTTTCAAAGGTAATAGATGAACGCAATCCCCCCAATTCAGCTTGCAGTTGTTCAAGTAACTCCATTCCAACAAAATTGTAGCATTATTTGGGATAATTACACCAAAGATGCCGTAATAGTTGACCCGGGTGGCGATGTCGAAAACATACTAAAAGTTCTAAAGGATAATTCCGTAAAACCAAAAGAAATATGGATTACCCATGGTCATCTTGACCATGCAGGCGGCGCTATGGAACTTGCGCGCACACTTGGCATCAAAATTATTGGTCCACATATCGACGATAAATTTTGGCTTGAACAAATCGTTTCATCATGGGCACGCTATGGCTATAATATTGGCGAAGATTGCACACCAGATGTTTGGTTAAATGATGGTGACAAGGTAAGTGTAGGTCAATTTGAATTTGATGTTGTTCATTGTCCTGGCCATACCCCTGGTCATGTTGCCTTTATCAATAAAGAATTAGGTTTGGCATTTGTTGGCGATTTATTGTTTGCTGGGTCTATTGGACGCACCGATTTCCCAAAAGGAAATCATGCCGATTTATTAAAATCAATTACCACCAAATTATGGCCATATGGCAACGAGATACAATTTGTTCCAGGTCATGGCCCTATGTCAACATTCGGCAATGAACGGGCAAACAACCCGTTTGTATCCGATGAAGTTATGAAACGACAGGCATAATATGAGTATCGTAAAAATTGAACAAATAGGCTCTCAAGGTGATGGTATTGCAAATCTTGATGGGCAAAATATCTATGTTCCTTATACTATTGATGGCGAAACTGTTGAGGTTGATATTGCCAACAACCGCGGACAAGCAGTTGAAATAATTGAAAAATCATCTGCACGCGTTGTGCCAGTTTGTGAGTATTTTGGAAAATGTGGTGGCTGTACGCTACAACATATGAGTGATGACAAAATTGCAAGTTTTAAGACAAAATTGATCGAAGACGCAATTTCAATTACTCCATCTGAATTTATAAATGCCTATGAAAGTGGTCGTAGGCGTGTAAAATTCAATATTGAAAAAAATAAAAACGAAATCACGCTTGGCTATATGGCGGCAAAATCACATGACATTGTGGACGTTGAAACTTGTCCGATACTTTGCAACGAATTACAAAATTTTATTCCTAAATTGCGCGAACTTTGCCGAACGCTTTTAAAACCTGATGAGAAGGTTACTGCCAACCTTACGGCTTGTGATAATGGAATAGATATCGATATAGCAGGCATTAAACCACTTAACAAAAAAAGCCGTGTCGAATTGGAATCGCTTGCAATTGCTTCCCAAAAGTCTGGCCTAACGAGGCTTACACTTAATGGTGAGCTTGCATTTCAAACCATGTCACCAATTATAAAATTTGCCAATGTTCCAGTTGAAATTCCACCAAATTGCTTCTTACAAGCTACAAAAACTTGTGAAGACGCAATTAAAGAACAATTACTTATTTGGGCAAAAGGCGCAAAACGAATTATTGATTTATTCAGTGGTGCGGGAACATTTTCTTTGCCACTAAAACAAATTGGTGAAGTAAAGGCATATGAACTTAATACGCCCGCAGTTTTCGCATTAAACAAGGCCTCAAAGGCTGCGGCTGGTGGCCATAAATTAGAGGCATTTACCCGTGATTTATTCCGCCTTCCAGTTTCACCACTTGAATTAAAGAATATTGATTTGGCTGTGCTTGACCCAGCTAGGGCAGGCGCTAATTACCAAGTAAAACAATTAGTTAAATCAAAAATCAATAAAATAATATATATCTCTTGTGAACCCGCATCATTTGCCGAAGATTTAAAAGTATTGGTCGAAGGTGGCTTCAAACTAAAGGAATTAAAAGCTTTTGATCAATTTCGTTATAGCACCCATGTTGAGATTATGGGGCTATTCATAAGATGATAAGAAATAATTTCTGGCGCGAAATTTCTATTCAAGAATGGAATGATGAGGAATGGGAAAGCCTTTGCGATAATTGTGGTAAGTGTTGCCTGATACGTCTCGAGGATGAGGATAATGGGGACATTTATAATACTGATGTCCATTGCAAGTTATTTGATAATAAAAGCTGCCGCTGCTCTGATTACGATAATAGGGTTAAATATGTTCCAGATTGTGTGAAGCTTGATAAAGAAAATGTTTTCACGCTTTCATGGCTACCGCAAACTTGTGCTTACCGCCTTATTACCGAAGGCAAACCATTGTTTGATTGGCATTATCTTATCGCTGGAAATCACGATTTAATGCACGATAATGGTTATAGCGTTAAAGAAAAAACCGTAAATGAAACCCGAGTTAAAACCAAATATCTGATAAAACATATCAAACACTGGAAAGGCGAAGAAAGATGAAAGCACCATCTTTTGACGATATTTTAGAAGCACAAACACGTATAAATGAAATTATAAACCAGACGCCGTTTCTATATTCGCCGGTTTTAAATGAAATTATGGGCGCGAATATTTTCATCAAAGCAGAAAGTTTGCAACCACGTGGTGCGTTCAAAATTCGTGGTGCGGCGAATGCAATATTCAAACGCAAAGACGAAGCCTTACAAAATGGTGTTATTGCTTATTCAAGCGGGAACCATGCCCAAGGTGTTGCACTTGCTTGTAAGTATATCGGTGCAAAAGCAACAATAATCGTCCCAAAAGATGTGCCTTTGGCAAAGTTAAAACCAGCACAAGACGACGGGGCGGAAATTATTTTCTACGACAGAAAAACCGAAAGCCGTGAAGAAATTGGTGTAAATCTGCAAAAGCAAACCGGCGCTATATTGGTTCCGCCATACGATCATCCTGATGTTATAGCGGGGCAAGGGACAATTGGGCTTGAAATAGCAAACTTTGCTACAAATAATGACATAAAGTTTGATTATGTTGTTACCCCTGCATCGGGTGGCGGCTTAGCTAGTGGTATAGGGATTGCGCTGAAAGAACTTAGTCCTAATACAAAAATAATAATTTCTGAACCCGAAGGTTATGACGATATGGCGTTGTCTTTAGATGCGGGTGTACGAAAACGAATAAAAGATATTAACTACCCATCACTTCTTGATGCATTACAAGCACCAATTCCCGGCGAGATAACATTCGAGATTTTAAAAGAGATTGGTGCGCGTGCATTCCCAATCTCGGATAATGAGGCATTACGTGCGGTTAAATTTGCTTTTGAAAACTTCCATCTGGTGCTTGAGCCATCAGGTGCTTCATCACTTGCATTAGTCATGGAAAATAAAATTCCCGCCAAAAACAACAATATATGCATCATTGCTTCAGGCGGGAATATTGATATTCAGGTTTTACAAAAAGCTCTTATGCTTTCTTGATGAATTCGGTACGAAGCACCAAACCTTTTACTTTTTCGTGATTACATTCAATTTCGTCTTCGTTATAAGTAAGACGGATATTTTTAATCACGGTGCCGCGTTTAAGAGTTACACCACCTGAACCTTTTACTTTAAGATCTTTGATAAGTGTTACGTTATCGCCGTCTTTAAGTTGGTTTCCATTTGCATCTTTTACTACTAATTCTTCGTCTGACATATTGCCCCCTATGGTTTAATGAACCCTGTCTGGCTCATTTTTAGTAATTTTAAACGTTATGAATAATGAAATTGCAACCAAAAATCCTGCAAAGAAGAATGCAGCACCAGGAAGAATAAAAATCGCATTTGGTGAAATGAAGTAAGCGAAAATTTGGCTAAAGATAAAAGGCCCAAAAACACCAACTAATGCAGTTAATGAAGACAAAGAGCCTTGAAGCCTTCCTTGTTCATGCGGATCAATCTTACTGGTTACAAATGCCTGTAATGCAGCATTGTTAAGCCCCCAAAAAGCACCAATCGGAATAGAAATATAAAGCCATAAAGGTGAGGGGGCAATACCATAAATAAAAAATGAAATCACGCCAGCGCTTAAGCCAAGGAACATTGCTTTTTTTTCGCCCATTGCCTTGATAATTCTTTTTATAAGCCCGCCTTGAACAATCATGGTTGCAACGCCTGTTGCCGCCAAAAATGCACCTGTATTTTGCGTATGCCAACCAAAGCGATAATCAGCATAAAGCACAAATGTTGACATGAACACGACTTGCGCCAAATCATTGAACATTTTTGCAAGTACAAAACCTTCGATTTTTTTGTTTTCTTTAAAGAATGCAAAGGTTGCAATTGGGTTTGCATTTTTCCAATGGAAATCACGTCTTTTATCAAGCGCAAGGGATTCTTTGACAAATAACAAGCAGAATAAACCATTCACGGTCGCGATAAACGCAGATATCCAAAATGGTAGGCGTAAATCATGCTCACCCAATATGCCCCCCATTGCAGGGCCAATAATAAAACCAAGCCCAAAGGCAACACCCAAAATACCAAACTTAACACTTCTTTTTGAAGGCTCAGTTGTATCAGCAATATAAGCGTAAGCCGTTGAAACGGATGATGACATTACACCAGCCAAAAGGCGTGAAAGAAATAATATAATAAGGTTAGGTGATAAGGCACCAATTACCAATGCAATTGCCTGTCCAAAATTGGAGGCGAGAAATATTGGTTTACGGCCGAACCTGTCTGATAATGCGCCAATAACTGGCATAGACAAAAACATACCAATTGCCGCACCAGTTGCATAAATACCAGTGACACGGGCAGCATTTTCAATATCGCCGCCGGCAAATTCTTTAACAATTTTTGGCAATACAGGTATAATCACCCCAATTGCCAACATATCCAAGGCAACTGTTAGAAAAACAAATAAAAAACCGCCGATTTTTGCTTTAGATTGGTTTTGAACGTCCATTTGTGCGCTATTGCTCAATAATGCTTTAAAAGCAAGAGAATAAGTAAGTTATTAAATTTATTTCATAAGGACATATGTACCCGGCGCATCGCAGATAATTTCAAGTCCACCATCGCCTGGTTTTCTTGGCTTTACCTTCTTTCCAGAATGCGTACTCAACCACTTATTCCAATCATTCCACCACGAACCTTTGTGTTCGGTAAGAGAGTTGAACCAATCATCAACATTATTTGGAATAACCGCACCTTCTTTAGGAAGCCAATGTTGGTATTTATTGGCATCTGGATGATTTACCACACCAGCAATATGACCTGAACCAGCCAAAATCATGCGAACTTCGCCGCCAAATAATTTGGCCCCGCGGAATATTGAACGATAGGGGGCGATATGATCTTCTTTTGACGCCTGCATATAAACTGGAAAATTAACATCTTTTAGGTCAAGTTTTTTTCCGTGAATTAACAATCTACCTTCGGCAAAATCATTATTGCGATAGAATTTATCAAGATAGAAAAGATGCAATGCTTTTGGCATTCTAGTCTGATCAGAATTCCAATACAAAAGGTCAAAAGGTTTTGGGGTTTTGCCCATTAAATAATTATTTATTACAAAGGACCATATCAAATCGTTCGAACGCAAATAATTAAATGTATCTGTCATAACCTTGGCATCAAGGACACCACCGCCATATTCAATCTCATCGGCAATAAATTTATACGCTGCATCATCGGTAAATATTTTCAAATCGCCAGATTCAATAAAATCTTGTTGTGAGGCAAAAAAGGTAACACTATTTATTCTATCATCGTCAATTTGCGCCATATAAGCAGCGGCTGTGGCCAACAATGTCCCACCAATGCAATAGCCAACGCAATTGATTTTTTTTGATTTTGTTGCAGACTGAACAGCGTTTATTGCCTCTAAAACTCCGTGATCAACATATTCCTCAAAGCCAAACTCAGCTAGTTCAGCAGTAGGATTAACCCATGAAACCACAAAAACAGTAAATCCTTGCGCAACTAGCCACTTAATCATTGAATTATCTTCACGCAAATCAAGAACGTAATATTTATTTATCCATGGCGGGAAAAATAATAATGGGATTTCAAAAACTTTTTCTGTTGTTGGGCTATATTGAATTAATTCAAAAACCTTACCACGATAAACGACTTTACCGGGGGTAATTGCAATATTTTTACCAAGTTGAAATGCATCCAAATCAGTTTGGCTTAGCGATAATTGCCCGTTACCACGTTGAAAATCGGCAAGCATATTAGTCATGCCGCGGACCACACTTTCGCCTTGCGATAAATACATTTCTTTTAATGCAACCGGATTGGTCAAAAGAAAGTTTGCGGGCGAAAATGCATTTGCCATTTGCTGGGTGAAGAAACTGGCTTTACGTTTAGTCAAATCGTCAACATCATCAACGCTATTAACAAGATCAAGCAGCCAATTTGAAGTATGTAAATACGTCCTCCGCAGCATATCAAACATTATATTTGATTGCCATTCCGGACTATTAAACCTTTTATCCTCAACTGGATTGTCATTAAAGCCGTTTTTGACCATATCAGCCCAAATTTCGGCATAGCCGTTCCATAATTTTTGTTGGGCATCGAGAATTTGTTCAGGTTTTGATGCAATTTTACTAGTTACCTCAGCGGTATATGGCGCAAGACCCAATGGATCCATTTTTGGATGTTTTTCAAAATAATCCTTGGTCATTCCGGCAATTGATGAACCAATTTTGCTTCCAGTAACTGCGGCAAAGCGCAAGTTTTCTGATAGTTTTTCAATATCTTCAAGTGTCTGTTTGGCAATTAAAGTATGCAAATTCTCTTTTGATGCGGTTTCATTCTGACTATTAGTGTCTGCTTTTTTATTTGCACCAGCAGATGACTTTCGCCCAGCTTTGTCATTTTTAATGACCATTTTCCCGCTCCCCAAATTCATTAGTAACTTACAAATTTGTTACAAATGAATATTTTTTGCTTTTTATTTCATTTAGTATCTTGCATAATTACGCCAATAAGAACAATAGACATTGTTTAGTATTTTTGTCTATTTAATTTTTGTGGAATTTTCTGCAAAACTATCTATAAAAAGAATATGCAAGCAATGGAAAAGCCAAGAAATAAATTCCGGAAACCTATTTTGAATATGGTGATATTACCGGCTGCACTTATGGTGCTTTGCTCTTGTGCTATTGTTGATAATTCGCCTGTTTCAAACCTTGATAAAAACATTGAAGCGGCTGTGCAAAATGCAAAAGACAAAGGCTATCCTGATCTTACCAAAATTCCACCAGTACCAACAAATTTAAAAACAGAAAAACAATGGTCTGAGCTATCTTCAACAATGGATAAGAAATTGTTGATTGTTACAAATAATCCTAATTCTGATGATGGACACCCTAACACGCCTGATGAAAGCTGGGGGATGTCAAAACTTGATCAGATGAATAACAACCCGAAAACAAGCCCTGCACCACAGGAAGATGTTAACGCATGGGCGGCCCGTCTGCGGGCAATGACAAATTCACCTACTAAATAATCATGAATCTTTAAATTAATCATATTCGAAAGGATACACGCAAAATGCGTGAGGAATTTTATAAAATTAAACGTCTTCCACCTTATGTTTTTGAAGAAGTAAACAAAGTTAAAGCTAAACTTCGTAATGAAGGGGTTGATATTATTGACTTTGGTATGGGAAATCCGGATTTACCGGTTCCACAACATATCATTGATAAATTATGTGAAAATGCAAACAAGCCAAGAACCAATCGTTATTCGGCATCAAAAGGTATTCCAGGGCTTCGTAAAGCAATTGCTGGTTATTATGATCGTCGTTTTGGCGTCAAATTGAATCCAGATACACAAGTTGTATCGACACTAGGTTCAAAAGAGGGCTTCGCAAACCTTGCACAAGCAATTTGTGCCCCCGGTGATGTTGTAATTGCACCAAACCCATCTTACCCAATTCATGCATTTGGCTTTATTATGGCTGGTGGCGTCATTCGCCATATCGAAGCACATACTCCAGAACAATATCTTGCTGGCATTGAACGTGCTGTACGCCATAGCGTACCGCCGCCAATTGCCATGATTTTATGCTATCCATCAAACCCAACTGCACAAGTTGTTGATTTGGATTTCTATAAAGAAGCGCTTCGTATTGCCAAGAAACATGATTTAATAATCATTTCTGACATGGCTTATTCTGAAATTTATTTTGACGAAAACAAGCCAACCCCTTCAATTCTTCAAGTTGAAGGGGCGATGGATAATACGGTTGAAATCACCACGCTCTCTAAAACTTACTCAATGGCGGGCTTCCGTGTTGGTTTTGCTTTGGGAAATGAAAAGATTTTGGCGGCTCTGGCACGTGTGAAATCATATCTTGATTATGGTGCATATACGCCAATTCAGGTGGCGGCAACGGCGGCACTTAATGGGCCACAAGAGTGCGTTACCGAAATGCGCAATATTTATAAAAAACGCCGTGATGTTTTGATTGAATCTTTTGCTAACGCAGGGTGGGATATTGAAAAACCAGAGGCATCAATGTTTGCATGGACAAAAATCCCAGAAAAATACCGCGCTATGCGTTCTGTTGAATTTTCTAAGTTATTGTTGGAAAAAGCGGCGATTGCAGTTGCCCCAGGCGCAGGTTTCGGCGAATATGGCGATGAATATGTGCGTATTGCATTAGTTGAAAATGAGCAGCGGATAAGACAAGCCGCACGTTCTATAAAAAAATTATTTAGTGAATAGGTTAATCATGAAACCGTTGAAGATAGGTGTAGTTGGTTTGGGAACCGTTGGGGCAGGTTTGCTTGAGATAGCATTCGGAAACGGCCCTTTGTCAAAAGCTGTTGAAATTGTTGGTGTAAGTGCGCGCAATAAAAGCCGTAAGCGCCGAGTTGATATTTCCAATATTCCTTGGTTTGATGACCCAGTTGAGCTTGCTAAACTAAGTGACTTGGATGTTTTGGTTGAACTTATGGGGGGCGCAGATGGCCCCGCAAAAGTTGCTGTTGAAACCGCATTAAAAGCTGGCAAGCATGTGGTAACCGCAAACAAAGCGATGCTTGCCGAAAATGGTGTAGCGCTGGCAAAACTTGCTGCCGATAATAATGCGGAAATCCGTTATGAGGCTGCGGTTGCCGGTGGTATTCCGGTTGTAAAAGCACTTCGTGAAGGGTTGGCGGCCAATAAAATCAAAAAAATCATGGGTGTTATGAATGGCACTTCTAACTATATTCTAACTGAAATGGATAAAACAGGTCGTCAATTTGCGGATGTTTTAAAAGATGCGCAACGTCTTGGCCTTGCAGAAGCCGACCCCACACTTGACATCAATGGCGGTGATGCCGGTCATAAATTGGTGATTTTATCTGCCATAGCATATAGTGGCGCGCCCGATTTTAAAAATATTACTCTTGAAGGCATTGAGGAAATTGAGCCAGTAGATCTTGAAAGCGCCAAATTCCTTGGATATGCGGTAAAATTGATTGCAAGTTCAATTTATGAAAATGGCGTTGTTCGCCAATCAGTTCGTCCTAGTTTAGTTGCGCATTCCAACCCAATCGCACAAGTTGACGGCGCAACCAATGCCGTTTTAATTGAGGCTGACCCTGTTGGAACTTTGACCTTTATTGGTTCTGGTGCAGGGGCGGGACCAACCGCATCTGCTGTTGCATCTGATTTGCTTGATTTATATTTTGAAGCTAAACGTCCGGTATTTACCGGCTCTTCTGCAACAGATGAAGAAGTAAGATTTGCAACGGATTTGGGCCTAAGCTCTAAATTTTATGTTCGTTTCAGCGTTGAAGACAAGCCGGGCGTTATTGCGAAAATTTCTGATACATTGGCGCGTCATCAAGTCTCTATCGAAAGCTTCTTGCAAAAACCACCGCGTCCAAATGCAAGTGTTGCAATCATTTTGACTACACAAAAATGTGATGAATCAACACTACATGCCGCGCTCGATGAACTCTCTAATTTTAGTGAATTTGTCGAAAAACCATTAATTATGCCAATTTTTGAGTAATAATATGCCATATAAATTTTCTTTTGAGGTTGAATCTGGCATTATTGGCGCCGTTGAACATGCCGCGATTGCGGCATCCAATTATGTCGGTTCTGGTGATGAACTAAGTGCAGATAAGGTTGCTATTTCGGCAATGCACGAAGTTTTATCTGGCATGGCGTTTCGTGGGCAAATCGTCGTTGGCGAAGGCGATGAATTTGAAGCTGAAATGCTATATAACGGTGAGAATATTGGGGCAAATGGTGGCAAAGAATATGATGTTGCGCTTGATGCCCTAGAAGGAACCGCACTTGCTGCAAAGGCACAACATAATGCGCTGTCAGTTATTGCTATTTCACCAAAAGGCGGTCTGTTCAAAGCGCCAGATGTTTATATGGATAAAATTGCTATTGGTCCAAATTATCCAAAAAATATCGTTGGCTTTGATAAAACGCCCCAAGAAAATGTTCTGGCAATAGCTGAACACAAAGGTGTTCACCCCAATCAGGTTGGCGTTTGCGTTCTTGACCGCCCGCGTCATGCAAATTTAATTTCTGCACTACGCGAAGTCGGGGCAAAAGTTTTCCTTATTTCCGATGGCGATGTGGCGGGCGTCTTATTCACGACCGATCCTGAAACCGATATTGACCTTTATATGGGGGTTGGCGGTGCACCAGAGGGCGTTCTGGCTGCTGCGGCACTACATTGCGTCGGCGGACAGTTTATGGGTAAGTTTCTTGTACGTAATCAGGATGATATTTTAAAAGCAAAATCTTCTGATTTGGCAGAAATCGATAAAATTTATCATACCGAAGATTTGGTAAGGGATGACGTAGTATTTGCCGCGTGCGGTGTTACACATGGGCTTTTGCTAAATGGTATTCGTCACGTTGGCGGCGCTATTGTAACAAAAACTCTTAGTCTTAATTCAGAACGTAAAATCACGCGTATCGTAAAAAGCCTGCGCTATCCAAAATAAGAGGTAAATTTGGCAAAAGAATTTCCATTAAGCGCAAAGAATCGAAAATGGATTATCTCTGAGCCAGATGAGGCGCTATTTAGTGATTTAATGCGTACTGGTCTTAACGCGCTTGAGGCACGCATTGTGGCACAGCGCGGTATTACTCCTGCGCAAGTTCCCAATTTGCTTGAACCACGTGTAAAAACGCAACTTCCGGATCCTTTAGTTCTAAAGAATATGGATATTGCCGTTATGGCAATCACAAGCGCCATTAAAGCAAAGAAGCGAATTACAATTTTCGCCGATTACGATGTTGATGGTGCAACATCGGCGGCAATTATCAGCGCGTGGTTCGATGCAATTAGCTATTCAACCAATATATTCATTCCCGATCGCATCAAGGATGGCTATGGACCAAGCCCACAATTAATGCGTTCCATTAAGGAAACAGGAACCGAATTATTATTGACGCTCGATTGTGGTGCTGCGGCACATGATGCACTCAAAGAGGCACAAGCAATTGGGCTTGATGTTGTGGTTTTTGACCACCACCTTATGCTTGGCGAAGCACCACCAGCAATCGCGATTGTAAACCCAAACCAAGAGGGTGATAATTCTGGGCTTGGCAATCTTACAGCTGCGGGGGTCTGCTTTATGGCGGTTATTGCCCTTAATCGCGCATGGAAAGAGGATGGGGGACAAAGCAACTTTGCAGCATTAGAACTACTAGATTTGGTGGCATTGGGAACAATTTGTGATGTTGCACCTTTAACCGATTTGAATCGTGTATTTGTTGCACAGGGTCAAAAAATCCTTGGGCAAAAGCGCCGAATTGGACTAAAAATTTTATCAGATGTTGCGGGACTAAAAAAATCTGGAAATGTCTATGCAGCTGCTTGGGTCTTAGGGCCACGCCTTAATGCCGGCGGTCGTATTGGTGATTCTACGCTTGCGGTTTCACTTCTCAATGCAACCGATGAAAACAAAGCAAAAAGAATCGCCCAAGAACTTGATTTATTAAACTCCGAGCGAAGAGCCATTGAACAGGCAATTATTGATGAAGCCGTGCAAATGGTTGAAAAGTCAAACAGCCTGCAAAATGCCCCAATAATTGTGGTCGGCAAAGAAGGATGGCACCCTGGTATAATTGGAATTGTCGCGGGGAGATTAAAAGAACGCTTTAATAAGCCTGTGATAATTCTTGGCACTGCTAATGAAGGCGATATAATATTAAAAGGTTCTGGGCGCTCGGTTTCTGGCATTAATCTTGGTGGAATCATCAAGGCCGCGGTTGATGACGGCATCTTGATTTCAGGTGGTGGGCATAAAATGGCGGCTGGCCTTGCTATTGAAGGCCACAAAATCCAAATCTTGCAAGAATATTTAGAGAATAGAATCAGTGATTTTTCAAATATTGATGAAATGGATAAAAACCATCGCATTGACGCGTTAATCGCAACCGATTCTATAAATATGGATACCATAAATGTTCTTGAACGCCTTGCACCTTTTGGGCAGGGATGGGAAGAACCCATTTTTTGTGTGCCAAATGCAAAAATTACATCTAGTCAGTTGATGAATGGCGGTCATTTGCGTGTATTTTTTACAGATGGCGCAGGTAAGGTGCAAAAGTCCGTATGTTTCGGTGCGCATGGCACATTATTGGGCGATATTATTGAACAGCAACGCAATTGCAGCCTAATCATAAAGGTAAAAAAAGACGAATGGAGGGGGCAAAATTCAGTTGATACTGAAATAATTGATGCAATAAGTGGATTTGTTGCAGATTAAGTGCTTGCGCTTTTAAAATCTGTTGTTTATAGAGCGCACCTCAACACGCGAGACACCTCGCAAAATTGATGCGGTCCCTTCGTCTATCGGTTAGGACATCTGATTTTCAATCAGGAAAGACGGGTTCGACTCCCGTAGGGACTGCCACTTCACTCTCATATAATTTGCAATTCATATAAAACAGATAAGCATCTGTTTCTTGCATATTTTTAATCATATTTTGGTTTGAAATATCATAACATGCCCGCTATTAGTGGGTTATGAAAAAAATTCTGCCTCTTTTTATCCTTCCGCTAGTATTTCAATCTTCTCAAGCACTTGCATGGGGCGATGACGGTCACAAAATCGTTGCCACTATAGCGTGGAACTTTATGACGCCGGCGGCAAAGGCACAGGCAAAAGCAATACTTGAGAATAACAAGGATACTCTAACAGATAATAATTTCGTTGATATCGCACCATGGGCGGACAAGTATCGTGATGCTGGTCGTCCTGATGGTGCGGCATATAAAGGCACACGTGAATGGCATTTTATTGATACACCACTTGCCACCACAGAAACGGATGAAGCCATTCTTGATGCCGAGGCAAAGATATGCCCATACGCCCCTAAATTAGATGGTGTAGCAAGCGTAGGCGCACCAGCAAATGATTGCGTTGTAAATAAAATTGAACAATTTGCAAACGAATTGAAAAGTCCAGACACAACAAAAGAAGAAAAAGTATTCGCACTTAAATTCATCGTGCATTTTGTTGGCGATATGCACCAACCTTTCCATGCGGTTGATGATAACGATCATGGTGGTAATTGTGTTTGGATTAAATCCGATCACTCAATATATCCAACTACTCTTCATTCTTATTGGGATGGACAATTGATTAGGAACCTTGAGCATACCCTTCGCCCAGAGGATTATGGTTATATCCTTGCAAAACGTACAGAGCATGAGAATTATGGCGAATGGGCAAAAGGTTATACACGTGATTGGGCCGCAGAAAGCTTTAAACTAGCCAAAGACGTTGGCTACAAGCTTAATGTTGAAAAACTCCCAACTTGTGCAACTGAAAATAAAAATACGCCTATTGAACTTGCCAAAGATTATGACAAGGCAGCAGACCCGGTTGCCGAACAACAACTACAAAAAGCCGGCGTTAGACTTGCAGCAATTCTTAACAGTGCTTTGAAATAATTATGCTTTGTAAAAGCATAATAAAAGATCGATTGTATCTTTAATGTGTTTGTCAATTTCACTATCGCTTGGATTTAAATCAACCTGCAGCATAAGTTTTTCGTGAAATGGATAAACCAAAAGTGCCGTAAGCTGCCTTGCCAATACTTCTGTATCACACTGCTTTAGAACGCCTTTTTTGACTTGGTTATCAAAATAGTCTGTAAGCAATAGGCGTGTATTGCGCGGGCCTTCATTATAAAAGAAATTTGCAACGTCTTTTGGTGTTGTCGGTGAATAAATCATGCGTTTTGCGGCGATGATTTCTTTTCTTATCAAAAAGCGCAGCAAAGTTGAAGAAAAATCAAACAGACTTTCTTCAATCGGTTTATCGGAATCTTTGAGGGAATTACAAATATTTAGCTTATGCTCATCCGCAAATTTTTCAGTCGCACATACAAATATTTCTTCTTTTGAACGGAAATAGTTATATATAGTTGCCTTAGAGCCACCGACTTTTGCCGTGATATCGGAAATAGAAGTATTATCGAAGCCATGTTTGGCAAATATCTTTGCCGCAACCTCAAGAATTTTTTGTTTTCTTTCCTCACTTTTAATGCGCAATTCGCAGCTCCTGATTAAAATGTACCAATTGGTTTAGTTATGCTTGACAAACTTGTTTGATATAAATATAGATAAACCAAACGGTACAGTTTAGATATAGAAAAATACTCCATATGTCAATGGCACAAAATTTTTACAATAAAGACAACAACATGAGAATGGCATTAAAATATATTCTGCTTCCAATTATATCATTGGGGGTGGTTTCTTGCGCATCAGTTCCAAAAACAAAAATCACAAGATCGCCAATTGATTCCTCCCAAATGGCGATTAATACAAAAAATGCACAGATTGCGGCATCGTGGCCAAAGGAATATTGGTGGTCAAAATATCCCGACCAACAATTACAGAGTTTAATTTATCGCGCACTTGCTAAATCACCATCTTTGGAAGTTGCTGAAGCGCGGATTGAACAAGCATTACAATACGCCAAGGCGGTTGACGCAATTGCGGGATTAAATGGCTCTGCGGACGGCACAGCATTTTTTCAAAAACAATCGTACAATTATATCATGGGCGACTTTGCACCACGTGGTTTCAAAGACTATGGGCAGATGACCGTTGGTATTAAAAAAGATCTCGATTTGTGGGGAAAAAACAAGGCAATGTTTAATTCTGCCGTGTTGCAACTTGATGCGGCTGGCGCAGAAAAAGAATATGCAAAGGTAAACCTTGCAAGTGCAATTTTGGCTGAATATGCAAAATTACAAAACCTATACAATCAAAGAGATTTGGCTGAGCAATTATTGGCTACCACCAGTGAATATTCATCATTGATGGAATTAAGATATAAAAATGGTTTGGATAACAAAGGGACTGCGGCGCAAGCCGATGCCAATATCCATGCTATTAAATTGCAAATAAATAAATTAGATGAAAATATCGCTCTTGAAAAAAGTGCGATTGCAGCTCTTGTTGGTGTAGGGCAGCAGGTAGCAAATGAAATTAAACGCCCATCAATAACACCAATGTTCGGTTATAAAATACCCGCTAACCTCACGCTTGATATTATTGGGCATCGTGCGGATATCGTTGCAGCAAGACTTGATGTTGAGGCAAAGGCCGAAAATATCAAAACCCAAAAGGCGCAATATTATCCAAACATTTCACTTAGTGGCAGTGTGGGCCTACAATCATTTAGCCTAAGCAAGTTATTTGATAATGGTTCATTGATTGGACAGGTCGGCCCGGCAATAAGCTTACCTCTATTTGCGCAGGCCGCACTCGATTCACAATATTATGGTGCACAGGCAGATTATAATCTTTCAGTAGCAAATTATAATCAAAAAGTTCTTGATGCCATGGGTGAGGTGGACAGGGTTGCCGTAAACTTTGCAGCACTTGATACCCAAATCAACAATTCAAAAGCTCAAATCGCAAGCCTTAATACGGCTTATGACGTTGCGCAAAAACGTTATAAAGGCGGAATTGGCACCAAATTAGAGGTTCTGAACCTTAAAACCCAGATCATTAATAATACCATTAATTTGAACAATCTTATGGATGCTAACCTAAATCTTGAAATCGCATTGATTAAAGCTTTGGGCGGCGGTTATCAATATACTTCACAATGAGAATAAAAATATGAGCGAACAACAAAACAACCCAAATCCAAATAATGCAGAAATTGCAGAAGAAGAAAAACCAAACACAAAGGCGAGGGCAAAAGGATTTGCAATTCTTGCCTTGCTAGTTGGCGCCGGCATAATCGGCTTTATTAGCTATGAAAACTTATTCGGTTCTCGCTATGTTGAGACTGATAATGCTTATGCCGCTGCGGAAACGGCACAAATAACGCCTGTGATTAACGGCACCATTGAACAATTGTTGGTAAAAGATACCCAATATGTAAATAAAGGTGACCTAATCGCTACACTTGGTTCATCGGACCAAATGCTTGCACTTCGTGAAGCACAAGCACAATTTGGCATGGCGGTTCGTAAAATCACGGGTGCAATGGCATCTGATAAACAGTTCGGCGCACAAATTCTTGCAAGAGATGCAGACATTAGAACTAGCTCTGCACGTCTTGAACAAGCCAATAATGACTTCGAAAAAGCAAAAATTGAATATCAAAGACGTCAAAACCTTGTTGGTTCTGGTGCGGTTTCTGGTGATGAGCTTACAAATGCCAAAGCGGCATATGATAACGCCCTTGCCAACCTTAACCTTGCCAAAGCACAAATTGAACAAGCAAAAGCAAATAAGGTTGCCGCAGAAGGTTCAAGAATTTCAAATGCCGCAAGCTTTGCCAACGCCGGTGTTGATGATAACCCTGAAGTAATGCTTGCTAAAACTCGAGTTGAGCAAGCAGAAAAAGATTTGCACGATACAGAAATTCGTGCACCAATTTCAGGTGTTGTTGCCAAACGTTCTGTTCAAATCGGTCAAAAAGTACAAGCAGGCATGGCTTTGATGGAAATTGTACCGGTAGATACAATTCACATTGACGCAAACTTTAAAGAAAGCCAGCTTAAGAACGTTAAAATTGGCCAGAATGTTGAAGTTACATCGGATCTTTATGGCGATAAAGTTAAATACCATGGCAAAGTAACAGGTATCGCAGGTGGAACCGGGGCAGCGTTTTCAGTTATCCCACCACAAAACGCCAGTGGTAACTGGATTAAAGTTGTGCAACGCCTCCCAGTTCGCATTGATATAAATCCAGAAGATCTAAAAGCGCACCCGTTGAAAATAGGTCTTTCGATGGATGTTAAAATCGATACAAAAACAAATGACAAATCCAGCAAATAACTGCATCTAAGGCAGAAATAATGGGCACAGAATATTTAGAGAATGGACAAAAAAAGCTAAGCGGCGGCATGCTTTGGCTAGTAGCGGTGCTTTTATCAATCGGAAACTTTGTAGCCGTTCTTGATATGACAATTACCAACGTTGCCGTCCCAACAATTGCCGGCAGCCTTGGTATAACCACCTCACAAGGTACATGGATTATCACATCCTATGCAGTAGCAGAGGCGATTTCCGTTCCTTTGACAGGTTGGCTTGCAATGCGTTTTGGCTCAGTAAGGGTATTTACCTTTGCGATGCTGGCATTTGGTCTAACCAGCTTGTTTTGCGGTCTTTCAACTTCGTTTGAAATGCTACTTTTGGGGCGTATCTTACAAGGTCTAAGCGGCGGGCCAATGATGCCGCTTGCGCAAACTTTGCTTATGCGAATCTTCCCTCGTGAAAAAGTTGGTGCAGCAATGGGACTATGGGCAATGACAACCGTTACAGCACCGGTTGCAGGTCCAATTCTTGGCGGCTGGTTGTGCGATAACTTCCATTGGTCTTATGCGTTTCTTATTAACGTACCAATTGCGTTGATTTGTGCGCCAATCATTTTTAATTTAATTAAGCGTTATGAAATGCCACTGGTTAAAAAATCGGTTGATTTTATTGGGCTTGGCTTGCTGATACTTTGGGTTGGTGCGCTTCAAATTATGCTCGATGAAGGCAAACAGCACGATTGGTTTGCATCAGATGAAATTAGAATTTTATTTGTTGTTGCAATTGTTGGCTTCTTTGCATTCTTGATATGGGAAATGACTGAACCGCATCCAATTGTTGATTTAAAAGTATTTAGACATCCCGGCTATACTTCATCGGTTACAACCCTGGTGATTGCATTTGGAGCATTCTTTGGGATTAACGTATTAAATCCGCTCTGGCTTCAAGGATATATGGGCTACACATCCACATGGTCCGGCATGGCTACCGCCTGGAGTGGGGTGCTTGCAGTTGTTATGTCACCACTTGTTGGGATACATGGCAAACGTTTTGATCCACGTTTATTAGTATTTATTGGCGTTTGTTGGCTTGGTTTTATTGCGATTGTTCGTTCTTTTGGCGCAACAAACATGACATATTGGAACGTATCAATCCCGATTTTATTCCTTGGCCTTGGTATGCCGTTATTCTTTGTACCTTTGTCAACACTTGCCTTGAGCTCAGTGAACCCAGAGGAACGGGAATCAGCTGCAGGTTTAATGGCGTTCTTACGTACTTTGGCGGGTGCAATTGCAACCTCAGTTGTTACAACAGTGTGGGACGATTCAATTAAACGTAATTATGCGGAAATGGCAAGTAGCGTTGACCCAACAGGCGAGGTTGCAGCAGCATCACATTCTCAACTAGAGACCGCACTAAATTATAGCCAGCATCTAATGCCAGAAGCCGTAATGATTGCCACTAACCAAACATTCTTTGCGCTTGGGCTTATTACACTCTTTGCGGCATGCACGGTCTGGTTATCGCCAAAACCAAAGGGTGGCATGGGCGGTGAAATGCCGAGTGGGCACTAACATTGAACGTAAAATGATAAAATTCATTTTACGTTCAACAAAACACGTATAATATCCGATAAAATCAAACAGGATATAAAATGCAGAAACTTTTAAAAGGTAAGTTTGCCATAATCTTTATGATTATATTGGCGATTGGTGGCGCAGGGCTTAGTTATAATAAAGTTATGGCGCAATTTGCCGATACAGAAGCAGGCCCTCAAACTGGTTTAAAACGTGCACCATTAACAATAAACACCCCAAAAGGTAAAAGAACTTTTGTTGTTGAAGTCGCCGATACACCTGAATCACGCGAAATAGGTATGATGTGGCGCAGAATTGTTCTTGCTAATGAAGGAATGATTTTTGACTTCAAAACCCCTAAATATGCTTCATTTTGGATGAAAAACACTCTTGTTTACCTCGATATCATATTCATTCGTCAAGATGGAACGATTGCGAGAGTTGCCGCAAATGCCAAGCCACAGGATTTAACACCAATCGATTCAGGCGAACCGATTCTTGCAGTTCTTGAAATCAAAGGAGGCGAAGCCAAAAAACAAAATATTACTGCGGGTCAAAAAGTAGATTTTCCAATTTTTAGCAGCCAGCATCATTAGACTTACTGTAAAACAGGTGCATTTTTATGCAAACAAATTGCATTGGCTTATTGTATTGTTGGAAAAATTTATATAGAAGCCGCAAGTCCGATTTCGGGCCTCACGTCGGGGAGTAGCGCAGCTTGGTAGCGCAACTGGTTTGGGACCAGTGGGTCGCAGGTTCGAATCCTGTCTCCCCGACCATTTAAGAACAGCAGGTTTTCGAACCTGCTTTTTTTTTTTGCAAAACTTACCAAGCAATATAATTGAATAACGCTTAACTGCCATAAAAACTAACAAATTCAACTTTTCAGCTTCGAAACTGCATTTGAATATATTTTTACATAAATTAGTTTTAATAACCATTGCCTCAATCTAAAATATTTGTAATGTCATGATTAATATCATGGAGGCGATATTGAGAAATTTTTATGTTAAATTTTTTTTGGCTTTTATTTTCACTAGTTCATTTGCCACTCATGCAATCGCAGAAACGCCAAAAACATATGTTAAAATTGAAAAGCCCGCCGATGGTACATTTGTAATTAATTCAACCGAGGCAAGCCTTAGCGAATTAACGGCAACTGGAAACTTGGACCCGAAAGTAGAATGGTCAAAAAACGCTAAACAAGCACTTACAAAAGCTGCAAATGAATATATTACAGAAAAAAAATATAAATTTATCGCACTTGATATTTCCGACACCGATGATTCTGATGCGCTTCAAATAGTAAAGCTAAATGACGCGGTTACAGATTCAATCCAACTAAACTCTTTTCCTATGGCAAAACTGCCTACTAAAACAGATTTTGATTGGACAATTGGGGAAGGTGCGCAAAAACTTGTGCCAGATGATTTAAAATCGGAAAATGGCCAAAAATATGCGTTATTCATAACTACAAAAGGTTCATATTCGTCTGGCGGTCGTAAAGCATTATTGGTTACCGCAATGTTGGTCGGTGGATCAATTCCAATGGGTGGCCAAGATGTTCGTGCATCTCTTGTAGATCTAAAAGATGGGAAAGTTGTTTGGTACAAATATGATGTTGTATCTTTTGGCACCGATATAAGAACCGAAGAAGGCGCCAAGGCAGAGATTGAAAAACTGTTCAAAGAACTTCCTTTTTAGGCGATTAGCATGAAAAATAACTATAAAAAGTTTATCGCTTATACAATCGCGACTGGTTTATTAATTAATATTCCTTGTTTTGCCTATGCCCAAGATATTAATGCTGCCAAACAAGCTGGCGTTGATCTTTCAAAAGATCCTCCAACTCGTGCACCAGGCATTAAACCTAAAGAAAAGTCACTAGAAGAGGGCTTTTGGGTTGAATCCCACAAAGCTGAAGTTCAAGCAAAAACATCTGGTGAAAGAACACACCATAAAGAATTAGAAAGCTATACAACAGATTTGCTACAACACATGTTACCGGATTATAAATCTGACATTCGTGTTTACGTAATGGAAAGGCCATTTTTTAATGCCTCAATGGCGCCAAATGGTTATACAGAAGTCTGGACTGGTTTATTATTACGTGCAGAAACCGAAGATGAAGTCGCATTTGTTCTAGGCCATGAGGCAGGGCATTATCTTCATTCACACTCAATTACTGCATATGAAAACTTAAAAGAGAAGCAGCAACTTGCACTTGCGGCATCATTAGTATTAACGGCTGCAACTATTGCCGCAGCGGGTAATGCATCAAGTATTGGTTCAGCACAAGACATTAGCAACCTTGGACAAAGCCTTGTAAACATTGTTTATCTAGGAACAATGGCGTCATTCATGGGATATACACGTGATATGGAGGAGAGGGCAGATATATATGGCGATTATTATGCCGTTTCTTCCGGCTATAATCCAAAAGCAGGTGAAAATATTTGGAAAAATCTTTTAGATGAAACCGCAGCATCTGATTATCAAAGGGTTAGAAATCGTCCTACGAGAATAAATATTTTTGGCTCCCACCCACTTGAAAGTGAGAGAATTATAAATCTTGAAACTTATAACCAAAAATCTGGAAATGTTGCAAAAGAGTATGACGATGCTATGCAAAAATCTGCACGAATTGCATATCGCAGTAAAATAAGACCGTATATTGGTGAATGGCTAAAAGATGATTTAAGGCGGCAAGATTTTGGGCAAACTCTTTTTATCATAAATCGTATGAAAAAAGACGATCAAGATCTGGGACTTCTAAATTTTTATCAAGCAGAAGCGCTAAAACTTCAAGGAAAGAATTTGGACGCAGCTGCGGGTTCATATATCGAAGCGTCAAAATATCCGGATGCACCATTGGAAACGCAACGTCAACTTGGTGATGTTTATCGAAAGCTGGAAAAAAATTCTTTAGCAATCGAAGCATACAAGAAATATTTGAATTTAAATCCCAATGCCGAAGATAATTGGATTATTGAAGATTTAATTTCTACCTTATCAAAGAATACTAACCAAGCTCAAAATAAAGCCAGTTAAAGGGGTATATTATGGTAAAAAGTTTTCGCATTATCTCTACTTTGACAATTACAGGATTTTTATTAATTGGCTGCGGTCCAAGTGTCGTACTTGCGCCAAGTGGTATTTATAAAGTTGGCGATAACAACCTAGAAGTTACACTTGATCGTGACTGGAACGATGCAACAGCAGTTTTCAACCATCAAAAATCAAAGGCAAAATTGTTAACAATTGATGGTGTCCTGCTTAATCGTCTTTATATTTCCCAAGGCTTGACCGTGAATGACCCGCTATTTGTTGGCCAAAATGGAGACACTAAGAACCATATTGCCCCGAGACCAAACGATAACATGTCTTTAACCGAGCAAATGGATTACGTAACAAGATCCTTAGGTGAGGTTGACTTTAAGAAAGTAAATTACAAGTCACCTAAACCCGTTACAATTTCGGGTCAAAAAGGTATCCGCTTTGAACTTAATATGCGTAATAATGATGGATTGGATATAAACGGGCTTGCGCAAGCTGTAACCAAAGACAATAAAAATTATTATATTATTTATCTTGCACCCAAAGAACATTATTATAATTCAAATCTTAAGAATGCAATTGCAGTGATGGATAGCGCAAAGCTGCCTTAAATCTCTTTTGCCATACAGATTGATATTTCCGGCGAACGTAATTTATAAACACCATAAGGTTCAATCTCTTCAAAGCCATTGCGTTTATAAAAGGCAATGGCTTTCACGTTTAAACGCCTTGTAGAGAGAATTATGCGATTAAACCCAAGCAATAATGCCCGCGCCTCAAATTCCTCTAATAGGCGCGTCCCAGCGCCTTTATGGCGCGCATACATCCGCTTTAGTTCGCAGGTTTCAAAATCAACCTCGCGAAGTGCTACGCAGCCAACAGGGGTTGAATTATAATTTGCCAACAAGAATAAATTCCTTGGATTTCGATGATCGAAATCTTGGAAATTATCACTCCCACTGTCGCCGCTTATTTCTTTTAATATGGCAGACAATTCCGAAATTAATTCACGGGCAGGGGATGAGTTTATTTTTGCTTCGGTAACAATTATTTCCATAATCTCTATATAGCACAGGAAATTATATTGCCATCTGGTTTTTCTATGCCTAGTGCGGCTAACTCTTTATCATCAAAAATTCGTGAGCGTGTTAAAAACCTCTTTTCACGGCCATTATCAAGCGAGAACATGCCGCCACGCCCAGGAACAACATCCAATATCAACTGTGTGTGCTTCCAAACCTCATATTGCGGACCTGAAATATAAACCGGAACCCCATCAATATCCCCTAAAAGGACATCTGAATCACCGATTCTGAAATCATTTTTCGGATAGCACATCGGGCTTGATCCATCGCAACAACCACCGGATTGATGAAATATTATTTCGGGATGGTCAATCTTGATTTCTTCAATTAATTCACGTGCGGCATCGGTTGCCAAAACCCTTTTCACGCTTTCATTTATATTTTTCATTTTTTTCTCCCTTGATACAAAAAAGGGCTGTGCCATTTTTGACCCAGCCCCTAATTTGATATTATTTTATGTTTTAAATTAGGCGGCGGCGCGGAAAATCGCCTCAATCTCAGTCAATGAAGCAGGACGAGGGTTGGTCAAACCACAAGCGTCCTTAAGAGCATTTTCAGACAAAGTGGTCACATCTTCATCTTTCATTCCGAGTTCTGCAAGACCAGCTGGGATGCCGATATCTTTTGAAAGTGTTTTAATTGCTGCAATACATGCCTTTGCGCCATCTTCATCAGAAAGGCCAGTTACATCTACGCCCATTGCTTTTGCACAGTCTTTTAGACGCGCCGCAGAAACACTTGAGTTGAACTCTTCAACATGTGGCAATAAAACCGCATTACAAACGCCGTGTGGTAAGTCATAGAAGCCGCCCAATTGGTGCGCCATAGCATGGACATAGCCCAATGAAGCATTGTTAAATGCCATACCTGCAAGAAACTCTGCATATGCCATTGCTTCACGCGCTGTCATATCTTTACCATTTTCAACGGCTGCACGAAGGTTTCCAGAAATAAGCTCCATTGCTTTTAACGCGCATGCATCAGTAATTGGTGTAGCAGCAGTTGAAACATATGCCTCAATCGCATGTGTTAAAGCATCCATACCAGTTGCGGCAGTTAGACCTTTTGGCATTCCGACCATCAAATCAGGGTCATTTACAGATAGAATAGGGGTTGTATGGCGGTCAACAATTGCCATTTTAACATGACGTTCTTCATCAGTAATGATGCAGAAACGTGTCATTTCCGATGCTGTACCAGCAGTTGTATTGATTGCAACCAATGGCAATTGAGGTTTTGGTGATTGATCAACGCCTTCATAATCTTTGATGCTACCACCATTTGCAGCAACAAGAGCAATGCCTTTTGCGCAATCATGCGGTGAACCACCGCCCAAAGAAACTACGAAATCGCAATTATTATCTTTGAGAAGTTTAAGGCCAGCTTCAACGTTGCCAACCGTTGGATTTGGTTGCGCACCATCAAATACAACAGAATCCATGCCATTATCAGACATAGTTTTTTGAACGCCTGCAACAACACCTAATTTATTCAAAACTGCGTCGGTTACGATTAGTGCTTTTTTAAAATTATATGGCTTTATTGATGCTATTGCCTCGGCAACTGCACCCGAACCCATTATATTAACATTTGGTATAAAGAAAGTAGCGGTCATATTTGTTTTCCTTTAGGTTTTTCAAGTTTTATATTTATCCCTGATAGAATTAGTAACCCCAGAAAATATTTTTTATGCCGTTGCCCCAGAAAGGTCCCGAAACTATTAATCTCGGGACAGTTGCTAGGGTTAAACATGGCTCTAAAATAGTATGAATGCTAATTAGAGCCGTAAATGCAAAAGCCCCTAAACTGAGATTTAGGGGCTCTTACAAATCTTAGAAGAAACCAAGTTTGTTTGGATTATAGCTAACCAACAAATTCTTAGTTTGTGAGTAGTGGTCAAGCATCATTTTATGATTTTCACGACCAATACCAGATTGTTTATAACCGCCGAATGCTGCGCCAGCAGGATATGCATGATAGCAATTTGTCCAAACACGACCCGCTTGAATTGCGCGACCAAAGCGGTAGCATGTATTTGCATCACGTGACCAAACGCCAGCACCGAGGCCATATAGCGTATCGTTTGCAATTGCCAATGCTTCGGCATCGTCTTTAAAGGTTGTAACCGATACCACAGGTCCAAAAATTTCTTCTTGGAAAATACGCATCTTGTTATGGCCTTTGAATACGGTTGGTTTAATATAATAACCACCAGATAATTCGCCACCCAAATCAGCAACTTCACCACCGATTAGGCATTCCGCACCTTCTTGCTTACCAATATCAAGATAAGAAGCAATTTTTTCTTTCTGCTCTGAAGATGCTTGAGCACCAATCATGGTTGATGGATCAAGTGGGTTACCTTGTTTAATCGCGGCAACACGTGCAAGTGCTCTTTCCATGAACTTGTCATAAATTGATTCATGAATAAGCGCGCGTGATGGGCAGGTGCAAACTTCGCCTTGGTTCAATGCAAATAGTACAAAGCCTTCAATTGCTTTATCAAAGAATGCATCGTCTGCTTCTGCAACATCGGCAAAGAAAATATTTGGCGACTTGCCTCCCAATTCCAAGGTTACAGGAATTAGATTTTCAGAAGCATATTGCATAATCAAACGACCAGTTGTGGTTTCGCCAGTAAATGCAATTTTTGCGATACGTGGTGATGATGCAAGTGGTTTACCTGCTTCAAGACCAAAACCATTCACAACGTTAATAACGCCTGGTGGCAAAATATCGGCAATAAGTTCAATAAGAACCATAATAGATGCAGGTGTCTGTTCTGCTGGTTTAAGAACTACACAGTTACCGGCTGCTAACGCTGGTGCCAATTTCCAAACCGCCATCAAAATTGGGAAGTTCCAAGGAATAATTTGGCCGACAACGCCCAATGGTTCGCGGAAGTGGTAGGCAACAGTATCATGGTCAATTTCTTCAACTGAGCCAGATTCAGCACGAATTACAGATGCGAAATAACGGAAATGGTCAATCGCAAGCGGAATATCAGCAGCCATAGTCTCACGGATTGGCTTACCATTGTCCCAAGTTTCTGCAGTGGCGATTTTTTCAAGATTTTCCGCCATTACATCGGCAATTCTGTTTAACATAAGCGAACGTTCCGCCGCAGATGTTTTACCCCATGCGTCTTTTGCCGCATGTGCCGCATCTAGTGCAGCATTAATATCATCGGCATCAGAGCGCGCACACTGACAAATTACTTTACCTGTGATTGGCGTCACATTGTCAAAATATTTGCCTGCTTTTGGTGGAACAAATTTACCGTTGATAAAGTTATCATATCTCGCCTGGAATGGCGGGGTCATATTAATTGTCATGATTATCACTCCCTTTATATTCACACTTGTATAATTTTTTGTGCGAACTTGAGGATTAGAATAACCATCAGAAAATAAATTTAAAATACGGTATTGAGAATCTAAGTTTTAAATATGTCTCATTGTTGAGACAAAACCACCAAAAGCGATACAAATATTGGAATAAAAATTCGCAGCAAACCGCAAAATTACATATTTTAATTAATGCAAACCAAGCTTTTTCATTCTGCGGTAGAAGGTTGCGCGACCAATTCCAAGCGTTTTTGCCGCCTCTTTTACATTGCCTTTAGAGCGGGCAAGGGCGCGACGCATTGCCGATTTTTCTGCACTCTGCAATTCGCCATCATATTTCTCCCCGCCAAATAAATCAGATGCGGGAAGTGGGTTGGCAAGCATTTCATCAGTAAGACCAAATATTTTGCGTGCCGCACGTGTTGCGCCAATGACCAAATCATCACCATCAATCGCCAAAAGCGCCGGCGCACCCAACAAATCGTCATTTGCCTGAACGATTCGCGCATTATTATAGCTATGATGAAAATACGATGATTCAATTTTTCGCGCCGCATCAATAACAATTGATGAAAGCATTGAAACCAACATTTCATTGTGGTCTGTACGACATGTAGAAATATCTAATGCCGCAACAAGATTACCGCGATGATCGCGTACCGGCGCATCGATACAACTCATATCAATATTTTTTGAATAGAAATGCTGATTTTTATAGATAGTTATCGGTCTTTGCTCAACAATACAGGTGCCGATTCCATTTGTGCCTTCGCTTGCCTCATTCCAATCAGCACCTGGGATAAGCCTTGCATCCTCAAAATCACGTGTATCGCCACTATGGCAACGACTTTCAAGTACAAGCCCGTGTTTATTGGTTAGAGCCACACAACAACCACTTTGACCAACTGCATTAAACATAGAATCTATTATTGGTCGCGCGATCCACAAAAGTTTCTCATTGCGCGATTTTTCAATAGCAAGCTGCGAATTCCCGACAAGCGTTTGGTTGCGATAGCGCGACGGATCAAGCCCATGCGTAAGGGCAGAACGACGCCATGATGCCGCAACCTGTGACATAGCAGAGGCATTTAAATCAGTCACAGTTCTAAAAACTATGTCACTATGATTATTTGGCTTACCCAAAACTTCCTCCCTACGCAAAATGTGGGAATTTTTGTATTTAGTGTATTGAAAAATGACGCAGTGTCAATTGCACCAATAACACATTGATATTATTGTAAAAAATGTATTTTTATAAAAATTAGATAAAATACAATCTATTTTTCAAAGCCCGATTTCACCTTTTTTAAGTAGCATAATAAAAAATGGGGAAAACGGTGGGTATTCAAGGTAACAAAGTTTTAAAAATAATTTTCTTGCTTTTCTCTTTGGCTGCATTTGGCACCAAACAAGCAATGGCAGGGAATTTGAATGAAGCGGGCAAATCAATTAGTTTTGTTCGCAAATCTGAAAATTCTAAACCTGTTGTTTCTTTTAACTCTGATAATGCAAACAAAATCGTTAAATCTGAAAAGCCTTTAAAAGCTGATGCGGTTAAAACTTCTGAACCAAATCTAAAAGCAGAAAAAAAAGTCAAAAAAACTGTTGTCAGCTCTAATGAAGCTGCCGGAACCAGTGCCCAATCAATGAATTACAAAAAAGGTGATAACAAACAAATCCTTTCACCACTTGATTTGTTGAAAAAAGAAAAAGCTGCAAAAAAACAAAATGTTGCTGTTTCTGACAAAAAAATACAAGCTGCAAAACCGGTGCAAAGCCAAGTAATTGCCGCGAATAAAAACGCCGTTAGCCCAGCACCTGTAAAAGCACCTTTAAAAAATGTTGCAGCCCAAGATGTTTCCGCAAAACCAGCCGTAAAAATGGCAAGTGTTGAGAAAAAAGCCACTAGCTTTAGGGAAACCATGCAACCAAAAGCCAAAGAAAACGTAACTTATGTTTCTGAAGCACAAATGTTCCGCGAACTTGGAATGGACGTAATGGCCGATAATGCAAATGATGCTGGTGCATATGCGTCTTCAGTTCGCCCAGCAGACGTTGCACCATATCAAAAAGTAGGATCTCCGTATCAAGTTAATGGAAAGTGGTATATTCCTTCTCATGAACCTGAATATGATGAAACTGGTGTTGCATCATGGTATGGTGAGCAGTTCAACGGCAAACAAACCGCAAATGGCGAAACTTTTGATATGAACGAAGTTACTATTGCGCATCCAACTTTGCCATTACCTTCATTAGTTGAAGTTACCAATCTTGATAATGGTCGCACTATTATCGCCCGCGCCAATGACCGTGGTCCATTTGCATCAAGCCGCATTATCGACGTTTCAAAACGTGCTGCCGAATTATTGGGCTTCAAAGACAAAGGAACTGCTAATGTTCGTGTAAGATATGTCGGTCAAGCACCACAAATCAACGATGGCGACAATAATAAAGTTATGCTTGCCGCGAATGATGCACCAAAAGCAAAAGCGTTAGCAAAACCTGCTGTTATGGCTGATAAACCAGTTGTTAAATCACCTTCTGCACCTGCAAAAATAGATGCCCCAATTGTATTGGCACAAAATATCACCCCTAAAGCACCAGTTGCGCAAAGCGTTGCCAAAAACCTGAACTATGTACAGATTGGTGCATTCGCAAGCCGTGCAAATGCTGACAGACTTGCAAGCAGTTCAAAAGTCCAAGGCGATGTAAAAATCACTGAGGTGCAAACTGCAAATGGCGTTATGTACCGTGTATTATTGGCACAATCAAATCAAATTCAAGCCAACAATCAACCACTAAACAAAAAACAATTCTATGCAAACGCAGACTAGAATTTGTGATTGATTGCTTGACTAAAGCACGCATTAACGCCATTGAATTGGTATGGATAACGCAGGCAAAAAGTCACTATTTATAACGCTTGAAGGCGGTGAGGGTTCAGGTAAATCTACCTTGATTAAAAGGCTTGTTGCACGCCTGACTGCCCTTGGAAACACTGTTATAACTACGCGTGAACCAGGCGGCACGAGCGGTGCGGAGGAAATTCGTAATTTACTTGTAAAAGGTTCTGCTGAACGTTGGGATGTAACAAGTGAAATATGCCTTTTCTACGCCGCGCGTGAGGATCATTTATACCGCCTTATAAGGCCCGCACTTGAAGACGGAAAGATCGTTATTTGTGACCGTTTCTTTGATTCCACACGCGCATATCAAGGGCAATTAGGAATAAGAGAAAGCAATATCATAAAAGCTTTAGAAGAAAATATCGTTGGGCCAACCATGCCCGACATTACCTTGATATTAGATATTGATGTCGAAACCGGATTAACCCGTGCTAATTCTCGCAATAATATTGATGGCGATGATAAAGAGGGGCGCTTTGAAGCCAAAAAAATTGAATTCCATCAAAAATTACGTGATGCCTATCTTGAAATCGCACGTAATGAGCCTGAACGCTGCAAAGTAATTGATGCAACCAAAACCCCAGACGAAATTGAAGAAATTGCAATGGATTTGATTGCACAAAAGTTTTCTATAAGCCTAAAAGAGGCATAATATGGGAATTGATGCAATTGATGGTTTGCCCCATCCCCGCGAAACCATGAATTTCTTTGGTAATGAAGCAGCAGAGCTTGCACTTTATAATGCTTTACAATCAGCAAAAATGCATCACGCATGGATTTTCACAGGTCCCAAGGGGGTAGGGAAGGCAACTTTGGCATATCGCTTTGCTAGGCGTTATCTTGGTGCACAAGCAAGTGATGAAAGCCCATTATCAAGTAATGAAAATGACCCGATTGTTGCCAAAATCGCAAATGGCTCCTTGGGGGACTTAAAAACTGCTACACGCTATGACCCCGAAGCCGAAACAGTAAAACGTGATGTAAGTGTCGCTGCTATACGGCAATTAACAAACATGTTTTCATTAAAGTCATCCAACGAATTTGGCCGCAGGGTGGCAATAATCGATAGCGTTGATGATTTACGCGATGCCGGCGCCAACGCCCTTTTAAAAACACTAGAAGAACCACCAAAAGGCGCAGTAATAATTTTAATTGCCAATTCTTTGGGTTCAATTCTACCAACCATACGCTCAAGATGTCGCGTCCTTAGCCTCAAACCAATGAGCGATATGGAAATGAAGCAATTTTTACCAAAGTATAATTATGCCCAATTAGCAATGGCAAATGGTTGTTATGGTCGCGCTTTGGCGCTTGATAAATATGATGTTGACGGCGTTTATAATCTGATTGCCGGATATTTGAACACATTTCCCAATTGCCCAATGGAAAAGGCTTTTGCACTTGCTGATATGGCACGTGATGAATCTATCTTTGAAATTATATTTGAACTTTTATCTAATTGGATATATCGCGCCACCAACGCCGGTACAGGTGGCGACATCAAAGAAATTGAAGTTGGCGAAAGTGCCGCCTTAGCACGCCTTACAAGCCGTATCCCAAAAGAAAAACTTTTCAAAGCATGGCAATCATTACAGGATCTACGTGGTGCAGTTGCCAACAACCTTGATAAAGGTGCGGCAATATTAGAAGCATTGAAAATAATCAAAAAATCACTGGAAACAAAATAGGTCGCAAATGATTGATACCCATGTAAACCTTCACCATCATGCATATGAAAGTGATCTTGAAGAAGTTATAAAACGTGCAAGGGAAGGCGGCATTCACGGCATGTTATCAATCTGTGACCGAGTTGAAAATTATGGAAACATTCTTTCCATCGTTGAAAACCGTGACAATTTTTGGATGTCGGTTGGCGCCCACCCGCATGAAGCAAAAGACCATTTAGATTTAAATTCAGACAAACTTGTTCAGCTTGCACATAATGAAAAAGTAATTGGCATTGGTGAAACTGGCCTTGATTTTCATTATAATCTAAGCCCGAAAGAAGAGCAAATAAAAGTCTTTATAGAACATATAAAAGCGTCACAAATCAGTAAGTTACCACTTATAGTTCACACAAGACTTGCAGACATTGAAACCGCACAAATTCTTGAAGATGCAATGAAGGAATGCGAATTTCCTCTTTTAATGCATTGTTATACTTCTGGCACGGAATTACTAAAAAAATCGCTAGATTTGGGTGCTTATGTTTCGATTTCTGGTATCGCAACCTTTAAAAATGCATCAGATGTTCGTGATAATATCCAATATATCCCGTCAAACCGTCTATTGGTTGAAACCGATTGCCCATATCTTGCCCCTATTCCAAAGCGGGGACAACGTAATGAACCGGAATTTATCAACTATTTAGTTGATTATTTATCTGAATTCCTTGGAAAACCAAAAGAAGTCTTTAAGGACGAGTTGGATAATAATTTCTTTTCATTATTCAAAAGGGCGGTTAATGTAGCGTCATGAGAAATCGCATAAAAACAACAATATTGGGCTGTGGCTCTTCTGGTGGCGTTCCACGCGTTGGTGGTGATTTTGGCGCCTGCGATCCTGCTATTCCAGAAAATTACCGCACACGCTGTTCTATATTGATTGAAAAATATGATTACTCACTATCTGATGAGCCAACCACAATATTAATTGATACATCGCCTGATTTACGCGCCCAACTTTTAAAGGCACAGGTAAAATATCTCGATGCCGTATTTTTCACCCACGACCATGCAGACCAAACACATGGCATAGATGATATTCGCCCAATTGCGTATAATTCAAAAGCACTTATCAACGCCTTTATGGATGCACCAACACAAGCAAGTCTAATTAAAAGATTTGGCTATATTTTTAATGGTTATGAGGTGGATGGTTACCCGCCTTTAATGCAGATTAATCCATTGCCCGAATTTGGTTCAGAATTCGAAATAGACGGGAAGGGGGGCAAAATTGGCTTCACCCCTCTTCGTCAGGAACATGGAAGCATTCAAAGCGTTGGTTTCAGATATGGCAAAACCGCATATTGCAACGATTTAAACGTTCTTCCACCAGAAAGCATAGATTGTTTATACGACCTAGATTTTTTTATTGTTGACGTATTAAGGTACAAGCCACATCCATCACACGCACACTTGGATTTGGCATTGGAATGGATTGAAAAAATAAAGCCGAAAAAAGCAATCTTGACCAATTTACATATTGATATGGATTACAAAATTTTGCTTGAAACCTTGCCTGAAAATATTGTTCCGGCATTTGACGGTATGTTAATTAACCAAGATGTTTAAAAATAATTTGTGAAATTATATGAATAAATAGTCCAACAATACCACCGATAACCGTGCCATTTATCCGTATATATTGTAAATCACGGCCAACCGCATTTTCAATCTGATTAACGGTTGTTGTCGCGTCCCAGCTTTTAATCGTATCGGCAACCATTTTGCCAACATTTTCACCTTGCGCAGCCGATAATTCAACCGCCCATTGTTTAAACCTTGCATTAATTGATAAACGCAACTCATTGTCTTTTAACAAAGAATTTGCAACATCAGACAAAGAGTTTTCAAGCGCATTTACAATGTTTTCGTGACGTACCGCATCTGGCAAAGACATATCACGTTTCAAGTCCGCCCAGATTCCTTTTATATAATTTGTAACAACTGGATGCTCTGAAAAATCAATAATCCAATTTTTCAAATTATCACGAAGGTTGGGATCACTACGTAAATTTTGTTGAAAATGCTTAATCGCATCATCAATTGCATTTCGTAATTTATGATTTGGGTCATGCGCCGCTTCACGTAAAGTTTCGCGAATTGAGGCAAGCAGTGAATCCGCCGCAGTATCATCAACAGAAAATAATTTCGGGAGCCAATTAGTATTATTAGAAACCTTTTCTCTAAATTCAGGTTCGTAATTATTAATTGCCAAATCAGCGTGAAAGATGATTAAATCGACAATAGGGCGATGGCGGTTATTTGATGTCAAAATTCCAATTGCATCAGCGAGAAGGGATGCAACATCGAGATTTCGCAATTTATCAGTTATTGTACTTTCAAGCCAATTATAAATTGGCCCATCTTTTAAAAGCGCCATAATCCTTGGGATTGTTGATGCAATACCATTGGCAATTTGCCGCGCACGATTTGGCTCTAATACCCAATTCGCAAAATATTGTGCTAAATCAATTGGTTCAAGACGCTTTTTAACCTGTTCAGGCTGCAAAAAATTACGAGAAATAAAACTTCCCAAGCCTTCGCCAATTCTATCCTTTGAATTTGGAATGATTGCAGTATGTGGGATTGGAATTCCCATAGGATGCCTAAACAATGCCGTAACCGCAAACCAATCTGCCAAAGCGCCAACCATTGCAGCTTCTGAAAATGCGCGAATATATGAAACCCAATGGAATTTAATTTCTACAAATTTTGAAATGACGTAAATAGCCGTCATTATTATAAACAATCCAGTAGCAATGGATTTCATGCGTTTATATGCAAGCGAAGAATCCGAAACAACATTTGATGAAGTTTCCGATTTATTTTTATCATTTATATTTTGCATGTTCATGTGTTTTGGTAATAAAAGTATTCGTGGCAAAATACACTCAAAAAATCAATTATAATACAGTTTGAGGGGGCTTACGCACAATAAATTGTCCCATAATATACCTTATGCGACTAATGCCATAATGTTTATTACCCCCACTATGGCTCTATCTATATAAATAAATCAGCATTTTATAGTTTAATCACCCCAAAGCCTTTACAGCATTTGCAAAATAAATTTAACTGAATAAAAATCAGGGTGTTAATATGAATAAAATAATTATCGCGGGATTAGGTTTAATGTCACTTACTGGCTGTGTAACAAGTGGCGAATTTACAAAAAAAGCAACACCTGCCCCCATAATTGATTCACGAAAAACCGAACAAAGCATTGGAAATGGTCAACCATATGTCATCGCCGATTCACAGGTTTGGGACGTTCCTGATAAGGAATCTGGTCGTAATTACCAAATTTATGTAAAGCTTCCATCGAATTACAACAGTAATCCAGATAAAATTTATCCGGTTTTATATGTTACCGATGCCGACTATTCCTTTCCTGTTATAAATCGACTCGGGTGGCGCGCCGGTGGCATTGAAGACTATATTTTGGTTGGTCTTTCTTATGCCAAAGGCGAAAATGGCGGCCTAAGTCGTCGCCGCGATTATACCCCAACCACAACAGGCGCCCCCGATGCCCCTGTTGGTGCCGTTTACGGTGGCGCAAAGCACTATCTTGAATATATAAAGGCGCAAGTTATACCATTTGTTGAAAGCAAATTTAGAGCCGATAAAACTCGTCGTATTTACGCGGGGCATTCGTATGGCGGGTTGTTTGGCGCACAAATTTTACTAAATGACCCAACACTTTTCAGTGGTTATATCCTTGGCAGTCCATCTCTTTGGTATGACAGTCGCTATACATTCAAAACCGAAGCAGAATATGCGGCAACCCATACAGACTTACCCGCCGATGTTTTTATGTTTATCGGTGAATATGAGACGCCTGGTCTCGGCCCTGCCAAAGATCCCAATCGTTATGATATGGTAACTGATACTCAAGATTTTGCAAAAGTTTTGCAAAGTCATAATTATCCGTCGCTTAAGGTGAAATATGAAGTTTTAAATGATGAAGATCATGGAACTATCGCACCACGTGGATATACACATGCACTGCAACATTTTTTACGATCCAAATAAGCAAAAATATAACGCTTTTATTAGGGGCAAGTTTTGACAACAATCATAAAAGAAAAAGTTTCATTACCGCGTATATTGGCGTTTTCTGCCCCTTCTTTGCCTTTGGCGGCATTTGGATTGCCAATTGTTGTTCAACTACCACCACATTATGTTGGCTATGTTGGTTTAAGCCTTGCCACAGTTGGCATGATTTTTATGGCGGCACGTCTTTTGGATGTGTTCATTGACCTAGGCCTTGGGGTTTTAATGGACAAAACCAATTCAAAAATCGGTCGATTTACACCATATTTATTAGGCGGCGCCCCCCTTCTCGCATTTTTTGGTTATTTATTATTTATGGCAAAGCCCGGTGCATCGCCGGCCTATCTTACAATTGCATTGATTGGGTCATATTTTGCATTTTCTGTTTGTATGTTGGCGCAATTAGGTGTCGGAAACTCACTATCAAGTGATTATAACGAACGTTCGCGTATTTTCTCATATTGGCAAATAGGCAATATTATTGGCATGTTATTGGTCCTCGCCCTCCCCGTTATCATTGAGAAAACAGGCGGAACAGCGGCAAACGGCGTTCAAGCTATGGGGCTTTTTATCATGATAATGATGCCCATAAGTGCCATTATTTCATATTTATTTGCCAAAGAAAACAAGGCTGATGCGGCGGCGAAACATGCTGATTTAAAAGATTTCAAAATTCTATTTGGCATTGACGCGTTCAGAAGGCTATTATTTTCTGATGTATTTTCGTCATTTGCGAACGGCGTTATCGGCGGACTTTTCTTGTTTTTCTTAAAAAGCATAAAAGGATATGATGCCGGACAAGCTAATACATTGATGTTAATATATTTTGTTGTGGGTTTGGTTTGCACACCAATTTGGACAAAACTTGCAAATAGATTTGGAAAACATGTTTCATACGCGCTTGCATCAATTTATGTAGTAATTTCACAAAGTTTATTGATATTTATGCCAAGTGGAAATTTTTTGATTGCCGCATTGATAATCGCCTTTGCCGGCGCGGTATTCGCCGCACCCACCCTATTATTGCGGGCAATGGTTGGCGATGTTGGTGACGAGGATAAATTGAAATCTGGCCACGATCGCACCGGGCTTTTATTTGCCGCAACAACCCTAACCTCCAAGGCAGGATATGCGATATCGGTTGGCGTAACTTATATTTTGCTTGATATGATACATTTCAAAAGTGAATTGGGCTCTATGAATAGCGCATTTTCTCTCATGGGATTGCAGGCATTATTTGTTGGGCTACCAATTTTATCGAACTTGGCGATAATATTATTAATGAAATCCTATCCATTAACCCGCGCACGGGTCGAAGAAGTTCAACAAGAATTAGCGAAACAATAATGACCAATAAAAGCGACAAATTACATAAGGCAATCGAAAAACAAATCGAAGTCATGGCGGCTTTACGCCATCCAGAAAAAGGATGCCCTTGGGATATAGAGCAAGATTTTGATACAATTGCCCCCTACACAATCGAAGAAGCCTATGAGGTCTATGACGCAATTCTTCACCGCGATTATGCGGCATTAAAAGAGGAATTGGGGGATTTGGTGTTTCAAGTTGCATTCCATGCCCGCATGGCAGAAGAGGCCGGAATGTTTGACTTTACCGATGTTGTGGAAACCTTAAATGAAAAAATGGTGCGCCGTCATCCCCATGTTTTTGGTGACGCTGAATTTGCAACACCAAATGAAGTTTTGGGCAATTGGGAAAAATTAAAAGCCAAAGAACGTGAAGATAAAATTAAACATGATGATAGTGTTTTGGCAGGGGTTGCCCTTCCCCTTCCCGCTTTGTCACGGGCTGAAAAATTATCAAAGCGCGCGGCACGGGTTGGGTTCGATTGGGCAAATACCGATGACGTATTTGCAAAATTAGAAGAAGAAATTGCCGAAACCCGTGAAGCAATTTCCGAAAAAGACACCGACCATATCGAAGAAGAAATTGGCGACGTTTTGTTTGTTTTGGTTAATCTGGCACGTAAATTAAAAATTGACCCTGAAAAGGCATTACGCGGCGCAAATGCAAAGTTTGAGCGCCGTTTCCGTGCAGTTGAACAATCGCTTAAATCACAAGGGCGCACCACCAATGAGGCAAGCCTTGATGAAATGGAGGCATTATGGATTAATGCCAAGCTTTCGGAGCGTGGCGAAATCTAATTCAACAAATTCATGAAATTGCGCCATGAACTTAGCGTGATTAATTTTGTTGAGAATGACTTTTAAAACCACATCCCCATCTTCTAGCGGATATTCGTTCAAAATCGCACCTTTTTCGTAAAGCCATGAACGAATTTTACCATCTATTGGGGTAATTTTTATATACCCCTCTTTGGATCCAACCGCTAACTCATTTTCAACGGCTTGGAATAATTCATCTAGCCCCTGCCCATTTTCAGCAGAAATCAAAACCGATTTCGTGCCAGTTTTTTTGAAAATGTTTTCTGCATCCTCTTGGGCAGAGTTGAATTCAGCTTCTGAAAGTAAATCTGCCTTATTCCACGCCTCAATAACGGCTGGTATTAATTCTTTATCTTCAAGTATTTTATCAAGAATTTCATCAACATCTTGTTTTTGCGCAACGGTTTCCGGTGACGAAATATCGCGAACATGGATAAGAATATCGGCATCGGCAACTTCTTCTAATGTTGCACGAAATGCCGCGATTAATTCGTGGGGCAAATCAGTAATGAACCCTACCGTATCTGATAAAATAATTTCACGACCATTTTTAATTTTCATAGCGCGTGAAGTTGTATCAAGTGTCGCAAAAAGCATATCCTTTGCCAAAACTTTTGCCTTGGTGGCATTGTTAAACAATGTAGATTTGCCTGCATTGGTATAGCCGACAAGTGCAACAACTGGATACGGCACGCGTTCGCGCCCTTGGCGTTGTAAACCACGTGTACGGCGCACTTGTTCAAGTTCTTTTTTTAATTTTACGATTTTATCAGCGATTAATCGTCTATCAAGCTCGATTTGGCGTTCCCCTGGGCCACCAGTTTTACCCGTTCCGCCACGTTGGCGTTCAAGGTGGGTCCAAGTCCTAACTAGGCGCGAACGTTCATACGTAAGGCGTGCAAGCTCTACTTGTAACTTACCCTCCTTGGTACGCGCACGAAGGGAAAAGATTTCAAGAATAAGACCCGTTCTATCGATAACTTTGGCATTAAGTTCTTTTTCAAGGTTTCGTTGTTGAACCGGCGTTATCTCATCATCGATTACGACAATATCGACTTCATCAACTTCGATTTGTGCCCGAAAATCTTCAATCTTACCCTTACCCAAATAGGTTGATGGGCGAATTTCACGAATTACTTCAATGAATGCGCCACAAACCTCTAGCCCAAGCGCAATCGTAAGACCCACAGCCTCTTCAAGGCGCAAGTCAGGCTCACGATTTGCCGCCGATTCTTTGGTGACAGGATGAATTACCAACGCCCTTTGTTTAGGCGCACGAGTTTCGTACAAGGTAAAACCTTTTTAAATTAATTGTCGTCCTCGACAGTTTCATTTTCAAACAATGATACCGGACC